>Ga0272444_10003175_pt1 | contig 14941 bp, 13 predicted proteins | sample SSMForm13_FD_201033 | JGI IMG/M metagenome (GOLD analysis project Ga0272444, IMG submission 201033) | Marine sediment archaeal communities from Little Sippewissett salt marsh, Falmouth, MA, United States - SSM-Form-13 | ecosystem: Environmental > Aquatic > Marine > Wetlands > Sediment ...
CACAAAGAGCGACAGCTTCTCGAGCTCACCGCATATCGATCGCAGGTCGGTTCCTACGCTGTCCTTGAGCGCGAGGAACGCATCTGAGGTAATGCTCTTCTTACTCTCCCTTAAAAGCTCCTTTACGAAGCTGAAGAGCGGGTCGCGATGAACCTGCATCCCGGGGAAGCTCTTGAGCTTGGGGAAGTTCAGGATGGCCGCCTGCTCGAGGCGTTTGGCGAATGACGTTATGGCCGAACCTGAGTCGCATACGGACAGGATGAGGAACTTGCCTTTCGGCAGGCCGGCGCCGATTCTGCTGGCGAACTCAGTCAGTTGCTCCTTCACCTTTGCGCCTTTCTGAGTAACAGCCTTGAATTCGGGGACTGAGACTATCTTGTCCGACGAGAAGAGCGAACCGCTCAATAGTTCGGTCAGTATCACTTTCAGGTCTTCAGCCGTGCCGGGCAGCGAGATCGACTCAGCACTTTCTCCCAGCCGGCGCTTTAGCGCCCCGATAATGCGGTCTCTCGCCTCGGCTACGAAGAACTCCTCCCCGCCATAGACGAAGTAGGTCGAAGGGCCTTTGCCTGCCTCAACTGCGGAGACCACCGCCCTTATCCATGCAAGACCTGAGCCGTCGGGCTTGGGTGCAGCGATTGGCTAGTCTCCTACTCGTATTCCCAATCAACGAAGTTTATGTCGCCGATGAAGTTAAACGTCCCGGGCTCCGTGATGCCGATATACCAGCGACATCGAGGGATTGGAAACCTGTCATCAAACGTGTACTCAAACAGCTGCTTAGAGCGCTTCGTTGAGAGGGACTCGATGCACATGTTAACCTCAAAGGGAGATGGAACGTTCGTGAGCGTGGGATAATACAGCAGCTCGTTGCCAGTCCAGAGCGCTAGGTAAACGTCAACCTCAAGCGTCGAATACATGGGGTTGATGATGTAATAGAACCCGAGCATCGTGTCATCGATCGTGTAGGTGGTCTTGTTCAAGTGGAGCCCTACTCTGGGCGTGTAATCGCTCGAGCCACCGCCTATTGCGTAGAAGTCTCCGTCCATTGTGCCGAAGTAGAGCGCCCCGTTCGCATCGAGCGCGGGGGACGACACAATCTCGCTCCCGGTTTCGAACGTCCAGCGCAAGGCGCCCGTCGAGTCGAGACTGTAGAACCGCCCGTCGAACGCGCCGAAATAGCAGTTGCCGTCAAGGTCGAGCGCGCAGGATGAGTACACCTCAGAGCCGACGTCGAAAGACCACTTAGTCTTGCCCTCGGGGCGGATGCAGTAGAAACTCTCGTCGTAGGAGCCGAAGTATATCGAGCCATCGGCATAGACCGCCGGGGATGACCTGATATCGTCGAACACCTCGTATTGCCAGAATATCTCGCCGTCCTTTGGCGCAAGACAAGTGATATTGTTATCCCAGCAGGGCACATAGATCATCTCACCGGGGCCGATCGCGGTCGCTCCGCTTATCCAATCGTAACCAACGTAAGACCATTTGAGCTCACCAAAGGGCGCAAAAGCATACAGACGGCGGTCATCTGCGCCTACATATACTGTGCCGTCGTCTGCGATTGCGGGAGCTGACACGACCCAGTCGTATGCGTCGTAGCTCCAGTTGAGCGTCCCGTCGCTTCTAAAGGCGTAGAAGCTCTCGGAGCGAGAGCCGAAATAGATGCTCCCGTCCGTGCCTATCGTCGGCGTGCCGTCGTTGCGCGCGTCGGTGTCGAACTTGCCGACGAGCTCGCCGTCCGTGGTCAGCCAATAGAAGTAGTGATCGTAGGAGCCAAAGAAGACGCCAAGGTCCTCCGAGACCGCAGCTGTGGAGGAGATGTCATCTTGCGCCACGAATCTAAACGCCTCGCTACCGTCGGGATTGAGGCAATAGAAGTTGTCGGAGCCGACGTATATTCGCCCGCGGGAGTCGATGACTGGCGAGTTTGGGACCTCACCGTTAGTGTGATAGACCCATCTGAGTTCCGGCGTTTCTGGGCCGAGCGACATCGCCATGCCGCTATGCTTGACGTCATGCATGAAGCACGGCCATTGCTCCTGTGCTAAGCCGTATGAGGCGCATGCAGCCAAGAGGATAACGGAAATTAAGAGGACGGTTCTCTGTGTCAAAAGGTCCATTGTTGCTACTCCGTTACGAGGCCCGGTCGATTGCCGTGATGAAATCTCTCGTTGCCCGCATCGGATCGGGTGCGTCCACGATAGCGCTGCAAACGGCGACGCCGAAAGCGCCCGCCGATAGCACTTCGTCCACACAATCGAGCCCGATGCCACCGATTCCGAACACGGGTATCTCAACGCTGTTTCTGACAGCTGCCAGTCCCTCAAGCCCTACCTCAACCGCGTCTTGTTTCGTGCTAGTCGAATAAACTGCGCCGTAGCCCACATAGTCTGCCCCATCCGACTGCGCCTGAACCGCCTCGTCGTCCGAGCCAACTGACTGTCCGATAATGAAGTTCTGCATCCCTGCCGCTAGAAAGAGCCTCCTCGCGTCAGCGATGGCAAGATCGTCTTGACCGAGGTGCGCACCGTCCGCGCCGGCGAGAATCGCGAGGTCCACCCGGTCGTTAACAACGACCCATGCGTCGTATGTGCTCGCCCGCTCGATGACTAGATTAAGTAGCATGAGCCGCTCTCGGTCGTTCATCAACTTGTTCCGAGCCTGAATGAAGCGGCATCCCCCGCTGAGAACTTGCTCCGCAACTTCAAGCGAATGATCAATTCCCGCAATGCCTGAATCGAGTATGACGCAGAGCCTCCGGGTACTGAAATCACGCCCCACCCCCTGCAAACTCATGCGCTATGCACTGTCCTGACGCGATTCCTTTCATGCTCCTGCTCGGCCTTCGCCTGCTTCAGAAAGCGCTCGACGAAGGCGGTCGAGAATCGGCCGGCGATGAACTCAGGGTCTTTCATGACGTCCTTGTGGAACGAAATCGTTGTGTCTATTCCCTCTATCACGAATTCCTCGAGGCTGCGCCGCATCCTGGCGATCGCTTCTTTACGTGTAGGGGCATGGGTTATGACTTTAGCGATCAGCGAATCGTAGTATGGCAAAACGACGTAATCCTTGTAGATTGCGGTGTCCACTCGAACGCCTATTCCGCCCGGAAGGTTGCACGCTGTTATCTCACCCGGCGATGGGGCGAACGTCTCTGGATGCTCTGCATTGATGCGGCACTCCAGGCTGTGGCCGTTGAACTTGACTTCTGACTGCTTCAAGCTGAGCTTCTCCCCCGCGGCGACCTTAATCATCTCCTTGACGACATCGATGCCGGTTACAAACTCCGTGACCGGATGCTCAACTTGAATCCTCGTGTTCATCTCAAGGAAGTAGAACTGGCCACGAGGGTCCATTAGGAACTCCATCGTGCCCGCCGACGTATAGCCGAGCTTACTCGCCGCTTCAGTGGCGATAGAACCCAGAGAATGGCGGCGCCTCGAGGTCAGCACAGGGGATGGCGATTCCTCGATGAGCTTCTGGTGGCGGCGCTGGATTGAGCACTCGCGCTCGCCGAGGTGAATGACGTTGCCGTGTTCGTCGGCCAGGATTTGAAACTCTATGTGCCTGGGTTCCCCGACGTATTTTTCGATGTATGCTCCAGGATTGCCGAATGCAGCTCCCGCCTCGCCCTGCACGGACTCGAAGGCTCTGGGCATGTCATCTTTGTCGTGGACAATCCTCATCCCCTTACCGCCTCCGCCGCCAGACGCCTTGATGAGCACCGGAAAACCAATCTCACTCGCTGTATCAAGCGCCTCTTTGGCGTCCTCTACCTCTCCGTCAGAACCTGGCAGCACAGGCACGCCCAGGCTCTTCATCGTTGATCTGGCCACCGCCTTGTCGCCCATCATTCTCATCAGCTTCGGAGACGGGCCGATGAACTTGATCCTGTGATCATCACAGATGCGAGCAAAGCCGGGGTCCTCCGCGAGGTAGCCATAGCCGGGGTGGATGGCGTCCGCGCCGGTAACGAGCGCCGCGCTGATAATACTGGTTATATTCAGGTAGCTCTTGTCGTTTCGGGCTGGACCAATACAGACGCTCTCGTCCGCGAACCGGACGTGCAGGGAGTTCTCATCCACGTTTGAATAGACCGCGACCGACTGAATCCCCATCTCCCGGCACGCGCGGATAATCCGCAGTGCAATCTCGCCGCGGTTGGCAATCAGGATTTTTTTGAACATCAGAGAATCTAGGTGCTCCTAAGCAGGCTCGATCCACATCAGAGGCTGGCCATACTCGACTGGCTGGGCATCCTCTATCAGGATCTTGATGACTTTGCCATCGAAATCGGACTCGATCTCGTTCATCACCTTCATAGCCTCAACGATGCACAGAGTCTTCCCTACGGTAACATAATCGCCTGTGCTAACGAACGGCTCGGCGCCAGGCGCCGGCGATCGATAGAAGGTTCCGACTATCGGTGACTTCACAATTGCGGCATCCGGCCCCGGCGCCTCGCCTTCCTCCGCCGTAGGCGTGTCGCTCACGACTTGAGCCTCCGGAAGACCAGCTTTTGATGGCATACGCGCGACCGGCGGGCCGGCGCCATCGCACCTGAGCTTAAGACGCATGTCGCTCGCCTCATATTCCAGTTCACACACATTGCACGAGGCCATCAGCTCCATTAGCTGCCTTATCAATTCAACGTCCATGGCTACTCCCAATCCGGCCTTTAGGTTTCCTGCACCCTTTCACAATAGCTCTTGGTTCTGGTGTCAACTTTCAACAGCTCCCCTTCCTCGATGAACAAAGGCACCTGAATCGTGGCGCCTGTCGAGAGAACTGCCGCTTTGGTCGCACCGGAGACCGTGTCGCCTTTTATCCCTGGCTCGGTCTTAGCGATCTTGAGGTTCACAAATATCGGTAGCTCGATGCCCGCAGGACGGTCCTTGTAGAAAGTCATCTTGACATCGACGTTGTCCGGCATAAACCCGCTGGCATCGCCGACGATATCCTCAGACACCTCAACCTGCTCATAGGTCTCCGTGTCCATGAAGTAGTAGATGGCCTGCTCCCTATATAGAAACTGCATCTTGCGCTCGAAGACCTCCGCATCAACGAGCTTCTCGCCTGCGCGGAACGTCCTATCCAAGACGGCCCCGGTGAAGAGGTTCTTGAGCTTCGTCCGAACAAATGCCTGCCCCTTTCCGGGTTTGACATGTTGAAACTCCACAACCGAATAGGGACTCCCGTCAAGCTCTATCTTGGTCCCAGGCCTCAAATCGTTCGATGAGATCAATCCATACCTCCCGAAATCCTAACTCTCGCTAATCACGCATAACAGATTGCGCCGAAACAACGGCGAAGTCAAAACACACGCCGCATCAATCGTACTTCAAGACGAAGAGCTCCTGCGCGAGGCCATCAGCAATGCGAACCGCGCCCCCCTCTGCGACAATGAAATCGTCCTCGAGGCGCAGTCCACCTTCACCCGGGAAGTATATCCCGGGCTCGACTGTAACCAGCATGTTCGGTTCAAGCTTTGTCTCTGATGCTGGGCCCAGCTGAGGCGCCTCATGCACCAGCAGGCCGATGCCGTGGCCGAGGCTGTGCCCGAAGTGGTCCCCGTAGCCTGCTTTCTTGATCACGTTTCGAGCTACCGCATCGACCGCCTTGCAGACTGCGCCCGGCACAGCGGCCTTTGCGGCTTTTTGCTGCGCTTTCTTCACCACGGAGAATAGCTCTTGCTGCCTCGCGCTCGGCTCGCCGACCACGCAGGTGCGCGTGAAGTCCGACCGATAGCCCTTATAGACGGCGCCAAAATCCACGATTACAAGGTCGCCGGGCTTCAGCTTGTTATCGGACGGGGTACCGTGGATGACCGATGATCTGGGGCCGGAGCAGAGGATAATGTCAAACGCGGACTTCTCGGCGCCGAGCTTGCGCATCTCGTATTCAAGATATGCGGCGAGTTCGCGCTCAGTTTTGCCACGAACGTTCAACTCAGCCAACTTCAGAAACGCCTCAATCGCTATCTCACAGGCTTTTCTCGTTAGGCCGATCTCGTTCTTGGATTTGACTACCCTCAGGTCCTCAACGACGCCCGAAACGGCCTTGAGCTCAACGCCCAAGAGCGCATTTGCCAACTTCTGATGAGAGGAATAGAGGGTATGATCAGGGTCGAATCCCAGGCTCTTGACGCCCAGCTCCTTAACCGTCTCGTTCAGAAAATCACCATACGTCGCTCCCGTCGGGAGCTTTCTCAGCTCGAAGCCCACCACCTCCTGCTCCACCTGCTCGAAGTACCGCCCGTCGGTTATGATCAACGCATCGTTCTTACTGATCACTATGATGCCGGTTGAGCCAGAAAAACCCGACAAATACCTTACGTTGGGGTTAGGCAGGTTCTCACTGTGGGTCGCGAAAACGGCATCCAACCCCTGCTGAGCAAGCTCCTTCCTAACCTTTTTGAGCCTGCTTAGCACTAGCTGCTTTGTCATCTTAGTCTCCATGAAAGGTAAAACTGTTATACTCGCTAATCGGAAGCACCATACTACGATTCGCGCCCCTTCCCCTCAACCCGTAATTTCGAGAGGGCTTCCTCGACCCAAAGCGCTCGCCGAAAGGAGTACCGAAACTCATAAAACGCCGGAGACCTGATCAGCGGTCATCGACACAGTCGGTCAACCGGTCCGAGAGACGAATGAAAGGCGCTCCATTAAGCCAAGGCAGGCGGCGAATCGAGCAAGATCACCAACCAATAACGCGCAATCCTAACACATCTGGCACTCTCGCAACTGAAAACTCGCTGTGTTACTTTACTTGTATGATGAAGTGAAGGCGACACGACAGGCGCAAGTAACACCAAAGGAAACCGCAACAGTGAAATTGCAGCAGAGACTCAGGAATTACTGGATGCTGGGCAACCCGTTCAGAACTCGCATCGGCTATGTGGGCTGGACCGGCCATGAAAATCTGGGCGACGAGATGCTCTATCAGGCTTATCAGCAGTTGTTTCCTGAGTATCACGTTCTTCCGTTTATCAGCCTTCGTTCAAGTAGGAGAGACACCTACAGAAAGGTCACGGGTCGAGATATCTTCGCGGCGGGATGTCTCGGAGGAGGAACACTGATAAACAGGAGCAAGAAGAGGCTCGAGATTTTCTCGGGATTGCTTGACGAGTGTCCCGTATGCTTCTGCTTAGGCACTGGTGTCTCAAATGTTGGGTTCTGGGAGGGCCGAGCGGTCTGGGAAGATCAGCTCACGGCATGGGTTGACCGTCTCAAGCAGTGCCAATTCGTGGGCGTTAGAGGTCCAATTGGCGCGGCGGCTCTCAGGGAGGCCGGACTTGAGGATGTGGAGGTTGTGGGCGACTCAGCACTCATATTCGCCAGAGAGTCGTACGCCCCTTGCGAAGAGAACGTACTCGGCGTCAACGTGGGCACAGCGCTGGGTAATGTCTGGGGCACAGAGGAGCAGATGGTCGAGAAAATCGCGCTCGCCTGCAAGGCGCTTCGCTCCAAAGGCTGGAAGATACTGTTTCTGTGCGTTTGGCCACAAGACATGGACAGCACGCACGCGCTGGCTAAGCGGATCGGAGTAGCTGACCCTCAGATTCACCTGATAACGAGCGATGTCAAGCAAGCACTTGATGTATGCGGCCGCTGCACGGCATTCATCGGGATGAAGCTTCACTCGGTCGTAGCCGCCATCTGCGCGGGCGTCCCCTCGATAATGATCGAGTATCGACCGAAGTGTCGTGACTTCATGGCCTCCCTGGGATTAGAGGAATACGTCATTCGTTCAGACAACATTGAAGTGGACCACTTGGTTAGTCTATCCGAGAACCTTGCCTCCAATCGACCAGCTATTCAGGATGAGATACGCAAGCGCACTGCCGAGTTCCAGCAACGCTTGACGGATGCCGCCGGGTCGATCAAACGGATCATTCAGGACAGGGTCAAACAAGTCAGCAGAGGTAGATCATGATGGAATTACCTGCTCGGCTGAAGGAATGGGTAAGAGACAGACCCCGTTTGTATAAGTTCATAAACCGCGCGAGGCGCTTCCGGCTTTCAATGGTGTGGAAGTACCTAATAGATATCAGGCCATTGGCCATACCTCGTTTCTACATATATCGTCTCTATCTATGTGTCCGCCGGCCGCATGGGATCAAGCTCCATCTCGGATGTGGCAAGATCAAGCTGCCAGGTTTTGTGAACATCGACCATAGACACACGAGAGCTACCGATTTCGTGTGTAGTGTCACCAAGTTGCCGCACCTGTCCAATTCAGTGGACGTGATTGAATCCTATCACATGATTGAGCACATCTCTCACACAAAGGTGAGGGCAATGCTTCAGGAGTGGCGCCGTGTCCTGAAACCCAATGGGCAGTTGGTTATTGAGTGTCCGGATTTCGATAGGGCGATTGAGAGGTATCAGGCCGGCGAAGAGCAGCGGTTAATGGCTATCTTCGGCCTGCACCGGTTTCCGGGCGACGTTCACCTCTTTGGCTACAACTTCGTCAGGCTCAAGCGTCTGCTAGAGGAGTGTGGTTTCGAGTCAGTCACGCGACACAAAACGCAAGATTATCATGGACCTGATGGGATTAGGGCGGAATGCTACAAGGCTGAATGAACCTGCTGACTCAGCATGAAGTGGGAGATGACGCCCTGAGTCCTCTTCTTGCGGTGGCTGACACGCCATGAGATTCCAGCACTTCCTAATGACGAGATTCAACGTCGGCCTCTACCCGAAACGAATGGACCTAGCCTATTCTGACAAACTGGGCAAAGTGCCGGCAGAGGACCCGGACAAATGGATGGAAAGCCGCTTCGAGCTGTTCGAGAGGTTCTGCGTTCCCTCTGTTAGGAACCAATCGATAAAGGACTTCACCTGGCTAGTTGTCTTTGACGCCAAAACGCCGCAGCATTATCTCGACAGGGCCAAGCGCCTCGGGCGTGATTGCCATTTGGTTCCCTTGAGGGCCGAGCGCGGACATCGCAGGACCTTGAGGGTCCACGTTACCAAAAACCTGAAGCCCGACACTGAGTACCTCATAACCTCGAGGATGGACAATGACGACGCTATCCACCGAGACTTCGTGAAGGCGCTGCAGGATTGTCTGCGGCGAGAGCCGCCCAAGAGACGCCGTGGATTCATCAGGCTCTTACACAAATGGCTGCCCGATGGAACGCGAATGGGCAACAGCCGCTACAAGCGAGTGCTCCAGAGACTCTCACCCAATGAGGGTCGGATCGCCATCAACTTCACGCAGGGCTTCTCTTTCGACGGAAGGAGGCTCGCACTCTTCAACAACGAACGAAACTCCTTCATCTCGTTGCTGGAGCGAACTGATCTGGTTGGAGGTATATTGACCGCTTGGGCCACAGAACACAAAAGAATGGGCCAGATAGCCACGGTCCGGGAGATTGCGACAACCCCTCTATGGGTTCGAGTGATTCACGATGAGAACCTGCGCAACGAGTTCGAGGGAGAGGAAGTGTCGGTAGATAGGCTAAAAGCTGCCGACTTTGGATTCTCCCCGTGAACGCGAGCCTGGCTCTGCGGCCGGGGAGCTCACATCATTGAGGATGAGCTCTCTCCTCGGTGCTCGCGGGGCGCTGCTGGGCCTCCCACAACTCCCGATATGTTGGGCTAGACTTCAGGAGCTCCTCGTGAGGCGCGAACGCCTCCAGCTTCCTATTTGCAAGGACAGCGATTTTGTCTGCCTTTCGGAGCGTCGAAAGCCGATGCGCAACGACGAGCGTGGTACATTTTTTCATCAGCCCCTCGAGCGCCTCCTGCACTTCCCTTTCCGTCGCGGAATCCAGCGCGCTTGTGGCCTCATCCAGAAGCAAGATAGGCGCGTTCTTGAGTATCGCCCTCGCGATGTTGATTCGCTGCTTCTGCCCAACTGAGACATCGGTACCCTTGGGCCCGATCACTGTATCGTAGCCGTCCTTCCAGCTCTGGATATCGTCGTGGATATTCGCTGAAACCGCGGCGGCATATACCTCATCATCGGTGGCGTCAGGCCGCCCATAGCGGATGTTCTCCTTAGCTGAGACCTGAAACAAGAAGGGCTCTTGTGTTACTATGGCAAGGCTCCGCATCAGATGCTTGAGCTTGATCTTCCTTATGTCCCGGCCGTCGAAGAGGATTCTGCCTCGGTCGGGATCGTAGAACCTCGCGGCCAGATTCAGCAGCGTCGTCTTGCCTACGCCGGAAGGCCCCACGATCCCGATCGTCTCTCCCTGCTTAACCACGAGATCGATATCCGATAGGATCGTCTCCTCATCGTAGGAGAAGCATACCTTCTCGAATCGGATCTCATTCGGCGGAGACCTCAGGTCCACGGCATCCTCCGCGTCCTTGATGTCGGGCTCTACGGCCATCAGCTCGTCGATCTTGTCGATGGCGATGCTCTGCACTTTGACCTGAGCATAGACATTCAGCAAACGCCTAGTGCTGCCCAGAAGTAATTGAAGCGCCAGAATGAACGCGATGAAGGTGGAGATGTCCATCTGACCGGATGATACCCTCGCGCCGCCCAGCATGATGACGAAGAAGATGCCGAATCCGCTGAGGCTATCGAGCATGACGCCGGCGAAAGCCTGTCGCTTGACAATCCCCATAGCGGACCTCAAAAGCCCCCTTGCCGACTTGAGGCAGGCCTTTGCCTCCCGCTCCTCGCCCTCGAATATCTTGACTATTCTTATCCCTGAGAGGACCTGAAGCAGGAGATTGACAATTGCGATGCCGTGGAATCGGTTCTTCTTCGCGTATCGGGATATGGCGGCCCCGATTCGGACTAGTGGGATAATGACAAAAGGCATTGCGAGCAATCCCCAGACCGTGAGCTCCGGGTCCATTTTGAATGCCAGAAAAAACAGGCTGGCAATCTGGAAGACGGAGATGATCATGCCGCATGTCTGGTGGACGAGTACCCTGAGCGATGAGGCGTCGCTGTGGACCGCGCGGAGTATATCTCCCTTGCTGCTACGACTGAAGAAGCCTACGGAGAGCCTCAAGACGTGTTCGACCAGTTTCAGACGAAGCTGCATTTCTACGCGCCGGCCTAGCTCGGTCTGAAGCACCCTTGTGTAGTAATCGGATACACTCCTTGCGACCCAGCAGCCGAAGATCAGCCCGCCGGCGCCTGCTAGCGTCATCCAGTCGGCCTTGGAGCTCGCGCCCTCGACAGGGGTGAGGCTCCTCCCCAAAAAGGTCTTAATCAGCCACAAGAATACAATCAGAAGCTCGGCTCTGGCCGCAGCTGAGGCGAAGAACCCGATCGACACCAGCCGGTGCCGGAACATCAGCCTGAACGCGACGCGGAGCTTCTGTATCATGGACCCACCTCTAGGGCGTTGAATAGGCAGCTCTAGGCGGAGACTATCTTGTCCCTTTTGCTCTCGGCGCTGCGGGTTGCGTTCCGCGTATCGACCACGATACGAGCGTTATCGACGATGAACTGCGCGCTGTCACGATACAAGCTGTGGTCAGTGACTATCAGGACGCAATCCGCCTCAGAAAGGGCCTCCTTCGTCAGCTCAACCGATGTCTTCGGGATCTTATACTTCCGCATCATCGGCAGCTCGGAAATGAACGGATCGTTGTAGCTGATTGTCGCGCCGCGCTCCATCAGAATCTCGATTATCCGCATCGCTGGAGATTCCCTGATGTCATCAACGTCAGGCTTATACGCTACCCCCAGGACGAGTATCTTCGACCCTTTCACGCTCTTCCGCTGCTCGTTCAGCGCAATTGAGAGCCGCTCCACCACGTAATACGGGACCGCAGTGTTGATCTCACCAGCCAGCTCGATGAACCGAGTCGCAAAATCGAACTCCTTCGCCTTCCAAGAGAGATAAAATGGGTCAATGGGAATGCAGTGCCCGCCGAGGCCCGGTCCGGGATAGAAGGCGTGAAAACCGAACGGCTTGGTCGATGCCGCTGAGATAACCTCCCAGACGTCGATGCCCATCCGCGTAAAGAGCATCTTCAGCTCATTCACAAGCGCTATGTTCACGCTTCGGTAGATATTCTCCAGCAACTTGGTCGATTCCGCGACCTCAGCCGAAGAGACGACCACTGTGCGATCGACGATCGCGGAATAGAGAGCATCCGCAAGCTCAGTGCAATGAGGTGTCAGGCCACCTACGACCTTGGGTATAGTCTTCGTTGTGAAGTTCTTGTTAGCGGGGTCCTCCCTCTCCGGTGAAAACGCCAGATAGAAATCCTCTCCGACTTCAAGATCGCTGCCCCCGGTCAGTATCGGTAGAACAACTTCCTTCGTCGTGCCGGGGTACGTCGTGCTCTCAAGAACGATGAGGTGCCCTTTTCTCAGCCGTTTCGCGATGCTCTTGGCTGTCCCTTCTATATAGGATAGGTCAGGCTCTCTTGTCTCTGAAAGCGGCGTAGGAACGCAGATGACGATGCAGTCTGCGTCAGCCATCTTGTCGAAATCGGTGGTCGCCTCGAAGCCTGCGCTCGCGACGACCGAGGCGATCTGCTCCGAGGGGATGTGGCCGATGTAGCTCTTGCCCGCATTGAGCGCGTCAACCTTTCGGGAGTCGATGTCAAAACCCGTAACGGCGAACCCCTGCGTGCAGAACTCATGCACAAGTGGCAGTCCGACATACCCCAACCCAACCACTCCGACTGTGGCTTCCCTGTTCTCTATTCTCTTTAGAAGCTGCTCTTTCAAATCCAGTGTCATTGCCTGGAGCCCTCCAAGACGCATTTGACAACATAGTCCTTTTGCTCAGCCGTAAGCTCTGGAAAAATGGGCAGCGCAAGCGTCTCTGCGGCTGCCGCCTCCGACTCGGGAAACTCGCCCGGTTTATACCCAAGAAATCCATAGCATCTCTGCAGATGCAGCGGCACTGGGTAGTATATCTCACATCCTACGTCGTGCTTCTTGAGGTATTCCATCACTCGGTCACGAGCCTTCGTTCGAATCACATACTGGTTGTAGATCGAGACATTCTCCGCTCGCACGTGAGGTGTCTCTATCTCGCAGTCCGCAAAGGCCTCATCGTAGAACCTCGCGTTCTGCCGCCTTGCTTCGGTCCATTCGTCAAGGTATCTCAACTTGACGCTCAGCACTGCCGCCTGCATAGCGTCTAGTCTGCTGTTGGCCCCAATGAGGCTGTGATGATACTTGGGTTTGCTGCCGTGTACGCGGAGCGTGCGGACCTTGTCCGCGAGGCTCTCGTCATTGCTCACGACCATTCCACCATCACCGTAGGCGCCAAGATTCTTGCTTGGAAAGAAGGAGAAACAGCCAAAATGACCAATGGCGCCGGCCTTAGTCCACTCGCCATTTAGCTTCGTCTTTGATCCTATTGACTGCGCAGCGTCCTCAATGACGTAAAGCCCATGCCTTTCTGCAATCTCGAGGATAGCCCCCATATCGGCGCACTGACCGAAAAGGTGAACGGGGATAATCGCCTTTGTTCTGGGAGTTATCCGCGCCTCAACCAGCGAGGGATCGATGTTATATGTCTTCGGGTTAATATCAACGAAGACCGGGACGCCTCCGACGCGCGAAACCGAGCCAGCCGTCGAGAAAAACGTGTAGGAAGTTGTTATTACCTCATCGCCAGAGGAGACACCGGCGGCCATGAGGCTCAAGAGAATTGAATCGGTTCCCGAAGCGCAGCCCACGCCGAACTTCGCGCCACAATAATGGGCTATCTCCCGTTCGAGCTTCTCCACTTCAGGGCCAAGTACGAATACCTGCGTCTCGAGAACCCTATCTATTGCTTCTTTGATCTCCTTCTTCAGCTTCGCAAATTGAGGTCTCAGATCAAGCAGCGGAACTCGCATTATATCCTCCTTACTATCGCACCTTTTATTGTGTATTTCCGACCGCACTCGGAGCACTCCGATTCGTGAGCATCCGAGAAAAAAAGCCGCGCTCCGCACTCGCAGGCCCAGCCCTTGATGACGGCGGGAACTCCGTAAGCCAACGCATAATCGGGCACATCCCGGCTCACTACCGAACCTGCGCCCACGAAGGCGTGACGCCCAATTGTCACACCACAAACTACCGTCGCATTCGCCCCAATCGAGGCGCCTGTCTTCACCAGCGTTTGAAAATAATCGTCGCGCGTGTTGCGCACGAAGGCCGATCTGGGCGTTTTGACGTTCGTGAACACCATCGATGGCCCGCAGAACACGTCATCCTCAAGAATGACACCCTCGTATATCGATACATTATTCTGAATCTTGCAGTTCTCGCCAAGAACAGCACCGTTCGCCACAAACACACTCTGCCCGAGCTTGCATCCCTTACCTATCCTAGCGCCGCTCATCACGTGGGAAAAATGCCATATCTGTGTCCCCTCGCCTATCTCGGCACCAGGGTCCACGACCGACGTCTCGTGAGCAAAATAGCCTTCTGGCACCCCTACCTCCTCAAACACTCTTCCGTTGCTTTTTCCTCAGCGCCTCGTCCGCCTTCTCGAGCGCCTTGACCACCCGAAGGCCGTCCATGCCATCCGTGAGCGGAGTTGAGCCCGTCTCTACGCAACTTATGAAATGCTCACATTCTATCCTGAGCGGCTCCTTCACCTCTATGCGAGGGGAGTGGATGTCCCCAAAACGTAGAGTTATCGAATCTCCATAGGAATCATAAGACGGCGCCCTCGCCCCCTTGTCGTATATCTTCAACTTCTCCATCGTCTCAACATCGTCGAATACTACCATCTTCTTACTGCCTACAACGGTCAAGCGCCTCACTTTGTGAGGGTCCAGCCAGCTCACCTGAATATGCGCCATCTTCCCATCTGGGAAGTGAAGCGTCAGAAAAACGACGTCCTCAATCCCCGGCTGAAGGTAGGCCTGACCGTCGGCTGAGACCTTAATCGGCTCCTGATCCATGAGATACATCGCAACCGAAAGGTCATGAGGCGCGAAACTCCAAAGCGCACTCTCATCCGAACGAATTATACCGAGGTTAGTTCGTTGAGAGTAGATGT
>Ga0272444_10003176_pt1 | contig 14921 bp, 10 predicted proteins | sample SSMForm13_FD_201033 | JGI IMG/M metagenome (GOLD analysis project Ga0272444, IMG submission 201033) | Marine sediment archaeal communities from Little Sippewissett salt marsh, Falmouth, MA, United States - SSM-Form-13 | ecosystem: Environmental > Aquatic > Marine > Wetlands > Sediment ...
AAAGAGATTGAACAGGAAAAGCTCGACTATTACTCCGCAATCCAAGTGAAAAGAACGAACAAAAAATGGACAAGCCATGAGGATCTCAAAAAGGAACTGGAGTTAATGAAGTAAATCCCCCCCCCCTTGCTTTTATCTTTTCCCCGGATCATGAAAAGCACAATTTCGGAAAGGGTCTGATTTCACACGGTATTCCGGCCCGGTTCCGCGAATTCGTTATATTTCGATAGGGTCTGACCCCATATCCGTTGGACTTTTTAATTGCAATATCATCCTGTGTGGTTTAAGGAGTCCCATCTCAATCAGCAGGGAAAACAAGGAAAGACATGGAAGAGAATCAAACGTCCCTCCCGGGATCAACACAAAAGGCCATGAGATTCGTGGTCTTCCTCCTCTTTTTCGGTTCTGGTGTTTCCGGACTGGTGTACGAGGTGGTCTGGACCCGGCACCTGATCTACCTGTTCGGGGCCACGCTTTTTGCCGTTTCCACGGTGCTGGCGGCCTTTATGGGAGGCCTGGCCCTCGGTTCCTATATCCTGGGAAAATACGCGGATAAAAACCGGAACAACCTGAGGCTTTACGCCATCCTGGAAGTGGGAATCGCGGTCTCCGCACTCCTGCTCCCCTTTCTCCTCTCCCTTCTGGATCCGATCTACCGGGTGGCATACACCTCTTTGAAAGGTTCCTTTTTCCTCCTCAGCCTGCTTCGTTTCATCCTGACATTCGCTGTGCTTTTGATCCCCACCACCATGATGGGAGGCACCCTCCCGGTGCTCTCGCGTTTTCTGGCCAGGAAGAAGGAAACCCTGGGATTGAACGTGGGCGCGCTTTATTCGCTGAACACCCTGGGGGCGGTATTGGGTTGCTTTTTAACGGGATTTATTTTCATCGCGGCCTTCGGAGTGAGGGGGGCCACGTTCCTGGCCGCCGGGGTGAATCTTCTCGTGGCCCTGGTTGCCTTTCTTCTTGCAAGGGGAAGGGATGAAGCCCCGGAAAGCCTGCCGGAAAAAGGGGAAAAACCCGCATCCCCGGATGATGATAAAAAGCGGGAATCGGACAGAAAAATCATTTACGCGGTGCTCTGGTGCTATGCCATTTCCGGGTTCATCGCCCTCTCCTACCAGGTGACCTGGAACAGGGCCCTGGTGTTCACGTTCGAGATCATGAAAAACACCACGTATTCCTTCACGGCCATGCTGACGGTGTTCCTCGTGGGACTGGCCCTGGGCGGGGCCGTGATGAGTGCCTTTATCGACCGCCAGAAGGACACCCTGCGACTTTTCGCCCTGATCCAGCTCCTGATCGGCATTTGCGGGGCGTTTTCCTTCTTTGCCATTTTTCACCTGGGACCCGGGATTTCGCCGTTCACCCCATACGATGAAGCTGGGAATATCCTCTGGTGGCACGGGGTGTTGAACGTGTTTTCGAAAACCGGTGCTGCCGTGTTCCTCCCCACGTTCCTCATGGGAATGGCGTTTCCCGTGGCAACCAAGATCTGCGTGGATCGCATATCCTCCGTGGGATTCGGGGTGGGACGCCTCTATTCCGTGAACACCCTGGGATCCATCATCGGTTCGTTTGCCTCCGGGTTCATTCTCATCCCCGCTTTAGGGGTTGCGGGAACCATTTTCGTACTGGCCACGGGCAACCTCCTGATCGCGCTGTACCTGTTCCGGATCAATCCCCAGCTCGCGGGAAACTCGCGGAAGATGCTGACTGTTTTGTGCGGGATCGCGATTTTGATCCTGCTTATTCGCATGCCCCGGGAGGTTCGCTTCCAGGAACTCGCCCCCACGGAAAGATCGCTCTTTTACAAGGAAGGCCCCCTGGCCACGGTTTCCGTGATCGAAAATTCCTTCAAATACCGCACCATCTACGTGGATAACGTGGGTGTGGCCGGAACGGATCGGATCCTGCTCACGGATCAGAAAAGCCTGGCCCACATCCCCATGCTGCTCCTGACCGATCCCAAAAGCGCCCTGACCGTGGGTTTCGGAAGCGGCGGCGCCTCCTATTCCTATACCCTTTACGATTCCATCGATGACATCCACTGCGTGGAAATCTGCAAAACCGTGATGGACGCGGCGCCCGATCTCCTCGCCTCCAATCACGGGATTTTGCTCCCCGTATCGAGGAACGTGCCCATGCCCATTCCCCTCGAAAAGTACTCCCACGCGGCCATGCCCGGTTACCTCAGCTTCGACCAGCGATACCGCATCATCTTCGACGACGTTCGGAGCTACCTCCGGTTTACCGGCAGGAAATACGACATCATCGCGACCGACTGTACGGATTTAAGGTACAAATCCAACGCCAACCTGTACGATTACGAATACTTCCGCCTTTGCCGCAAACACCTTTCGGAAGACGGCATGGTGGTGGTCTGGATGCCCCTGGCGGGACTGTCGGACGATATGTTCCGTCTGGCCCTCAGAACCTTCTACCGGGTATTCCCGGAAATGTCCATCTGGTACATGAACAACGAATCCACCCATTACATTCTTCTCATCGGAACGCCCCGGCCTTTGAAAATCGACTATGCCCTCCTCCGGGAGAGGCTTGGATTCCCCAAGGTCAAGGAGGATCTAGCCGAGCTGTTTCTGGACGATGCGGATAAGCTCCTCTCCTGCTTCCTGTGCGATCAACACACCCTCGAGGCATTTCTCGAGGGGGATAAAATCAACACGGAAAACCGTCCCTTTCTCGAATTCGAATCTCCCAAGTACGGTTACGGCGATCAGCCCATGATCGACAACCTCGAATCCCTGATGTCCATCCGCACCTCCATCCTGCCCTATATCGAGAATGTAAAGGATCGCCCTGCATTCGAGGCCCGGATGAAGAAATACTCCGACGCCCTCCCCCATATCATCCGGGGACACTCCCATTACCGCCGCCTCGAGATGGTGGAGGCCTGCCGGGAGTATATGAAGGCCGTGAGCCTCTGCCCGGAGGACAGGGCCACGAAGTACCTGCTGGATTTCGACGAGATCCAGCTCCGTATCGCGGCCCACCCCTTCGAGCCGTGGGCATACCGCCAGCTTGGTGCGGTTTACTTCGAACAGAAGCGATTTTCCGAGGCTGTGACCGTTCTCAATCAATTGCTGGAGAATTGCCCCGTTCCGCCGGCAAACGCCCCTGAAGAAACCGTGAAATTCCACATGGATTGCCTTTTTGCCGCGAATAAAATGATCGGTCAAAGCTACATCGAGGTGGGAAACGAAGAATACGCGATTCGTTATTTAAAGCGGGCAAAGGAGCTCAACCCGAACGATCAGGAAACCGCCGACCTGCTCAAATCCAGATGAGGGGTCAGACCCTATCGAAATATAACACTTTTGAGGGTGGATGTACTCTCGATAATGTAAAACCTCCCGAACCATCCGATCTTCCGATTCTTCCCTAGGCTATAATCCCCTGAGGGGTCAACCTTTCTCCGTTTCATACGTCTATTGTAATGTATTATGATATTCTTCATGAAACGAGAGGAGATCCCATGAAATCACTATTCCCCAATTACGCTCTTCTGACGGTAGCGATCCTTGTCGCGATTATGACTGCTTTCTTTCCGAACACCGCATTTACGCAGGCAGATCATTGGACCGCTGCCATGCAGAAGTGGCTGGCCACCCCGGAAGCCGACGCAGATAACAACGGCTTCGTTGAGTATACCCGGGCCATCCAGCAGTTCGACACGAATCTCTTCATGAAAAACGACCCGGCATTCCAAAGCATCTTGAAAAACGGCTGGACCCGGGATTTTCCCCAGGCCAGGCAGGCCCTTAACCAGTGCCGTCCGATTTTCTCCCTGATCTGGGAAGGAAACCAGAAGCCGCGCGTGATCTATCCTCACTGGAGCCGCATCGTCACCGATCCCGTGAATGCCCCGGTTCCCAATTTTTTAAAAATTCAGTTGATCGGAAAACTCATGGTGGCCCAGGCCCTTTTGTACGAGTCCCAGGGGAAGCCGGATCTGGCCATCAGCACGTATCAAACCCTGCTCCATTACGCAGGCGGCTTTTCCGTTGAAAATGCACCGCTCATCTCCAAGCTGATCAGCGTTGCCCTCCAGTCCATGGCCCTGAAGCAGATCGAGGGCTTTATCCAGAGATCGTCCCTTTCCGAGGCCCAGTATACACACATGGCGGAGGTCCTTGGGGCCTGCCGTATGAACCAGACCCCGACCTGGGTCTTTTTCAAGGGAGAGGCAGAGATCCACATCCTGGGCCTTCAGAATATGATAAACATGACAAGGAACATGCAGAATCAGGGGGAATATGATAAAGCGGTCAAGGAAGCCGGACATGGCGGCAGGGAAATGGCTGAATCCATTGGAGAGGCGGTCAAGGCCGGAAAAGAACAGGAAATCATACAGGAGATGAAGCTGTTATGGGAAACAATGATCGAAGAGGCAAAGAAGCCCTTCCCTGAGTTCCATCGGTTCGATGCCCAAAAACTCCTTAAATCCATGAATCCAGCCGTCAGGATTACGTTCCCGAACATACTCGAGGCGCGCATCCGGGAGGAGGTGTCTGTGGCCCATCACTGCCTGGCCTGGCACGGGGCCCTTTTGAAGGCCCACAAGGCCAGGACCGGATCGTATCCTTCTTCCCTGAACATGCCGGGTCTCGCCTTCCCGCAAATCGTGGATCCCTTTACAGGAGAGCCCATGAAATACCGTATTCAGGATGGAAAAGCCCTCATCTACAGCCTTGGTCCGGATATGAAGGACCAGAAAGCGGGGGTGTCCTACGATCCGAGAAACGGCTCCCAATCCGCCGGCGACATCTTTCTCGTGCTCAATCCCTGAGAGTGAGAGGGGGGTCAGACCCGAATGGCACTGACTTAAGGCTCGATAAGACCAATTTCCACACGCTTTATCCTCGTGCTCGACTGTCAAGTCGAAGTCACGCTTGGGCGTGACGAAGATTGATGCGCGTAATCGTATAGGATCTTGAATCAAGGAGTGAAGCACGTGTATTGGAGATGTCGAGTGCGAGTAAGGCAGCCATTGGGGGTCAGCCCCCAAATAGATACAAATGTAAAGGGTCTGACCCCATTTGTCCTGACCCCATTTGTCTGTCCCCCCATTTGTCCGAGTGCGAGTACGAGTACGAGTGAGAGTGCGATTAAGGGAATATATCTCCTCGGAGAATATGATTCCATTTCCTTAAGTTAGTGCCATTCGGGTCAGACCCTATCGAAATATTACACTTTCGAGGATAGTTGCTCGTTCAATAATGTAAAGATCTCCCTTGCCGCATCGTCCTTTTTCAATTTTTTCTCCAACCGATAATAGCCGCCGGTCAGTCCCAGGTAGTCATCGATTCGACGGCATGTCCAGGGCAGGTGATGCCGGAGAAGCGCCGCTGCAATACACCTGGCCCGGCCATAATCGCCCCTGTCGTACTTTTTCTGTTTCCATATGCCCTGATCCAGGGAGAAATAATCCGCTACCGTTTCGAGGATTTCCCGCGCCTTCTTTTCTTCCGATTCTTCCATGAATAACTGTCGACGCTCCCCGGCCTTTGCGGCCCGGCTTGTCCTCATGGACATCCCTTTCAATCGCAGGTTCATCCGCCGGGAAAAATCCTTTCCCCCAACATAGCGCTGCTGCAATACAACAGGTTTCACCGCTTCATCCAATCCTTCACGGATAAAATGGAGATATTTCCTCCGATCGCCCTCGAACCAGGATAAAATCTCTCCAGTGGAAAGGAATGGCGGCTCCCCTCCCCCGGCGTAGTATTTCAGGCTGGACCACTCGTATGTGGCGGGATCTATGGAGGAATTCGTGTGACAGGGATTCGTATGGATGTATCGTGAGAGGGAGAGGAGGTAGTCCGATTTATCGACAATGAGGCTTTTGAAGCGCCCCTGGAAAAGATGTCCATGGCGACTGTGGCGACGATTGAAGTAAATGGTATAAGCCGTCAGGAGCCGCCTCATCAGCTCGGAAAGGGCCGATTGCCTGTCGCTTTCCAAAAGCAGATGAAAGTGATTCTCCATGAGACACCAGGCGTGAACCCTGAACTCGAAAAGATCGGTGTATTTGGAGAGATATTCCAGGAATTTCTCACAGTCGCGGTTATCCCGAAAGGCCAGATCCCCGGAATTCGTCCGGGAGAAGACATGATAAAGGGAATGGGGAAAGTCGATGCGTTTTGGCCTGGCCATGATAGGGTATGTTAAAAGAGCCGATTTCATGGCGTCAAGGGAATTCGTTGTATTTCGATAGGGTCTGACCCCCTATTTGGAGGAGGGTGCAGGTTTTGACACCCATACGGCGGGAAAAGACGGGGGTGCATTGGTGGCCTTTTTCCTCGAGTATATGAATCCAGAAGGATTCCTCGTCCCAGGCGGCGGGTCGGCCCCAGTATTCCACGATAAGCCAGTACGGCTCACCCAAATCCGGCAGGGCGGTTTTTTCGATCAGATCCTCCCCTGCCAATGTCCTCTCCTGTAAAAGCAGTGATGCCGTATCCACGAGATACTGACGCCTCTCCGGAAAAACGACCTTCAAGGGAAAATAGGAAAATTTGCCGGTGTGAACGATGGGCTCCGACGGACCGGCTGCCTCTTTCAACCTCAAAGCGAGAGGACGGGTGACGTCGCGGATATCCATGGAAAGATATAAGAGCGAGGGAACAAGGAGGCAGAGGGAAAGGTAAATAACGGCCGTAGCCCTCAGAATCCGCCCGTTTATTCCCACGATGCCCCGGGCTGTCACGTAAAATACCAGGGGCAGGTAGATGATGAAACAGCGGGAATAGAAACGCCCCCGAAACGCCAGGTGAAGCATGGTCAAAATGAACCCTGTCCCGAGGATGGAGAGAACCGGACGGAAGAGACGATCAGCCCTTTTCATCAAAATGAGGCCCCGAACGAATATAACCGCGACAAAAATGAAAAAGATCCACCACCCCAGGCTTCCAAGATGATAGGGATCGCTGCGAAAAAGTACCGTTTTCTCGAGGGGGACCCACGGCATGACTCCACCGAATAACTGCGTGAAATACTCGATGAGGGTGCGGGACATCGTTCCCAGATGACCCTGGGAGTGCCTTCCCCCGAACGCGGATGATGCCAGGTGCTCCTGGAAAACGCCCAACCAGGGCAGGTAGAAGATGACGATGACAAGTCCGGTTCGAAGGGAGCAGGCCAGGGCATGGAGCCTCCCCTCCCCCGCCACGATCCGTTCCCAAAAGAGATAAACCAGGCATCCGGCAAGGAATACCCACGAAAAATAATGGGTGTAAACCATGGCTCCCCCTGCCAGGCAAAAAAGGAGGAAGGGGGGCCACTCGGGCCTTTCGGCAAACCGCAAAACGGCCCAAAGCGCAATCATGGCAAAGAGGAGAAGAAGGGCATACATGCGGATTTCCTGGGAATAGTGGATGCAGACCGGTGAGGCGGCCAGGAAAAGAAGGGAGAGAAGTCGCGCGGAGGAATCTGCCCTTCGAGAGAGGGCGGCATAAAAGACGGCCAATGCCGCGGTTCCACAGATTACGGAAAAGAGGCGGAAAAAAAGCGGGCTGCCCCAAATCGCGTCAAGGAGGCGAAGGATCAGGAAATAAAGCGGGGGATGCACATCCAGCCGGATCAGATGCCAGAACCCGGGTCCGGATTTTCTGGAGAAGAGGATGCCGAGGCTTTCATCCAGCCAAAGGCTCATGCGGGAGATGTGAAAAAGGCGGAGGGCAAGGGCGAGTGCGAGGATGAGAAGGAGGAGCGGCAGAGTGCGGCTGGCGGCCGGCGGCTTGCGGCTGGCGGCTTGCGGCTGGCGGCTGGCGGCTGCCGGTGGATGGGGACTTCTCGGAGCTTCTTCGGGGGAATTGGGTGGCATGTGGCAAACCTACATCACGGGTCCGATGAGGACACTGAGGACGGTGCGCATGACGCTTTGTTCTTCGCTTTCCTCGAACGTGGCCTTGATCTGGTTGACGGTGCTTCGAGTGTCGTCGAACAGGGAGGGATCGTTGATCATTTTCCCGAGTGTACCGTCGCCCTCGTTGACCTTTTGGGAGATTTCCCTCAAGTTTTCGATGGTTTCCTCGAGTTTGGGGGTGAGATCCTTGAGGGAGTTGATGAAATCGTCGATTTTTTCGCTGTTGCCTGTAAAAAAGTCGTCCATTTTCCCGGCTGCCCCCCGCACCTTGTCAAAGGTATCCTCGACGGAGACGCTGAGTGTATCGGAATAGATGAGTTGTGACAGGGTTCCATCGCCGCTTCTGACATCGGCGGTGAGGGAGGTGAAGCCGTCCGCGGCATTGGTGATCCGGTAGTAGAGGGAATCGTCAGTGAAGAGTTTTCCGAAGGTTCCCTCACCGCGGCTGACCTTGCCCATGATTCCATTGAAGGAATCGAGGGTTTTTTCCATTTTAGGGCCGAGTTTGGCGAAGGATTCGGTGGTTTTTCTGATATTTTCGCGGTTTTCCTCGATCAGGGAGGAGATTTCGCTGGTGAGTTTATCCTGGTTTTCGTTAAACCCATCGGCGAGTTCCCTGATTTCCTTTCCGACGTCGCTGACGATCTGGAGGGCGCCGTCGATATCCATGGTTTCCTCGGTTTTCAGGAGCCCGCCGTAGGGCAGATCGGGGGAGGAGGGATCGCCGAAATCCACACTCACACAATAGCGTCCGAGCAGGCTCTGGAGCCGGATCAATGCGAGGGAGTCGGTTTTGAGGCGATAGGGGGAGCGGATGAACATCATGACCTCGACGCGTCCCTTTTCCGCATCGAATCTCATTTCGGAGACGGTTCCGACATTCATACCCCCGAGGAGTACGGGGTCGCCGATTTCCAGCCCTTTTATATTTTCGAAATTGGCCTGGAGGTCCGTACCCATGGGTTTTTTGAAGAGGTTTCGATCCACCCGCAGGGAGAGCCCTAAAAGCAGGAGGATTCCCACCACGATAAAGATGCCGACGCGAACGGCCAAACCGGTTTTGTTTTCCATTTTCCCTCCTCCGGACGGGGATTTATTTCCTTCGGATGAAATTTTGAACCACCTGGTTCCGGGAGGTTCTGAAGTCTCCCGGGGGGGCGGATTCGATTATTGTACCTTCATAAAGCATATTGATGGTATCCGCAAGCTTGAATACGCTGGTGAGGTCGTGAGTGACGACCACGGAGGTGACCTTGAGTTCGCGGGAGAGATCGAGGATCAGGTCGTCGATGGCCTCAGCCATGGGGGGATCGAGCCCCGCGGTGGGTTCGTCGTAGAGGATGAGTTCGGGGGAAAGGGTGAGGGCCCGTGCGATGCTGACGCGTTTTTTCATGCCGCCGGAGAGGTTGGCGGGCATTTCGTTTTCCTTTCCCTCGAGACGAACCAGGGCGAGTTTTTCCCGCACGATACCGGCGATTTTCTCCCGGGGGGCCAGTTTATGCTCGAGGAGCCCCAGGGCCACGTTTTCCCCCACGGTCATGGAACCGAGGAGTCCTCCGGATTGAAAGATCATGGCGATGCGTTGCCTGAGGGAGAAGAGGACCGATTCGGGCAGGGGTGTGATATCGCGGCCATCTATGAGGATCTCGCCGGAGTCGGGTCTGGAGAGGCCGGTGAGGTGTTTGAGGAGAACGCTCTTGCCGCTCCCGCTCCCCCCCACGATCACCGTGATTTCGCCCTCCGGGATTTGGAGGTTCAAACCCCGCAGGACCTTGTTGGATCCGTAGCTTTTATGGAGATTTCTCACCTGGATTTCCAAAGGGAACGTCCCTCCAAATCGTTAACCCAGAAATCGGGTAATAAAATAATCGGCCACCAGGATCAGGGAGAGGGAGACCACCACGGAACGGGTGGTCGAGTGTCCCACGCCCTCGGCGCCGTTTTTGGTCACGAGCCCGGTATGGCAACTGACAATGGAGAAGATCGCCCCGAAGACCACGGCCTTGGAAAGACACAGCGAGAGGTCGTGCATCTCCAGGGAATCGAACATCCTTTTGTAATAAACGCTGGAGGGGACCCCGAGGTAATTGACAGACACCATGGCGCCCCCCCAGATGCCCACCACGATGGAATACACGGTCAGAAGGGGTTGCATGGTGACGGCGGCCAGGAAACGGGGCATGGCGAGGAAGCGGATGGGGCGGATTCCGAGGGACCTGAGTGCGTCGAGTTCCTCGGAAACGCTCATGGTGCCCAGTTCGGCGGCCCAGGCGGCCCCGACCCGTGCGGCGATGATAAAGGCGGTGAACACGGGTCCCATTTCCCGAACCAGGGAAAGTCCCACCACGGTTCCGATCTGTTGTTCGAGCCCGAGATTTTTGAGTTCGACCCCGGTCTGGAGTGCGGTGATCATGCCGGTGAAAAGGGCGATCATGGAAGCCAGCGGCAGGGTATTCCACCCCACCTCGAGGATCTGCCTGAGGAACCTGCCGAACCCGGCGAACACAAAGCGTGCCTCGAGCAGGCACTGCCCCAGGAGGATGAGCATACCCCCTGCAGTAGCGAAGAGGTTAAAGAAGAACTTTTCGATTCGTTTAACGAGTATCATGGATGTTAAAAGAAAGAATCCTGCCGCATGATGGTGTTCTCCCGTCCGGGACCAACCGAAACGATCGCCACCCTGGCATCGAGGAGTTGCTCGATGCGATGGAGATAAGCCCTGGCATTTTCGGGAAGGGAGTCGAATTGTTTGATCCCGGTTGTTTTTTCCCTCCAGCCGGGGAGGGTCTCGTAAATCGGCTCCACTTCCGCTTCTTCCTCTATTCCAAAGGGGAAGAGATCCAGGATCTCTCCCTGGAAGCGATAACCCGTGCAAATTTTGATCTCCGGAAAGGAATCGAGGACATCCAGTTTCGTGATCACGATATCCGTGATTCCGGAGATCTGGAGGGTGCGACGGAGGACCACGGCATCGAACCAGCCGCATCGACGGGGACGGCCCGTGGTGGCTCCGAATTCAGCGCCCTCGGTCCGGAGCTTTTCCCCCACATCATCCAGAAGTTCCGTGGGGAGGGGACCGGCTCCCACCCGGGTGGTATAGGCCTTGACCACTCCGAGGATGCTATTGATCTTGCGAGGTCCGACCCCGAGGCCGGTGCACACCCCTCCCGGGGATGGATTGGAGGAGGTTACGAAGGGGTAGGTGCCGAAATCGATATCGAGCATGATGCCCTGTGCCCCTTCTGCCAGGACGCGTTTCCCCTGTTCGATGTAGCGGTTGATCATGGAAACGCCGTCCACCACGAATCCGCGGATAAAATCCGCGAGGGGTCCGATCTGATCGATGACAGCCTGTGTGGTGGGGCATTGCTCCCCTAAAATCCCCTCGAAGATGGGGCGATAATAGTCAAGGGCCTTTTCCACTTTCCGGGCGAAACGTTCGGGATCGAGGAGGTCGAGGACGCGAACCCCCTGCCGGGTGATTTTATCGCCGTAAGCACACCCGATGCCGCGGCCCGTGGTACCGATCTTGCCCTTGCCGCGCATTCTTTCGAGGGCCTTGTCCATCAGGCGATGATACGGGAGGATCAGGTGGGCGTTTTGTGAGATAAACAGGCGGCCCTCCACGGATATCCCGTTCTTTTCCAGGGTATCCAGTTCCTCCCTGAGCACCTCGGGATCGACAACCACGCCGTTTCCTATGAGGCAGGCGGTTTTTTCATGGAGGATGCCGGAGGGTATCAGGTGCTGGATATACTGTTTTCCTGCGATGACCACGGTATGGCCGGCATTGTTCCCGCCCTGGTAGCGGGCGACCAGATCCACGTCTCCGGAGAGGAAATCGACGATTTTACCTTTTCCCTCATCTCCCCACTGGCATCCGAGTAAAACGAGCAAAGGCAAGAGGTTTCTCCTTTCCTGCCGGTTCTTTTCATGAACAAGGACTGGACTCTATATATTGGAATGGAACAATGCAATAAAAAATCCACAACCCTGATCAAAGGGGGCGTGAAAAAAAAGCGCCCGCCTTTGGGGGGTGGGCGCTGCCATGCGTTTTCGAGTGTTTTCTATCCGAATCAGAACTCGAGGAGCATCCAGTCCCGAACCGCTGCGATGACGTTGTTCTGGAAGACGTAAATGATGTTCTGGGTGGTATCGGAGACGAAAAGGACGTCCGCGGAGGAGCCGTCATACCAGGCCGCGCAATCGCCCACGTCGTTGATGATGCCTGCTTCGGGGTATCCGGTGCCGGTGGTGATTTCCTGGATGATGGTTCCTGGCACTGCAGGATCGTAGATCATGACCGATTCGGCTTCGTTCCATCCGGGGAGATAGGGTCCGGCGGTCCGGCGTGCCACGAAGAGGCGATCCAGGTTGGAGGAATATCCAATCCCCTGGAGAGATTCGCCGCTCGAGGTGTCAATGGCGCCTGTTGTGATATAATCGTTGTACTTGGTGAAATTATAATCGGAGCCGCTCCAGTCATAGAGGTTGACGGCTGCGCCGTCGCTGAGGCCGTTCCTGCCGCAAAAAAGATCGCCGTTTTGATCCGCGACCAGGTCTCTCTGGTAGTTTTTGGCGCCGCAGAAAAGGGTGATCAGGTCTCCGTCGGCAGCCTCGAGGAGATCCACGCACCCGAGGTGCGTGGTCACGGCCACGGTGGTTCCACTGTCGCCGATCACGGCCACGCCGGAATAACGTTTGCCGGAGAGATTCGGGGCGAAGGCGCTGACGTCGGTGAATGTGATGGGAGTTCCGGGATTCTTGACGAATTTCTTGAACACGGAAGTGGATCCGGTATCGCCGCATACATACACGTAATCGCCATAGGTGGCCAGGCCCTGGAATCCCCTGCCGGAGGCGAATCCGCTCCCCGCGTTGTAAACCTGGATATGATTCGACAACCCGGAGCCTGCAATAGGATCCGGAACATAGTACAGAGCGGTGCTGGAGCCGTCGAAGGTGGCGTAATAGAGCCCGCCATCCGAGTCGACGGCCAGGGGGCCGGGATTCAGATTGGCGTCAAACGCGGTTCTGTAGGTAAAGGGATCGTCCGCATGGACGAAAAGAGTCATGCATAGACAAAGGAGTAAAAGGTAAATTTTTTGGGTTTTCATAATGATACTATTCCCCCTCGCAAGATTGAAATAAGGGATGAGAGGCAGCGGGTGAAGCGGGCCGCTGCCTCTCAGTATGGAACGATTATTCGATGGTGAACACGGAAAGTTCCACCGGGACCGTATCCGGATTACCGGAGAGCCCGAAGGTCCAGTCCGTGGTGATCATCTGTCCACCGGTTCCGTACTCGACCCAGTTTTCCGTTTCATTGTTGCTGGTCTTGCCGAGGGCGATCCAGTTCCCGCTGGCCTGACGCTGAATGATGACCAGGGAGGATTCACTCCCGACCACATCGGCGTCGATGACGTCCTGATCGCTGTAATAGATGCGGATACCGGCCGCCGTGGTTCCCGGAGGAGGCGTGACATACCAGGTTTTGGGAACCAGGTTCAAACCGGCGAACGGGGGCGCCTCGTTGACGACCACGGCACAGGCCTCGCCGCCGGGAGAGCCCTCGATGCTGAACAGACGCACGTCGTTGTCGTCGATATCGATCAGCACGGGATTGGGCGGTGTATAGGTGGCGCAATCGTCGTTACCGGTGAGATAATCATCGACCCGGACCTCGCCGTTTCCGGAGCCCTTGGCGGGACCGGCGTCGTTATTGCCGCTGTCGCCGGGGCCGTTTCCAGGACCCCAGTAGTTGCCGCGGGCATCCAGGTTGGCGCCGGTGTTGGCGTTATACACACCCCACATGCTGTTTCCGAAGATGTTGGAGTCGGTTATGAGGGAAGTTCCCTGGGGACCGGCATAGAGTCCATATTCGCCGCCGGTGAGGGTCATACCGGTGATGGTGATGGTGCCGCTGGTGATATCGACGCATTTTCCGCTGCCGCCCGCATCGACCTTGGCTCCCTGGTAGGAGAGCATGGTCAGGTCGCGGGGATCGTCCAGGGAGAGTTGCTCGGGGAAGTAACCCGAGTCGCAAAGGACATTATCCGCGGCGGAGGCGTCGTCGAGGGCCGCCTGGATGGAGTCATAGCGGTGCTCGCTGACTTCATCGTCCAAAACGATCATGGCGGTGCGGCCGCACCCGATGTGATAGGTCCACTCATCCTGATCGAAAACGCGAAGTGAGCCGTAGAAGATGTATGCCTTGTCGCCGGAGACCAGGACACTTGGCCAGTAATCCCACCAGAAGGAATAGCCGTTCAGGGTTTCGGGGAGGCTTCCATCGGTATTGGGATAGTGACCCGAGGAGAGGAGCCAGGGGGTGCCCCAGTTCCCCTCGACGCTCATGTCGCCCCATGTGGATCCGTTGCACTTGTAGATCTGGAGCCACTGGAATTCCCAACTGCCCCAGTAGGCATCGGTATTCCATGGGGCGTCGATGATATACCACTTACCTCCGAACTTGAAGATGGCAGGGTCGTATTCCTGTGTGGAAATGGAGGGCCCGCCGACAGACTGGGTGTAAGGCGGATTGTTGGAGCCTCGGGGCGGGGTATCGTCAAAGTAGGGCCCCACAGTATCCCAGACCGTACCGGCGTAGTTGGAACGGTTGATCCTGACGCCGCCGCTGTGACCCACGAGGTAGAAGCGATTGTCATCGCCGACCCAGACCTTTGGGATACTTCCGGCGCCGGCCACGGTGGTTACATGTTGCCACGAACCAACATCCGTGTTGGGTGTGACGTTTTTATAGACGTCGATGTTGATTCCATTGGCAATAAAGACCCAGATGGCGCCGTCCTTGACTGCGGCGGTGTGATGCATCCTGTCACCCATGGCGACGGAATCGTCATGTTTCTGGGTCCAGGTGTTTCCCATATCCGTGGAAATGAAATAACAGAGTCCCTCGTAGTTGATGTGACGGGTGATGTTACGGCCGTAGTTGCCGCTGATAATAACGATGGCCCCGTCAGAGGGACGGCAGACAATGACTGGTTTTTCATGAACCGATGTGGTGGGGAGG
>Ga0272444_10003179_pt1 | contig 14918 bp, 12 predicted proteins | sample SSMForm13_FD_201033 | JGI IMG/M metagenome (GOLD analysis project Ga0272444, IMG submission 201033) | Marine sediment archaeal communities from Little Sippewissett salt marsh, Falmouth, MA, United States - SSM-Form-13 | ecosystem: Environmental > Aquatic > Marine > Wetlands > Sediment ...
CTCCCACTGAGTGTGGGACCGCACCGCTGCTGCCCCGACATGCGCGTCGTTTGACGACTCGGCATCATTGGGGGCCGATCCGCTCGATCTTGAAGATGACCGGACGGAATCCGTCGGTGCAGCAGGAGATCATTGTGTTCTTGGGGCCGATCCAGGGGAACTCGGCTCCGCTTCGCACCAGTGTCACGTCACGCTGGATGTCGGCCCACGCCCACGAACAGAACCCGTCCGGCTTCGCTTCCGCGGTTTCGAAGACCTGACCATCCTCGAACGCGGTGCAGACGTCGAACGTCCCGGCCTTCGCGTACTCCGATTGGAGATCGGGGAAGTGCATCCTCTTCAAGACGGTGATTCGCAGCTTCGTCAACGCGGCCTCCTCTCGCCTTGTAGGTTGATCCACCGAGGTGGGTAGCGACATTGCACGGTGCCTGGCCGTCGCGGAGACGGCAGACGACCTCAGTTTCGCCGCGGCACGTTGCGCGATCGTCTCACGATCGCGATCGGCGCGCCTTCCGCATCAGCTGTTGAATGACGGTTGGTTTGAAGGGGTGGAATACGGCATGATACGCGATCCGCAGTCCCCGTGCAAGGTGTGGAGATCGAAATGCGGGAAACGGCGTTGGAGAAAGGATCAGACGTTGCCGGCGATTCGGAAGCCGAGGTCGTGATCGGTGAACCACGGGTCGTTCATCCTGCGGCAAGTGGCCCGAGCGCGGAGGTCGGGCGAGAACCACGATCCGCCACGCGTCACCCGCAGGGACTCGCCCTCGAGGTTCTCACGTCCATCCGCTGTGTCGTACGGATACGGCGCGAATCGAGACGACGTCCACTCCGAGACGTTCCCGATCATGTTGTGGATGCCGTACGGCGAGCGGCCACTCGGGGAACCATCGACCGGAGTCGTGCGTCCCGGTCCGCGGGCGCGGGTGTTGCAGCGGGAGGGTTCGAAGCGGTCTCCCCACGGGTAGAGGAGGCCGTCCGTCCCTCGCGCCGCCTTCTCCCACGCGGCCTCGCTCGGGAGGCGGACCGAACGGCCGACGCGTTCCGAGAGCCATGCGCAATAGGCCGTCGCCTCGTACCAGGAGACGCCGACGACGGGCAGGCGAACGTCGTCGGCCCACGGGGATTCATCCCAATGATCCGGGCGGCTCCGTGACGTCCCCGCGATCCAGCGACGACCTGCGGCCGTCCAGAATCGCGGTTGGGCGTACGCGCCTTCGTCTACGAACCGGCGGTACTCGGCGACTGTCACCCAATGGACGGCGATGGAGAAGGTGGGGAGTCCGACGGTATGGTCCGGACGCTCACGATCGAACCGTCCCTTCTTGCGCCACACACGCGCCTCGTCCGAGAGGAGCGCGAGACGATCGATCTGCTCGTCCGAGATTCCCATCGTGAACGGCCCTTCGGGGATCGTAGCCAGATCGGGGAGGCGGGCGCGGTATACTTCTTCTGTCATGTCACGCTCCGTTTGCGTTGCTTGGATCCTCATCCTCGCATGGGGCTGCACGATGCTTGCTGCGGACCCTCCCTACTACCTGATTCCCTGGCGCTACGGCGCGATCGCGTGGATCGAAGAAGAGCCTGCCGATCCTGATGTCTTCATCGCTAGACTCGACTGGGTGCTCGACCGGGTCTTCTCGTTCTGGGAACTCGATCCGGTCGCACCTCATCCGCGCTGGGCCGAGGCGCCGACGTGGTCGGAGTGGATGGGCCCCGAGCGATTGTACTTGACGGAGATCCGGGACCACACGGATCGAAGCACGTGGAGCACCTGGAAGCTGCCGGCGCCCTCTTGGGAGGGCGTGTCGCTCTGGCCGCTGGTGGTGGCGGTCTACCCGGACGGGGAGTCGATGCGGCGTCTGACGGGACGGAACGTCGAAGGGTGGTTCAGCTACAGCTGGGCCGGTCTCCCGGGCCGTCGGAGGCTACTCGATGAACTTCCCGCAGTGCTCGCCGTCCACTTGACGTCGAGCGAGCGGGTGCTGGCGCACGAGCTGACGCACTGGCTGACCTTCCAGTACCTGTTCTTGGAGGAGGGCCGAATCGACCGCACACCGACGGTTCTGCTCGAGGGAATGGCGGAGCTGTGCGAGGAGCTGTTCCCGCGGGAGGATACCGATCGACTCGCGGGGAGTGGAGGTCGATGGGGGAGTACGCTCCTCGACATCGCGGCACGGACGTGCTTGACGCTGGACCTTCCCTGGCCCGCGGAGTATGTGCTCGGCGAGAGCTTCGTCGGGTATCTCATCTCCCAGTTGGGCTTCGACGGGTTCTGGGCGATGCTTCCCGCGTGGGCCGAATCGGGCGACGAACTCGTGGACCTCTACGAGCCGGGCTGGCGGCATTCCCTTGGATTGCCGCCGCTGTGCGGAACCTCGACTGATGCACCGGAGTAGTCCGCGCCGAGCGAGCAGGGGGAAGCGTTTGACGATGCGAGGTTGGCGAACGGCGTGCCTCAGTGCTGTGCTTTCCTTGGTTTCGGTGGTCGCGGCTCTCGGCGAGAACACCGACTACTCGCTGATGTCGTGGCGGTACGGCGTGGTCGTCTGGCCGGGCCAGCTGAACACGTACTCGACGGTGCCGGAGCGGTTCGTCGAACGGCTGGAGGCCGCGGCCGAAGAGGCGTTTGGGTTCTGGGGATACGAGCCGCCGCAGCCGACGGACGAGTGGCCGGGCTCGGTGCGTCACGAGGGACGGCTGCACATCGATGGGCCCTACGATGTCGCGATCGTCGATGATGGTGCGAGCAAGGAGATACCCATCCCGAACCTCTCGTGGCAGGGGGCTCGGCTCTCCCCCGTCCTCGTGATCCCGTTTGTCGGTCACTGGAGGATGCATGATGCCCTCGGCGCCACGGCCACGTTCGGGGCGCAGTTCTTCTATCGTCCGCTCGTCCGTACCTACCCGCTGGCGGAACCGTGGGTCCACGACGTCGGCCTCGGATACCGGACGGTGATCTGCGCCTCGCACGCCGGGGACGACGTGCTGATCCACGAGTTCACGCACTGGTTTCAGTGGACGTGGTGCGAGGCCCGGGATCTCGAGCCGCTGGCGCTGCCGCCGCTCATCCGTGAGGGGATGGCCGAATCCGCAGCGGCGGAGGCCGAGAGCTCGCCGTACGACGCGTGGGATCGCCAGGCGGTCATCGATTGGGCAAAGCACAACTGCCTCGTCGGCGTCGTCGGGGCGGCGGCGAGATACACGGTTGGGGAGAGCCTCGTCTCCTACCTTCTCGACGAGCTGGGGACGGCCCGGTTCCTGGCCACACTCCGCGACTGGATCGCATGCCCGGACCGAATGGCGGCCGAACACGAGCCAGGGTGGCGCGAATCGCTCGGCCTTCCGCTGGCGTGCCCCGAAGGATCAGGCGAGGGGGCCGGTGACTAATTGCATGTACTGCAGCTGCCGACGAAGAACTTGATCAGCAGGATGACGGCGATGGTCACGTAGACGACCGCAGAGAGATCGAGCTCCATTCCCCCTCCTTTCACTCGACCGTTGGATCGAGGCGTTCGGGCTATTCGCCGACCCGGAGACTCGCGGACTCGGTGCCGTACCGGAGGATCGCCTCCGGGAACGCCAGGATCGACGCGTACAGCCAAACCTGATCGGATGCTCGCTCGATTCCAACCTGAATGCAACCCCCGATGTCCCGGAAGACGCGATAGCGCACGTTCTTCCATCGACTTGACGATTCAGCGTCGTAGGTGGCGGTGAGCGACGCGCCCCAGTTCGCCATCGTCTTGACCTCGAATTCGCCCACGAGGGTCGACAGGTGGTCCCGCTCGACGACCGCGCTGAGGTCGATCGTCGCCTGCTCTGCAGCCGCGGCCATCTCGATCGTAATCGGATCGAAACCGGGCTTGGTCGGATCGTACGGAATCTGCCAGGAGAAGGAGATCGGGTTGGGACGCCACTCCCCGCGAACGATAACCTCAGTGGGGCGGGCGGCGGCGAGATCGTAGGTGCTCGACACCGACCAGGAGACGTCTTCGCCCCACGCGAGCGACAGCACGACGGGATCGGGCTCGGCCGTGAGCAGATCGAAGCCGCCGTCGATCCGGAGGGTCAGTGGACCGAGGCGATCCACCTGGCAGCCGATGTGCTGTGTCGCGTCGATCCGGTCGAAGTCGAACGGGCTGGCGGCCGTCGTGAACGCCCCATCGTAGTCGAGGGTCAGTGCCCCGCGCGTCGCGGGGAGAGAGACGGTCAGCGCGGTTCGGGAGACATCGATGTCGTCGCCGGCGTAGTGGGTGACGGTCGCCGCGAGCGACGGGGCGACGACGAAGCCGGCGACATCGAATCGCTCGACACCGAGCGAGGCGCCGCCATTCAGACGGGCGGCGCGGCCGACGAGCACGTCTCCCTCCCACTCCCGGATCCAGCCGACCCCCAGCCTCGGGGTGATGGAAACGGGACCGGCGCGAAGCGGATCGCGGGAGAGCGAGATCTCCGGCAGGCGCTCGGTGATCCGATCGACGTCCTCTTCGTCTTCGGCCTCCTCCCAGCTCCGGACGGCCGATGCGGTGACGCGCCACTCCTCGAAGCGGCCGGCCACGGATCCGGAGAAGGAGAGCGATGCGTCGTCTCCGACGGCCTCGTAGTCGAACGCGCCGCTGCCGCGCCACGCGGCGCCGAGATCGAGGCTGTGATCGAGGGACAGGCGGACGATTCGGTCGCCGACCTTCGCGGGGAAGACGTACGCGTCGATCGCGCCTTCGTGTCCTCCGAAAGCGTACCGGAGGACCAGGCCGCTGCCGAGCTCGTTGAACGCGGTGAAGTAGTCGAACAGCAGCGACCCGTATAGCCCCTCCCCGAAGTAGAACGGAACGTTCCACTTGAGGAACCAACCGCGCGAGCCGCTCTGACCGATCGCGGGGAAGAGGGGACTCTCGAGTGCTTCATCGAGGGGCTGCACGTAGAACGGTAGCCAGAACGCGGAGAGGCCGGCGACGCGTGCGGTCAATCCGTAGACGACGAGGAGGCGATCCGGGTAGAGCTGCAGGCGCGACGCGCGCAGGGTGTACGGCTGCGATCGAAACGGCAGGCCGCAGCAGTCGCACGTCGTCAGTTCACCGCGACGGATCTCGATCAGGCTTGCCTCGCCGGCGTCGTCGAAGGTGATCTGCCCTGACTCCCCGAGGAAGCGGAGGATGTGCTCCTCCCCGAGGGAGTTGGTGAACGGGCTCTCGCCACGGAAAGAACCCGCTTCGAGCGAGCGGGTCTTCGCACCGTCATCGGTCAACTCGACGACCGCCGCGAGGCGGTCCCCGGATAGGGAGAGGCCGTCCTCGATCGCCAGGCGGACGTCGCCCGTCGCCTCGAACAGCCACTGACCGTCCGGTGCCTGATGGAGATGAAGAACGTCGGCGGACAAAGCGACGTTCTCGAACGTCGCCTCGACGGACCCTTCCGCTCGAACCTCCGTTCGATCGGAGGAGATGAACAGCTCATCGGCGTCGACGGCGAGTGGGATCTCCTCTGCGACGGCGACGACGGTGAGGAGGCCGAGAAGGGCAAGGAACGGGATGAACCGTCGGAGCCGCTGCAGTAGGTCCCGTGACGCGAGGCGATCGACGCGGAGGTACAGGGCGAGGCCGAGACCTCCGAACAGGAGGTTCGGCAGCCACGCGGCGAGGGCGGGGTGCATCGCGCCCCGCTGGCCGATTGCCTGGGTCCACCAGAGAAGGCCGGTGAAGATGCTGGTGAGCAGCAGGCTCGCGATGATGCCGACGGCCCTGCCCCGGGCACCGAACGTGAACGACAGCGTCCCGCCGAGGAGGACGAAGACGATCGTCGTCAGTGGGAGGGCGATCTTGTGGTGGATCTCGAGGAGATACGGCGCGGTGCGCTGGCCGCTCCTTGAGGCCTGCTCGACGCGCGCGAGCAGCTCGCCGATGCCCATCTCGTCCGGCGAGCGGGCTTGGCTGAGGATCTCCTCCACCGAGCGGTCGACCGGGATCGAAAGGCGGTCGAAGCCGCCGGAGTAGACGAGCAGTCCATCCGCGTCGAATCCGTACGTTCGGCCGCCCGCGAGATCCCACGTCTGCTCGTTCCACGTTCCCGTCTCCGCGGTGATCAGCGCGATCTGTGTCTCCGACTCGGAGACGACCGGGAAGAGGTCGCCTTCGGTGTCGTAGATCAGCACGTCGTGGAGCGTACGCGAGCCGGCGTCGTACCGGCGAACGTAGAAGAAGAGGTTGTCCGGTCCGGAGAAGATCGCGTTCGGCGTGACCCGGGGGATCGACTGGCGGAAGACGACTTCGAGGTACGTCCTCTGGAACGCGCGCTCCGACGCGGGCGCGGCCCAGTTGTTGATCGCGAAGTCGGCGGCGCTGACGAGCGCAGCCGCTAGGATCAGCGGCACCAGCAAACGGCGGAGTGAGATGCCGATCGATTCGAAGGCCATGATCTCCCGGTCGTGCATGAGCCGTCCGAGGCCGAGGAAGGTCGCGAACAACGCCGCCATCGGCACGGCGAGGACGAACAGCCCGGGCAACTGGAGCATGACGAGCCGGAGCAGCGTGGCCAGGCCGATGCCGCGATCGACCATCAGTGGGGTGAGCGAGAGGACGATGTTGAGCAGGAGGAAGAGGAGGAGTCCGGCGAGCGCGAGAGCGAACGGGCCGAGCATCTCCCGCAACAGGTACCGATCGCAGCGACGAAGGGCCATATCCCGACGAGTGTACCGGACGGCTCCGGCCGGGGGCCACCCCGCGTGGCGCGGCCGGCGAGTCCGTTCCCAACGGCGATGGACGGGCATCGGCCGATCAGGTACCCTTCCCTCCGATGATCGGTAAGCGTGTGCACATCGAGACTTGGGGCTGCCAGATGAACCTCCATCAGTCGGAGGGGCTCGCCGGCGTGATGCTTACGGCCGGGTATGAGCTGGTCGATCGGATCGAATTGGCGGACGTTGTGCTGTTCAACGGCTGCATGGTTCGGCAGAAGGCCGAGGAGAAGGTGTACGGGCGAATCGGCGCGGTCGTGGAGGAGAAGCGACAGCGCGACGTGACGCTTGGCGTTGGGGGCTGCCTCGGGCAGGTCCATGGCAAGTCGTTGTTGGACCGGTTCGAAACGATCGACTTCGTCTTCGGGTCCAGCGGCCACGACTCGGTGCCGGATCTGGTCGAACGGGTCCGGGCGCAAGCGTCGCGGATCGTCGCGTGTGGTCTGCCAAGTGGGATCGACGAGACGCCGTTCGTCCGGCGCAGTCCAGTCCAGGCGATGGTGACGATCACCGAGGGTTGCTCGAACCATTGCTCCTACTGCATCGTCCCGCACGCACGGGGGCCGATGCGGAGCCGCGCGCCGGAGCCGATCCTGCACGAGGTCGAGGCCGCGCTCGACGCCGGGGCCTCGGAGGTTCTCCTGCTCGGTCAGAACGTGAACGCCTATGGGCGCGATCGGCCGGAATACGGGACGTTTGCGGCGCTGCTGACGCGAGTGGCGGAGACGGAGATCCGCCGCGTTCGCTTCACAACGTCACATCCTCGCGACATGACCGACGACGTGATCGACGTGATGGCCTCTGCGGAGAACGTCTGCGGGCACCTTCATCTCCCGGCGCAGTCCGGGTGCGATCGGATCCTCAAAGCGATGAACCGCGGGTACACGGTCGATCGCTACCTGGAAATCGTCGATGCCGCAAGGACACGGGTCGAAGGCCTCAACGTGACGACCGACCTGATCGTCGGCTACCCCGGCGAGACGGAGGCGGAGTTCCAGCAGACGATGGCACTGATCGACCGGGTTCGGTTCGGGTCGGTCTTCGCCGCGAAGTACTCGCCGCGGCCGTTGACGCGGAGCATCCGAGTAGAGGATGATGTACCGAAGTCGGTGAAGGGCGAGCGGCTGGAGCGTGTGCTCCTTCGCCAACGCCGCATCGCGCTGGAGGAGAATCGACGGTTCATCGACCGAGAGGTCGAGGTTCTGTTCGAGGGCACTGCGCGAGGCGGTGGGATGGTGGGCCGAGCGGACGATCACCGCACGGTCGTCGCTCGCGGAGGAACGATCGGTCGGTTTGCCGCTGTCCGGATCGAGGGCGCCACCACGTCCGGGTTGTCCGGATCGGTCCTGATCCACCAGAGATAGAGGGAAGACAATGATCGTAACGGTCACGCTGAACCCGTCGGTCGACAAGGTGTACTGGGTGCAGAGCCTGAAGGTCTGCCAGATCACGCAGGAGGAGTTCCTCACGCGTGCGACACGCAGCTCGACGTCGGCCGGCGGCAAGGGAGCGAACATCTCGCGGTTCCTGTCGGCGTTCGGTGTGGACAACGTCGCGATGGGGTTCGTCGGAGGCAACACGGGTCACGTCGTCGTCCGCTACCTGCAGCGCAAGGGCGTGACGACCAACTTCGTATGGATCCACGAGGAGACGCGGGTCAACGTCACGATCATCGAGGAGGGGCGCCATCACAGCCCGAATCTGATCAACGAGCTCGGCCCTCAGGTGAGCGAGACGGAGGTCGCCCGGTTCATGCGACGTTACCAGCGGATCGCGAAGCGCGCATCGTGGATCGTCCTCGGAGGGAGTCTCCCGCCCGGAGTGGATCCCACAATCTACGCGGAGCTGACCGAGATCGGCCGTTCGAACGGAGCCAAGGTCGTCGTCTCCACCGGAGGAGAGGCCCTGACGCACGCGATCGGCGCCCGCCCGTACCTTGTGAAACCCGATACGCGAGAGCATCTGCTGTTGGAGGGGAAATCGCTGGCGACGACCGAGGAGATCATCGCCGCCGGGCGGGAAGTGATCGAGCACGGCGTCGAGATGGTCGTCATCTCCCACCATGTGACCGGCGACATCGTACTGACGCCGGATGCAGTCTGGGAGATCGAGGCGAAGGTGCCGACGTCGGCGTTCGAGAACCTCGTCGGCGCGGACGATGCCTTCCTCGGCGGGATCCTCCTGAGGCTGAGCGAGGGTGCCCCGGTCGAGGACTCGCTCCGGTTCGGAATGGCGGCGGGGATCGCCAGCGCGGAGAGCGGGAAGAAGATCTGCGAAGATCGCACCACGGTCGAGGCCGAGATGGAGAAGATCTCGGTGGAGAGGATCTGAGGAGGCGAGCATGAAGGTCCGCGACATCATGACCCGGGATCTGACGGCGGTGGAGAAGGACATCCCCGTTCGCGAGCTCATCTTCATCCTCGACAACGCCGAGATGCCGAACGTTCCCGTCGTCGACGAGGAGAGTGCCCTGATCGGGTTCATCTCGGAGAAGGACCTCATCCGGGCTGCGCTTCCCGGATACTTCGAGATGTTGCACAGTGCGTCCTTCATCCCCGACATAAACCAGCTGGCGAGCAAGCTGGCGCAGATCGCGGACGACCCGATCGAGCAGTACATGCGGCCCAACGTCCTGAGCGTCACGGAAGAGGATGACGACCTGCGAGCCGCCGATCTGATCATCCGCAAGGGCGTGAAGAACCTCCCGGTCATCGACGATCAAGGGCGGCTGGTCGGGCGTATTCGGCGGATCGACCTTCTTCGGCATCTCCTCTAGTGTCGGTTGGCGTTCCGTGGGCCGACCTCGGGCTCTCCCGCGTCTGCGTTCGCGTCGCTGATGAAGTGCTGTGGCTCGAGGACGGCTCGCCGTGTCCTGAGGAGTTCGACGTCCCTGAGGACGAAGGGCTTCCACGTGTTGCGTACCCGCTCCTGCCCGACGATGTGCCCCCGTATGGCGCCATCGACCTTCGCCTCCTCGCGCGCGTTCTCCATCCGGCCTGTTCCGATCATGGCCTGCCTGCAATCGCCGCATTCCACGGCATCGAGGCCTCGGGTGCGAGTGCGGCGGCAGGCGCGCTCGCCGCGATGCTCGAGGAGGCGATCGGCCTCGATCGTGAGCTGATCGCGCTGCTGGCACGCCTCCTGCCGGAGCCACTTGCTGGGCTGTTCGATCGGATCCTCCTCCAGCCGTTGCCGGAACCGGCACCCGAGACGGAGAGCCCTGCATCTCAGGTCCGCGAGCTGGAGCTTGGGGATGCCGACGCGACCGATGTCCTCGGAGAGGGAGGGATTGTCGCACGAGCGCTGGCATCGTACGAGGAGCGCTCAGGTCAGCTCGAGATGGCCGAGGCGGTGCAGGGGGCGTTCCGCGATGGCGAGGCGCTCCTCGTGGAGGCCGGGCCGGGAACCGGAAAGACGTTCGCCTACCTCGTCCCGGCGATCCTGTATCTCCGGGGCGACGCGTCGGCCCGCGTGATCGTTTCGACACGGACGAAGCAGCTGCAGGAGCAGCTGTACGGCAAGGATTTGCCGTTCCTGCTGGCACAGCTCGCGCCGAACCTAGACGTGGCGCTCCTGAAAGGGCGCGAGAACTACCTCTGCCTGCGCCGGTGGCAGATGCTCGTTGGCGAGCTGGTCGGCGGCTTCGACCGGGACCGCTTGACGCGTGTGGCGCCGCTTGCCCGCTGGCTGATGGAGAGCGAGACCGGAGACATCGAGGAGAACGGCGCGTTTCAGAGCGATCCGGATTCGCGGGCACTGTGGGGGCGGCTCTGCGACTCGGCAATTCACTGTGTCGGCGTCTTCTGCCCGTTCCTCGAAGACTGCTTCTCGATCGCCGCGCGTCGGAGGGCAAGGAAGGCGGACCTCGTCGTCGTCAACCACTCGCTCCTGCTCGGCGATCTGGCCGTCGGCGGTGTTGTCCTCGGGAAGTACACCCATCTTGTCGTCGACGAAGCGCACAACCTGGAGGAGGCGGCTCGAACGGCATTCACACGAAGCCTGTCCGAGCGGATCATCGCACGCGTTGTCGATGATCTCGCCGGGCCGGGGCGGCGCCAGGGGTGGCTGCGGCGACTCCCGCTCCCCGAGGAGGACGGGGACGTGGGCCGGGTGAGTGAGAACGCGGCGGCGGTCCGGTGGCGGTCGGCGAAGCTGTTCCGGTCGCTCGATCGCGTGCTCCCGGAGGAGCGACGAGGGGCGTTCACGTCGCTGTCCGGTGTGGAGGACCAGGTTGGCGAAGCGGCGGCAGCATTGGAACAGCTCGCGATGGCGCTCGATCGTCTCGGCGAGCGGCTCGACGAGGACGAGACACGCAAGGAACTGGAGGGGCACATCGACCGAATCTCCGGCGTCGGCGATGTCGCACGAGCGATCACGATTCCGCCGCCGGAGAACGTGGTCCACTGGTACGAGCGGGAACGCGGCGGTCCGGCACTTCATGCGACGCCGCTCGACGTGGCACCGTTCTTCCAACAGCTCCTGTACCCGCGAGTCGAGTCGGTCGTGTGTACGTCCGCGACGCTGTCGCTCGCCGGCGACTTCGAGTACGTGAGTCGATCGCTGGGGCTCACGGACGGGATCCTGCGGGTGCAGACGGCGGTGGTCGAGAGCCCGTTCGCCTATCGAGAACGGATGAAGATCGCGGTTCCGGCGTATTTTCCGCCGATCGACGCCGAGGGGGAGGCGTACGCCGAGAGGTTGGCGTCGTTGCTGACGACGCTCGCCGCGCGGCTCGACCGCAAGGGCCTCGCGCTATTCACGTCGTACCAGATGCTCCACGCGGTCCGGGAGAGGATTCCCCGCGAGATCCCGACGTACGCACAGGGGATCGACGGACCGCGGAGCAAGCTGCTCGAGCGGTTCCGCGCCCATCAGAGCGCCGGTTTGCTGCTCGGGACCGAGAGCTTCTGGGAGGGGGTCGATCTACCCGGTGAGGAGATGGAGTTCCTTGTGATCACGCGGCTCCCATTCTCCGTGCCGACCGATCCGATCCTGTCGGCACTGGCGGATCGCGTCGCTCGCGAGGGGCGGGACCCATTCCGCGACCTGTCCCTGCCGAAGGCGATCCTGAAGCTTCGACAGGGGGTCGGGCGGCTGATCCGGACAGTCGACGATCACGGGATCGTCGTCCTCACCGACCAACGTGTCCTTTCCCGAAGCTACGGCATCCGATTCCTGCAATCGTTACCGGTGCCGGCGGAGGCGTACCACGACGAGGCGGAGTTGGTCGAGGATCTCGTCGACTGGTTCGTCGGTGCGTGATGAGGACGGCGAGAGGCCTTCACCCGGTACTGGAATTGACTTAGCAGCGCTCAAGGGGTAAAATGCCTGCCGTGGAGAGATGGGGCGGGGCCCCGCTTCACGTGTATTCCTATGCGCGTTTCCGTGGTGGTACCCGCATACAACGAGGCCGGGCGAATCGGCGCCGTTCTTGATCCCATCGTCGCCAGCACGCATGTCGACGAAGTCATCGTGGTTGACGACGGGTCGGAGGATGGCACGGCGGAGGAAGCGAGAAGCTTCCCCGTCCGGGTCGTCTCTCTTCCCGAGAACCGGGGCAAAGCGGCAGCATTGGCCGTCGGCGTTTGCGAAGCGAAGAACGATGCGCTGATGTTCCTCGACGCGGACCTCGTCGGACTGACTCGGGAGCATGTCGACCGAATGGTCCGGACATACGAAGACGAAGGGCTCGATATGGTTGTCGGGGTCTTTTCCGACGGACGGGGTCCGACGGACTTCGCGCAGAAGATCAACCCGTATGCCTCGGGACAGCGCGTCCTCTCCCGTAAGTTGTGGGACAGGGCGAGAGAGAACGTCGAGGAGATGAATTTCGGGATCGAGATGGCGCTCTCACGACTTGCATCCAAAGAGGGATGGAACAAGGAGTACGTGAAGCTGGAGGGTGTGACTCACGTCCTCAAGGAGGAGAAACGCGGACTCGTCAATGGAATCTTCGACCGTTTGAAGATGTACGGGGACATGGTGAAGTGGCTGTTCAAGAAGCTCTAGTTGAGGCGGCGCTCGGCCGCCGGTTCGGATAAGCAGGGGTCAAGCGGCGCTGCCCTGAGCGTGGTCGACCGCCGGCGCATTCGATGCGCTGCGGCGGAAGGACGTAAGGACATGGATCGACGTCATCATCGCGATGAGGTAGGACGGGAATGATTCTGCATTGGGTCGCGTTCGTCCTGTCAGCGGCGGGTATTGTCGTTGCGGGGATCCGGCTTGCACCGTACGGGGAGGCGCTCGGCCGCCGGACCGGCATCGGCCAAGGATGGATCGGTCTCCTCTTCCTCGCGACGCTGACGTCGATCCCGGAGCTGACGACGACCGTCTCCGGCGCCTCGCTCGATGTGCCGAATATCGCCTTGGGAAACGCGTTTGGAAGTAACCTGTTCAACGTGGTGATCATCGCGGTGATGGACATCCTGCTCCTGGGACGCGGGCCGTTCCTGCTGAAGGCCCGCGGCTACCATACTCTGAGCGGCGCGATGGCCGTGCTGTTGACGCTGTTCGGCGTGATCGGGATCATCCTGGCGCCTGAGGTAACCTTCCTCGGGATCAGCCCGGTGAGCTGGCTGATCCTCGTGGGGTACGTCCTCGGCGTCTACCTGCTGTTTCACGCCGAGCGCCACGAGACGGTCGACGAGGACGCGGTGCCGGGGACCGAAGGACTCTCCTTCCGGGCGGCGATCCTCGGGTTCGTGGTCTGTGGCGCGATCATTATCGTCTCGGGGATCTTCCTGATCTGGGCGAGCAAGGCGATCTCCCTGGCGTCCGGGTTGTCGGCATCGTTCATGGGGGCGATCCTCGTCGCTATCGTGACGTCGCTTCCGGAGCTGGCGACGTCGATCGGAGCGCTGCGGATTGGGGCCTACGACATGATCGTCGGCAACCTGTTCGGCTCGAACATGTTCAACATCCTGACGGTCTTCTTCGCCGACGCGGCGTACCGGCGCGGCGCGATCTTCGCCAATCTGAGGGGCGGCGAGTCGGATCAGATGATCGTGGCGATTTGCGGTGTGGTCCTGACCGTGATCGCCATGGTGTCGCTCGTGGCGCGTGCCCGGCGACGGATATTCGGGATCGGGGTCGATGCTGCGACCCTGCTGGTGTTCTACTTCGGTGCCACCGCATTGATCGTTTGCAGGGGTATCAAGTTCTGAGGTGATTTCGATGAGAGAAGTGCGCGAACTGCGTGAGAAGACAATCGACGAACTGCTCGAGATGATGGATCAGCTCGGGCTGAAGAATAACCGACAGGCGGGACGGGACGACCTGCTGCGGGCGGTGATGGGCCACCTGGCGAAGGCGCACGAGCTACGGTTCACCGAGGGGATCCTGGAGCTGCATCCGGACGGGTACGGCTTCCTGCGGGGTGAGTCGTGTCTGCCTGGGCGCACCGACGTGTACGTCTCTCCGTCGCAGATCAAGCGGTTCGCGCTGCGCGACGGCGATCTGGTGACCGGATCGATCCGCGCGCCGAAGAACGACGAGCGGTACTTCGCGTTGCAGAAGGCGGAGACGATCAACGGCGGCGACCCCGACGAGTCGCGCCGTCGCGTGCAGTTCCGCGATCTCGTCCCGCTCCACCCGGACGAGATGTACCGGCTCGAGCACGATTCTGCCGAGATCTCAACGCGGATCATCGACCTCTTCTGCCCGATCGGGAAGGGACAGCGCGGCTTGATCGTGTCGCCGCCGATGGCGGGAAAGACGACGCTGCTCAAGCAGATCGCCAACGGGATCATCGCCAACTATCCAAAGGTCAAATTGTTCGTCCTCCTGGTCGACGAGCGGCCGGAGGAGGTCACCGACTTCCAGCGATCCGTCCCCGGCGGAGAGGTGGTCGCGGCAACGTTCGATCTCGAGCCGCGCCATCACACGCGGATCGCCGAACTCGTGACCGATCGGGCCAAGCGGCTCGTCGAGCTGGGGCGCGACGTGGTCGTGCTGATGGACTCAGTCACGCGACTCGCGCGGGCGTACAACCTGTCGATCCCGGCTTCGGGCAAGCTCCTGTCGGGCGGAATGGACCCGACGGCGCTGTACAAGCCGAAGGAGTTCTTCGGTGCGGCGCGGAACATCGAGAACGGCGGGAGCCTGACGATCATCGCGACGGCGCTGATCGACACGGGAAGCAAGCTCGATCAGGTCGTATTCGAGGAATTCAAGGGCACCGGGAACA
>Ga0272444_10003180_pt1 | contig 14916 bp, 12 predicted proteins | sample SSMForm13_FD_201033 | JGI IMG/M metagenome (GOLD analysis project Ga0272444, IMG submission 201033) | Marine sediment archaeal communities from Little Sippewissett salt marsh, Falmouth, MA, United States - SSM-Form-13 | ecosystem: Environmental > Aquatic > Marine > Wetlands > Sediment ...
GTGTTCACCCAGTCGTCGTGGGTCTCGACTGCAATTCTTGCCTCCCCGGCGGCATTGGACATCCGCGCGAGCGTGTCGAGCGAGATATCGATCGCCTCTTCCAGGGGTGTACCTTCGAGCTTGCCTCCGAATACGCGGATGTACTGAACGCCGAACAGGTCGCACAACTCGGCGTAACGCTTGATCTCTTCAATGTGGTCGCGCCTCTTGTCTGCGGAGGCGGCGAACATCCGCGCGCTACTGGAAAAGCCGCTGACGGCCAGGCCGGCATCGTAGATGCGCCTCGCGGTGTCCCTCGCTTCGGTGGAGAACTCGGGCAGGTTCCATATTGCCATTTCCCGCGTAACGCAACGAAAGTCAACGGCGTCATACCCGTACTTGACGGCTTTGGAGACGATCTCCGGCACGGTCCAGTCCGGACAGCAAAGTGTCGTGAAGGATATCTTAAGAGGCATGGCGTTCTCCCACATCCGAAGGCGAGTCATTGTCGATCGGTTTCGGGCAACTCGCCTGCCGCTTCCAACTGGCTTGCCTTTCCTTTGGCGAGAAGCTGGATCTTCTTTTCGGCCGCGTCGAGTATGGTCTGGCACTGCTTGATGAGCTCGACCCCCTCGGCGTACTTGTCGATGGAATCTTCGAGCGACACTTCGCCCGACTCGACCTCGGCGACGATCCTCTCCAGTTGCTCAAGCGCCTCGGCGAATGTCTTTTTCGACCTGGCCATTTGCTTCCTCTTGAGTTCTAGTCAATCGTCAAACAACCCGCCCTGCGACGCACTGCGGGGCTTGTCGGCCTTGGTGCGGCTGTTGCGCTGCTTTGCGTCTGACCCGCCCTCAACCAGGCTGTCGAACCTTCCGTCGGACAGTTCTGTCCGAACCTTCAAGCCGGGGCGAACCTGTTGAATCGACCGTAGGATATCGCCTCCGGCAAGGCGGGTCACGCTGAAACCACGGGCAAGCACGCTTCTGTAGCTCATTGCCTCCATCTGCCTGCCGAGGGAAGCCACTTTCTGCCGGGCCATTTTCAGCCGGTGTCGCGGATGGGCCTCCGCAAGTTTGCTTGATAGCTCCGAAAGCTGTCCGGCGCTGCGTTTGGTCCGCCCTCGCAGGACCCACGCAAGCGAACTCCGCGCCCGATCAAGCCTTGCAGCGGCCCTTTCGGCGAGCGTTGCCGGATGCAGCGCCGCGAGCCTGTTCGCCGGTTCGGATAGAGCGCTCCTCGCCGAAGAAAGCCTCTCGCGCACGCTCGCTCTAAGTTTGTATCCGAGTTCGTCGATTCTTTGTGTCTGCGTTCGCAGACCGGCGGAGGGGTCTTTGAACACCACGCTTCTTCCGATTGCTTCGATTGCCGCTCTTGCGCGGGCAAGTTGGTCGCCGGCTCGCCGAGATAGACGTGCGTTCAACTGGCTGATCTGGGCGGACACCTCATCTCCGTCAGGCACGGCCAGCTCGGCTGCTCCTGTTGGGGTGGGCGCGCGAAGGTCTGCGACCATGTCGGCGATTGTAACGTCAACCTCGTGTCCTACGCCGGAGATTACCGGCGTTTCAGCCGCGTAAATCGCGAGGGCGACGGGCTCTTCGTTGAATGCCCACAAGTCTTCAATGCTTCCGCCACCGCGGGCGACGATGATCGTGTCGATCTGGTAGTCTTCCGCGGAGGCGTCCAGCAAGGTCACGGCCTGGGCGATCTGTTCGGCTGCGCCTTCGCCTTGAACGAGAACACCCACCAGATAGACTGTGGCGGCAGGCCAGCGGCGGGCGAGAGTGCGCCTGATGTCCCGAATCGCCGCGCCGGTGGGGCTGGTGACCACGGCGATCGCGCGAGGGAACCGCGGGATGGGCTTCTTAATCTGCGGATCGAATAGGCCCTCGGATTCCAGCTTGTCCTTAAGCTGGCGGAAGGCGAGCTCCAGCGCACCGGCGCCCTTGGGGGTCATCCGCTCGGAGTACAACTGCAACTGCCCACGGACGTCATAGACGTCAATGCGCCCGTCGATGACCACCTCGAGCCCGTCGGTGGGGGAGAACTTCAACTTGGATGCTGCCGGCCTGAACATGGCCACGTCGATCGATGCCTGTGCGTCTTTGAGCCGGAAATACAGATGCCCCGACCCGTGCCGTTTGAAGTTGCTGATCTCTCCGACGACGGAGACCCTCCGAGGAAAGGCCTGCGACAGCGCTGCCTTGATCTGCGAGACCAGTACGGAGACGCCGACAGGCGTGCTCTGGTCCTTCGATCCAAGAAGGTCAGAGGTGACATCCTTGCCCACGTCCGGGCCTTTCCGGGGACCCCTTGCCTTGTCCGGGTCGAACAGTGAAAAGTTGTCGCTCATCACCGGCCGATTCTAGCAGCCTTGGTGAGCGATTTCACCCGCTCGATAATGTGAGGGCGAATATCCTCAGGCCGGAGCGAGTCAGATTGGACTTGCCGCACATTCGGTCGATGGCCCTGAATATCTGTTTGTGCTCCAGCGCCTCGGTCGGGCGGACCGTCGCGTAGAGTGAGGAGAATATCTCAACGGCGGCGGCCTCGCCAAGCAGAGCCATGATTCGCCTGATGCTCAGTTCCAGCCACTCGTCCAGGTTGGAGTAGCTTCTCTGCGCGTCGAACCTCACTGGGGGGCGAGACTGCGGATGCCACTTCCCTCCGCGCCGGTGGAAGCGTGCGCAGGCCCAGGGCTTGGGAGTTTTTGCGGGAGCATCGCCAACAAACTCCACTTGGCTGTCGGTCAGTATGTACTCAATCTGATCCGGCGGGACGGCTTGGTGCAGCCGGGCGATCTGGTCGGTCTCTCGCGTTGCCTTGCGGTCCCATGTCTCCTTGCTTATCACCAGGACGATCATTGCAGAGCCCGCCCGAAAGGCCCGGCTTCTGCCCCTGGTGAAGGAATGTGCGATGGAAGGTTCAGTCGCGGCCCAGACGCCACGCTTGTGCGCCAGCCCGTGCGTGCGGATCTTGGCGGCGCGTTCTGCGCTGGTTCCATGCCATAGCACCAGTCCGTCGCTGCCCAGTTGCTCGTAACGCGAGCTTGGCGGGCAGCCGTGCATCGCCGCCCAGAGATTCAGGTCGGCTTCTCCTGCGAGTTGTCGCCTGACAGAGAACGCCTGCGCAGCCAGCGTTGCATTCCAGGACGTCCGCCCCGTCGGCAGATACAGCAGGCCCTTGTGTCCGCTACGGGCCAGCTTGCGGTTCTTGCGCCAGTCGGCGCTCTGTCGGAACGTGGAGATGTCGAGATGCGATGTCATCTGTCGCCTTCTTGTTTGAGCGAAGCAGGCAGCATTTTAAGCGTCCCCGAAGCGCCCGACTAGTCTATCTGGCTGTTCCCCCGCTGCCGGAATGGCAGTTGTCCCTGCGCTGCGAGCGACTTGTGACAGCGCTGCACGGTGATCCGGAAATCATCCGGAAGGGCCTATCTGTAACATTAAATGAGTGAGGGTCTTAGGGTCTTCCCGGCGACAATCGCCGTTGGCACGGGCGTTGCATACCAGATAAGTGGCAGATGTTACGCCCCTGCCGCGAACCGGCGGGGTAAGGTGAAAGAGAATCTGGGAAAGGAGATACACGATGGCTATGGTTCCTGTGAGTAGAACAGGGTATGGATTGTCGAGATTGCCGGACCGGTTCGACGAGTTCCTCAACAGGTTCTTCGGTGGGAGCGAATCGGAGCTTTTCGGCGGAGGCGGCTGGTGTCCGGCGCTCGACATCTCAGAGAAGGATGACTCGGTTGTTGTCAGAGTCGAACTTCCTGGCCTCAAGGGCGACGAAATCGATATTTCGGTGGACCGCAATATGCTGACCATCTCCGGGGAGAAGAAGGCCGACAGCGAATCAAGTGGAGAGAACTCCTACCACGTCGAGCGACGCTACGGCAAGTTCACGCGGACCATCTCGCTACCCGGAGAGGTGGATACAGCAAAAATCGAGGCCGCCCAACACGAAGGAGTGCTGACCATCACCGTCCCTAAGTCCGAGGCGGCCAAACCCAGGAAGATTTCCGTCAAGTAGCTTCGGGTGCCACGAACTGCGATGGTACCCGATGGCCTGACAGTGCCTCGGGCGCTGGTTAGAGCAAGAGCCGCCCGGCCAGGACCGGGCGGCTTGTTCATTGGTGCATTCCTAACAAGCCCTGCTCCTGCGACAGACAGGCTACCTTTCCCAGACGACCGGGTTGGCCAGCGCAAAATTGAGCAGTTCCTCGTAGAGGATAAGCTGTATGTCCAGTATCTGCTCATGCGTGACGTGCGGGTAAGGCTCGTCGCTCACACCATGTGAGCATTCGAACGTAAAGGTCGCCGCTCCGCATACGTGGTGAACTGCCGAGGTCAGGTTCAGCGAGGTCGGCGGCTCACCAACCACTCCTTCAGTGAGTTCGTCGGGAGGCCGGAAGGGCAGTTGCTCGGCTTCGTAGCGGCTCGCCAATTGCTCGCAGAAGTCATATACCTTCTGCTTGATCGCTCGCGGGACGTAACTGACCGGCAGGGGACGGGGTTCCCCGCCGTGCGAATGCAGCATGGCGATGTAGTCCGGCGCTTCCGCTCGGGCAACGTCGAAGACTGCCCGGGTCTCACCGGCCATTGGAGCGCAAAAATCGTCGTGCATCACGTTGACGCCTTCATCGTTGTGATACGCCCCGAGTAGCCCGACGTCTCCGACCATGGGCATGCGCGTCTTGACTCCGGGCCAGCCGTAGTCACTTCCGTCGGCGCGCGAGCCCTGGCCCCAGTGGGCCATCGTATCGTGTGTTTCGCCGACGAAGCTGTCCAGCTTGCAGCGTGCCCGTCCGTCCGGGTTTGCACAGGGGATTATCAGTACGCGGCATTTCTCGAAGCTTTCGGCCAGCTTCGGCCACTCGCGACCGCGATGGTCCCGTCCTGTCTCGGCGAGGTGGATCAGGTTCACCAGGCCGACGATATTTTCCACCTCGTGCCCGTGGACCGGCCCCAGCAGCATCACCGTCGGGGCCGTGCCAGCCGGTTTGTGAGCGTACCATGCGGGGTTGCCCGCCCCGCACGCGGAGCTGTAGGTCGCCTGGGTTTGCAGGTCTCGCCTCTGGCCGTAGCTGACCAAAAAAAGCTCGCGCCCGCCTGGCGACGTGGCGATGGTTTCCACGGATGCTCTACGGATTTTCCCCACGCAATCCTGCACGTCCGACAGCTTGGACTTCCAGAATTCGGGCAATGGCATTTCTTGGGCTCCGGATCTTCCAGGCAGAGGCGGCTAGAGGACCCTCAGTTTCGGCTGGGGCAGGATATCCTTGTGCCTGGTGATTCTCAGCTTGCGGCCCCTCTCGCGGGCCTCCTTGATCAGGACATGAGAGGGATACACGAACGAGTAGTCGTACTTGGCGTGATCGGCGGCTAGGTAGTTGGCCACGATTGTGATCGACGTATCCGCGAAGAAGCGAATGACATGATCGTGGCTCATCTGCTTGTAGTGGTGGCTGGTCACTTCCTCGCTCTGGCGCGTGACGATCTGCGGATCGCGTATCAGGTCCCAGGCGGATGCGAACGAGCCGTCGTCTTTCAGGTAGAACCGACCTCGAATGTCGAAGTATGCCCACGCGCCATCGACGTATATCTCGTTGACGCCGTGACCGGTTCCCGAACGCGGGTTGTCGTAGTCAATCAGCAGCATGTGCCCTATGTAGCGAGAAGGCATGCCGGCTATCTGCGCGAGGATTCCTAGAACGCGGGCGACCTCGTTGCACATCGTCGAGCCCTTGCGAATGACTTCCTCCTCTGCGCCGCCGTGGAAGATCTCTCCTCCGCCTTCGCTGAAACTCCTGGTCTCGTAGCCGTACACCAGCGGGATGTCTCGGCAGAAATCCATAAGCGCGATGGCCTTGTCACGCTCGCTGGTCAGCCCGTCCGTGACCTGATTGACGATCTTCTCCAGAAACACGCGGCTGCCCGGCGTGTAGGGCTGGTCCAGCGGGGTGAAATCCGAGTAGATCGCCTCGACCGTCTCCGCTTGGCAGACGACGGCTTGGTCGAATATCGCGTGGTCCACGCTTCCTTCACGATAGACGGCTCTGCTGATGGTGCTGTTCTCCAGCAGAACCGCCTGCTGGACGGGTGTTGCGCACTTTCCGGTTACGCCTGTGTAGGGGGCCAGATCGATCTTCGCGGATGACATAACGTACCTTCCTTTGACTGCGGGACATTCTCCGGGACAGCGAATCTGCCGGATGTTAACCTTGCGGCCCGTCAGGGGCAAGCTCTCCGCGCGCCGAGTGGCAAAAGACGATCCACCTGGCGGGCACAGCTCCAGGGGCGGTCAACGTTTTGTGGCTGGCTGGGACGATGATGAAGTCTGCCTTGGGGGTCGTCATCGGGCTGGTGATTACTGCCGTGGCATTCTGGCCGTGATGGTCGGGTAGGATCAGTTAACCCGCCCCGGCCGCGTCAATTGCTTCGATGAACAGGCGGAGGTCCTCTGCGAGCATGTCCGGGTTTGTCTTGGAGAACACTCCGACGCAGACGGCGTCCTGAGGGCGGAGGTGACGGGCGACGAACTCGAGGGCCTGCTTCGGGTCTTTCCGACCCGCGGCGAAGACCTTATAGTGGATGGCGGGCTTAGACAGTGTGCTGATCCGCTCGACCATCTTCTCGCGGGCCTCGTCGTAGAACCACTCGGTTGATTCCGGATCGCCGGCGGGGTCCTTGCTGCGGTCGGTGGGGTTGTAGTAGCTGCACATGTAGAAATCGACGTCGATGTTGTCTTCGGCCCAGTCGAACACTTCCGGGTTATGCCCGGCGACACCGGCGGGTAGCCCAGCGTCCTTGATCGCGGCGACGGCTTCGACGGCCTCGTCGAGCAGGTCGTTGGCGAGAAGCCAGTCCATGTGTCCACCGTGGATATAGCATGCCGAAGCGCCGAACTTGACGGCGTTGGCCACGCCTTTGAGAGACGGGCCGATCCCCGGGCAGGTTTGTCCGACCCACTTGATCTTCCCGCCTTCATCCCAGTATTCCATGAGGTAGCGGCAGACGTGATGGTCGGCCCTGCCTAGATGAGTCTCGATGCCGAGGTCCTCGGCAAGGCGCAGTTGCTCCTTGATGCGGTCAACCGTGTACCAGTGGCGCATCTCGTCATCGACCTGCGGGCTCTGGTGAGAGAAGCCGCTGAAGGGGTTGCCTCCGATGATGAAGCGGCTGATGTCGAGGTCTCCGATTTTCACTGATGGTACCGACATATTGAGCATCCTATCTGAGGTCTTTCGAATCGTGGACTCACTTCGCCGGAAGCGGCGCGATGTATATCTCGTCACCGGCCTTGCAGCCTAGAGTCTCGGAAGCATTCGCATAGTTGCGGGCGACTTGCAGTTTTCCGTCGGCCCTGATGAACGCTACCCACTCGCCGCGAGGCACGTCGGAGTATGTTTTGGCCAGGCGGATATTGAATGATGCATCGCCCATTCCGACCGTGAAGTCGCTTCCCTCCGCTATTCCCAGCGCGGTCAGGTCATGCTGGACAAACTGCGAGTAGATGTTGCCGAAGGACTCGCTGGTTCCTGTGACATTTGCATGGGCCTTGCCGTCTCTGAAGTGCGCGACGGACGGCTGGTTTCCCATGGGAACCGTCCCGTCCTTCTTGCGGGCTATCTTGCCCGTCTCCGCGTACCCTACTATCGCGTCGAGAGCGGCCCGCTGCTCGGGATCGTTAACGTTGACGTGTCCATCTCTCTTGACGATCCACAGTGCGGGGGGGCTGGCTGCCTTGGACGCGTGGCGGACGTAGATCGTCGGGCCGGATAACTCGCTCCGGTTGGTCAGAAATAGCAGGGGGATCTGGGGGCGGTAGTTGAGGCGATACGGATTCTCCCTGTCGTGGACTTGCAGGGCCGCTCCGACTGCGACGGCGCCGTCGTAGTCGTCTCTGCGCGTCTCAGCAAGCATCGTGCAGATCGCGCCCCCCATGGACCATCCCAGCAGGAACGTCCGCTTGGCAGGACCGTATATTCGCTGAACATGGCGGCGCAAGGCGTCGATGTCGTCGCCGGCATCGCGAATGATTGGGCCGTTGCGCCGGTAGCTGGTCGAGGCGATGAGCCAACCGTCGGCGAGCAGACCTCTGTAAAGCGGCTCTTCCACGTCCACCTCAGCAACTAGTGACTCTTCTTCGCTTCGCAGGCCGTGGGCGAGCATCAGCAGGTCGCCGTTCCATTCCTTAGGAGCGGCGATGGCGTACTTCGACCCGCCTAGAGAGCCTGAATGTAGGCCGGGCTGGTCCAGACGGGCCTCGCCGCAGCCAGCGACCAATACGCCGATGATCAGGATGCTGGCCAGATTCTTCATGGGCGATCTCTCCTTGCCTTTGCTGGTCTCGCAATTGAAGGTAGAAATGATACCCGCCGAGGGGCATATTGGATAGCCAGACATTTGTGGACCGACGTGCACCAGGAGCACAACAAGTGAGCGAAAATAAAGCGTTACTGGCAGGCAGTCCGGATTGGCCGATCGTGTGGACCACATACAGCCCGGTCAACGGTATGGAGGCGGACCTGAAAGCTCTTAAGAAGGGCGGGGTCGGACTGGTAAGCATATGGCATGGGTTGGGGATCGACCGCTCCGAGATGCTTTCCGTCGCGCGTGCTTCTGGAATGAAGTGCGCTATCTCGATGCCCGACATCACCGAACACGCGGGACTGGTCGGACAAGCCGGCCTGGAGCCAGTAAGGTCGCTGATGATCGCCGGGGTCTATCGGGGAAAGGCAATCGACCGTCACGTCTTCACGTTCGCGCCTCATAGACACGAAGTCCTCATCGAGCCGCCCGTCTATAGCAGGGACTTCCCCTATACGCTCGGAAGCGGAAGCGTCGGTGTGCCCAAAGACGCCGAACCGGTTGGACATTACTTCCCGGACATTGCACCTCCAGTGCGGGCGGAAGCTATCGTGCCACTTAAGCCCTACGACGGGAAGCAGCACCTTAAGATCATCCCCGCCGAAGTTTCCCACGCCCCGGCAGATTCCTCGCTCGAGCTCGACAGCGTCTCTCAGGAGTTCGCGGACCTCGATGAGGCCCGAGATCGGACGCTTTACAAGCTGTCCTTTGATCTGGCGGGCCTGGACGGTGCAATGCTTGACAGAGTCGGATTGGCTGTCTATTGGGAATATGGCGGCAGCGAAAACTATTGGATGTTTCGCGGAGGCGAAGTCAGCGCCGCTGCCAAAAGCACGCGCCAAGCGCTGCGGGCGCACGTGCGCGATTCGCTTCAGCCGTGGATCGACGCCAATGGAGGCGAGTTCCCCACCGATGTCATCATCGCGTTGCGATACGGAGACGAATGCTGGCACGTCTGCGGGCATCTGAACGGCCCGGCAGTCAACTATCCCTTGTGGGACTACTCCGCGCCTCCGGTGGATGAGTTTGAGGCCCAACTTCCAGGGGTGGCTTTCCCGCGCACCTGGGGCTTCCCGGAAATCTACGGACCCGACGCCTACGCCTGGTGGCAGTATCTGTATCACCGGCAATGCGCGGAACTGGCCGGTATCGTCCGAAACGAGGTCGCCAAGATTGCACCGGGGCTGCTCGTCTTTCGAAACCAGACGCGGGCGGGAGTGTTCAAGCTGACCAACGACCACGACGGGTCCGGACAGGAACTGCTGACGCGGAACCTGGACCTGGTCCATCTTGATCCATACCCGGTCAGCGCGTCGGGATACCAGAGCAACATACCGCGCGACATGAGCTACTGTGCCGGGCTCGCCAGGCGCTACGGAAAGCCGCTTCTGCCCTGGATGCAGGCGCACACATACGGCGGGATCGACGCCTTAATCCATCCCGGACCCGAGGACATCGATCGCATGTCGGATGAGCAATACGCCCAGGGCCCGGATGCGGTGATGTGGCTGGGATGGGGCGGGGGGAACACCTTTCCCGACACCCGGCCCGAGAGTTGGCAGCGGGCCATTGCCTTTCACAAACGCCTTGCCGAGAATCCCGCGCCGAAACCCAAGGCCGTTCTTGCCGTCCTTCGCTCGTATGTAGCCTGGTCGGTGTCCAGCCGGTGCGACGGGCACGTGCGGAACCCGGCGGACTGGCTGCTCCAGCAACTTCTGGAGGTTTGGGCGGTCAAGCGCGGACTCGCTTACGACGTCTTCGAGATTCCCCCATCCCAGACGCCCGAGCAACGGGACCGACTCGCAAATGAACTCAAGCGGTACGATTTCATCGTTTCCACTCAGCGGCACGAAGGCGCCTGGGTAATCGGAGAGGGAACAGACGGCCAGGAGATCGATCCGTCCGACGCCCCCAGAATCCAAGACGACTTCGAGCGGGAGTTAATCTCCAAAGGTTGGCTGTCCGAACGCAACTAATCCGGCCTGGGGGTCTGGTAGAGACCCGTTCGCCGATCATCGAAGGCGTGGTTGCGCGGTGTGATCTTCTTGTCGAGCGCATCGGAGGGGTCGATCTCCGCGATGAACAGCTCCTCCTCGTCAGCGGGCGCGCGGCGCAGCACTTCCGCCTTTGGCGTAACTATCTCGCTCTGACCGATAAAGCTCAGCGACTTGTCACCACGATCGTCGCTGCCGATTCGGTTGCAGGTTATGGTAAACACGCGGTTCTCCAACGCGCGGGTCGGCATGCAGTCGGGGCAATATGGCATCACAAGATTAGACGGATGGCAGATGATCTGCGCGCCTCTCAGCGCGAGCGACCTCGCTGCCTCGGGGAAATACCAGTCGAAGCAGATCATCACACCGATCCGGACCTTCCCGATGTCGATCACCGGGAGCGGCGCGTTTCCCGGTGAGAACCAGAGCTTCTCCTCGCTGAACAGATGCACCTTCCGGTAGCATGCAACCGGGCCGTCGGGCGTTACCACCACGGCGGAATTATAGAGCTTGTCGCCGGCCTTTTCCGCGAACCCGGCGACGATGGTCATCTTTGTGTCAGCCGCGATCCGCGCCAGCGCCTGTACGGTTTTGCCACTTGGGTACGGCTCCGCGAGTGAGGCCGCTTCCTCTCGCGAAGTGAAAAGGTAACCCGTGGCGAATAGCTCGGGAAGGACGACCAGATCCGCTTCCATGGCGGAAAGGTTGTCCGCGACCTTGGCCAGGTTCTCGTCGAGCCTGCCGAACTTCACTTCGAATTGGTAGTATCCTACGCGCAATTGTCGATTCCTTTGACAGGCTGGTTTTGCCCGTCAGAGGTGATAGACTAGCGATTCGTCTTCGTTGATGGAATAGTTGTGGTGGTCTGAATCGGAGCAGGAAATGATTCGTCTGGGAGTTGTCGGTTACGGAGGCAGGGTCTCAAGCATAGTCCGTGGCATTTTGCGAAAGGTCGAGCCGGAATCCATGCGTGAGGACATCCGCGTGGTGGGCGTGGTCGATCCCGACCGACAGGGCGTAATGGATCGCCTGGAGGAATGCGACCGCGGGGACGTGGTATTCTACAAGAACCTCGATGAGATGGTCCGCAAGGGCAAGCTCGACGGGCTGATGGTGACCACACAGTGCAATCTTCACACGCCTTACGCGGTCAAGGCGGCCAAGTACGATATTCCACTTTACCTGGAAAAGCCGGTCGCGATGAAGATGTCTCAGGCTGCATCGTTGGAGAAGGCGTTCGCCAAGTCGAAATGCCCCGTGGTGGTCAGCTTCCCGTTGCGGGTATCGCCGCTTTCCGCTGAGGCGCACCGGCTCATTTCGGAGGGCGGAATCGGTTCCGCTGAGCATATCAGGGCTTGGAACCAGGTCCCTTATGGAACGGTATATTGGTCGAGTTGGTATTCAAACTATGAGGTAACCGGCGGGCTGTTCCTTCAGAAGGCAACGCACGATCTGGACTACATGAGCTACCTTATGGATTCGCCCATCGTTCGCGTTGGCGCGATGGCCAACGTAGGGCGTGTCTTTGGTGGGAAGATGCAGGCCGGGTTGACCTGCTCGAAGTGTCGCAAGAGATACAGCTGCCAGGAGAGCCCTCTCCAGCGCAGCCGTACCAAGGCGGGGGGGACGTCGGCGGACCACATCTGCCTTTTCGGCGCGGACCGAGGAAGCCCGGAAACGGGCCTGAATGAAGACTGCTGCAGCATTCTGATGGAGTTCGCCAACGGAACCCACGGTGTTTACAGTCAGGTGTTCTTCTCTCGACGCGACGCGGGCGCCAGGGGCGCCACAATCAGCGGATACGAAGGCACGATCACATTCGACTGGTACGAGAATGAACTTACGCGGGTCCGCCACTTCGAGCCGCTTAGCGACAAGGTGAGCCCTCCGGGGGGCCTCAGCCACTTCGGCGGCGACCAGGAACTGGCGCTGGACTTCATCAGGCTGATTCGCGGGCAGATCAAGCAGTCGCGGACACCGATCGAGTTCGGAATACGAAGCGCGTACTCATGCCTTGCGGCGAGGCAGTCCTTCAAGACAGGCCGGTTCGTCAAGGTCAGGCAGTCTCAAATATAGATTCCGAGCAAGCAAGGAAAGCACAATGATTCTGGACACGTTGGACAACCGGAAGCGATACGCCGGATTGAATCCGTCGTTTGAGGAGGCCTTCGAGTTTCTGGCCAGGGCGGACCTCCGCGAGCTTACTCCGGGGCGGCATGAAATCGACGGCGACAAGGTATTCGCGATTGTCGTTTCAGAGCAGGGCAAGGGACGAGACGGCGCGACGCTCGAGGCTCACAGAAATTACACGGACATCCAGTACTGCGTGTCAGGCCTGGAAGAGATGGGCTGGAAACCGGTCTCAGATTGCGCAGACGACGAAGGCTTCGACGAAGCGAAGGACCTGGGCTTCTTTGCGGATGAGCCTACAAGTTGGGTGACCGTCCCAGCTGGGATGTTCGCGATTTTCTTCCCCGAAGACGCCCACGCCGTCCTGGGCGGGACGGGGGACTTGCGCAAGGTAGTCGTCAAGGTGGCCGAGGGCCAAGCATGACCAAGTGGACTGTAATTTCACTAGCTGTTCTGTCTGCCATATCTTCGGCGGCTTACTGTGAAGGACAGGAGTTGTTACCCATGAGAGACTCCAAGGCCAAGGCCAACGAATGGGGCTACAGGCCGGCAGGGGGGCGCGAGGTAGCGGTCAATCCCCCTGCGTTCGTGTGGCGTCCACAGTCAAAGGCAGTCTCCTATGAGATTCAGTACTCTCAGGCAGAGGACTTCTCCAATTGCGGGTACAGGGCCGAAGGCATCGTCCACAACTGTCATTGCCCGCCAAAGGTATTGCAGCAGGGGAAGTGGCATTGGCGTTTCCGCTACCGCGACGCAGAAGGCAACCCGTCTCGCTGGAGCAGGGCGTGGAGCTTCTTCGTTCCCGCCGATGCGGTGAGGTTCCCCATGCCCACTCGCAAGGAACTGCTTGGGCGAGTGCCTGCTGGCCACCCGCGGCTGTTCATCAGGCCCAGGCAACTGCCACACCTGCGCCAGCAGGCCAAAGGTAAACTGACCCCTGCCTACGAAGATATGCTTGCCGAATGCGACAAGCTTCTGGCCAGGCCGCCATCGGTCAAGGAGCCCTCGCTCTATCCTGCGAGCGTGGCGTCCAAGAGTGAGAAGTGGCGCGAGATATGGTGGGGCAATCGAAGGAGGGTGATTCGGGCGCTGGGAGGAGCCAGCAAACTCGCGTTCGCCTGGCTGATCACAGAGAACGAGGACTACGGGCAACTCGCCAGGAGGCTGCTCATGGCGGCGGCCGAGTGGGACCCCAGAGGCGCCACCGGATACCGCTACAACGACGAAGCCGGAATGCCCTACAACTACTACTTCTCGCGCACATACACCTTTGTAAACGAGCTGCTGAGCGAACAGGACAAGGCCAAGTGTCGTGAGGTGATGACCATTCGCGGTCGAGAGATGTATGACCACCTGCACAATCACAGACAGCACATCTGGAAACCCTACGGAAGCCATGCAAACAGGGCTTGGCATTTCCTTGGCGAGATCGGTATCGCGTTCCTCGATGAGATCCCCGAGGCCGCCGACTGGCTCTGGTATGCGATGAACGTGTTCTACTGCGTTTATCCGGCCTGGTGCGACGACGACGGCGGATGGCACGAGGGAGTCGGTTACTGGCGGTCATACATTGAACGGTTCACCTGGTGGGCTGACATCATGAAGACCGCAATGGGGGTTGACGCATACCGCAAGCCTTACTTTTCGAAGCTCGGATACTACCCCATGCATCTCCTCCCTCCCGGCGCGACCAGCGGAGGGTTCGGAGACATGGGCGCCAGGCAGAAATCCGACCACAACGTCACTCTGATGACCGCCTTGGCAGCCCAATCCGCAAACGGCCACTGGCGATGGTACGTGGACGCTCACGGCGGGCCAAGCCAGGAAGGCAGCGTCGCCGGGCTGCCTTATGTGCGCTTCGCCAGGGGAGTCCTTCCGGAGGTACAAGCTGTCCAGCCTGACGACCTTCCGCCCTCGCGGTGCTTCCGGGGGATCGGACAGGCGGCGCTCAACTCGGATATCACGGACGCCAAGAGGAACGTCCAGATCATATTCAAGTCCAGCCCGTTCGGCTCGCAAAGCCACGGATACGAATCCCAGAACGCCTTCGTTGTGAGCGCGTTCGGGGAGCGGCTTCTGATCCGAAGCGGAGAGCGGGACATCCACGGCAGCGATCACCACATCAATTGGATGTGGCAGACCAAATCCGTTAACAGTATCACCGCGGGGGGGCAGGGCCAATCGCCGCACTCATCCGTCGCTACCGGTGAGATCATCGCCTTCCACACTTCCGACGCGATCGACTTCGTCTCGGGTGAGGCGGGCAAGGCCTACGGGCCGAGACTCAAACGGTTCACGCGGAGCATCCTGTTCGTCAAACCGGACCTGATCGTGATCTACGACAGGCTGGTCGCGCCCAGGGCGTCCACTTACCAGTGGCTGCTGCATTCTCCGACGGAGATGGAGATAGCCGGACAAGACGACATCCGCGTGGTCAACGGCAAGGC
>Ga0272444_10003181_pt1 | contig 14915 bp, 11 predicted proteins | sample SSMForm13_FD_201033 | JGI IMG/M metagenome (GOLD analysis project Ga0272444, IMG submission 201033) | Marine sediment archaeal communities from Little Sippewissett salt marsh, Falmouth, MA, United States - SSM-Form-13 | ecosystem: Environmental > Aquatic > Marine > Wetlands > Sediment ...
GCCGTCTCCTCGGCGGAATCGCAGACCTCCGGCAGCAGCACCACGAACTCGTCGCCGCCAAGGCGCGCCACCGTATCCTCTTCACGCAGCACCGCCTGCAGGCGCTGCGCCACCTGGCGCAGCAGGGCATCGCCCAGCGGGTGCCCCAGCGAATCGTTGATGTTCTTGAAATTGTCGAGATCGAGAAACAATACCGCACTGTGATGCCCATGCCGCCTGGCGCGCGCCAGGGTCTGATGCAGCTGGTCCATGAACAGCCGCCGGTTGGGCAGCTCGGTCAGCTCGTCGTAACTGGCCTGGTAGGCGATCAGCTCGTCGGCGCGGCGCTGCTCGGTGACGTCTTCGCACATCAGCATGTAGCCGACAAACTCGTCATCATCCGTCAATATCGGGGAGATACGTGCGTCGATATTGGTGCAGCCCTGCTGGCCCTGCACATCCATGGCGAAGCGGTATTCACCGCGTTCCCGCGCCATCTCCAGGCCCAGGACGTTGCGCTTTTGATCGACGCCGCGTGCCGCATGGATCTGCTGCAGATTGACCCCCAGCGCCTTTTCGGTAGGCAGCCCGAACAGGCGTTCCGCGGCAGGGTTGTAGTAACGGATCTCGCCTTGCGGATCGGTGGCGATGATCGCCACCTTCTCCGAGGAGCGCAGGATGCCGTCGAGAAACACGCTCTTCTCGGCAAGGTCCTTCTGTATCCGCTTGATCTCGCTGATATCACGCCAGATACAGAACAGCGCGTCCTTGCCCTCGTAGGGCACGCGGGTCAACGACACCTCCACCGGAAACAGGGTGCCGTCTGTTTTGCGATGCACCCATTCGAAACGGTGATAGCCGCTGCGGTAGGCGATCTCCATCATCTGCTCTGCCTTGTCCTGCGACGCCTGGCCATCCGGCTGCTGCGCCGGCGACAGGCGGGCCGGATGGGTGTTCACCAGCTCGTCCACCGATCCGCAGCCGAGCAGGCGACTGGCGGCCTGATTGGCCATCACGAACTGATGGTCGACGATCAACCACATCGGGTTCTCGGACATTTCGAACAGGCGGCGGTACTTTTCCTCGCTCTCGCGCAGACGTGCCTCGGCCTGCTGCTGCTCGGTCACGTCCTGCAGCGTGCCGATCAGGCGCTGCTGCATACCCGGCGCATGCAGTGAACGCACCGCATGCCGCACCATGCGGATTTCTCCGTCGCCACGAGCCAGGCGATGCACATCCTCGGCGTATCCCGCTTTCTCACGCACTCGATCGACCAGCGATGAGAATGCCTGGCGATCGTCCACATGCACACACGCGAGCAATGTGTCCAGGCTTTCGTCGCCCTCACGCTGCCGCCCGAGCAGTTCGTACAGCCCGTCCGACCAGTCGAACTGGCCGCCTGCGATGTCCCAATCCCAGCTTCCCTGGTGTGCCAGGTGTTGCGCCTGACTGAGGCTGTCCCTGGCGCGCAGCGCGATCTGCGCCTGGCTATCCAGCTGCGCCGAACGCTGCTGGATCAGGCGGTTCTTGCGCGCCAGGATCACCAGGAAGCCGACCAGGGTGGCCAGGAACAAGCTCGAAGAAAGGAACAGCGCAGCCAGTATCCACGGGCGGTTGCGCTGGTAGAAGGAGGGCGGCTTATGCAACAGGGTCGCCGAGTCGGCGATGTCGGCCGGCAGGCTCAGGCCGTGCCGCTCCAGTTCACGCGCATCGAACAGGTATTGATTGGGGCTTTGGGTCAGCGGCGGCTGCAGGCCTTCACCGGCCAGGTAGGCGGCCGCCAGCCTGGCCGCCGCCTCGCCCTGCAGGCGGCCACTGGTGACATAACCGCCGAGCACACCGTCGAACAGGTAGACGTCTTCCATGCTGACGATCACCCGCGACCCCTGCGCGGCGATGCGTGCCAGGGTCTCGCGCAGCGGCAGGATCTGGCCGCGTTCGTCGCGCAGCCCGCCCAGCGTGGTCAGAAACAGCGCGCCTTCGGGATAGGCCTGCAGTTGCTGCAAGACCGGCTCGATACGCTCATGCGCGACGAAGCGCGGCTTGATCGCCGGATAGTCACGCAACTCGATCTTGATCTCGCGCTCGATGGCACGGTAGGTGGCGGAGGCATCACCGACGACCAGGATATCGCCGGCACTGTGGCCCATCGCCGCGAGCAATGCGAGATTCGGGGCGATCTGCTTCTTCTCGAACACGCCGCTGACCTGCCGCTGCGAGATACGCTCGAGGATGCTGAAATCGTTGACCCCGGAGAAAAACACCGCCGCGTCCGGAAAGATGCGCCACAGGTGCGTCAAGGCGAATTGCAGGGCATTGTCATCCGAGACATAGATGGCCGAGGGCGCGAAGCCCTGGTATTTGAAGCGCAGGTAATCGGCGAATTGCTCGGCATAGGCCGGCTCGTAGCTGCGACGCTTGGTATCGAGATACTCGGTCTCGATCATCAGGTCCGAGTTGCGCAGTGCCGCGAGGGTGTGGACGAAGCCCTGGTGCTGGCGCTTGGTCCAGGGATACTCCTGGCTGTAGGAATGCAGCACGAACACCCGCGCCGCATCGTTTGCCACGGCGACCAGCGGCAACAACAGCACCAGCAGAAGCAGCAATCGGGGCATGAGACGGTCAATGTTGTACATTTCTCAACAGGTCGGCAGGCGGGCGGAAAACTGAACGGGATCCAGCTATCGCTCGGCGTCACCGACCGGCAAACCCCGACAATACTTTAAATCCCACCCTGACCACAAAGCCGCCGGCAGACCGCTGCCGGCACCAGGCGCCGGGAAGCTCAGGCAGACTGGGACTGAGACTGGGTCTGGCTGGTGTCGAACTGGCTGAGGAAGTAGCTACGGCCGAGCGCCTCGTGCACCTGCATGATGCCCAGCTGGATCTCGTCCAGCGCCTCATGCAGCGCCGCCTGGCTGAGCTGCTCGGTATCGATGCGTGAGATCACCCGCACCACCGAGCGCAGCTTGCGCAACACCCCGCCGTTGTTGCCGAGCGCACCGACGCTCTCCTCGACCGAATTCAGGCAGTGCGCCACCGAGCGGGGGAAGTTGGCGTCTTCCAGCAGGAAGTCCAGCACCGCGGCTCGCCGCACCCGCGTGTCGCGGGTACGCCGGTAGATCTGGTAGCCGGACAGCGACTTGAGCACGCTGATCCACTGCAGCGCATCCAGGGTGCGCGATTCGATCTGCTCTTCGTCGAACAGGTCGGTGGAGCGCACATCGAGGATACGCGTGGTCATGTCGGCACGTTCCAGATTGCGGCCGATGCGCAGGAAGTGATAGCCCTCGTCGCGGTACATGACCGAGCCGAGCAGGCCGACCAGTTGCCGCGAGCCGTCGATGATATGGTCCAGGTAGGCGTCGCGGCCTTTCTTGCTGATGCCCTGCTGCAGGTGTTCCTTGGCGTACAGGTGCATCTCGTTGATCACCTCCCAGGCCGAGCGCGGCATGATCTCGCGCACGGTACGGCAGTTCTCGCGCGCCATGCCCAAGGAGGCCAGGATCGAGCCCGAGTGCTCGTCACCGCCGATCAGGTACTTGACCACGTTGCGCTCGCTCGGCTCCTTGCAGCAGGCGTGGAAATCCTCGGCCAGGCCGACGATGCCGATCAGGGCATCCCAACCGGGTGCCACGCCCTTCGGGGTATCCAGCAGCAGTTGCGCGTTGACCCGCAGCAGGCGCGCGGTGTTCTCGGCGCGCTCCACGTAACGCGCCAGCCAGTACAGGGTTTCCGCAACTCGCGACAGCATCGCTCAGTCCTCCACGATCCAGGTGTCCTTGGAACCGCCGCCCTGCGACGAATTGACCACCAGCGAACCCTTGCGCAGCGCCACCCGGGTCAGGCCGCCGGTGGTCACGGTGATCTTCTTGCCGCTGAGGATGAACGGGCGCAGGTCGACATGCCGGGGCTCCACCGTCTTGCCGACCACGGTGGGTACGGTGGAGATGCCGAGAGTGGGCTGGGCGATGTAGTTGCGCGGGTTGCGCTGGATCAGCCGGGCGAACTTGTCGCGTTCAGCCTTGCTCGAGCGCGGCCCGATCAGCATGCCGTAACCGCCGGACTCGTTGGCCGGCTTGATCACCAGTTCATCGAGATGCTCGAGCACGTACTCGCGCTCCTGCGGATACATGCAGCGATAGGTCGGCACATTGGGGATCAGCGGGTCCTGGTCCAGGTAGTACTTGATGATCTCCGGCACGAAGGCATACACCACCTTGTCGTCGGCGACCCCGGCGCCCGGCGCATTCGCCAGACCGACATTGCCCGCCTTCCAGGCGCGCATCAGCCCGGGGACGCCGAGCATGGAATCGGGATTGAACACCTCCGGGTCGAGAAACTCGTCGTCGATGCGCCGGTAGATCACGTCCACGCGCTGTGCCCCGGAGACGGTGCGCATGTACACGCAGTCGTCCTTCTTGTCCACGAACAGGTCGCTGCCCTGCACCAGGTGCGCGCCCATCTGCTGCGCCAGGTAGGCATGCTCGAAATAGGCCGAGTTGTAGATGCCCGGGGTGAGCACCGCGATATTCGGGCGCTTGCGCGGGCGCGGCGACAGGCCGGCCAGCATCTCCTGCAACTGGGTCGGGTAATCGTCCACCGGCAGCGGTGCATAGCTTTCGAACAGCTCGGGGAACACGCGCTTGGTGATCAGGCGGTTCTCCAGCATGTAGGACACGCCGGAGGGCACGCGCAGATTGTCTTCCAGCACGTACATGGTGCCGTCGGTGTCGCGCACCAGGTCGGAGCCGCAGATGTGCGCCCAGGTACCGTGCGGTGGGTGCACGCCGACGCACTGCTCGCGGAAGTTCTTGGAATCGGCCAACACCTCCGCGGGGAACACCCCGTCCTTGACGATCTGCTGCTTGTTGTACAGGTCGTCGATGAACAGGTTGAGCGCCTTGACACGCTGCTTGAGCCCGGCCTCGATACGCTCCCACTCGCTCTTCGGAATGATGCGCGGGATGATGTCGAACGGCCAGTTGCGGTCGATCATGCCGCCCTGACCGGCGCTGTACACGGTGAAGGTGATGCCCATCTCCTTGATCGCCAGTTCGGCACCGGTCTGGCGGCCGGCCAGTTCTTCCTCGTCCATCTTGCGCAACAGCTTGACCAGGGGCTTGGAGAAGCTGCGGGCACGGTTCGGGCGCACCAGCATCTCGTCGTAGAACTCGCCAGTCTGGTACTGGGTCAGGTCGATGGTCATTTGTGTTTCGTTCAACCTCGGTCGTAACGCAGGTCTAATGTATAAGGATAGTCGCCACTCGGCTCGGCCGGCGGCGGATCGATCTCGCCTGCAGTATGGCCGTGCTGCCAGAAACGTGCCAAACGCCGCGACTCGGCGGCAAAGGCGTTCACCGGCAGGTCCTCCTCGTTGCGCCCGCCCGGGTGCTCCACATGGTAGGTACAACCGCCGAGCGATCTTTTCGACCAGGCATCCACCAGGTCGAAATGCAGCGGGGCATGGATCGGAATGGTCGGGTGCAGGCCGGAAGGCGGACTCCATGCCTTGTAGCGCACCCCGGCGACGAACTCGCCGCGCTCACCCGTGCACCGCAATGGCACACGCCGCCCGTTGCATGCCACATAATGGCGCGTATCGGTCATGCCGCGCACGCGTACCTGCAGGCGCTCCACCGAGGAATCGACAAAGCGCGCGGTGCCCTGCCCGGTGACCTCTTCGCCCAGCACGTGCCAGGGCTCGATGGCGAATCTCAGTTCCAGTTCGATGTCGTCGAGGTTCATGGTGCCATAACGCGGGAAACGGAACTCCATGAAAGGATCCAGCCACGCCGGATCGAAGTCGTAGCCCCAGCGTTGCAGGTCGGCGACCACGTCCTGCATGTCGCTGAACACATAATGCGGCAACATGAAGCGGTCGTGCAGCTCGGTGTTCCAGCGCACCAGCGGCTGCTCGTAGGGCTGCTGCCAGAAGCGCGTCACCAGGGCGCGCAGCAGCAGCGTCTGCACCAGCGCCATGCGCGGGTGCGGCGGCATCTCGAAACCGCGGAATTCCACCAGCCCCAGGCGGCCGCTGGCCGAGTCCGGCGAGTACAGCTTGTCGATGCAGAACTCGGCGCGGTGGGTGTTGCCGGTGACATCCACCAGCAGGTTGCGCAGGATGCGGTCGACCAGCCATGGCGAGGGCACCTGCCCGGGCGGCGTCTGCTGCAATGCGATCTCCAGCTCGTACAGGGTCTCGTCGCGCGCCTCGTCGACGCGCGGCGCCTGCGAGGTCGGGCCGATGAACATGCCGGAGAACAGGTAGGACAGCGCCGGGTGGTTCTGCCAGTAACGCAGCAGGCTGGCCAGCACCTGCGGATTGCGCAGCATCGGGCTGTCCGCGGGCGAGGGCCCGCCCAGGGTCACGTGGTTGCCGCCGCCGGTGCCGGTGTGGCGGCCATCGACCATGAACTTTTCGGTGCCCAGGCGCGACTGGTGCGCCTCCTCGTACAGCGCCTCGGTGTTGCCCACCAGTTCGCCCCAGCTGCCGGCAGGCTGGACGTTGACCTCGATCACGCCGGGATCGGGGGTCACCGAGAAGCGTTTCAGCGCCGGATCGAACGGCGCCGGATAACCTTCCAGCACCACCTGCTCGCCCAGCTGTGCGGCGGTCGCCTCGATCGCCGCGACCAGATCCAGCCAGTGCGCAAAATGCGTCAGCGGCGGCAGGAAAACGTGCAGATGACCATTGCGCGGCTCGAAACAGATGGCGCTGCGCACGAAGAATGAGCCGGCCGCGGCCGCCGCGCCGGCGTCGGCCATCTCCTGCTCGCGCACGCGCCGCTGCTGCGGCGGGTTTTCCTCGAAATAGCTGTAGCGCGAGCTCACGCCCCCGGACAGGTGCTCGCTGTCGGCGAACGGGTCGACCTCGTGCACCTTCTGCCGCTCCCGCTCCTCTTCCCAGCACAGCGAGTCCAGCGGCAGGCGCAGGCCCATCGGCGAATCGCCCGGCACCAGGAACATGTGCTTGCGCCGGAAACTCCAGGCCGAGCTGACCCAGCGCTGCTGCACCGGCTCCCAGGCCAATGGCAGGGCATGACCGACCACCTTGTCCAGGCCGCGCTCGAACAGGCGGCGCAGGCGTTCGCGCTCCAGCTTGTCGTCGAGCTTGTTGTCGAGCACATCGACATTGTCCGGCAGGGTGCCTTCCTTCCACAGGTAATACAGGCCGTCCTCGTAACCCGCCACCACGTGCCGCTCGGGCAGCGCGAGACGCTTCGCCAGCGCGTCGGCGAAGGCCTGCGAGCGGATCTCGCTGGCCTTGCCCGGCCGGGTCGGGTCGGCCAGCAGATCCGGGTCGCGCCACACCGGCTCGCCGTCGCTGCGCCAGTAGCAATTGAGCGCCCATCGCGGCAGCGGCTCGCCCGGGTACCACTTGCCCTGGCCGTAATGCAGCGCCCCGCCCTTGGCAAAGCGCCGCCACAGGCGACGCAACAACACCTCGGCACGCTCGCGCTTGTGCGCACCCAGTGCGGCAGTGTTCCACTGCTCACTGTCCATGTCGTCGATCGAGACGAAGGTCGGCTCGCCGCCCATGGTCAGGCGCATGTCCTGCTCGCGCATCTTGATATCCAGGGCCTCGCCGAGTGCCAGCGCCTGCGCCCACTGCTCGTCGGTGTACGGCTTGGTGACGCGCGGGTCCTCGCGGATGCGCGTGACCTCGTTGACGAACCTGAATTCCACCTCGCACTTGCCGGTTGCACCCTCGATGGGCGCGGCACCGACCGGATCCGGTGCACAGGCCAGCGGCACGTGCCCCTCACCGGCGAACAGCCCGGAGGTTGGATCGAGGCCGATCCAGCCGGCACCGGGCACGTAGACCTCGGCCCAGGCGTGCAGGTCGGTGAAGTCCTGTTCCGGCCCGGAGGGGCCGTCCAGGGATTTGACGTCCGCGGTCAGCTGCACCAGGTAACCGGAGACGAAGCGCGCGGCCAGGCCCAGGTGGCGCAGGATCTGCACCAGCAGCCAGGCGCTGTCGCGGCACGAGCCCTTGGCCAGGCCCAGGGTCTCCTCGCAGGTCTGCACGCCAGGTTCCATGCGGATGCCGTATTTGATGTCGCGACTGAGCTGGGCATTCAGCTCGACCAGGAAGTCGATCATGCGCTTGGGCTTGCGCGACACCCCGTCCAGCCACTCCTTGAGCAGCGGCCCGTCGTCGACGATCTCGAAATACGGGGCCAGCTCCTTGGCAATCTGCTTCGGGTAGCTGAACGGGTAGTTTTCGGCATAGTCCTCGAGGAAAAAGTCGAACGGGTTGATCGACACCAGGTCGACCACCAGCGCCACGTCGATCGACAGTTTGCGCGCCCGCTCCGGAAACACCAGGCGTGCCAGGAAGTTGCCGAAGGCATCCTGCTGCCAGTTGATGAAGTGCTTGCCCGGTTCGATCTTCAGCGAATACTGATGCACCGGGGTGCGCGTATGTGGCGCCGGTCGCAGGCGCAGCACGTGCGGCGACAGGCTCACCGGGCGATCGAACAGGTACTCGGTCTTGTGGTGGATAGCGACGCGGATGGCCATGTTGCGCGAGCTCTCTGCTGGAAATGAGGAATTAAACGAAGCAAGTTATATACCACGCTAGCGGGAAAGGAATATCAACAAGCCCTTTGCGCCTTCCCGGCGAGTCTGCATAATCATCGCATAGCTGAACCACGAGATATCCCCATGACTTACTGCGTCGCGCTCTGCCTCGATGAGGGTCTGGTATTCGCTTCCGACTCGCGCACCAACGCGGGTGTGGACTATGTCACCACCTACAGCAAGACCCACATCTTCAAGCCGGATGTAGACCGGATCTTCGTGATCCTTTCCGCCGGCAACCTGGCGACCACCCAGGAAGTGATCAACCACATCCAGCGCGATCTCGACTTCCCCGAGGGCAAGACCACCCTGGCCAATGTGCGCTACCTGTTCGAGGCGGCGGAATATGTCGGCAAGGTCAGCCAGCAGGTGCAGGCGGAACATGGCGCGGCACTGAGCAGTGCCGGTGTCAGCGGCGAGACCACGCTGCTGCTCGGCGGCCAGATCGCCGGCCAGGAGCACGGCCTGCTGTTGATCTATCCGCAGGGCAACTATATCGCGGCCTCCAAGGAAACCCCCTACCTGCAGATCGGCGAGAGCAAATACGGCAAGCCCGCCCTGGACCGCATCGTGCACCCGGGGCTGAGCCTGGATCAGGGCGCGCAGCTTTGCCTGGTGTCGCTGGACGGCACCTCGCGTTCCAACATCACCGTCGGGCCGCCGTTCGAGGTCACCACCTATCCCAAGAACCAGCTGGCGGTGGGCAGCCACTGCAGCTTCGAAGAGAACGACCCCTATCTTCGGGGACTGCGCGAATCCTGGAACAGCGGCGTTCGCGCCGCCTTCACCAACCTGCCGGCGATGCAGTGGTGCAGCACGCAGCCGCAATTGCAGTTGCAGAACGCCCCGCAACAACAACAGCAGCAACAGCAGCAACAGACCCAGGCACCGCCCTACCTGGGCGAATGCCCGCCGCGCTACTAGCGCCCTCGACAGACCGTAAAAAAACGGCCGGTTCAACCGGCCGTTTGATTACCTGGCTGTGAGCGCATTCACTTCGGCGCAATCGAATTGAAGGCGCGGGTGAAACCCTTCAGTGATACCGGCAGCGGCAACACCTTCTGATTGAGCAGGGCCATGCGCACGGTGGCCTGCTCGCCCTTGCGCATGGCCTCCAGGGTGGCCTGCGGCAACGCCTGGCCGACCGTGGTGCAGCCCTCGCGACCACACGCCAGGAACGGCATTTTCAGCGGCTCGGCACCCTCGACCATGAAGGCCGCACCCGGCGGCAACAGCGCACCCAGCGGCAGGGTCACGATCATCACCGGCTCCGGCTTGTCCGGCGCAAACCCGACGCGCACCTGCATGATCATCTGCCCGGTGTCCTTGTTGCTGACCGTCTGGAACACGTAGCAGATCTCCTGGTCGTCGGCCCCCTTGTCACATTTCTTCGCCCAGTCGCCAAAGGTCGGCACCGCTTCGTCGGCAGCGTGTACCGGGGCAAAACTGAACATCGCGATCAACAGGGTGAACAACAGGCTGCGCATGATTTTATCCATTTACTCGGGATTCAAAGAGAATTTCGATTCTAACAGGAGGACAGCGAGGGTATCAGCCGAGTTCCATGACCGCATCCATTTCCACCCCCGCATCGCGCGGCAGGGCGGCCACGCCGATCGCCGCGCGTGCCGGGTAGGGTTGGCTGAAGTACTCGGCCATCACCGTGTTCACGGTAGCGAAATTGCCCAGGTCGGTGAGGAAGATATTCAGCTTGACCACGTCGGCAAGGCTGCCGCCGGCGGCCGCGGCCACCGCCGCCAGATTGTCGAACACGCGGCGGATCTGTGCCTCGATATCACCCTCGACCATCTCCATCGTCTCCGGCACCAGCGGAATCTGACCAGACAGGTACACGCTGCTGCCCACCTTGACCGCCTGTGAGTAGGTACCGATGGCCTGGGGCGCCTGGTCGGTGGTGATAATCTCTCTTGCCATCAGATTCTCCCGCTATGCTTGAAAACAGGTTTTCCCGGACAGGTACCGGAGGATGTCGGCACTCTATCCAATGCACACCGCCCTGCCCAGCCTTTTGCTGGCGAGCCTGCTATGCGCAGGCTGCGGGCGCAACGATCAGAGCACGGGCAGCGCCGTGCCCGACGAGCCCTGGCCGAACGAGCACGAAGAGCTGTTTCAGCAGGCCGAGGCGCTGAAATATTCCCTGCAACAGCAGCAACTGGAGGAACAGCGCCTGCGCGATGCGCAGCTGCCGGTCGAGGCACCGGCGCCGCGTTAGCCGCGCCCGTGCGCCCGGCGCAGGTACAGCAGCGCCACCAACAGCAGTGCCGCGATGATCAGTGGTGCATTGCCCCAGCGCGCATACGGCGTCATGCCCTGCATCGGCTGGATCGTCTCGGTGAGCGTGGCGCGCTCGAACTGCGGTGCACTGGCACGGATCTCGCCCCGCTGATCGATGATCGCCGAGATACCGGTATTGGTCGCGCGCAACAGGTAGCGACCGCTCTCCAGGGCACGCATGCGCGCGATCTGCAGGTGCTGGTGCGGGGCCAGCGAATCGCCGAACCAGGCATCGTTGCTGGCATTGACCAGAAAATGCGCCTCCGGCAGCGCACGCAGCACCTCGTCGGCAAAGGCATCTTCGTAGCAGATATTGATCCCGGCCGGGTGGCCGGCCAGGGTGATCAAAGGCTTGCCGCCGTTGCCCACGGCGAAATCCGACATCGGGATGTGCAGCCAGTGCAGCACCGGGTCGAGCAAGGGCTTGAGCGGCAGGTATTCGCCGAACGGCACCAGGTGGCGCTTGTGATAGGAGGCGCGCCCGGACACGCCGAGGCTGATCATGGCGTTGAAGTAATCGCCGCCACGCTCTCCGGCGACGATACCGGTCAGCAGGTCGCGTCCCTGCGCACGCATCAGCGCATGCAGCGGCTGCAGCAGCTCTGCCTCCAGCTCCGACTCGAAGCCGGAGATCGCGGTCTCCGGCCAGATCACCAGGTCGCTGTCCGGCACCTGATCGCTCATGTGCCGATACAGGGCGATGCTCGGCGCGAACAGCGAGCGCTTCCACTTGTCCTGCTGCGGAATATTGCCCTGCACCAGGCTGACTTCGATCGGCTCACCGACCGGCTCGCTCCAGTCGTGCCAGCCCAGCCCCAGGCCGCCGACCCACATTCCCAGCAACAACACCAACGGCCACACGCGCCGCCACAGGTTGAGCAGGCCGGCCGAGAACAGCAGCAGGGCGCCGCTGCCGAACACCCCGAGGACGGGCGCATAGCCGGCCAGCGGCAGGTCGATCTGGCTGTAGCCGAGCGACAGCCAGGGAAAGCCGGTAAACAACCAGCCGCGCAGCCACTCGATCAGCAACCAGGCGGCAGGGGCCAGCAGCAGCATCCAAATCGCCTTGCCGCCAGCTGCCGCCAGCCGGCGCACCAGCCAACCGAACAGGGCGAAGTACAGCGCCATCAGCAGGATGAACAACAGGGTGATCGCCACCGCCAGCGCCGGGGTGACACCGCCGAACTGGGCGATGCTGATGCGCAACCAGAACACGCCGAAGCCCATCAGCCCGAGGCCGAAGGCATAGCCGATGCGTGCACCCTGTGCAGCGCTGCGCGCATCCCACAACTGGTGCAAGAGCAAGGCCAGGGTGAACAGCGCGAGCAGACCGAGATTGAACGGCGCAAAGGCCAACACACTGGCCGCGCCCAGGGCAAAGGCCAGCGCCAGCTGCAGTGGATGGGGCCAGTCGGAGAGCTTGCGCAGGATCATGCGGCGTTAACCGGTCCGGGACATCTGGGGTCGGCGCTGCCGGCTAGATTGCCTGTGCATCCTCAGCAGCGGCCTTTGCCGGTTGCTGTTGCACACGCTGCACGTTCAGAAGACGGATCTTGCGGCTGTCCGCCCCCACCACCTCGAAACGAAAGCCGCCGACCTCGACCGACTCGCCGCGCTTGGGCATGTGGCCGAGCGCGTGCAGCACCAGGCCGCCGATGGTGTCGAAACCGTCTTCGTCGAAGTCGCTGTGGAAGAACTCGTTGAACTCATCCAGCGTGGTGTGCGCCTTGGCGGTGAACTTGTTCTCGTCGCGGCGCATGATGAAGGCACCCTCATCGAAATCGTACTCGTCCTCGATCTCGCCGACGATCTGCTCCAGCACGTCCTCGATGGTCACCAGCCCGGCCGCCGCGCCGTATTCATCGACCACGATCGCCATGTGGTTGCGGCTGGCGCGGAACTCGCGCAACAGCACGTCGAGGCGCTTGGATTCGGGCACGAACACCGCCGAGCGGATGATGTCGCGCAGCTTGAAACGCTTGTGGTCGTCGGCAAAGTACTGCAGCAGGTCCTTGGCCAGCAGGGTCCCGACCACCTCGGCGCGATCCTCGCCGATCACCGGGTAACGCGAGTGCCCGGACTCGACCACCACCGGCAGTATCCTGCCCAGCGCGTCGTCGCGACCGACCACCACCATCTGCGCGCGCGGGATCATGATGTCGCGCACCTGCAGGTCCGAGACCTGCAACACCCCCTCCATCATGGACAGGGCCTCGGTATCGAACAGCGCGCGGTTCTTCGCCTGGCGCAGCAGGTCCACCAGCTGTTCCTTGGTTTCCGGTTCACTCTTGGGATTGGGGAACAGGCGTTCCAGCAGGCGTCCCGCAAATGAACCGCGACTAGATCGGTCTTCGGCGTTCATCAAGTCTCTTCTAAGTTGCCAAACATGTTGGGCGCCGCCGCGGACGGGTCGGCATAGGGATCGGAAAAACCGAGTCCGTCGAGCACCTCGCGCTCCTTGTCTTCCATCACCTGCGCCTCGGCCTCCTCGATATGATCATAGCCGCGCAGGTGCAACACGCCATGCACCACCATGTGGGCCCAGTGTGCCGCCGGCGTCTTGTGCTGCTCCGCCGCCTCGCGCGCGACCACCGGCGCGCAGATCACCAGGTCGCCCAGGTAATTGCCGATTTCCTCGGCAGGCACGCCCTCGGGGGCCTCGAACGGGAAGGACAGCACGTTGGTCGGCCTGTCCTTGCCGCGGTATTGGTGGTTGAGCCGGCGGCTCTCGTCCTCGTCGACGATACGCAGCGACAGTTCGCAGTCCTGATCGACATCGGCCAGCGCGGCCTTGGCCCAGATACGGAACGCCGAAGGCGGCGGCAGCGTCTCGTCCTCGAGCGCGACCTGCACATCAACGGCCACGCTCACAACGGCTTGTCCTGCTGTGCATGGTCGAACTTGTCGTAGGCCTGCACCACCTTCTGCACCAGCGAATGGCGCACCACGTCGCGCGCACTGAAGAAGGTGAAGCTCAGCCCCTCCACCTCGCTGAGCACCTCGATCGCCTGGCGCAGGCCGGACTTCTGGCCGCGCGGCAGGTCCACCTGGGTGACATCGCCGGTGATCACCGCGGTCGAACCAAAACCCAGCCGGGTGAGGAACATCTTCATCTGTTCGGGCGTGGTGTTCTGCGCCTCGTCCAGAATGATAAAGGCCTCGTTCAGGGTGCGACCACGCATGTAGGCCAAGGGAGCCACCTCGATCACATTGCGCTCGATCAGCTTGTTGACCCGCTCGAAGCCGAGCATTTCGTAGAGCGCGTCGTACAAGGGTCGCAGATACGGATCAATCTTTTGTGACAGGTCGCCGGGCAGAAAGCCCAGGCGCTCGCCCGCCTCGACCGCCGGGCGCACCAACAGAATCCTGCGGATCTGCTCGCGCTCCAGCGCGTCCACCGCACAGGCGACGGCCAGGTAGGTCTTGCCGGTACCGGCCGGGCCGACGCCGAAGTTGATGTCGTGGGTCATCACCCGGTGCACGTACTCGGCCTGGTTGGCGCCGCGCGGGCGCACCATGCCACGGCGGGTCTTGATCGCGGTCTCCGGCACGCTGGCCTGGTCCGGCGAGAGCATGGCATCGATGCCCGACTCCTGCAGAAACAGGTGCACGCGCGATGGGGTGAGCGCCTCGCTCTCGCTGGCCCGGTACAGGCCCTGCAGCACCTCGCGACCGGCATTGATCGCATCGGGGCTGCCGAACAGGCGGAAGAAATTGCCGCGGTTGCTGATCTCGATGCCGAGACGGCGCTCCAGCTGGCGCAGGTGCTCGTCGAGCTGGCCGCACACATTGCGCAGGCGCTCGTTGTCCTGGGGTTCGAGCAGCAGGTCGAGCGAATCGGGATTTTCGTTCATTTAGGCGTTGGCTACCTGGTCGGCGGTGCTGACGATTTCGCCGCGCAGCGAGTTGGGCATGGCCTCGGTGATGCGTACATCGACGAACTGGCCGATCAGTTCGCGCGGCCCGGCGAAGTTGACCACGCGGTTGTTCTCGGTGCGCCCGGCGATCTCGTTCGGGTCCTTGCGCGAGGGACGATCCACCAGCACGCGCTGCAC
>Ga0272444_10003182_pt1 | contig 14914 bp, 11 predicted proteins | sample SSMForm13_FD_201033 | JGI IMG/M metagenome (GOLD analysis project Ga0272444, IMG submission 201033) | Marine sediment archaeal communities from Little Sippewissett salt marsh, Falmouth, MA, United States - SSM-Form-13 | ecosystem: Environmental > Aquatic > Marine > Wetlands > Sediment ...
CCTCAATATCATATTCATCGCGGATCTCCCCGACGATCTCCTCCAGGATGTCCTCCAGGGTGACCAGACCGGCAGTGCCGCCGTATTCGTCGACCACCACGGCCAGATGCATCCGCCGGGCCTGAAACTCCTTGAGCAGCTCGCTGACCAGCTTGGTCTCGGGAACAAAAAAGACCTCCCGGATCAGATCCAAAATGCGAAAATCGCTCTGCCCTTCCCTGAGCGGTTTGAGCAGGTCCTTGGCATAGAGCAGCCCGACGATGTGATCGATCTTCTCCTTGAAGACGGGAATCCGGGAGTGTCCGCTCTTGACGATCACATCCAGGGCCTGCTGCGGGGAGTGCTTCGAGTCCACGCAGGTCATGTCGATGCGCGGGATCATCACCTCTTTCACCTGGGTCTCCCCCAGCTCGAAGATGCTGTGGATCATCTCCCGCTCGTCTTCCTCCAGAAGCCCCTGCTCATCCTCGGCCTGCATGGCCACGGTGAGATCCTCATCCCGATCGGTGGTGAAGGTCAGTGCCGAATCGGCCGACAGCTCGGCCGCCCGGCTGCCGGTGATCCGCTGGAGGAGCTTGACCAGCGGTGAGAAGACCCGTCCCAGGATCTCGATGAACCGGGTTATGTGATCGGAGACCTCGGCTCCCTGCCTGAGGATCAACAGCTTGGGCAGCGTCTCCACCAGCACCAGGTAGACGATCCCCAGCACCAGCACCTCGGCGATCAGCCAGAGATACAGCCGATCGGGCGAAAAGACCCGGTACACGATCACGGCAGCCAGAGAGATGGCCCCGATGTTGATGAACATCCGGGCCGACAGGATGGCCAGCGAATACTCCCCCCGTCGCTCCAGCACCTGAGCCAGACCGTTTCTCTTCCTCCTCTCCAGTCCCGCCTCGAACCATTTCCTGGAGATGACCACCAGGGCCGCCTCGCAGCGCGACAGGAAAGCCGAAAGAGTGACCAGAAAGATGAAAACCAGCAGATGAATGAACAGCCCGGCGTTCATTGGGTTTCCTCCGGCAGTGGAATCGTCGGGCCGGCACTCATCGGCCGACCTCATGCATCGGGCGCATTCGGTCTGCGCTCATCGAACCGTCTCCAGAAAATGGTCCTCCCGGGCCCGCATCCGGCCGGCTTCCTCTCCCTTTTCGTGGTCGTAGCCGCACAGATGCAGCAGTCCGTGAATGACCAGCCGTTCCACCTCCTGAACGAAGGTGACCGAGTATTCCCGGGCCTGCTCCCTGGCCCGATCCAGGGAGACATAGATCTCTCCTGTTATTGTGTCCCCCGCCCGGAGATGCTCATCGCCGCACATGGGAAAAGCCATCACATCGGTGGGAACATCCCGCCCCAGATACTGGTGATTCATCTTGCGGAGATCCGCATCGGTGGCCAGAATGATGTTCACCCCTCCTCGACAGCGGTTCTCCTTACGAAGAACCATTGACGCCACCGATCTCAGTCGGTCGTTGTCCACTTCCAGGGAAGGGTGTGCATTGGCCACGAAGATTGCTTCAACCTGTTTTTTCCTGACCATCTCAGGCCCCGCCCTGATCGTTTTCGGCCACCGGCTGATGTTCCCGTTGTTCGACCTTCATACGAATATCACTGTCCTGCGGATATTCCACCCGCTGATGATAGGTAGCGCCTAAGACGCGAATGAAACTGACCTCGATCTGGTGCAGATTTTTCAGCGACAGCTCGCAGTTGTCCAGCTGTCCGGAGGCGAATTTATCCTGGATGATCTTGCCCACCATGCTCTTAATTCGGCCGGGGGTTTTCTCCTCCAGGGTTCGGCTGGCCGCCTCCACGCCGTCGGCCAGCATGACGATGGCTGCCTCCTTGGTCTCCGGACGGGGGCCGGGATAGCGGTAGCTCCCCTCCACCTCCTTGCCGTCAGAGCCCTGATCGATGGCCTTGTGGTAGAAAAAGGACATCAGCGAGGTGCCATGATGCTGCTGGATAATATCGATAATCGAACGGGGCAGATGGGCCTCCTCGGCCAGCTCGATCCCGTCCTTGATATGGGCGGCCAGGATCAGGCTGCTCATACTGGGGGCCAGGCGGTCATGGGGATTACGGGTTCCGTGGCGCTGGTTTTCGACGAAGTATTCCGGTTTGGCCATCTTGCCGATATCATGATAGTAGGATCCCACCCGGGCCAGCAGGGAATGGGCCCCGATGGCCTCGGCGGCCGTCTCGGCCAGATACCCGACGTTCATGCTGTGATGGTAGGTTCCCGGAGCCCTCAGGGACAGCTCCCGCAGCAGGGGCCGGTTGGTATCGCTCAGCTCCAGCAGGGTGATGTCGGTGGCCACATGAAAGACGCCCTCGAAGATGAACAGGATGCCGCTGGTGATGATCGGGGCGCTGACGCCGCTGACGATGCCCAGGCCGACGTCCTTGAGCACGGCACCGGCCGGGGCCAGCCGCATCATGCCGATGAAGCCGATGGAGAAGAGATAGGCCGTGGAAATAAACAGCATGGGACGATAGAACTCGCGGCGATGCCGCACCTTGGTCACCGAGTAGGCCGCCGCCGTCCCCACGATCAGGGCGACCAGGGTGGTGGACAGATCGAATCCTTCCAAATTTCCGAACAGCAATGCGATGGCAAGCGCCATAACCCCGCCCAGCTCGGCGTCGAACAGGATGGTGGTCAGCATGGCGGCGATGGCGATGGGCACCAGATATTCCGAGGCCCCGGCCACCGAGCAGACCAGATAGGCGATGAACATCTGCCCCAGGACCACCAGAGCCAGCAGCAAAAGCAGCCGGTTGTTGGCGTAAACTCTGGGGCGATAGAAAAAGATATAAGCGGCCAGCAGAGCCACCACGAAGACGTTGAACAGAAAACGCCCGGCGATGGGAAAGAGCAGGCTCCAGGACCGCCCCAGCGATTCTCTTTCCTCCTTGGCCAGGGCCAGGGAGCGCAGTTTTTCCAGGGCCGCTTTGGTGACCCGTTCATGGCTGCCGATAATCTTCTCGTCCTTGAGAACCATGCCCTTGGTGGTGGGAACAGCCTCCATGGCCTCCTGGCGCCGGTCTTCCGTCTCCCCTTCATTGAACCGCAGGTTGGGTTTCAGAAAGGTGATGGCCAGCTCATAGGTGGCCTTCAGGGCGGGATCATTCTCTCCAAATCGCTGGCGGATCTCTTTCAGCAGCAGCTTTCCGGCCCTGTCCTCGGTGAGCAGTTCCCCGGGCTCCCGTCTGTACTCCATATCCCCGCGGCGGATCCGCACCGACGAGGCCGGCAGGCCTGCGCTGAGACTGTCGCCCGGCACGATGCCCAGCTTGAGGATCGATTCGGTGATCCCTCCGACCGCTCCCCTGACCCTGGAGGCCTGGTCCGCATCCCTCAGCAGGGCCAGAGACTCCTCGGAGAGGGGCTGCCGAAGCACGGTGCCGAACTGTCCTTCCAGACGGTTTTCCGCCCGGGCCTGATCGATCTCCTGGAACAGAAGGCCGATCCGTTTCCGCTGGGCCGGCAGCACCTCGGCATCAAAATCATACAGCGGCAGGATCTCATCGGCGGCCGCCTCCCGTTCGGCCTCCATCTGAGCATCATCCTTGATCACAAAAAAGGTGAACGGGGCGATGATGTCCGTCTTGGAAATATCGCCTTCACGGGGCAGGCCGACCGGCCGGAAGACCAGATGCTCCGGCGCCAGCACGGTGAGAATGGCCACCACCAGAAATCCCAGCACCCATTTATACAGCGACCAGGCGGTCCAGGCTGAAGATTGCTGTTCATCGGAGTGTATATTTCGGGTCCTGGATGAGGACGCCCGCCCGCGCCGTCGGGCCTTCAGACCGTTGGCGGAGCGATCATTTGTCCTTTTTTTCATGACGTTCATAGGCTCGGATGATATCCTGCACCAGCCGGTGACGAACGACATCCTTCTCGGTCAGATAGACGAACCGGATGCCGCCGATGTCTTTGAGAATGGTCTGCACCTGGATCAGTCCGGAGGCGGCCTTGTCGGCCAGGTCCACCTGGGTGATGTCTCCGGTGACCACGGCCTTGGAATTAACCCCCAGACGGGTGAGAAACATCTTCATCTGGGAAATGGTGGAGTTCTGGGCCTCGTCCAGGATGACGAAGGAGTTATTCAGCGTTCGGCCGCGCATGTAGGCCATGGGAGCGATCTCGATGACGCCGGTGTCGAGATACTTGCGGATCTGAGAGGCGGGCATCATATCGTAGAGAGCATCATACAGCGGCTTGAGGTAGGGATCCACTTTCTCGCGCAGATCGCCGGGTAAAAATCCCAGGCTCTCGCCGGCCTCCACCGCCGGCCGGGCCAGGATGATTCGAGTGACCGCCTTCTGTTTCAGGGCGTTGACCGCCATGGCCACCGCCAGATAGGTCTTGCCGGTACCGGCCGGTCCGATACTGAAAACCACATCGTACTCGGCCATGGTGCGGACATAACGGCGCTGGCCGGCTGTCTTGGGCCGGACCCGCTCCTTTTTATTGGAGACATGGAGGATGGGCAGGTCGACGCGGGCGGGAACGCTCTCCCCACCTTCACGGGCCCGCTGGATGGCCATAGTGGTCTCCTCCGTCCGGGGGATCACTCCGGACCGCACCGAGGAAACCAGCTCGGCGAAAACGGTCGAGACCCGGTCGACCTCTGTCTCATCGCCCTCCACCGTGATGCGCGATCCCCGGGCGACGATCTTGGCGTCAAAATGCTTCTCGACCAGGCGCAGGTTGGCATCGTTGGCGCCAAACACGGCCCCGGGATCGACATCCTCCAGGGTGATGATCTTACGAACCAGAGCTTCCAATCTGCGGAAATCTCCCATCGGTCAGATAACAGCTATCACCGGTCGGACATAATAAAAACCTCCCGTCTCCGGGGAGCGCCCGCGGATCGAGAGGTTTTTATCTCTCACTTTCATCTCAGCTGAGGGTGCCACGACCAGGGACGAATCGAGACGTTCAACTCCAAACGGTTTCTCAGTCTCTGGGAATCGACAGCACCTGGCCAGGGAAGATCAGGTCGGGATCCTTGATCTGATCCTCATTGGCTCGATAGATGCGCGGCCACTGCCGGGCATCGTTATAGATCTCCCAGTAGGAGGCGATCTTGGACAGATACTCGCCTTCCACCACCGTATGGGTGGATGGAAATCCCCGGGGAATATTCAGCACCCATCCAGGATAGATCAGATTGGGATCCTTGATCTGATCCTTGTTGGCCCGGTAGATACGGGGCCATTTGAGAGGATCGTCGTAGATCTGGGAATACCCGGAAATGACGTACAGGCACTCGCCCTCGACGACCGTGTGGGTCCGGGGCAGCTTGGGCAGCTTGGACCGCAGCTCCATCAGCGCCTTGCGCAGCTTGGCCATCTCCCGCTGCATGGCGGGCAGACCGGCGGCCGGCCACTCCTTCAGCGCATCGATATCCATCTCGATGCCGTCGATCTCATCGCGCTTGAACTCCAGATCCTGGGAGCTCATCATCTTCATCCGGTCGATGTGGTCCATGATGGCGGCCATCTCCCGGTGCATCTGATCGACATCGGCCTGGGTGATACCCAGCATATCGTACATCTGCTGGGTGATATCGACGATGCGCTGATCCATGGCAGCCATCTCGGACTTGATTCTCTCGATGTTGGCTTCCTCTTCGGCGATGGCGGCTTTGGCATCCATCTCTCGCTGCTGCCAGGAGAGCAGGGTGGCCTCATACTCCTCCCAGCTCATCTGTTCCTGAGCCAAGGCAGTGGAAGGTCCCAGAACCGCGAGCAGCACAAGAAAGGAAACCAGCAGAACGGTGCCTTTCAACAGTGGATTTTTCATGCCGTGATCAACTCCTTTCAGAGGTCTCACTTCGCTTTCCTGTCTTCTCAACATGATTCTGGTTATTGTTTCTCCGCCATGGCTTCCTGAACCGCCTTGAGATCATCCTCGGCCTGCTGCAGCTCTGCCTGCTTTTGCTTCAGCTTGGCCTCCCACTCCATCCTCTCCTGCTTCTTGGCCTCGGCCTCATCCTCAGCCGCCAGAGCCGCCTGCTTGGTCATCTCCAGCTGATTGAGCTCCTCCGGAGAGGGATGACGGGCGCAGCCGGTCAACAGCGTGCCGGCCAGGAAGGCCAACATCAAGAAAGAAAGCACGGTCAATCGGCACAGCCTCTTGATGGTCATAGGGACCACACCTCCTTAAGGGTAAAAAGTTACCATCTCTACGCGGTGTTGTAAATTACCACAATTCCTTTTTATTGTCAAGAGATTTTTCTGTCATTTTCTCACTTCTCCGGCTGATGTTCGCCCGGCTTCACCTTCAGCGCCAGGCCCAGCTCATCGAGCTGGTTCCGGTCCACGGTGGAGGGGGCTCCGCTCATCAGCGAGGCGCCCTGAGTGGTCTTGGGAAAGGGGATCACCTCCCGAATGGAATCGAATCCGCCCATGATCATGACCAGCCGGTCCAGCCCCGGGGCGATGCCGCCGTGCGGGGGCACGCCGTAATCGAAGGCCTCCAGCAGGAAACCGAAGCGGCTCTCGATCTGTTCCCGGCTCATCCCCAGGGCCTCGAAGATCCGCTGCTGGTGATCGCGGCGGTGGATCCGGATGCTGCCGCTGCCCAGCTCAACTCCGTTGAGCACGATATCGTAAGCCCGGGAACGGATCCGGGTGGGATCGCCCTCGAACAGATGCTCGTCCTCCTCCCGGAATCCGGTGAAGGGATGATGCTCCGGCTCGATCCTGCCGCTGCGGGCATCGCGGCCGAACAGGGGAAAATCGACCACCCAGCAGAAGGCCCAGCGGTCCTCAGGGATCATGTTCTGCCGCCTGGCCACCTCCAGGCGAAGAGCCCCCAACGCGGCGGCCACCACCTTCGGCGAGCCGGCCACCACCAGGATCAGATCGCCGTCCGAGGCTTCCAGACGACGGCCCATGGCCTCAAGCTGCTCCGGCTTCAGATGCTTGGCCACCGCCGACTGCAGGTCTGTCCGTCCGTTCTCCTTGACGGCCTTGAAGGTGATCAACCCCTTGGCTCCGGCGGTCCTGGCGATCTCGGTGAGACCGTCGATATCCTTCCGGGAATACGGCCCGCAGCCGGTGGCGTTGATGCCCTTGATCTGTCCGCCGCCTTCCAGGACGCTGGCGAAGACCCCGAAACCGGTCTCCGTGAACAGATCGCTCAGATCGGCCAGCTCCAGTCCGAAGCGGATATCGGGCTTGTCCACCCCGAAGCGGCCCATGGCCTCCCAGTAATCCAGCCGGGGAAAGGGAAGGGTCAGCTCGACGCCCAAAACTTTTTTGAAGATGTGCTGAAAAAGACCCTCGGTGAGCTCGAAGATATCCTCCTCCCGGACGAAGGACATCTCGATATCGACCTGGGTGAACTCCGGCTGCCGGTCGGCCCGCAGATCCTCATCCCGGAAACAGCGGGCGATCTGATAGTAGCGTTCGAAGCCGGCCACCATGAGCAGCTGCTTGTAGATCTGGGGCGACTGGGGCAGAGCATAAAACTTGCCCGGATAGGTGCGGCTGGGCACCAGATAATCTCGGGCGCCCTCCGGTGTGCTCCGGGTCAGGATGGGGGTATCGATCTCCACCAGACCGCGGTCGTCGAGAAATTCACGAACGGCTCGATAGATCCGGTGGCGCAGCCGAATGGCCCGCTGCAGCGGCGGCCGGCGCAGATCCAGGTAGCGGTACTTGAGCCGCAGGTCCTCCAGGGCGCCGGAATCCTCCTCGATCAGAAAGGGCGGCGGCTTGGACTCGCTGAGGATCTCCAGCTCTTCCGCCTCCAGCTCGATCTCCCCGGTGGCCATGTCGGCGTTGACCATCCCCTCGGGACGATGCCGCACCCGGCCGCTGACGGCGATGACGAACTCGTGGCGCAATCGGCGAGCCTGCTCCTGGAGCTCAGCCGCCTCGGGACGAAAGACCACCTGGGTGATCCCCTGGCTGTCCCGCAGGTCGATAAAGATCACGCCGCCGTGATCCCGCCGGCGATGGACCCAGCCCATCAGGGTAGCGGTGCGGTCCACATCGGCGGCTCTTAGCTGTCCGCAGTTATCCGTTCTGGTCATCATCACGGGTCCCTTTGATGCGTGCCCACTCCCATCCCGACCACAAAACATTCCGGCCTCAAGGCACCTGCATCATCCATAGATCGACCGTGCCGTTTCGGTCGGAGGAGAAGGCAATCCACTGGCCGTCTGGCGACCAGGCCGGATGGTAGTCCCGTCCGGAGTGAAAGGTCAACTGCGTCAGGCGGCCGCCCCCGAAGGACCAGATCCAGATGTCCTCGTTGCCGCTTCGGTCGGAGGTGAACACCAGGGCATTCCCGTCCGGCGACCAGGAGGGATTCATATCCCGGGCCTGGTCCCAGGTGATCTGCACCGGGGTCGTGCCCACCAGAGAGGTGATATAAATGTTCATGTCGCCGGCACGAAAGGCGACATCGCCGGAATACCAATCCGGCTCGAAGCCGGACTGGGTGGTCAGTTGCTCGCCCTGGCCGCCGGCGGCAGGTTGGACCCACAGAACCTGCGGGCCTCCGCCTCGCTGAGAGGAGTAGACGATCTGCTGACCATCGGGCGACCAGGCGGGCCCGGTGTCCCACCCCGTATGATCGGTGATCTGCTCGGCCTCTCCTCCGAGCTCGGAGATCTTCCAGATATCGGCGTTGCCGCTGCGCAAAGAGGTGAACAGAATCTCGTTGCCCAACCAGTCGGGGTCGAAATCGTAACTGAGATCGGCGGTCAGCTGAGTCGGAGCGCCGCCGGCCACCGAGACGATCCACAGATCCTGATTTCCGGATTGATTCGAGGCATAGACCAGTCGGGTTCCGTCGGGCGACCAGCAGGGATATTCCGCATCGGAGGCGTCAAAAGTGATCTGGATCAGCTCCGCCTCCGTGGAGACGAAAACCTCGACGCTGTCGCTGCCGGACAGATCGCGATCGTCGGTGGCCACCAGAGTGATGGTGTGCCAATCGGCCGACAGATTGTTGCGCAACAGGTTGCCGCCGGTACCGAGATATCCGTCCTGATCCGAAAACCACGATAGCTGGTCGTTCCGCAGGGTCGTCCCCAGGGCATCGCGGCCTTCCCCGGTGAATTGAACGGGCTCCCCGAGGGCGAAACTGGTACTGTCCTCGGGCACCAGGATGGTGGCCAGGGGCGGATCGTTGATCTCATTGTTGACCACCACGCTGACCTCCTCCGAGGTGCCCATGTTGCCCGAAGGATCGTAGGCCTTGGCCACGATGGTATGCTTGCTGCCGTTTTCCAGGATGAGGGTTTCCCAGCTGTACTGGTAGGGCTCCTGCTGGCTGGCGATTTTAAGCTCCTCGTTGATGTAAAACTCAACCCGTTCGACCGATTCGTTGTCGGTCGCCTGGGCGGTGATCAGGATAATCCCGCCGACCGAGGTATTGCTCGGGGGATAGGTGACCTGCACCGCGGGGGCCTGTTCGTCGGCCTCGGTGGGAGTGTCTTTCTCGCAGGCCAACAGGATGAATCCGGCCGCCAGCGTGACCACAACGGCCCCGAGAAACCACCTCACAACCTTCCGGCCGAACCTCGCCGGTCGCAAGAGTCCGCTCCCCATAGTTATGACCGGTTCTTCATTTCCCGGCCGAGGGTTCGCCCTTCGGCGCTGCCGACCCCATAGCCCGGCAGATCTTTTCAACCGCTTCATCAAGATCCATCTCCTCCTGTTGACCCTCTGACATATTTTTGAGAATCAACCGTTCCTTTGATAATTCCTGTTCTCCGATGATAACCGTATAAGACGCTGCCAATCGATTGGCGGCCCGCATCTGCGCTTTCATGCTGCGGTCCAGAAAATCTGTCTCAGCCCGTATCCCGCGGCGGCGCAGCTGTTCCAGGAGCTTCAAACCGGCATCCCGGGCGCGGGCTCCCAGCAGGACCGCGAACAGATCGACCGTGTCCGGCTCCGGCCGGACCAGATCCTTTTGGGCCAGCACCAGAAGCAGCCGTTCCATGCCGGCGGCAAAACCCACCGCCGGTGTGGAAGGCCCCCCCAGCATCTCCACCAGATCATCGTAGCGGCCGCCGCCGCCGAGAGCATCCTGGGCGCCCAGCTGGCCGCTGATCACCTCGAAAGCCGTGCGGGTGTAATAATCCAGGCCCCGCACCAGGCGGCCGTCCAGATCATAGGGCAGTTCCAGCTGCTCGAGCAGTTCCCGGACCCGGCTGAAATGCCGATCGCATTCGTCGCACAGATGATCGCTCATCAGGGGCGCGTCCCGAGTCTGCTCCCGGCACTCTTCCCGCTTGCAGTCCAGCACCCGCAGAGGATTATTCTGTGTGCGCTGGCGGCAGTCGTGACAGAGCCTGTCCCCTCGCTCCTCCAGGAAACTGCGCAGAACATCCCGATAGCCCGGCCGGCAGACCCGGCAGCCCACCGAGTTGAGTCTCAGGCTCAGCCCGGCGAGACCCAATCGGCGATAGATGCCCATGGCCAGGGCGATGATCTCCACATCCTGAGCCGCATCGGCCGGTCCCAGCGCTTCCATGCCGAACTGATGAAACTGGCGGAAACGGCCCTTCTGGGGATTCTCCTGGCGGAACATGGGGGCGATGTAAAAGAGCTTCACCTGAGGTGATTTGGCCCCCAGGCCATGCTCGATATAGGATCGCACCACCGGCGCCGTCCCCTCCGGACTGAGGGTCAGGCTGCGGCCGCCGGCGTCCTCGAAGGTGTACATCTCCTTGCCGACGATATCGGTATCCTGGCCGATGCTGCGGCTGAACAGCTCGGTGTGCTCGAAGACCGGCGTGCGAATCTCGCCGTAGTGATAGGCCGCCATCATCCGGCGGACGACCTCCTCCACGGTGCGCCAGCGACTCACCTCATCGGGCAGAATATCGTGCGTTCCCTTGACCGTCTGATATTTCATGCGTTTGCCCCGGGAGTATGCCGTCAGCAGAAGCGGCCGAATTCATATCAAAATAACGCCCTTCGAGTGAGGTGTCAACAGGAAAAAAGGACCTCGGCGGGAAAAAAGGGCCTGGCGGCTGAAAAAAGGGCGCAGCGGTGGCGAAAGCCGTCGGGCGACCCGGTGGACGGGAATCGGTCTGGCCCTCCGCCGGGGTCTATTCGCCGCCTTTCAGATAAGGCCGTCCCACCGAGGCCGGCGGCGTGGCCCGTCCCACGGCGCTGACCAGCACCAGCATGGTCGCCAGATAGGGGATCATCTGGATGAACTGGGTGGGGATCCCGCCCCCCTGCAAGGACATCTGCAGGGCCTCCAGAAATCCGAACAGCAGGCAGGCCCCGGCCGCACCGAAGGGAGTCCATTTTCCAAAGATCATCGCCGCCAGGGCGATAAAACCCCGGCCGGCGGACATGTTCTTGACGAAATAGTGGGTGTTGAGCGACAGAAAGGCCCCGCCCAGTCCGGCCAGGGCTCCGCTGATCAGCACTCCGGCATAGCGCATCAGGGTCACCCGGACGCCCATCGTGTCGGCCGCCAGGGGATGCTCCCCCACGGAGCGCAACCTGAGTCCGAAGACGGTCTTAAAGAGCAAAAAATGCGCCAGTACGATCACCGCCAGGGCGATATAGACCAGGGGCGAATGTCCGCTGAGGATCGGGCCGAGGACCGGGATGCGGTCGATCAGGGGGATGTGCCAGGGCTCCAATCCGATGACCCGCTCGGAGTTGCCGGAATTGCCGTAGACCACCCAGCAGAGAAACTGGGTGGCCCCCAGGGCCAGCAGGTTGACGGCCACCCCGCTGACGATATGATCGGCCTTGAAGGTCACCGTCACCAGGGCGTGGATCAGGGCGGTGGCCACTCCCACCAGCAGGGCGGCCAGCACGCCGATCCAGGGATTCCCGGAGTAGTGGGTGGCCACCACGGCGGCGAAGGCCCCGTTGAGCAGCATGCCCTCCAGGGCGATGTTGACCACCCCGGAGCGCTCCGAGAAGACCCCCCCCAGGGCGGCCAGGGAGAGGGGCGTGGCCAGCCGGATAGAAGCCGCGATGAGGTTCCAGATGATCATTTATAAACCCTTTTTGTTCAAAATGTTACCATTTATCTGCCAGCCGGGCTGCGGCTGGTGACCGAATTTCGCGCCGATCGGCGATCCCGGCGTTTACTTCATTCGCCGGGCGGCCCAGCGGCGGAAGACCATATCGCCGGCCACCACGCAGATGATGATCACCGCCTGCAGGACCATGACCAGCTCCCGGGGAATATCGGTGAAGATATCCACCTCCAGGGCCCCGGTATTGAGAATGCCGAAGAGCACCGCCGCCAGGACCACCCCGAAAGGATGATTGCGTCCCAGCAGGGCCACGGCGATGCCGGTAAATCCCAGCCCGGTGGAGAACCCGTCCAAGAAGCGGTGGCGGTAGCCCATCACCTCGTTGACCCCCACCAGCCCGGCCATGGCCCCGCTGATGACCATCGACAGCACCAGAATCAGGCCCACCCGAATGCCGCCGTAACGGGCCGCTCCGCGGCTCTGGCCGACCGCCCGGATCTCGTAGCCCAGCCGGGTGCGGAAAAGAATCAGATAGGCCCCCACGGCCGCCGCCAGGGCCAGCAGCAGGGCATAGTTGAGGGGATTGGAATCCGGCAGTCCGACGCCCAGCCGCCGGGCCAGGGGGGCCATTCGGGGAATCCAGGCCGTGGCGGCGATCTCCCGGGTCTGGGGAATCATCTGGTCGGGCTCCTTGAACACACGATTGACCAGAAAATTGGTCGCCAGCATAGCCACGAAATTGAGCATGATGGTGTTGATCACCTCATGGACGCCGAAACGGGCCTTGAGCAGGCCGGGCACCATTCCCCACAGGGCCCCGCCCAGCGCGGCGGCCAGCACGCACAGGGGGATCAGGGCCACCGCCGGAAGACCGTTCAGGGTGAAGCCCGCCCAGGCACACAGGAAAGCCCCGATATAGAGCTGTCCCTCGCCGCCGATATTGAACAGACCGGCCCGAAAGGCGAACGCCACCGCCAGGCCGGTGAGAATCAGCGGGGTAGCCGAGAACAGGGCGTACCCGAACCCGTCCAGGCTGCCCAGCCCGCCGCGGAACATGACCGCATAGATGTGGACCGGATTCTCTCTGAGAGCCAGGATGATGACCGCGCCCACCCCCAGGGCCATGACGAAGGCGGCCGCCGGCGAGAGGATCTGGAGAATCAGAAAGTGGCCTCCGCGGCGCTTCATCGGCCCTCCTCCCGGCCCATCATCAGCAGACCCAGGGTCCGCTCGTCGGCCTCCTCAGCCGGGAACTGCCCCACGATGCGGCCCCGAAAGATCACCGCCACCGTATCGCTCAGAGTTAAAATCTCCTCCAGATCGGCCGAGACCAGGAGGATGGCCTTTCCCCGGGCCCGCAGATCGAGGAGCTGCCGGTGGATAAACTCCACCGAGCCGACATCGACCCCCCGGGTGGGCTGAGCGGCGATCAGCAGACGGGGATCCTGTTCCACCTCCCGGGCCACGATCAGCTTCTGCTGGTTGCCTCCGGAGAGCTGCCGGGCCCGGATATCGAGGCCCGGCGTGCGGATGTCGAAGGACTCCACCAGGCGGCCGGCATGGCGGCGCATGGCCCCGATCTTCAGCCAGCCCCGGGAGAACCGCTCCCGGTGCTGCAGGCCCAGGACGGCGTTTTCCCACAGGGTGAAGTCGAGCAGCAGCCCGCGGCCGTGGCGATCCTCGGGGATATGAGCCACGCTGCGGTCGCGGATCCGGCGGGGGCTCTGGCCGCCCAGTCCGCGGTCCTCCAGCAGAACCTCTCCGGAAGCCGCCGGACGCAGCCCGTTGAGCACCTCGACCAGCTCCCGCTGGCCGTTTCCCTCCACCCCGGCGATACCGAAGATCTCTCCGGCCCGGACCTGAAAACTGATCCCCCGCAGCCGGGGGGCGCCGCTCTCATCGGCGGCGGTCAGGTTGCGGACGGTGAGGACCGCCGGCCCGGCCTCCAAAGGGTTTTTCTCCAGCTGCTCGAGCACCGGGCGGCCGACCATCAGCTCGGCCAGCCGGGAGGGCGTCAGACCGGCCGTCTCCATCACGCCGGCCACCTTCCCCCCGCGCATGACCGTCACCCGGTCGGAGAGCTCCATCACCTCGCTGAGTTTGTGGGTGATGAAGATAATTGTCTTGCCCCGCTCCCTCAGCCGGCGCATGATCCGGAACAGCTCGGCCGACTCCTGGGGGGTGAGCACCGCGGTGGGCTCGTCCAGGACGATCAGATCGGCGCCGCGATAGATCACTTTCATGATCTCCAGCCGCTGCCGGGCGCCGACCGACAGGTCGCCGGCCCGATCATCGGGGTTCAGCTCGAACCCCAGGTCGGCAGACAGCTCCCTGACGGCCTGCCCGGCCCGGCCCGGCCGCAGGACGCCCAGCCGTCCCCGCGGCTCCATGCCCAGGACCAGGTTCTCGGCCACGGTCAGACGGTCGATGAGCATAAAGTGCTGGTGAACCATGCCGATGCCCAGGCGGGTGGCCATCCCCGGATTGGTGATCCGCACCGGCCGGCCGCGCAGCTCGACGGCGCCCTCATCGGGATGAATCAGGCCGTAGAGGACCTTCATCAGGGTCGATTTTCCGGCCCCGTTCTCCCCCACGATGGCGTGCACCTCACCGGCGCGCACCGAGAGATCGGCCCGGTCGTTGGCCACGACCGGGCCGAAGCGTTTGGTGATGCCGGTCATGTTGAGCAGTAATTCGTTCTCGTCGCCCATTGATGAAGTCTCCACTGCGGCGGACCCGCCGCTCCGGCAACCGCCAGCCTCTCCTACTCGCTGGGAACCTCGATTTCTCCGGCGATGACCGCGGCTTTGAGCTCCTCCAGCCGGGCGATCATCGCATCGCTGATCAGCTCCCGGTTGTGCTCATCGACGGCGTACCCGACGCCGTCCTCGGCCAGCCCGAACTCGCGGACACCGCCCTCAAAG
>Ga0272444_10003183_pt1 | contig 14912 bp, 12 predicted proteins | sample SSMForm13_FD_201033 | JGI IMG/M metagenome (GOLD analysis project Ga0272444, IMG submission 201033) | Marine sediment archaeal communities from Little Sippewissett salt marsh, Falmouth, MA, United States - SSM-Form-13 | ecosystem: Environmental > Aquatic > Marine > Wetlands > Sediment ...
GTACTAGATAAAAAAGGTAAGGTTTTATGAAATCTATTTACTTTTACTTTCCCCCAGGCGTTAAGTTTTTATAACAATCCCTACATTAAGTAATTGAGTGATTGTTGGGGAAACCCAACGCTCCATAACCCCACGGGAGCCATTCCCGTGGGGTGAGTTATTAATGGTGAGTCAAATGCAGGAAAACAACGGGAGAATTATTGCTCCATTGGGTTCAAGACCTTGTGCTGTAAGTATTATCGATGCTGGTTTTTTCTATCACATCAGGAAAAGGTTCATACCAGATGACCAATGGACACCAAAATATTTGGAGCGATTTGCAGATTTGATCGTACCAAAATATCATTGGAGGTTCCGCACTTATTATGTGGATGGATACCCTCCACACAATCCAAGAAATCCTTCTGGTTCAAATAAAAGAAGAAGGGAAAAAGATGATTTTTTTCGTTCAATAGAACGCCTTGAGAGATTTTGCGTGATCAGAGGTGAAAGCCGATATACTCTAAAGAAAGGATATGGGGAATTCACTACCTTTCCGAAAGGTGTTGACACAGAAGCCTTTCGGGACCATTTGATAAAAGTAAGGTCAGTTGAGCAAAAACAGGTTGATGTATTGTTGGCGAGTGAAATATCACGCATTGCATACAGTGGAGAAAGTAAACATATAACCCTCATGACTGGCGATCAGGATTTCATTCCAGTTGTAAGGATAGCAAAGAATGCAGGTGTGATAATCAGATTACTTTACTATAGATCTGGAGAATCATTAACCAGTAGTCTTTTAATGGATGCAGTCGACGAGAGGAAGGATGTTACTGAGATATTTGAAAAAGTTATTGAGAATGGCTAATAACGACTTCAAAGGTCCTCGAAGTCATCGTCGTCGTCATCATTTTCGACGACCTCTTTCTCCTCTGGTACGCCTATCTTCTCGAACTCCATGCCCTCGAACAAAAGCTCCCTGAGCACGTCGTTCATGTCATCCAGGTGCACCCTGACCTGCTCGGTGCTGTCCCTGTCCCTGAACGTGACAGCCTTGTCCTTTGGGGTATCATAATCAATAGTAATACAAAATGGGGTCCCGACCTCGTCCATCCTGGCATACCTTCTACCTATACTACCGGAATCATCATAGTAGGCCATGAAGCCGTTGGCCTTCACCAGCTGGAAGATGTTCCATGCAAGGTCATCCAGGTTGTCCTTCTTCTGGAGCGGGAAGACACCGACCTGTATCGGCGCCATGTGCGGCGGCAGAGAAAGCACGTTCTGGTCCTCCCTGGAGCTCATGTTCTGCTCCAGGATGCCATACACGATCCTGTCCAACCCAAAGGACGGCTCTATGACATGGGGGACGAACTTCTCGCCATTGACCATTTTCTTCTCCTTGGTCACCGAGAAGCCATCCTCGCCAATGACGTATTCCTCCCCATCGATATTGACTCGAACTTCCTTGCCCTTGAAGTCATCCAGTCCCTTCATGTGATCCCCGATGGCCTGGGCCACCTTGCCGTACTTCTTGCCAAGGAACTTCATGTTCGGGCTGACGACAGTGACCTCCATCTCCTTCGGCTCATCGAACCTGCGCATTGCGGAGAAGTCCTGGTTCGAATGCTGCTTGTGCCTGGACAGGTCGTAGTCGCCCCTGTCAGCCAGGCCAACGACCTCGATCCAGCCCATGCTGGTCTCCACCTCCGCATCCCAGCACTCGCTGGAATAATGGGCCTGCTCGTCCTCGAGATGCTGCCTGAACCTCAATCTCTCAGGGTCAATGCCTGCCTCCACGAGGAACTTGTGCGTCAATGCAATGAAATAAGCCAGGACCTCTGAGCCAATGATCCCGCGGAACACCGCGGCGAGCACTCTGGTCTTTATCTCCCTGCCCTCAAGATTATTTGGAACAAAGGTAATGACCGCGTTGCCGACATCGGCAAACTTGGTCCATTTCTTGTTCTGCGGGTCCACGAAGACCTCCACCTCGGCCATGTTGAACTCCCGCATCCGAATGATGCCCTGGCGCGGGGATATCTCGTTCCTGAAGCCCCTGCCCACCTGGGCAACTCCGAAGGGAAGCTTCTCCCTGTTGAACCTGTACAAATTCGGAAAGTTGGTAAAGATGCCCTGGGCGGTCTCAGGTCTCAAATAACCGTCCCTGCCCTTGCCTGGGCCAACGGTGGTCTTGAACATTAGATTAACTGGCTCTGGATCTCCAAGGTCGCCTCCGCATGCGGGGCACTTGACCTTGTTTGCCTTCAATTCCTTTGCCAGCTCCTCCTTCCCAAGCGCATCTGGGTTGTCCACCTTACCCTCGAGCAGATGGTCCGCCCTGAAGCCTTCCCCGCACTTGGAGCACTCGACTGCGAAATCAGTGAACTCCTCCAGGTGACCGGAGGCCTGGAACACTGCCTCTGGTGATATGCTGGCGCAGTCTATTTCTGCAAATCCTTCACCCAGCACGAAGTATCCTCGCCACAGGTCCAGCAGGTTCTCCTTTAGCCTTGCGCCCAAGGGACCGTAATCATAGAAGCCGGCCATCCTGCCGTAAGCTTCTGCAGATGGGTATAGAAATCCGCGCCTCTTCGCAATGGCCAATAGCTCCTGGGCATCCATCTCATCACCTCACAGCAAGGCCTTCATGATATCGGTTTCATACAGCATGCCGATGAGCCTATCTTCCTTATTGGTCACAGGGAGTTGGGCAAAATCGTGCTTCCTCATGAGCTTGGCAGCATCAGAAACAGGGCTCTCCTTGAAGATCTTGACAGGGTTCGGTATCATGATATCCTTGATTGGTACTGGCGGTAGGTCGATGTTGGACACCTCGTAATATAATTTCATGATATTCCTGAGCCCCTCCCAGGTCCACGAGTCCTCATCCTCTCCCAGACCAAGGTCTGAGATGGCAGTGCTGGACTTGATGATCGAAGTATTGAATATGTCTCTGTCAGTAGCTATGCCGCACAGCCTGGCATTCTCGTCCAGGACCGGCAGCCCGTATATTTTTGAAAGGCGCATGATATTGAGGGCCACGTTGAGCGGGTTCTCTGAAAAGAGCGGGACGCACGGTGTGATGATGTACTCCTTGACCGGCGTGCTGTTCTTGGAATCCTCTATCACTTTCAGCAGGTCGGTGGGGGTGAGAACCCCAACCAGCTCGTCACCATCCACAACTGGAAGGTGGTGCAGCTGTTTCTCGTAGAACAGCCTTGCAGCAACGGTGACATCGTCCTCGGGGTTCAGCCATGGCATGTCCTTGTCCAGGAGCAGTGCCAGCTGGCTCTCGTTCGGGTTTGCGAATATGCGCTGCCTGGTTATGAAACCAAGCATCTTCGTTGTATGCTTCTTCACCACTGGAAGCCCGGTGACCTTGTGCTTCACCATGGTCTTCAGTACCAGTTCTCTCGAGCCCGGCAGCTCCGCTGCAACTGGTTCCTTTGTCATCAGCGTCTCGACTATCATAATTTTCACTCCTATCCTTGGGATGGGTCCACTTTGATGAGCAGGACCGGGCATGGTGCATGATGTATCACCGACTCGGCAATGCTGCCGAGCAGCACCTTGTCCAAACCTGACCTGCCGTGGGTGGCCATGATGATGAGGTCATGCTCCTTGCCCAGCTCTGGAATTATCTGGGTGGGGTTTCCCTCCTTGGTAATGGTCTTCACTGGCACACCGCTCTCTTCGGCCTGCATCTTCACGATGTCCAGGGCTTCCTGGGCTTCCTGCTCCAGCATGCTCATCATCGAGCTGATCATATGGTCCTTGGGCACTAGGTGGAACGACCTCTCATCGATCACATATAATGCTGTCACTTCTCCTCCCACTAGCTTTGCCAGGCTGATGCCCTTCTCTATTGCTTTACTGGTGAATGGGGAGCCGTCGGTTGGTATCAGTATCTTCTTATATTCCTGCATTCTCATTCCTCCATATCCTGGTGCCAAGCACCACCGCCATAACTCTTGGCGGAACATCAGAGGCAAAAAGCTCTTCCGGTCCCTTGTCCTCTTTCCATTCAAGGACCAGGAAATCCGAGCTATGCCCCTCTTTCAGGGCGATATTGTCCTTCTCATTTAAAAGTTTCCTAGGGGTATCATAGCACATATGCAGCATTCCGCCAAGGTCCAACCCGCAGGTCCTGCGCAGCAGACCCAGCTCCTCTATCATATCTGGCTTGCGGAGCATGGCATTATCACTGCCGACCGCAACCTTGACCCCTGCATCCAGCATCTTCCTTACTGGTGGCTTCGTACCGAAGTACAGGTTGGAGCCAGGGCACACCACAACTGGCATATCGTTATCAGCCAGTACCATGAAATCCTCTTTCGTGCCCATGGTCATGTGGATCAGGAAGTCTGGCTCGTAGGATACTACAGTTTCTAGCTCCTCCCTGACTACCTCGCTGCAGTGGAATGCGAGCTGTTTTCCCGAGCGCTTGGCAAGCCCATACATGATCTCCAGTGCTTCCTCGTCCCAGTCTGCGACCGAGCTGATGCCCAGGCCCTCACACCTTTCCAATATGTCTGCAAGCTCAGTCTGGTCCACCACCATGCCCGGAGGCCTGCCAAGTACATGGGCATCGAGCGGAAGGCCTTCCAATGCTCGATCTAAGAGGTCCAGGCCTTTGACTCCCCCTTCCCTGAAATCGCAGAACACGGATGTTCCGGTGTGCAGCATTTCCTCGAGCGCGGTCTTCATGCCTTTAACGATAACCTCGTCGCTGGCCTGCTCCAGCATCCTGTGCTTCAGGCCATTCGGAGGTGCGACGAGCTCCTCCACGGTATGCCTGCCCTCAAGCTCGATGAAGGCATCCCCAAGATGGGTGTGGCAGTTTCTGAAGCAGGGAAGTATCAAACCCTGGGCATCTGCCTTTCCGCTGCCCCCGATCTCGATGGATACCGCATCATCGATCACGACCCGGCCTTTCTGGAAGCCCTGCTCCGTGAGTACCAAGCCCTTGAATGCTGCCATTGATGCCCTATTTCTCATCTTTGATTTATACTTAATGCCATCACGTTTATAAGAAATAAATCGTTACACGTGCCCATGGTGGACCCATACATACCTCCAGAGGTAGAGGTCAAGGAGTTCACGGTGAGGGCTATGGTCCTCGGTGTGCTCCTGGCAGTCATCATGGGAGCTGCCAATGCCTACCTCGGATTGAAGGTTGGCATGACCGTTTCCGCCTCAATACCTGCCGCAGTGATGGCAATGGCCATACTGAAGCCCATGAAGGGTACGGTCCTCGAGATCAACCTCTCCAAGGCCATGGGCAGTGCTGGAGAGGCCTTGGCTGCGGGGATCATCTTCACAATTCCGGCCTTCATCATCATAGGGGCATGGGTGGAGATAAACTACTGGATCACTACAGCTGTCGCCCTGCTCGGAGGCGTGCTGGGTGTGTTCTTCACCATACCTCTCCGACGCATACTCATCGTGGACCAGGCACTGCCATTCCCAGAAGGTGTGGCATGCACCGAGGTCGTATTAGCCGGGGAGGAAGGCGGCTCCACGGCCAAATGGGTGTTCATGGCACTGGGTATTGGCGCCGTTTACAAATTTTTGATATCTGGCATAGGCCTCATGCACGACAAGGTGGAGGCCATCGTGGCCATAGGAAGGGGCAGGTTCTTCTTCGGGGGCGAGCTCAGCGCAGCTTTGCTGGGTATCGGCTACATAGTAGGCCCGAGAATAGCCACCTTCGTGTTCATAGGCGGGGTCCTTGGATGGGTGGTGATCACCCCCATATTCCTAACAATGGTGGCGTCAGGCTCCTATCCGGTACCTGATGGCACAACCATGATGGAAGCCCTGAACATCGTCAGGATGGAGCAGACCGTATACATGGGTATAGGTGCCATAACAATGGGCGGTATCTGGACCATGTTCTCGCTTCGCGATTCAATGAAGACGTCCATCGGCCATGTTCTGAGCAGCGAGCTTGAGGAAGGGGAGGCCATAAGGACGGAGAGGGACCTCTCGGTGAAGTACGCCTATCTTGCGGCAGGGGCAATGGTGATCCCAATTTTCATATTATACTGGTACATTGCTGATTCCGGCCTCGTTGCTGGGGTATCCGCGATCGTACTGCTTATAGCCGCATTCTTTTTCTCGGCTATAGCCGGGTACCTGGCAGGTGTTGTTGGCAGCTCTAACAACCCCATATCTGGGGTGACCATCACCACTTTGCTATTCTCCTCCCTGCTGCTTCTGGGGCTTGGGCTCAGAGGTCTGGACGGCATGTCCACGGCCCTAGGTGTCGGTGCGGTTGTATGCTGTGCTGCGGCCATAGCTGGGGACGTCATGCAGGACTTCAAGACCGGAGAGCTGATCGGCTCCACTCCCAAGTCCCTTCAGATCGGTGAGATGGTAGCAGTGGTGGCAATGGCGCTTTTCATAGCCCCGGTCCTGATGGTTCTGCACCAGGCCTATACCATAGGAAGCCCTGATTTGCCCGCACCTCAGGCCATAGTAATGGCTGGCCTTCTCAGAGGCCTTTTCGGGGAGGGCATCAACATGATCATGTTCCTTCTGGGTGTGGAGCTGGCCATACTGCTGATATTCCTGCGCTTGCCGGTTCTCCCGGTGGCCATCGGTATTTACCTACCATTCACCCTCACGACCCCGATAATGCTTGGTGGTATCAGCAACCTTCTTATCACCAAGATAGCTGCCAAGAAGGGTATAACCAACGAGAACGAGGTCCACGGCAGGGGAATCCTGTTCAGCTCTGGACTGGTTGCCGGAGAGGCACTGGTTGGCATTCTCATAGCCTTAATGCTAGTATCCCATATCGAGATCAAGCTGCTCGCAGCTCCATTGCCTGGCCTGGGTGCAATTCTGTTCCTCGGCCTTGCTGGCTACCTGTTCATGGTGGCTCTCAAGAGCGTTGGAGGCAGTTTCAGCGACGTGCCTGGTGCCATCAACGAATCCATCTCGGACCTCAAGAAAATAAGACTGTGAGGCCATGGCATGAGCACTGACCTTCACGAGCTAGAATCATCCATCAACTACGTTTTCAAGGAAAAAGCACTGCTCCAGCAGGCCATTACCAGAACGGCCTTTTCCAAGGAACAGGTGGACATGGGATTGGCCAAGACCATGGAGGACCAGGAGGTCCTGGCGACCCTTGGTGATGCAGTGCTCAAACTGGTGCTTACAGAGGAACTGATGAAGCATGGTGCCTCGACACCAGAAGAGATCACAGAAAGGAAGCAGGCAATGGAGAGCAGGGAGGCCCTGGCAAGGGTAGCTGAGGATTTGGGATTGAGCACGTACATCAGGTTCGGCAAGGGAGAGGTCACACAAGGTATACAGCACCACCCATCAGTGATGGGGGAGTCATTGGAGGCTCTTGTAGGTGCCATATACCTCGAAGGCGGCCTTGCCGTTGCTAGAAGAACGATTCTATCCTGGGACTCAATAAAGGGTTTTTTCCAGTGATCAGGCCGGGCAGACCCCGCCTTCACATTCCTCTGGTACGTGGTATATGACAGTTCCAGTTATGGAGTACTCCAGACCGACACCTGAATATGGGTCCACTTGTGCGGTAAATGTGCCTGCTCCTGCCCTTCCAAGGTCCTTGGAATCCATTACAAGGTGCTCGCTCGCCTCTGCACTGGCGGCGCTTGCCACCTGCTTGCCGCTAGGACCCAGTAGGTACAGGTCGAAATCCGGTCTGACAGCTCCATCCCCCGTGAGATTAATATAGAGGGTAAAGGCATAGTCACCTACTTCAAATGGATGCTCTTGATAATCACCATCGCTGTTGGGCCTGCCAATTGCGACACTACCACTGGCTGAAAGGACATCTTCCTTGACCACTGTCCAGTTTGTAATAATGGGTTCGGTATCATTGGTATCAGCTCCGCCAGTATCAACAGGAACCGCTGAGCCAAAAGGCACGGTCTCGATGGCCTCCGCATAGTAGCTGAAATCCATGGCTAAAAGCACGATGATGCCGATGAATGCAGCTATTCCATACAAATTCTTGCGGTTGTCGAACCATGCCAGTAGTGGTTTGGTAATCATTTCGATGTCCATTTTCATCCCACAGGATGTATAAGCGACGACCAGTTATTAATAAATTTCTATGGCACAGGTAATATTACTCCTCTTCCTTTTCCGGGAGGTTCGTACCGTGGATCTGGTATCCGCACCGGTGGCATATCTTGTCATTGCGGCCCATGAACTCCTTGCAGTTGGGGCATTTCATCATCTGCCTGTAACCTGCGTCATTGAGGTCGGTCCCGCATGCCTCGCATGAATCATCCATTGGGACTATGGCCATGCAGAAACCGCATTCAACCATGTCCATATGTGGCCCCTCTTCAGGCAGCTTCTGCTTGTGCTCGTGGTGGATGATCAGGTCCTCAATGACCTCTTCTTCTTTTGTCTCTTCGTCTTCTTCTTTTATATGTACGAAACTCCTGCCAGCCATGTCCGGGCGTTGGGTCTTCTTTGAAGTTGTCAGGAGTTCCATGTACCCACCCCTTGTGTCAGGAAGTGCTTCTTCTTTATTCTGGACCTCACTACGCCTGTCCATAGTGGTTTTCTTCTTCTCCTTTTCAGTGACGATATCGCTCCAGGTCTTCTTCTCGGATTCCCTTCCGAACATCTGGTACTTGCCTACCTTCAGCTTGCCCATCTCGTCAACCCTCTTTTCCTGGAAGGAGTCCACGACCCATGCCAGTGTGAGGTAGATGAGCATCAGTACCATGATCATCGGGGCCAACCTGTCGTATTCTGGCTCGAGATAATAGTTATAGGCTCCGAACACTGCGTTCAATACCAGCACACCCATGAGGATCTTCCTGGCCCTGTTCTTGAGCTTGAAAAGATTGAATGCAACTGCCAGCAGGAAAAATCCCCAGAACACGAATATGCTCCCGTACACTGCAGGTGCCAGGTCCATTCCGTCAAGCGCAATGTCGTATGTTATGAAGTACCAGGGCATGATGGCATTGGTGACCACGTAAATGAGGTATACATACCCTCCTGGAATGTCCTCGACGCTCTCTGTCCCCGGCATGATCATCTCCTCATAACCCAGGGCAATGACAAAGAAGCCGTTTATCATGATCATTATAGCTCCCAGAACGAGGAAGAAGGAGGTAAGGTTGATGGCCGGAGGGGTCTTGTAGGTGATGACATCAGGCTTCCAGGTGGTGAAGAACCTGTATTCCATGATGAACATTATCAGCACTATCATAATGAAAATGATAAGCATCGTTAAGCAGTCCATGCTCACATCCGCAGCTTTTAGTAATGGGGTCAGTGCCGATATCATGCTCTCACCAATCTTGTCATGCACAAGTGAATATAAATCATTTTCTGAACATCATTCCTTCAATTTCCCAAGAACGATCTCCATGAGCTCATCGATGCCATCTCCTTCCAAGGCCGAGACCTGCATGTGCTCTGTCCTGTGCATGTTCAGGTCTGACTTGTTCTCTACAACAAGGAACTCCAGTTCAGGGAAGTACTCCTGCAGGTGCTCAAGAAGATGGAGCTGGTAATCAAGGGGGTAGCCGCATGTCTCGGTGGGGTCCAGTATGAGCAGGACGATGTCCGCAAGATGCTTGAGCGCTATGACCCCTCTCCTTTCGATGTCGTTCCTGTCCTCCAGTTCCCTGTCCAGCAGCCCGGGGGTGTCTATGAACTGGTACACTAGATATCTGTGTGTGTAATGGCCTATGGAGATGTCCTTGGTGGTGAATGGAAAATGCGCCACCTTCGGTTTGGCGTTGGTGAGGCAGCGCAGCAGGGCTGACTTACCGACATTCGGTGCTCCAGCGATCACAGCGGTAGGGAGGCTCGTGTCAATAGTGGGCAGCTTCTTGAGCCTGTTCCTTGCGGTGTTCAGGAAGACCAGCTCCTTGCCCACACCCTTGACCACCGAGGATACCCGGCCGTGGAATGCATTTTTCAGGACCTGGATGTCCTTCTTTGAATCTGTCCTTCTCAGTTTAGTATTGTATTCCCTGGAAAGCATCCTCACCACCTTCCTGCACCCGTCTATGCCGGCCAGTGCCTTTCTCATGTGTATTATGCCGATGGTAAGGTCCACGAGCTCAGAGTAGAATGGGTCCAGCTGGTCCAGGCTGGGAAAGGCTTTTACGTACTTGTTAAGTGTCGAATCAAGCGTGTCCGCAATACTGTTCACCCTGGCTTGCGCCTCTGAGGAAGCTGGCTGGCCCTTGAGTTCCACCTTGCCAGCCTTCTTGAATGCCTTGTCCAGCAGCTCATCTGCGGTCATGATAGTGGGGATCTTGAACATTGTTCATGCATAACCTGCCAGGTATAAGGTTTTTGGTATCTCCAAACGGCAAACCTTATATTGTCTGTAATCAATTGAGCGGTCATGGAAGGAAACGAACCCGCTTCCGTCACCTTAAAGGTTGCAGAGGCTCTGCAGGAGGATGTAGGCAATGCCAGGGCACGATTGGACACCCAGACCAGGATTCTGCTTGGCGTCGAGCCCGGCGATGTCATCCAGATCAATGGCCAGAAGGAAACCGCGGCCATTGTATGGCGCATGAAGAATTCCGAGGACGAGGGCCGCAGCATCATCCGCATAGATGGTTTGGTACGTAAGAACAGCGGTGTGTCCATCGGTGACAAGGTCATCATCAAGAAGGCCGAGGTCCTAGATGCGGAGAAAGTGGTTCTGGCACCTATCATATCCGAGGGACAGAGGATCAGGTTCGGCCCTGGCATCGAAGACATTTTCTCAAGGGGCCTGGCCGGCAGACCTGTTGTCATGGGCGATGCGATAATCACCCCAGGCATAGCGTTGATGGGCAGTGCCCTGCCTTTTATGGTGATCAGCACTGGCAAGAAGGGCATAGTGCGCATAACCGAGGAAACGGAGATCACGGTGAAGGAGGAGCCTGCCAAGGAGAGTGAGCTCACCCGCTCCACCGTGACCTACGAGGACATTGGCGGGCTGAGGGAGGAGCTGCAGAGGGTCAGGGAGATGATCGAGCTTCCTCTCAAACATCCTGAGCTCTTTGACAGGCTTGGAATAGACCCTCCAAAGGGCGTACTTCTCTACGGTCCTCCTGGAACAGGGAAGACCCTGATCGCAAAGGCGGTTGCCAATGAGGCAGGTGCGGCATTCTTTTCCATCCAGGGCCCGGAGATCATGTCCAAGTTCTACGGCCAGAGCGAGGAAAAGCTGCGTGAGAAGTTCGAAGAGGCTGAGAAGAACGCTCCAGCTGTGATATTCATAGACGAGCTTGATTCCATCGCTCCAAAGCGGGACGAGGTCCAGGGCGAGGTGGAGCGCAGGGTCGTGGCCCAGTTGCTGACCCTCATGGATGGTTTGTCTGGAAGGGGCAATGTCATTGTCATTGCGGCTACGAATCGCGAGGATGCGGTTGACCCTGCATTGAGAAGGCCCGGAAGGTTCGACAGGGAGATCCACATAGGGGTTCCGGACAGGAACGGCAGAAAAGAAGTGATCCAGATCCATACCAGAGGAATGCCACTGACCAAGAACTTCAACATCGATGAGCTGGCTGACGTGACCCACGGTTTCGTGGGTGCTGACCTGGCTGCTTTGGCAAGGGAGGCTGCCATGAAATCCCTCCGCAGGTACCTTCCAGAAATAGACCTGGACAAACCCATCCCATCCTCGATCCTGGAGAAGATGAAGGTCACGAGAAAGGACTTCAGGGAGGCCTTGAAGGAGGTGGAGCCAAGCAGCCTCAGGGAGGTGCTCATCGAGGTTCCCAAGGTCACATGGGAGGATGTTGGAGGTCTTGAGGAAATTAAAATGAAGCTTACGGAGGCCATCGAGCTCCCGCTGAAGGACCCCGAACCCTTTAGGCGCATGGGTATCAAGCCTCCCAGGGGCCTGCTGCTCTACGGTCCTCCAGGCACAGGCAAGACCTTGATAGCAAAGGCAGTTGCCAATGAATCCAATGCAAATTTCATTTCAATAAAGGGGCCAGAGGTCCTTTCCAAATGGGTGGGTGAGAGCGAGAAGGCCATACGGCAGATATTCAAGATCGCAAAGCAAGCTTCTCCTTCCATCGTGTTCCTGGACGAGATCGACGCCATTACTCCGAGAAGGGGTCTTGGTGGAGATAACAATGTCACCATGAGAATAGTGAACCAGCTGCTCACGTCCATGGATGGGATGGAATCCCTGGAGGGAGTTGTTGTGATAGGTGCCACCAACCGTCCGGATATCGTTGATCCGGCCCTTTTAAGGGCAGGAAGGTTCGACATGATGCTGCTGGTACCAACGCCAGATGCAAAGTCCAGGCTTGCGATCTTGAAGGTTCATACAAAGGACATGCCCTTGAAGGGCGTAGACCTGGAAGGACTTGCGGAGCGCACCCAAGGTTACGTGGGAGCCGACCTGATGGCACTGTGCAGGGAGGCTGCCATGGTGGCACTTCGAGCCGACATAGGCAGCAAGAAGGTGACGCAGGAGCATTTCGAGACCGCCCTGCTCTCCATACGTCCTTCTGTGGACGAGAACACCATCAAGTTCTATGAGGAGCTTGGGAAAGAGCTTGAAGGCGGAATATCTAAAAAGGAGAAGAAAGATACGGTGCTAGGATATTACAGTTGAAGGTGATGTGTAATGAAGAAATTCGCGACCGAGTTAAGAGGTAAAACCGTGATGACCAATGACGGCCAGATCCTGGGAATGATAGAGAACTTCGTTGTTGACACCAAGACAGGTGAGCTGCAGCATGTGCTTATCATGCCTGCTGAGGAGATAGAGCCCAGGCTCTTCAAGACAGACTCCCAAGGCAGACTGATCATGCCCTTCAATAAGATGAGGGCGGTCAGGGACGTCGTGGTCATGGAAATAGAGTAGACGCTCATGAAATGGAGGCCGTCCAGGCCTCCACTGCAATACCTTTTTCGAGACCAATTATTTTGAATAATCTTACATGGAAAATATTTTAACAGGGAAGACATTGGCCCCTTAGTTCATGGGCTAATAGATCAGCTCGGTAGATCGCTGCCTTCGCAAGGCAGAGGCCGGGGGTTCAAATCCCCCTTAGTCCATTAATTATTTTTCAATTATTTTGACATTGATTACATTTGGGGTCTTTGAACCCCCTTCTCCAGCCTTTTGGACTATCTTTCGATTTCTTAAAAGTCTGGAGGCCGTGGGTTCAAATCCCCGGTTGATAACATTTTGATTTTATAGGGGATTTGGACAAGGGCAATTGCGCAGCAATTGCAATGAATCGGTACTGAATCGTTCCGTCGTTCAAATCCCCGGTATTGCATGGTGGACAAGGGCAATTGTGCAGCAATTGCAATGAATCGGTACTGAATCGTTCCGTCGTTCAAATCCCCGGTATTGCATGGTGGACAAGGGCAATTGCGCAGCAATTGCAATGAATCAATAACTAATCGTTCCGTTGTTCAAATTCACAAATGAAGGAGAAATATAGTTGATTTGAATACTCTTTTTCAAGAGAAAATTTTGTCCCTCATTTCTTTTCAATGAATTAGGGTTTTTAACGGTTAAGTCTACTTCATAATTAATACCCATGTATAAGCCCTAATTCCACGGCCCTTGGGTCTGTGGATACAGGGCGTGATAGATCGTTATAGCCATTGGTTTATATTTTTCAAAGTCGTTATAGGTGGTAGGCGGCGCGCCCCCCTGGTCAGGGGGGGCGCTTTAGGAACCGCCAGGTGTCGTGATAATATGAAATCTAAATGGTTGTATAGCCATGGCTATGGTCAAAGTTTGTACCATGTGGTGCTTGTCCCCTATAGGAGAAAGAAGATATTTAAGCGTAGTGATATTCGAACCCAAACGTTTGAATTTCTCTACAAAATTGCTCAAAGGCATAGGTTCACCATCTGCGCGCTTGAGATTGTGGAAAACCATATTCATCTATTCATAGATATTCGTCCCAGTCAATCTATTGCACAGATTGTGCAATACTTAAAAGGAATATCCAGTAGGCAATTAAGGCAGATTTTCCCCGAATTGAAAGGATATTCTCATAAGTACCTATGGTCAAAAGGTAAGTATTACAGACCAATAAGTGATGTTAGCGAAGAAACGATCAGACATTATATCCTAGAATCTCAGGGCAAGCACCATGGAGATGTTCCTAAAATAAAGAGGCTATCTCCATCTCGAACAATATCAAGGAGGACTTCTTTACAACAATCTCTGGACATCTATGCTTGTTAAACCGAAGGGATACCCCAGGGCTTCAGGGATTTTAACCCCCATCAACGATTAATATTGAAATCCATGGACAACGGCACTTCTTGTGCCGTGATGTTTAGCCTTGGGGAGCCCTCATTCCCCTTTTTTTGAAGCAGTATATCACAAATATTAGTCTTTGTAATGAAAGCAATATATTTTTTCTTGGGTTTAATAGTAGCACGATCTGATAAGACGCATCGAGACTACTACTGCCAGTCAGCATGACAACACGATTAACCTCCTTGAGGCCAGTGATGGTCTGGTTTATCGAGATAAAGGATATTTCAGAACTGTGGTTCTGAAAGGCGTTGAAGATAAGACCATGCAAAGAGCGGTAAGCGATCGAAAACTCAATGATGGTCAACAGCGGAGAAATCGTGCTATAAGCAGGAACCGCTCGTAGGGCGAACGATCCTTTAACGTGATTAAACACACCTTCAACGGTGAAAGAACCCATGTAAAGACTCTAGAACGAGTAAGCATCAAGGAAATGTTCAAGGCTTTCGCTTATGATCTGTACCAGTTATTCACACTGGAACGTAAACGAGTAGCGATAGCTATTGACAGATGGCAAAAATAGCAATAAAATCAAGAATAACAAAGGAAAATCAGAGGTGATGGGCAGATAAAATTGTCATTTACAGACAGGAAAAGATGAAGAAACATTATAACGATATCTTATTCAAAGTCCTCAATTTGTATATTATTTGCATGT
>Ga0272444_10003186_pt1 | contig 14901 bp, 10 predicted proteins | sample SSMForm13_FD_201033 | JGI IMG/M metagenome (GOLD analysis project Ga0272444, IMG submission 201033) | Marine sediment archaeal communities from Little Sippewissett salt marsh, Falmouth, MA, United States - SSM-Form-13 | ecosystem: Environmental > Aquatic > Marine > Wetlands > Sediment ...
GTTCAAGGAATTTATGGCCGCACACCATTCAGGAACGTTCAAATCCCAACATCTGAACCGTGACGATCAGCCCGTGGTTCGGATAACCTGGGAACAGGCGGCTCTGTTCTGCAACTGGCTCAGCGCCAAGGAGTCACTTTCGCCTGCCTATAGCAAAAAAGGGGAAAAGGTGGTTGCAGTAAAACCGTTAACTACCGGTTATCGATTGCCGACCGAAGCTGAATGGGAATACTGTGCCCGGTTTTCCCACACGCAGACATCCTTGAAATATCCATGGGGTCATAAATTCCCTCCCAAGCAGCTATCGGGAAATTATTCCGATCAATCCGCAAAAGACTTGCTCCCGAACGTTCTTGAAGGGTACAATGATCAATATGCGGCAACGGCCCCTCCGGCCAAATTTAAACCCAATGGGCTGGGCCTGTATGATATGGGGGGAAATGTGGCGGAATGGTGTCACGACTATTATTCGATTTACAGCTATGCACCCGAAAAGATATATATAGACCCGGTCGGGCCGGTGAACGGTAAACACCATGTGATTCGGGGTTCCGGCTGGAAGCACGGAAGCATGGGCACGCTAAGGCTGGCATACCGCAGTTACGGCGATGATAAACGGGAGGATGTGGGGTTTCGGGTTTGCAGGTACTTAAACCTAAATTGAGCCATTTTTTTCTTGATCTGCACCGATCTTTTTCGCATCAAAGATCCTCGAAAATCCTCGACATATCCATCCCCATGTCTTTTCGGGGCGGTTTTCGCGAACCCTTAGGTTAAAATAAACATGAGCAACTGGTATATCATAATGATGTTTTGCTTGGGGGTATGCGTTCCCCAAATGACCGGCGCCGGAACCGAGCCGGCAAGATCCTTGAAGGAATTAAACGGGCCGCTGATACAACATGTGGAATCAACTGCGCATGCGGAAATATATGTTGCACAAAATGATCCCAAAAAAACGTCGAACACCGTTACTGCCGATGATCTCTCAAAAACCAAGAAAAAAACAACCCCATCGGGAACCCTGACAAAAGATAAAAATGCCCAAAAAAACACAAAACAAATAAAGCCGTTCGTGCCTTCAGAAAAGATTCCGGCGGATCAGGGGGTGGACTTCCCGTTCGATATTTGATTGCCATAAAACCGAATCATGGGATTGTTTGTTTCACTCGCCATCAGGTGGAGCGAAATATGATGTAACTTCTCAGTAAGTTCTGGTGTATAAAATGATAATAGTGAGCCGAATCCATAATTTATTGAGAAGTTACAACTTGATTAAAGAAGGTATTATCTAAACTGCAAAATTAAAAACTAACTAGTGTCCATCCATAAATGAGGATTTTTGTTCAAGATCAAGGCATGTGTTTAATATTCCGAGGATTATTTTTTGAACATAACGCAGATATTGGACAAAAAGACCATTTATGGATGGACACGAAAAAAAAGAATTTATCATGAAAAATACATTACCCTTATCCACGGAATTTATTTACCAGCTATTCGCTCTGATTTTGATTATCATTGTTGTCCATGCCGCTTACGTGGGCATCATCCGTCCCCATGCCGATGCCATCCTGGAGCGGCAGGCCGCGATGATCCAAAAGGACAAAACCCTGAGCACGGAGCGGTCGGTCTATGTATTGATTCGAGACTATGAGCAGGAAGCGTGTTTTATTCTCATGTTCTGGGCTCTGGCCATTATGGTGTTTAAAGCCGTTACCACCATAAAGCACCGGTCGTTGATCGAGAGGGATTTGATTTCCCTGGCCGAGGGTGTGCGTATCCTGCCTGAAGATACCCGGGAACTGTCCCGGGAAATTCAAGCGTTGCCTCCTTATGAACGGAGCGCATTGCTTCCAAGAGCCTTGCTTGCGGGTTTGCAGAGATTCAGCTCTACCCGCAATATTCAGGATGTTGCGGATGCCACCCATGCCTACTGCTCAGCGGAAGGCGAACGGCTGGAATCCGAATTGTCTATGATCAGGTATGTTGCCTGGGCCATTCCCTCCATCGGATTCATCGGCACAGTCCGGGGAATTGGAGATGCTCTCGGACAGGCGCACCAGGCCATCGAAGGAGAAATCTTCGGTGTTACCCGCAGTCTGGGAGTCGCGTTTAACTCCACCCTGATTGCGCTTCTTATCAGTATTGTTCTCATGTTCATGCTGTACCAACTGCAACTCCTGCAGGAAAGATATGTGTTGGAAACCCAAGCCTATTGTGAGGATAAATTAACCAGACATTTACATATGCAACAACAGTAAAGAATCCTGGCCCAAAGGATCGGGCTTTGGTTTGCCCCTGAAAGGGGCTGTTTTAATTAAGGCCGTACAAGTTGAAAGTGCCTAAAGTTATGGTGCCGCTTCGCTCCACTTTTTTATATAATTGACAGAATTCCTTAACTTTAGCTCACTTTAAACTTTAGTTCACTTCACACTCTTGCAGGGATTCTTTAGGCAGAGCCAGAGAACTCTGACCTGGTCCAAAAGAATAAGTTTTCAATGTAAAAATAAAATTAACCGGTTGGGGTGCTTAAATGACGCTTCTCGGACTTGAACTCAGCGATGCCGGAATTTTAGCTGCCGGTGGTAGCCCGTCGAGATTATTGGAGGTCGACGCACAGAAACAAGAAAGCCCGGGGGTTGCCATCCCGGAAAAAAAGCGTCTGGTTGTTGGAGACTCCGCAGCAAGCAAGGCACACCTGTTTCCGCTTCAGGTCATCAACAGGTTCTGGGATCAATTAAATACGGAACCTCTGAAGCAAACCCATGGGCATGCGCAGAATCATGCTGAAATCGCCTGTGCTCACCTATCCCACATCTGGGAACATATTAAAATGCATGGCGATGAGATGATTATCGCCGTACCCGACTATTACGGCCGGGAACAACTGGGACTTATTCTGGGAATGGCCCGGGAACTGTCGATTCCGGTTAACGGGTTTGTATCCCTTGCAGTAGCCGCCTCATTTAATCCTTGTCCTGGTGCCATGCTCCTGCATTTGGATATTCATTTGCACCGGTTTGAGATGGTTTATCTCCGCCAGGATGAGGAGTTAACCGTGGAGGACTCGGTGGCCGCCCCGGGAATTAACATTGAGCAGTTATACCGGGGCTGGGTGGAATCCATTGCCGAAGAATTTGTGCGCACCACCAGGTTCGATCCGCTTCATCAGGCCGCCACCGAACAGGAGCTATATACCCGTTTACCCGCTGCTCTGGAAATTTTTAAAAGTCAGTCATCGTTTATATTTGAAATAGCACACGGAAAACATCATTATCGCACCCCCTTGCCCTGGGACCTGCTGAAACAAAAAAGCGATACCATGTATGATAAAATCCGCCGTTCGATTGAAAAAATGCGAGCTGCGAACGGTAAAAACAGCCGGTTGATTGCCCTCCAACTGACCCATCGAATCGCCCGCCTACCGGGATTAAAGGATAAACTTTCTAAAATTGATCATTGCCAAATCATGGAACTCGAACCCGGTGCCGGCGCTCTGGGTGTTTTGCAAATCCGGGACCAGTTGAAAGATTATCAGTCCGGTAACGGGGCCTCCTTTTTCACCAGCCGTCCCTGGCGGCAGGCAGAACCGAAAGTATCCCAAACCATTCCTTATAAAACTCCCGATAAAATGCGGCCCACCCATCTGCTTTACCGGGATGTGGCCTATCCTATCTCCCAAAAACCTCTTTCCATCGGCTGCGATCCTTACTCGGCCGGAACGGGCATATATGTTCCGGCGCAATCCTCCGGCGTTTCTAAAAAGCATTGTACGGTTCACCGTGATGGGGACAGGATTATCTTAACGAATATCAGCAATCAGGGAACCTTCGTAAGCGATCAAAGGGTCGACGGAAGCACAACCCTGGAACTTGGCCAAATCGTTGGTCTGGGAACATCCGGAGAAACCTTCCGTCTCATTACCTGTATAAAAACCCATGAAACGTAAAAGATTAAATGTATTCAGCTTATCTTTTATCGACTGCATCTGCTGCGGGTTAGGGGCAATCATTCTTTTGTTTGTCCTGGTAAACGCCAAGGGTGCGGTTCGTCGGAATGCCGTGACGTCGGATTTGCGTGCCGAGGCGAGAAAACTGAAAGAACAGGTGTTGGACGGAAAAAAGAACCGGGTTGAGGTGCGCAACGCTCTTTTGCAAACCCGGACCGACCTGGTGACGACCCAGGGGCGATCCAGTGAAATCGTAGACATACTCAATGAGAAAAAGGTGGAACTGGCCCATCGGGACAAGGATACCCTGGCAACCCAAACACACATCAACAAGCTGAAAACCGATCTAAAATCTATAGAAGAGGAACTTCGGCGATTGAAGGCCGGGGCAAAAACAGATGATGAGTTGGGGTCCGCGTTGCGCCCGTTTCCCGGCCACGGGGATCGCCAATATCTTACCGATTTGAAGATGGGGGGCAAACGAATTTTTATTCTGGTAGATATTTCCGCCAGCATGCTGGATGAAACCATTGTGGGGATTATTCGTCGCCGCAACCTAAAGAATTCCCAAAAATTAAGTGCCCCCAAATGGCGTCAGGTGGTAAAAACCGTGGATTGGCTCATCACCCGAATGCCTTTGACCAGTAAATTTCAAATATACACATTTAACGACACCGCACGTCCTTTGATTGAAAAAACAAAAGGGATCTGGCTGGATGCCGGTAAGGTTGAGCCCTTAACCCTTGCGGCAGACAGCATGCACCGGGTGGTTCCGGAGAAAGGAACCAGTTTGTTAAACGCATTCAATGCCATAGGGGAGATAAAACCGGCTCCGGACAACATATTTTTACTCTCCGATAGTTTGCCGACCCTGGGCAGCAGCAAGCCTTGGCAAACAAGAGTTTCCAGCAAAAAACGGGTCCGTTTATTTAATGAAGCGATCAAGAAATTGCCGGTCCGGGTTCCGGTGAACATTATCCTTTATCCCATGGAGGGGGATCCGCTGGCTGCGGATGCCTATTGGCGTCTGGCCAAGATAACCAAAGGATCTTTTTTCTGTCCTTCGAGAAATTGGCCGTGAACACAATGGCTATTTAGTGCCCGAACGAAAAATAGGATTTTTCGTCAAGATCAAGGAAGACGAAAATTTTAAACACAGACATACATTGAGTATTTCGAGGATTAAAATTTGAGTCTGACGCAGATATTGGCGGAAAAGACAGTTTTCGTTCAGGCAATATTTATGTATTATGAAAAACAAAAGACATGACCTGGAAATATTCAGCCTTTCCTTTCTTGATTGCATCTGCTGCGGTTTCGGCGCCATCATTTTGCTGTTTGTGCTGTCCAAATTTGCCGAACCCGTGGTCATTGAAAAAATCAAGGAGAATATGCAGGCCCAAATCGTTCGTCTGGAAAACGAACTCTTTGAAATCCGGGGCCAAACCCAGATCTTGAATCGCGAGCTAACGGCGAAAAAGGAACAGTTATCCCGAGACAAGGAAAAACTCGCCCGCCTTCAGGGAGACCTTTCGAACGTTAAAGGCCAATTCGCTGCATCCAAAGACGACGCCACGGTACAAAATATTATTGAGGGCAAACTGGCCCGGGCTCGACAGGAACTGACCCAAGAAATGAAGCGGCTTTTGAAAAGCCGACCCAAAAAAATTACCCCTTCGGTGGGGGGTATTCCGGTGGACAGCGAGTATATCGTTTTTATCATCGACACCTCGGGCAGCATGCAGCGGAATGCCTGGCGACTGGTACAGAAAAAAATGCAAGAGACTCTGGAAATCTATCCCAAAGTCAAAGGGATTCAGATCATGAACGATATGGGAAATTTCCTGTTTTCCCAGTATGCGGGGAAATGGATACCGGACACCCCCGCCCGCCGCAGGGCGATCATCTCCGCCCTCAGTTCCTGGAACTCTTTCAGCAACAGCAGTCCGGTGGAAGGGATTACCGCAGCGATTAATAGGTTCTATTCGAAAAATAAAAAAATAAGTCTCTATGTATTTGGTGACGAATTTAGTGGTGGGGCAATCCAACCGGTCATCGATGAGGTGGACAGAATCAACAGGGCAACAAAAGACGGTTCCCGTCGCGTCCAGATCCATGCCGTAGGGTTTCCGGTGGTCATGGAAAAAACCAACCAACGGGGCAACACCGGGGAAAGATTTGCCACCCTGATGCGCGCGTTATGCCAGAAAAACGGTGGTACCTTTGTCGGGCTGAACAGTACAAGACCTTGAACTTAAAAAAACGAACGTCTTCCTAAAAATTAAAACTTTCGTAAAAGGATTTTTTTTGATTTTTTACGAGACCATCACATGTAAATCATAAAAAATTAAGATTCATTTCATGCCAATTAAACACGTAAAGCAACCCCATGTTTAATTAATGAAGTTGTAATCTGCCGAGTGTTCTTTGATCGAGGATCTCATCTGCTTCCTGGATATTGGTTACATTCTCCACCGTGGCAGCGAGTTGAAAATTCATTAGATTTCGATGGAACAACTCTGAATTGTGATCGGTTTTTCTAACATATACGATTTTACGGGCACCATAAGCATAAACCAGATCTGCTGTATTAAACAGCAGGTCTTCGTCTTTCTGACGTATGAGCCCCTCTTTATTTAAAACCGCCACACAGGTAAAACCCGGCGCCAGATATCTGCAGGCGCTTTCGATTTGGTCGACGTACACCGGGAGATCAATGTAATCTTTATCTCCTAACGTAATATAAAGTCTGTTCTTTACGGGATTTGTTTGAACATCGTACATAAATACCTCCATTACCTCAACCCATTGGTTTTCTGAGTTTTTCTGAAAATCATGAGATTAAAATGAGATAAGTTACAATTATACATTCCGTGTTTCATTGAATAAATAATGTTAAAAAGCAAAAAATGTGCCATGATAGTAATTTATAAATTTATGTGCTTTTACATAAGGTTATCATATTTGAACCTCATGAATGGATTTTAGAGGTGTCAATAATTTTAACAATGTGTAAAAAAAGAAGAAAAGACTTGAAGATCATAATAGAGGATATTAGTCTGTAAATTAAGTTATAAAATCCTGTTGAATAACAATTTTTGTCGCTTTTACACAAATCATCGCGTTAATCCATGCAAAAAGCATTAGTTAGTGTCCATCCATAAATGGTAGATTTTGGTTTCCGGCAAGGCCCGAGCGAGTTTTCAACCGCAGGCATAGCGCGCTATTTCGAGGATTGAAAACGAGCGAGAACGCCGCCGGGGACCGAAAGATGCCTTTTATGGATGGACAATAGTTATCATTAGGAGGACATATGCAGGAAATTACACCGTTAAATTATAAAATCCGCCTCCAACCCGATTTGGTGAATTTCACATTCGCAGCATGCGCCGAAATTTTATTGGATGCTCCAAATTGGGTTAAAGAGATACCTCTGAACATTCTGGAAATCGCCGTCTGGAGCTGCAACGTTCTGGAGAAAAATAAGTGTGTTGAGTGTCCTTTTTTAGTAAATACCCAAAAAGAAGAACTCCGCATCCAGCTACCGGAAGCAATGACCGGTAATATTACAGTACGGATAGACTATCAGGGGCATATCAATGATAAGATGGCCGGCTTTTACCGTAGCGGCTATATGCGTCGGAAAAAACAAAAGTATATCGCCGTGACCCAGTTTCAAGAAAGCGATGCCCGGCGGGCCTTCCCGTGCATGGATCACCCGGCGAAAAAGGCGACGTTTGATATTGAAATGGATGTTGAAAAAAATCTGGTAGCCATTTCAAATAGCCCCATCAAATCTGAACTCATTTTGGACAATGGGAAAAAACGGGTGACATTTGATCGGACTCCGAAAATGTCCACTTATTTGGTCTTTTTTGGGGTAGGTGAATTCCAGTCCGTTATAGACCCAAACGATCCTCGCGTGCGCGTGGTTACCCTGCCGGCAAAAAAAAAATACGCACCCTTGGGTCTCAAATTCGGTCGAAAAGCGCTTGAATTTAGCGAGGAATATTACGGGATTTCCTATCCTTTAGCGAAACTGGATTTGATCGCCATTCCGGATTTTGCTTTCGGTGCCATGGAAAATTGGGGGGCCATCACGTTTCGCGAGAACTTGCTCCTTTATTATCCGAAAATCACCTCAAAATCCGGCCAGCAAAGAATCTGCGAGGTTATCGCGCACGAAATCGCCCACCAGTGGTTCGGGAATCTCGTCACCCCCTCGGATTGGAAATATTTGTGGCTGAATGAAAGTTTTGCCACCTATTTCGGATACGGAGTGGTGGACCATTTTTATCCCAAATGGGACACCTGGGAGCAGTTTCTCCATAACATGACCACATCCGCCCTGTCCCGTGATGCGCTACGCGAAACCACCGCCATCGAAATACCGGGTGGCGAACATGTGGTCATAAATACAAGTACCGCCCCGATTATTTACAATAAAGGCGGCAGTATTTTGAGGCAGATTGAAGGGTATATCGGCAAAGACAATTTTAGAAAAGGGTTACAGGACTACCTCAGTGCCCACAAATACGGGTGCGCAGCCAGTCACCACCTCTGGGAATGCTTTGAAAACGTTTCAAACCAGCCCATAGGTTCCATGATGAAAAGCTGGATTGAACAACCCGGATTTCCCATGGTAGAAGTAGAAAAAGTGGAACAAACGCTGGTTCTTAAGCAAAAGAGATTTACCTACCTGCCCAAGGATTTCGACCAAAAATGGATCATTCCCATCATTATCAGCCTGTTCTTTGATAATGGCAAGTCTCGAAAAATGACTACTCTTTTAGACAATACCCAAAAACCAATTGACATTCCGCCGGATACGGTTGCGTATAAGGTAAATGATCGACAAACCGGTTTCTACCGGGTTAAATACCAAGACCCCAAAAATCTTGAAGCGCTCGGCCGGCGGATCAGCGATCAGAGCCTGTCCACGGAAGACCGGTGGGGGCTGCAAAACGATCTCTACGCATGGGTCAAACGCGGAGACGTGTCCGTGAATGATTATCTTCAATTTCTTTCCCATTACAGGGAAGAAACCGCATACCTTCCGCTGACCGGCATTGTCTCTAGCCTGTCCGAGCTTTACCGGGTCATGGATGCCGAATATAAAGAAAAAATCTCCGGGTGGGCCGGGCCCTGGTACCAAGACATCATTGAAAAAATCGGCTATGAACCCGGAAAATCGGAAAAAAATACAATCTCATTGCTGCGCGAGCAACTCATCTGGGAGGCAGCCCTCTTTGGCTCAACCCGGGTAAATGAATTTGCAGGCCATCACTTCTCTTCGCTTCTAGGCGGCGCTCCGGTGCATTCGGATTTAATAAGATGCGTGATGCAAGTGGTTGCCCTGAACGGTGATGCGCAGGTGTTTGATTGGTTTGACGGGCGTTTCCGGTCTTCCGAGATCGAACATGAACGTCTAAATATCCTGGTGGCACTGGGGTGTTTTAAAGATGAAACCCTGATCAAAAAATCCCAGAACTACGTCCTGGATACGGTTCCGGCCCGTAACAAGGTTATCCCGGTGGTGGCCATGGCTTCAAATCCGTATGCTATAGAGTCACTTTGGGAATGGTATGTATCAAACCTCCAAGAAATCGAAAAATTCCATCCCTTGCTTTACGAACGGGTTGTCGCTTCGATTGTCCCGGTGGCGGGTATAAAAAGAGCGGATGAGGTCAAAGCCTTCTTTGAGGATTATATGCAAAAAACAGACACGGCCAAGGATGTGATCAAATTGTCCCTGGAGCGGTTGGAGATAAATTTGCGCATGCGAAGTACAAATTGAGTTAAACGATTAACGCGGAAAGCATAATGTCTTCAAGTTGCTTTCTTTGCGCTTCAAAGATCTTTCTGTCTTTGGTTCTATCAAATTTGATCATTTTCCCAAAACCAAGTCTTACCTTGGCAAAGGGTTTGGGTAAAAGAAATTTATCCCAGCTGTTGAAATACCAAGCTTTTTCCGCAGAAACATAAAACGGAACAATCACGGCATGGGTAACCTGTGCCAAACGGATTACACCCGGCTTAACCTTGCCGGAAGGCCCCTTGGGTCCATCTACAATATGTGCCGCAAGTTTTGCCTCCTTTAAATTGGTAATCATTTTTTTTAAAGCTTCCTTTCCGCCTTTTGATGAAGAACCACGAATGGTCTTCCAGCCGCTGCGTTCAGCCACACCGGCGACGATTTCCCCATCGCTGCTCTGGCTAATCATGATACAAGGGTTGAAGACTTTATAATTTTGGAAATGACGAATAGCAGAAAAAAATTGTTGGTGCCATACGCAAAGCAATACAACCCCGTCATTTTTAAGATAATCCATCCATTCTTTCTCATTCTCAACTGTTAAACGAAATGTCCATGAATAGGCTCGACACAGTCGATAAAGGAAAGATATGAATAGTTTTGATGAAAAGAAACGGCTTAGTTTTATTTTCAAAACGTTTTAACCCTATATTTTCTGTTCTCTCTTTACGAACCGTGAAATAATTGTATTGCAGATTTACTACTAAATTGTAATATTATCAAATATCATAAACAGATGTCAAATTTGTATGAAACCAAACACAAGTTTCAGTCGGTTGGAAAGAGATGCACGCTGTCGTGGAGCGTTCTCCCTACCTTTGGATACTCCGGTTATGTACCATCTAAATAAATGAAGGATTCGGGTCAACATGATTATTTCATATACCAGAACTTGTTGAGAAGTTACCCAGGTATTGACAAACAACCTTATGTTAAACTAAAAAATAGATCCAAGAGATGACGTATGATACACAATACCTAAATTTTTAAAATGGAAAGCACTCTTTATGAAAATCTATAATTATCCGTCAAAATCAGCTGAAAAAAGGATAGCGTCAATTGCAAACAGAGGACTTGGCCTTAAGAAAAAAGACGTTCTTGCGGTTACGCGCATCCTTGAGGATGTCAGAAAAAATCGGGATAAAGCGCTTATTAAATATACCAACCGATTTGATTCTCCGGAATTGACCATAGAGTCGATTAAGGCAACACGTGAGGAAATTGACACTGCTGCAAAAAAAGTAGACCGGTCCTTTATGCGTGCTTTAAATAGAGCGGTCAAACAAATCCAAGCCTTCCATAAACAGCAGTTCATAAAATCATGGATAAATACAAAAAGGCCCGGAACACTTCTGGGACAGATGGTAAATCCCGTGGATACCGCCGGTGTTTATGTGCCCGGAGGAATGGGTGGAAAAACGCCTCTTGTCTCTTCGGTTTTGATGGGTGCCATTCCGGCCAAAATAGCCGGTGTAAAGCACATCGCCATGGTGACGCCGCCCAACAGAGACGGGAAAGTAAACCCCCATCTTCTGACTGCCGCAAAAAAGGTTGGGGTTGATGCGGTTTACAAGGTGGGAAGCGCATGGGCGATTGCCGCTCTTGCATACGGGACTGAGACGATTCCGAAAGTCGATGTCATCGTCGGTCCCGGGAATATTTATGTTACCATTGCCAAAAAGATCGTGGCAGGAACTGTAGGTATCGATATGATCGCCGGTCCCAGTGAAATTTTGGTGATCGCAGACCATACGGCGAACCCTGAATTTATTGCAGCAGACCTCCTGTCTCAGGCGGAACACGATATACTGTCATCAGCAATTCTGGTCACGAATTCCAAAGACACGGCAAAAGCGGTTGCTCTTGCCGTTGATGAAAAGCTTGCACTTCTTAAGCGAAAAGAAATTGCCGAGAAATCGATTGCCAGTTTCGGAGCAATCATAGTAGTGCCTGATATTGATGCTGCTGTTGAACTCTCAAACAGAATCGCACCCGAGCATCTTGAAATTCAGATCAAAGATCCATTTGCGATTATCGGTCAAATCCGTAATGCCGGAGCGGTGTTTTTAGGAGATTATACCCCCGAACCGGTTGGCGACTATATTGCCGGACCCAATCATGTACTCCCAACTGCCGGTACGGCAAGATTTTCCTCAGCGCTTTCGGTGGACAACTTTGTTAAAAAGACCAGTCTGATCCAGTACTCCAGACAAGCTTTTGAACGTGAAGCCGGAGACATAATTCGCCTGGCAGAAATCGAAGGACTGGATGCACATGCAAACGCAGTAAAGATAAGGTTAGACCGGATCCGCAAATAGACCCTTCTGACCATCTTGTCAACCGGATACTTTCTATCCACAAAGATTCGTACTGGATACTTTTTATACAATATTGCTTTAGCCGGAACAAATATGATACCCTTATAAAAAATAAAAAACGACTTTTTTTACGATAGTGTTAACTATCTGTTAAAACATTTGATTTTATTTTCCTAACCCCTTAATCTTAAAACCTTAAACGTGACAAATTTGACTTTTTCCCAATTTATCTATTATGGCATAAAGATTGCTTTTTCGAGGCCATCATAATTAGTTTAAAAATATAATAGCAAAGGAGTCTATCGATGAAATTTATTACAAACAAAAAAGATGTTCCAAGAAAAAAATACGTTATCTTCATTGTATTACTGGCAGTTGGAATATTTGCGCTTTCAAATTTTAACCCGGCCTCGGGTGTTGAAACAAAAGCCGACGCGACTCTCCTAGCTCCGGGAAGTTTTAACACACTGGCTGAAAATGCCAGTCCGGCGGTAGTCAACATCAGGACAGTAAAAATAATCAAAGGGGGGGGCCGGGTATTCCGTCAATTCAAAAAAGGTCCTTTTGGTGAGGACGATCCTTTTCATGATTTTTTTGACCGTTTTTTCGGTGAAGAACGACCGCACGATTTTAAGCAGCGAAGCCTCGGGTCGGGATTCATCATCAGCAAGGACGGTTATATTGTAACCAACAACCATGTTGTGGAAAACGCGGAAAAGATTGAAGTCATACTTAAAAATGAAAAAGAGTTCGATGCAGAAATTATCGGGCGGGATCCCAACACGGATCTGGCCCTGATAAAAATCAAGCCGCATCGTGATCTTCCCCTATTGTTATTCGGAGATTCGGATGCGCTTAAAGTGGGTCAGTGGGTGGTGGCGATCGGGAGTCCCTTTGGCCTTGAGCACACCGTTACTGCAGGAATTGTAAGCGCTAAAGGCCGTGTTATCGGGTCAGGACCCTATGATGACTTCATACAGACCGATGCATCAATTAATCCCGGCAACAGCGGGGGACCCCTTATCAATATGGAAGGCAAGGTTGTGGGTATTAATACAGCCATTATCGCGGGCGGGAGCGGCATCGGATTTGCCATTCCCATAAACCTTGTCCAAAATATTGTCGACCAGCTCAAAAGCAGTGGAGAGGTTACCCGGGGCTGGCTTGGAGTTGGTATCCAGGACATCAGCAAGCAAGTCGCAGAGTACTACGGAATAAAATCAAGAAAAGGCGTTCTGGTTACGGAAGTTTTTCCGGATGACCCTGCAGATATCGGCGGAATAAAGCCCCAGGATATTATTCTGTCGATTAATGGAAAAAAGGTCGGGACCGCCAGAGAAATTACCAGTATGATAGCAGATACCGGTGTCGGCGAAACCGTGAAGATCAAAGTATTACGAGACGGAAAAACCCGGACTTTTAAAGTTAAAATTGCAAAAAGAGAAGAGACCAGGATTTCCGCCAGGACTACCCGTAAGGAAAAACAGGCAGAGCTCGGGATTAGCGTTAACGATGTTACCCCTGAGATTGCGCGCCGATTCAATCTCAAAGAGGCCAAAGGTGTGATGGTAACCGCCGTGGAACCTGACAGTAAGGCTGATGAGGCAGGAGTCCGGAGGCACGACATTATCAAGGAGATAAATCACAAAACCATCACAACGGTTAGCGATCTTAACAAGGTTATCAGCGAAATCAAAAAGGACGAAACGATTAATATGTTTATCTGGCGAATGAATCGAGGTTTTCTAGTAATAAAGATGACAAAATAGCATCCACTGAAATAGTGCCCGAACGAAAACTAGGATTTTTCGTTAAGATCAAGGAAGACGAAAATTTTAACCACAGGAATACTGTTAGTATTTCGAGGATTAAAATTTGAGTCTGACGCAGATATTGGCGGAAAAGACAGTTTTCGTTCAGGCACAAAATAGGACACAGATTTTCGCAGGTATACACAGATAATATTAGAATCTTGATAATCTGTGTTCATCTGTGTCCAAAAAAAAGAAAATTCCTATACTATTAAATTAGATAATTGAAGCTAATGGTCTTAGAATCATGAACGATGTCATGATCTGGTGGCAGCATTTGCCGGAAAAAATGAGCCCGGTTATTTTTGAAATCGGAGGGTTCAAGCTCCAGTATTACGGACTCATGTATATCGTCGCTTTTGTAATCACTTACGGCATGGTTTTATATCGCGTAAGACACGAAAAACGCTTCCGTGTTTCGGGTGATGATGTTCAAAACCTCATGCTTTTTATAATGATTGGCGTTATCGCCGGCGGGCGTGTGGGATACGTTCTGTTTTACAACTTGACCTACTATCTCAATAACCCCCTTGAAATATTTCTACCGTTTCAATTTATAAACGGTTCCATAACGTTTACCGGAATATCAGGAATGTCTTTCCACGGCGGCCTTATCGGTGTGCTTCTCTCCGTCTGGCTGTATATTCGTAAAACAAAATTGAACTTTTGGGATATGGCTGACCTGTTTGTACCGGTCTTGCCTCTAGGATATACATTCGGACGGCTGGGTAATTTTATTAACGGTGAATTATACGGCAGGATAACATCAACACCCTTTGGGATGCATTTCCCCCTTGCTCCGGGAACGGATCTGAGGCACCCCTCACAACTTTATGAAGCCTTTTTTGAAGGCATTTTTCTCTTTGCAGTTTTGTGGAATTTGCGAAAACTGAAAAAACCCCGGGGAGCAATGCTCCCTTTTTACATCATAGGCTACGGCACGGTCAGGTTTTTCATAGAATACTATCGCCAGCCCGATGCCCAGGTGGGTTTTATCTTTATGTC
>Ga0272444_10003190_pt1 | contig 14893 bp, 12 predicted proteins | sample SSMForm13_FD_201033 | JGI IMG/M metagenome (GOLD analysis project Ga0272444, IMG submission 201033) | Marine sediment archaeal communities from Little Sippewissett salt marsh, Falmouth, MA, United States - SSM-Form-13 | ecosystem: Environmental > Aquatic > Marine > Wetlands > Sediment ...
CATATGCTCCTCGCTGATGTAGCCTGTGAACATGCTCATGTTCAGGTTTTTTACGAGGACGAAATAGAAGTGCCAGACGATGATGGCGAGAACGGCGAGGATAGCCTCCAGCCCGTGCGCCACCCGTCCCGCCACGATGATGTCGCCGGGGATAAGTCTCGCGGTCGCGACCGGGTTCCACATCATGAAGCCGGTGATCGCCATGATCACTGTTCCCCAGACCACCGCCCAGTACTCGGCCTTCTCGGCGAACGTGTAACGGCCTTCGAGCGGCTTATTTTTCGTAAAACCGAGGTTGTAACCAAACGCCTGCAGCGCGGTGAAGATGTCGCGAATCTGCGGCACTATCTGGCTGGGTGCCAGCCGTATGAACGCGCGATAACGGGTAACGCCGATATGGAACAGCGCTTCGATAATCAGGATCATCGCGAATACATGATGGACGATCCTGACATTCTCCACTCCGCCCATTGAAGCGATTATCCACTGGGAGACCGGGGAGCGGTAAAAAAGCTGGGAAAGGCCGGTGATTGCGAGGACAATAAAATCGACCGCGAGCACCCAGTGCTCGATACGGTAGCCTTTCGGGAACCTCAGGAATCTGCTTGACTTATCCATTGCGCCGCTCCTTCCTGAGGTCGATTATCTGCCTGATGTAGTCGATTACAACGAAGACAAGCATCCCGCCTATGATAAGAGGAATCAGCAAGTAGTAGAACCATTTGACATAGAAGATGACGGGATATTCCGTGGTGGACGGCTCCTGGTGGTTGAGGAACGCGCCGGTGAAATTCGCTGTAGCGTTGGGATGACACTTCTGACAGGTCGACAGGATTCTCTCCGGTGAAACCGCCGAGCCGGGATCCTCGGCATGGAGCATATCATGCACGCCGTGACAGTCGATACAGGTCGCCTTGTCGGTATTCCGTCCCGGATTGATCTCGTCGATTAGTACAACAACCTTCCCGTGAAAATCGTTCATCCACGTGTGGACAGTATTCGGATTTATTCCGTACTCGGCCATCAGCTCGATATCTGCGTGGCATCTCGCACATGTCTTGTAGGAATCCAGCCTGAACGGCGAGTTAATCGGACCCATCACGTGATGAGCACCGTGGCAGTCTATGCAATTGGGAACGTCGGGATTTCCCTCACCCATAAGCGCAGCGCCATGCACGCTCAGTTCGTACCTTGTGTAGATCTCCGAATGGCATCCCTGGCAGGTGTGCGACACCTGGATTCTCTGCTCCATCAGGGGTTTTGTATCGTGCGAGCCATGGCAGTCGGTACAGACCGCCGCCGAAATGTTGCCCTCGGAAATGGCGATTGCATGCACGTTCCCCTCAAGCTGTTCGGCGATATCCTCGTGGCACTGATTGCATGTTCCGTTACGGCTGATCGCGTAAGCCCGGTAGGATTCGAATTCGAGCGGTGGATGGGGGTAGCCGGTGATGTTGCTGTGACAATCGCGGCAGCCGATGCCATTACGACCGTGGATGGATTCATTGAAATCATTCCCATCGACACCCACGTTTACGACTTCACCACTGGGAAGAACGGTGGTCAGGTCTGAATTGCCGTGGCAGACAAGGCATGAGGTGTCGCTTGAATCCTGCGCAGGCACCGGGCTGCAATAAATCACTTCAAACACAATTACCGAGATGAAGCATACGGCCAGCAGAACGAAACCTGTTACAGCAGTTCGGCGCGAGTGGCTTCCGGCGAGGCCCTGGCGGTTACCTGGATTTTTCATTGGCGTATCCGGATCGAACCGGGATAATCCGAAGACATGAGTGGAATTAACAGCTCCTCTCGAAAAGCTTTCCCGGTATGGAATTCTGTGAGAATACTAATTCAACCGGGGGAAATCATATCAAAGTTATACCCGGTATGGAAACCGCACGCGAATTGTAGCCAGCTAAAGCAATCCATTGGATATGTGAATCGCGGGATAATAGATTCCATGTTTTGGATATCTTGAATCAGTTTAAATATGATTGACGGTAGAACCTCATTGTGTTAGGATTCGAAAAAGATTTAACCACGCTAAAATAAAAAGAGGAGGCCTTCCGATGTCCATAAGAATATCGTTCATTGTTCTTATCCTCGGGATAATCGGGATTGCTGCCTGCAACAGCTCAGGCGTTACAACTCCGGGTCACAGTGTACTAAGGTATGTATCCGCCGACATCTGCGCCGGCTGCCATAAGGGAGTTGCGGACGAGTGGGAGGACACTCTCCACGCCGAAGCTCTCCCCAACCTTGTCGCATCAGGTCATGCAAATGAAACCTGCTTTGTATGCCACGTAGTCGGACTGGATGGGGATACTGCAAACAGTGGATATGACGATCCGGACCCGACAGTTGCCGACAGGTTCGGTGGCGTACAGTGCGAAGCTTGTCACGGACCGGGCAGTGAGCATATCGCTACACTTGTACCGCTCGTTGCGAATGTCAGCGATGAGCTTTGCGGCGCATGCCATACCGGCGCGCATCATCCGACATACGATGAATGGCTGACGAGTGCACATGCGGCGGCCCTTTCCAACGTAGTCGCTCTGCCATTCTTTGGCACCGAATGCCTCGAATGCCACTCGGCCGACTACATCTTCGCTGACAGCGTTCCGGAAGATGCTGTCCCGTCTGACTTCGAATTCGGCATCACCTGTGTGGTCTGCCATGATCCGCACTCGGATGAAAATGATTACCAGCTTCGGGCGGATGTGGTTGACCTCTGCTACAGTTGCCACACGACCGAGGGATCTGTACCCGGCGAGGAAGTTCATCACCCGAACGGTGATATGTACCAGGGTATCGGCGGTTATGAGTATCCGGGCGAGACATACTCCAACTCGGCTCATACCTATCTTGCCGACGCCTGCGTGAACTGTCACATGTGGACATCCCCGTTTGACGCGACAGGAACAGGCGAAGACGCGATCTCCGGTCACGAGTTCCTGCCCGTCATCCAGGCATGCCAGGAATGCCATCCGGACGCAACGTCGTTCGATCTGTACGGGATGCAGACCTATGTCCAAGGTTTGATCGATGAACTCCAGGCCGAACTGGATGCCGCAACTGATGCAGACAAGCTGACTCTCAATTACGAATACGCGCTTTTCAATCTCGAATTCGTGGAACAGGACGGCTCGCTCGGAATTCATAATCCCAGCTATGCAATCAAATTGCTGAATGACGCACTGGATAATTTCGAACCAAGTTCGTAAGCGAATCTGTTTGCGATAAAGATAAGTACGAGACGACCTGAAAGGAGGTCGATAATATGGGCTCGATCCGAACGGATCAGGCAGTACTTACCGGCATCATGATGGTGTTGATAATCATGGTGTTCTCCATGGCCGGCTGGACACAGGACGATGACAGCGACGGCGATTACATGGAGAATTACACCGGAGCGGACGCAGAGATGGTCGGAACCGCGGTCTGCAGAGCATGCCACAGCAACATGTGCCCGACAGAAGGCACATTCACGCACGTCTCGATTTTCGAGCGCGACGAGGAAAACGAGCATTACGGCTTCGGCTGCGAGGCGTGTCACGGCCCGGGCGGAAACCATAATGGCGATCCCGCCGGGATCCTTTATTTCCCGGACATGCCGGTGGATGAAGTGACTGCTCGATGCACGATGTGTCATGACGAGATGGAAGATTTCAGTCTCGAAGACTGGACAGACGGCAGGCATATGGCAGCGGATATCTCGTGTGTCGCCTGTCACAGCGGTCATTCACCGAATGACGACTTCCTCGTGGAAGAGGATGACGTAACGCTTTGCTCGTCGTGTCACGAGGATATCGGCGAGGCATTCGAGAACGGCGAACATGGCATGCCCGACACCGAATTAACGTGCAGCGATTGTCACAATCCGCACGACTGACGTCGGATTGCTGAACACGATCATGATTACCACAATCCGATGACCCGGCTATCTGAGCCGGGTGCCGGGTGTATTTTAATATTTGATCAGCTTTGATTCTTCACCTCTTGAAGGGAGGACGAGGATGCTTATTCGACGCTTGTCGATGCCGGCGGTAATTGCCGCATTGACGGTAATTTTCCTGTTCATTACATATAGTGCGGCGGTCCGGTCAACCGAGGACGACTACCTGGAAGGATACACAGGTGCCGATGCGGACCTTGTGGGCAGCGAAGCCTGCCTTATGTGCCACTCCCAGTACACCCCGAATAATATGTTCACCCATGTTGCCCTTATCGATGGTAATCCCGAAAATGCGGATTACGGTTACGGGTGCGAGGGATGTCATGGTCCGGGCGGCAACCATATGGGCGACGTGAGCGGGATTATCATGCCCCCCATGCTGACGAATGACGACCTTACCGAACTCTGCTCGAGATGTCACTCCGACCTTCGCGGTTACAACGAAGAAGACTGGTATCTCAGCGAGCATTACATGGCAGACACAACCTGCCTTGCCTGCCACGGCGGTCACTCGTCGAACGATGATTTTCTCGTCAACGAAAGTGTCGAGGAACTCTGTTACACGTGCCATTCGCAGACCCGTGCGGAGTTCAGCCTTCGATCGCATCATCCTGTCGATGAAGACCTGATGGGCTGCGCGAGCTGCCATAATCCTCACTCGGGACGCTACGAATGGCTTCTTGTGGACGAGGGAGACGAGCTCTGCTTCTCGTGCCATGCGGATAAGGAAGGACCATTTGCGTACGATCATCCGGTATCGATGGCAGCCGGCGGCGATGGTTGCAAGACGTGCCATCTCGTTCACGGCAGCAACACCGATAGCCTCCTGAGGCTTCCACACAGGCTTTGCGAGCAGTGTCATACCGAACAGAGCCCCGAGAATCACTTCGCTGGCACATGCTGGTCGTCCGGATGCCACGTCGATATCCACGGCTCCAACTCCCATCCCCTGTTTTTCGATTAGTCGAGGAGGAGGAAGAAATGAAAAACGAAACATACAGAATCGCGCTGATATCATTCATTCTCATAGCGCTCGCCTTCCTGTTCGCGGGAGCGGCATTCGCAGATGATGAAAAAGATAATGATGATCCTCAAGAGGCCGTTACCGAAGAACAGATGACCGACATGGAGGACTCCGACGAGGAGATGACGGTCGAGGAAGACGAGGACATAGAAGTAATAGAAGTAACGTACCTCGATGACGCGGATTCGTCCGATGGCAGTATCGAGCTCGTGTTCCAGCTGGATGAATCGGACGAGAATTCATTTTTCCATAGAAGATATCAGGACCTCTGGTCAGGCGATGATTTTTATCTCGGGCAGGTATGGTATCGCGGCTGGGAAGAGGATAACTCAATCATTCGAATCAATCTGCGGAACTTTGTTGACCCTTCATGGCATGGCCGGATCGACTGGCTTATGCCCGGAGAGCTATGGGCGTGGATAAATCTCAGCCGTAACAGACAGTACGAGATACCGTCCGAATTCACCGAGACCTGGCGCCACACATCGCTTGGATTCGAAATATACAGCGAGTGCTCGCAGACATGGCATATCGAGTACAACCGGGTGGAGGATGTAATCCGCGAGTCGATCGGGGAGCCGGGCGCTACAGACTGGCTGACCGATAATGCAGCGCTACGCTACTCGTTCGACTGGTCGGGCTGGGACGGCTCGGTGGAATTCTCGCAGCGCAGCTACGATGACAGGACCGGCAACATCAACGATGTCGAGCATACGACGGGAATAATCCGGGCTGGAAGAAATTTCGACGATGCGAATTATGTGGAAGGTAATGTGCTCTATAACGTAGCCGATGTGAATGATGGTGACGATCTGAAAACTCTGCATCTCGGAGGATATGGGCGGTTCGTGAACGCACTGGGAATCGATCGTTTCAACGTCACGAGCCACATCGGATGGGACAACCGCACCGACGGGCCGTCGAGGCTGCATCCGGCAGGCGATGAGTTCACTTTCGACATCGGCGCGCGATGGCGTCCCGCGCCTGAGATATCACTCTATGGTTCGTGGGATTACCAGAAAGAGGATGTCACCCACGGCGATCAGTACACGGTCTACCACTATCGCTTCAATCCACAAGGTTCCGAACCGGAGCTGGGACGGCTGATGAGTACCGAAGTCGAAGCGAGCAAGTGGAACGTGGGCGGGCGATGGGATGTCGCGGAGGGTTTCGATTTCAATGTCGACCTGACGTGGCTTGACCGCGACGGACTTCCCCTGACTGATCTCGTTTATGCCGAGTCGCCGTCGCTGTTCTGGGAGTCGGAGACGAATTTCAAATACAGCCTGCGCTACCATCATGGCACTGCCGCGGACACAACCAGCGGTGACTGGCTGCTGATGTACGAGACTTGTAATCGCGATAACTCCGCGCGCGAGTCCGAGACATCATCGAAGCATCTCTCAATCAACTGGACAGGCAATCTCCATCCTGATGTCTGGATCTACGCCGGCGGCGGCTATCTCCGTGCAGATAATAACTACTTGGGCACCCAGATGCTTGACGAGGACGGGACGGAGTACGGTGGCGGATGGAACTGGACGATGGCGGAAGACTGGAATTTGTACGGGGATTACTGGAGATATGAAGTCGATGGGCAGTGGGGCTACGACCAGACGTCATTCATGGCGGGACTGGAGCACAGCTTCGACGAGAACTGGGAGCTTGCGGTCGAGTACGATACTGTCAGCGGAGATTTCGACGACCTGGCGTACCTCGATTACGACTTCGACGAATTCCTGGTTCGATTCTCGTATAACTGGTAGATGAACGCCGATCTACAGTTTCGCTAATATTCCTCGCCTGTATAGATTGATCTTTCCCCTCAGGTAAAAAAGGAACCTGAGGAATTCCATCGAGGTTTTTACAACCTTCAGCTTGCTTTTCCCCTCTTCCCTTGCACGGTGCGTCACGCCAGCTTCAGCAAGCCTGTATCCGAGCGCGTTCAGTTTCAGCACGATTTCGGTCGGAGTCTGGAATCCATTGGTTTCGATTGTCAGTCCCCGGATCACGTCGCCCCGTATGAGCTTGAATGCGCAGTTGGTGTCGCGATGGGAAATACCGAAGAGAACGCGTACTATCATGTTCAACCCCCGGTCGGCGATCACCCTGAGAAGCGAATCCTTTTTCTTCATCCTGTAACCCGCGACACAGTCGACACCCTCCCCTGTTTTTTCGAGGAGCGACGGGAGATCGCCCGGATCGAACTGACCGTCGGAATCGATTGTCGCGACCCACTCGCCCCTGGAAGCGCCGATAGCGTCCGACAACGCGCTCCCGTAGCCGAGGTTCTTCTGAAGATGCGTGACCACGACAAGGTTCGGCATCGAATCCTGTAGACGCGAGAGGATTTCGCCCGTGGCATCTTTCGAGCAGTCGTTGGTCACGACTATCTCCCCCCATTTCGCGCCATTCCCGCTCGCACTGACCGGCACCAGGCCGAGTCCGGCATTTTCGAAGGCTGCGCGGCACTCGACCACAGTCCGCTCGATGTTCTCCTCCTCGTTATAAGCCGGCATCGCGAAGGAGACGTGCGGCATCGAAGAATTCGCCGACGTGGCTGTTCTTCGCACGATCACGTTACGTCTGGGGGATGTTTCGATCATCTCGACCATGAGTGAGATAATACCCTTATTCAGTAATGTTATTCCAGCCCGCACAAATCGAACGCTGAATCGTCCTAATTGTCATATAATTACTCTGGATACCCACATGGCCTTCAAATGCCCGAAATGCGGCGCGGATTTTCATGAGCGAATCAGGTACTGTCCCGAATGCGGACTCGACTTTACCGCCGGCCAGAAGAAATGTCCGCGATGCCGCGAGATGGTCGCGATCGATTCCGAAATCTGCCCGCAATGCGGGCTCGATTTCGAACGATACGCGTTCCTGGTGCCGAAGCTTATACTGCTGGGAATATTAATCGGCGTGGTAGTTTTGATCCTGATCTATCCCCTGGTCTGGAAGAGCGTGCCATGGCTTCATGATAAGGGGATTATCTCTGATGGAGCGTTGAGGAGCGAAGTGGGTGGAGTGGCGATGGTTCCGTTGTTCATCAACTGGAGGACCGGGGAGAGATATATCGAGAAAAGCGCGGAAGCATCGGGCTATGGTCAGTCGACCGACTACATGAACAACCTTGTCCCGCTCCCGCCGGCGATTATTTTCCACTATGATATTCCGGTCGGGGAAAGGGTATGGATAATCCAGTGGGCGAATGGAACCGCAAGCGACTGGGTGAGAATAGGAAGATGGGTAAACGGCCACGATAAATACGGCTGGATACACTCCTCGAATATCATGGTCGAAGAAAACCGGTAACTCAGGTAAAATACAAGCGTGGCATCAGCGGTATCGGGTCTAATCGTTGCCCGTCCGTTGCTCGTCTGGTAGGATACCGGGATTAGCGAAAGATCGAAGTAAAGGCAGATTAGCAGATTGAATAAAGACGGGAGTTCGTATGTATCCAATTCATGATGATCTTCTTCAGTATTACAGGGATGTCAAGCCGCAGACCGGCTATGTCTATTACTTCCTTGATGAGAATCTTAAAAAGGTTTCGCGCGACCAGCTGAAGATAGGCGTGGGCTTTTACCGGTCGGACTGGCTCGACGGGACGTTCCTGTTCGAGAGTGACTCCTACCTGTTGAAAAGCGTCAAGGAGTTCATGGGGGCGATGCATCTGAGGACCGGCAAATTCGGCATCTGGGCCGAATGGACAGACTACTACGCGCGGTTGTGGGCCGCGGTCGGTATCAGCCGTCTCATGGGAATGGGCTCCTTCTACCTGACCGGGCATGGTCCGACGATGATTCTCAGGAAGAAAATCGACGAGATTCCCGGAGAAGTTGAGGTTGCGGAAGTCAAAGGCCAGGGTCCGCCCGATACGACCGAGGGTTACCTGGTTTACCGCGATCCCGGCGGTGGAGCGCATCTGAGGAACTGGAAGCTGTTCTACGTAGTGCTTTCCGAGATTCTGTCAAGGGCCGGAGTATATGAGCTGGACGAGGAATTTATACAGGCGATGTCGCAGGGCGATCCGGAAAGCAGGTTTGTGATCAAGCGGGAAGAAGAGATTTACGGATTCCCCAGCCTGTTCAGGGTACGCGAGCTTTCAGAATCGGAGGTCGCGCAGCTTACAGCCGATAAAGCACCGCCCCTGGAGCAGTGGGTCCAGGATGAGGCGCAGTTCGATGCTGGCGGATTCACCGAGGAGTTCAAGGCGTACTATAAATTCATGATGGATCATTACACCCGGGACGATGAGCTTCCCGAGGTGCTGAGTATCATGGAGCACGGCATCTCGTGGTTCCTCGCGGTCCTGCCCGATCAATTGAGGGAAGGTTACCGTCAGCGATATTACGAGCTTGTCGACATGTACGCGCCGGACGAAGCCTCAAAAAAGATGGTCAAGGACTGGCTTGATAAGGCAACCGTTGTCACAAAGCATAATTAAGCCTGGCTGAAATCAATCCCGAAGTCAGACTTCCCGATTTCCCGACATGAATACACGGTACGACATCATTGTGGTCGGTGGCGGACACACCGGATGCGAGGCTGCGCACGCGGCTGCGAAACTCGGCGCGAAGATTATGGTGGCAGCCGTCAGGAAGGATCGCATCGGCTGGATGCCCTGCAACCCGTCCATCGGCGGCCCTGCCAAGGGTCATCTGACAAGGGAGATCGACGCGCTTGGCGGCATCCAGGCGATTGTCACCGATAAAACCAGCCTTCACGTGCGGTGGCTCAATACGAAAAAAGGTCCGGCGGTGCGTGCACTCAGGGCACAGTGCGACAAGCCGTTGTACGCGTCGACGATGCTCTCCATTCTCGAAGCCGAGTCGAACATCACGATTCGCGAAGGGATTGTCACCGACCTTCTAACCGGTACCGACCAGTCCACGGGTGAGCCGTATGTGACCGGAGTAGTGTTTGATGATGGGGAGAAAGTCGAAGCGCGCGCGGTGATTCTCGCGACCGGCACCTTCCTCGGTGGTGTTATTTATCGCGGGGAAGAGCGTATCGCCGCGGGTCGTGAAGGCGAAGCTCCAGCTGCAAAATTGTCAGATTCTCTCAGGAAACTCGGACTTCCTCTTGCCAGGCTGAAAACCGGGACAGTCCCGCGCGTACACCGCGACAGCATCGACTATATATCGCTCGAGCTCCAGGAGCCGGACACATCGCATCCCGGTTTCAGCTTCCTCAAATTTCCGCCAAACGACCTTCCCCGAATGCCGTGCTATATCACCCGGACGACACAACGTACGCACGAAATAATCATGGCCAGCCTCGACCGGGCGGCGCTTTTCTCCGGCGAAATCAGCGGCGAAGGTCCGCGATACTGCCCCAGCATCGAGGACAAGTATCGAAAGTTTCCCGACAAGATCAGCCATCCCGTCTTTCTCGAACCCGAAGCGTCGAGCGGTCCGCTGTACGAGGAGATTTACCTCCAGGGGCTCTCGACCAGCCTTCCTGCGGATGTGCAGGACGAGTATGTCAGAAGTGTCCCCGGTCTGGAGAATGCTGAAATCGTGCGCTATGGCTACGCGATCGAGTACGACTATGTCGACCCACTATCGGCTACTGTGTGGGGAGCGTCGAAGCACATCCCGAATCTCTTCTTCGCTGGACAGATACTCGGCACGACCGGTTATGAAGAAGCTGCGGGGCTCGGACTCCTCTGCGGAATCAACACTGTCAGATTTTTACAGAATGAGGAGCCGATCATCCTGCGACGCGATCAGGCATATCTTGGTGTAATGACCGATGATCTCGCGACAAGGGGCGTCAGCGATCCGTACCGAATGCTCACCGGACGTGCCGAATGGCGTCTGCTTTTGCGCTTCGACGATGCCGACCGGCGGCTGACGGCAGTCGGCAGGGACGCGGGACTGGTGGATGATGTACGCTGGAAAATTTACTGCGAGCGCGAAAAATCGATTGGGGAGCTTACCGAACTGCTGGAAAATACAAGGGCGAGAGCCGATGCGGTTCCGGAAGCCGGGAACGGAAGCCCGTCTACGCGCAGCCTCGCCGAATGGCTGAAAGTACCGGGAGTTCGGATTGAAGATATCAACGCGCGCGGGCTTATAATCGGGAAATTCGATAACGATGTACTGATGACCGTCGAGGCGGAGATCAAGTACGAAGGCTACCTGTCGCGTCAGCAGAGCGAGGTAAAGAGGCTGGGACGGGCCGAGCGTATCCAGATTCCCGACGATTTCGAATACATGGAAATTGGAGCAATCAGCAGGGAGTCGCGGGAGAAGCTTTCGAGGATCAGGCCGCGTACGCTCGGACAGGCCGCGCGAATATCGGGAGTTAAGCCGAGCGATATAGCGGTACTGGACATCCTTCTTGCGAGAGGTAATAAAACGGACAAGAGATTCACTAAATAAAAAACGCCCCCTTGCCAGGGGCATGTTTTTCAATTTCCAACTTCCCTTTTGAATGCTAAACAGCGGTGACCATCTTCACTTCAGGAATCTCGTCCTTGAGAGCCTGCTCGACGCCCATCTTGAGGGTCATCTGGGCGTGAGGGCATGTCGCGCACGCGCCCTGAAGGCTTACTTTGACCTCTCCGGTGCTGTTCACATCGATGAGCTTGATGTCGCCGCCGTCCATCTGCAACGCGGGCCGGATTTTCTCGATGGTTTCGTTAACCCGGCTGCGAAAGTTCTCGACATCGGATATTTCATTTGTCGATGTGTCTTTGGGTTTCTCGGGATTGCATCCACAACAATTGGACATAATAAAAGGATTCCTCCGTTTTATTTAAGCTAAGTAAAGTATAATGCCAGGATTGCATTATGACAAGGCTTGGCGGGATTCTATTCAATAATAGCCTCCCATGGCCCATTAGCTTCCCCATGTTCCGATACACCAGGATTTGCTATGCCACCCAAAAGCGAAGATTGTGGGTGTCTAATCTTATCAGTCCTCCAGCTTATGACCGTTCTCTGTAGACGCACGAATCTGCGTTTTATTAATTCCGATAGCTGGAAGCTACCGGCACATAAGAGAATCAAACGGGACATTATTGCGCTTGCCCGATGGCTATGGTGCTAGTAGAATGACCCGCACGATCTTTACTTCCCAAGGAGAATCCTGATGTTCGATGCAGAACTGTTTGCGGATCGACGAAAGCGATTTATGGCGCAGATGCGTCCAAATTCAATTGCTTTAGTCCCAACCGCGCCGATCGCGGTCTATTCAAGAGATACGGACTACCGTTACCGTCCCGATTCCGATTTCTATTTTCTTACCGGGTTTCGGGAGCCGGAAGCGGTTGCGATAATCTCAACCGCCCATCCCGATAAGCCGTTCACGCTTTTTGTTCGACCCCGCGATCCCGACAAGGAGACCTGGACCGGTCGTCGCGCCGGAGTAGCAGGTGCGAAGGATAAATATAAGGCCGATGAAGCGTTTGTAATCGATGAATTCAATGAAAAGCTGCCGGGCTATCTAGAAGATCTCCAGGCTGTTTATCACTTCATGGGGAAGAACAAGAACTACGACAGCAAGCTCCTCAAGGCATGGCAGCAGGTAAGAATGACACGCTCGCGCGATGGAATTCTGCCGCCGAACGAGCTTGTCGATCTCGGGCACATAATTCACGAGATGAGGCTGGTCAAGACACCGGCCGATATGGAGATCATGCGCATCGCATGCAGGATCAGTGCCGAAGCGCACGAACTCGCGATGCGGGCTGTGAAGCCGGGGATGTACGAGAGAGAGCTGGAGGCGTTGATTGATCACTACTTCCGGGCGTCCGGAGGTTACGGAGCCGGATTCCCGACCATAGTCGCATCGGGAGAAAACGGCTGCATCCTGCATTACATCGAAAACGAGGAACAGATCGGTCCCGACGACCTTGTGCTGATCGACGCGGGATGCGAGTACGAGATGTTCAACGGTGATATATCCCGCACATTTCCCGCGTCCGGAAAATTCACCGCGCCACAGAGAGCGGTCTATGATGTCGTGCTGGAAGCGCAGATTTCGTCAATTGAGAAGTGCACGATCGACAACACCATGAACGATGTTCACGAGCACGCCCTGAAGATCCTGGTAGACGGGATGATTGATCTCAAGCTTCTTGAAGGGACTGCGGACGAGGTTATCGAGAAGGAGATGTACAAGAAATTCTACATGCACAAGACCGGGCATTTCCTCGGCGTCGACGTGCATGATGTCGGGAATCCGAGAAAGGGAACCGAATGGAGGAAATTCGAGTCGGGGATGGTTACGACTGTCGAGCCGGGTATCTATATTCCTGTGGATGCGGAAAACATCCCTGACGAATTCAGGGGAATCGGAGTGAGGATCGAGGACAACATCCATATCACCCCGGGAGATCCGGAAAACCTGACTGAACAGTGTCCGAAACAACCGGAGGATCTCGAGGAGATCATCGGCTGATACCGAAGCGTTTTTTCTCTAAGGATTCAACCAAGCACGAGGAGGAGGAAGATATAGGTCGCGGGAAGGGCAAACAGGAAGCCATCTATCCTGTCGAGCATCCCACCATGCGCTCCAAGAAGACTGCCGGAATCTTTTCTATGGGCTTCCCGTTTGATGGCGCTGATTGTAAGATCACCAAGCTGAGAAAATGCCGCCGCGAGGGCCCCGAACGCCATCAACTCATAAAGCTGAATTTCCCCGACGAGGCCGATCAGCCAGGCGTAGACGGAAACTCCCACCGCGCTTCCCACCATACCGCCTATCAGTCCAGCCACTGTTTTCTTAGGTGATATTGTCGGGGCAAGCTGTGTGCGCCCGAAATATTTCCCGGAGAAAAACGCCGCTGTGTCGCAGCACCAGCTTGCCAGCACGGGAAAAACGGTGAAGTGGATCATGTCGGGAGTGTTGAAGAAGCGCGTGGAGATCTCAATCGCGCCGATATCCTGCAGGTAGATCTGGAGATTTCTCAGCTTGAAGATAAAGCTTAAAAAGCCGCCGACATAGAGCACGCCGAGGGTTACCATCCCCACTTCTTTAATGAAGCTCTGTGCTCCACGTGCTTTCGCGACAAGCTGCGCGATAAAAAATACCGGCAGGAAGATAGCGAGCATTATGTCCAGAGAGCCGGACGGATTTGCCCAGGCGAGATAAAGGAGAATCAGTGTCGCGAGCTCGCCGAGCCTTGCCAGGATGAAAAATTTACCCGGATGATCGACCCCGGTAAGCCGCCAGAATTCGCGAAGTGTAAACCAGCTTCCAACCAGTACCAGCGTAAGAAGAGTGTAGTTTCCGAACGCGAAAATGGCGACGGCAATCGCACCGACCGGAATCCCGATCAGGAATCTTAAGAAAAGATTAGAAGGTTTGCGGTTCTCCTTAGCCAATACGCGGTTTCAGTCTCCCACTTAATGACAAATTGAACTAAATCCACACGAACGAGTCAACGATGGTTTATAAGTCTCAGCCAATCTGCTTGCGGAACCTGCTCACGGCGAATGCAAGGAAGATGACGAAGAACCCCATGAGAATTGCGGCTTCATCCCAGAGATCGATCCATCCCGCTCCCCTGAGAATTATCCCGCGAACGATTTCGAGGAAGTAAGTGAGCGGTACAACGAAGGTGAGAATATAAATGATAAAAGGCATGCTGGCGCGCGGGAACATGAATCCCGACAGGATCACCGACGGCAGCATGGTCAAAGCCGAAAATTGCAGAGCCTGCGCCTGATTCTGCGCCCTTGTCGATATAACCAGCCCAACCATCAGGCCGGACAGGAGATACGGTACCGTCAGAAGGGCAAGAAGATATACCGAGCCATGGATCGGGATCCCGAAGATGTATCTTGCCGCGGTTATAACAACAACCGCCTCGATAGCTCCGAGTGTACCGAACGGCAGAAGCTTCCCGACAATAAACGACAGCCTCGACAGCGGTGTGACGAATAACT
>Ga0272444_10003192_pt1 | contig 14893 bp, 10 predicted proteins | sample SSMForm13_FD_201033 | JGI IMG/M metagenome (GOLD analysis project Ga0272444, IMG submission 201033) | Marine sediment archaeal communities from Little Sippewissett salt marsh, Falmouth, MA, United States - SSM-Form-13 | ecosystem: Environmental > Aquatic > Marine > Wetlands > Sediment ...
GGGCTGAAAGGCAAAGGTACAGGCCCCGGCGGCGTCGGCGGCGTGCAGATCCAAAGTCAGCGCTTCCATACTGTGATTGGCCGCATGCAGCGAAAAGAGGCCCTCAGTCACACCCCTGGCGCGGGCCGGCGCCAGATCCAACTCAAAGGAGGGCGCCACCTGTTTCCACTCGCCGTGGACCCGGACCGTCCACTCGGGGAACTCGGTCGGGCTGGCCATAATCGTAAAGGGGTAGATACGCGGTTCTTCACCCGGCAGCGGCTGGCGGGGATGAACGCGCAGGGGCACGTAGCGCTCCTGGCCGGCCGGCACGACCAGCAGCGGCGGCTCAAAGGTGATGCGCAGATCACCCGCCGGGTCCGTAGCCTCCAACTGGACAGCCAAATCCGTGCGGCCGGTGTTGGTCAACAGCAGCCGGAAATGCCCGTCGCCCAGGCCACTGGCCTGGGGCGGACGGAGGGACAGCCCCAAAGGTGTATAGGTATGTGCAGAATCGGTTCTCATAGGAAACCGCGGTGGTATGAAGTTTGGCCTTTTGTGTTTGTAGTAAACCACGGAGCGTAGCGGAGTGGCGTTTGGGGCTACCGTTCGATAACCACCTCGAAAATCCGCGTCACGGCCGTCTGGTAGCCAAAATCGATCCGCCCGATGTTGGCGCTGCTGGACGAGACCGCAATCTCGCGCATGCTGCCCAACTGCCCCTGCACTGTGGCCTGCCCCACCATCTGCCAGGCACTTCCCGTCCAGGTATAGGCGGTCAGCAGATAATCGACCTCGGCCCCCATAAAAGTGAGCTCCACCGAACGCACCGGCTGGTCTTGGAAATAGATGCTCACCGGTACCGTGTTGCAGCCCCTCATCTCACTGGGCCTGATGGCCGAGAGGTACGTGCCGTCACTATCCACGCGAATGGCCGCCTGGGCATCGGCGCAGTACGACCCCTCCGGCGCCGCAAAGTAGCCCACCCCCCAATCCAGGAAATCCTCGGCTTCGACCAGGACCGTCTCATTGATCGGCGTCCCGTCCGGATATTGGCCGAATGTGAGCACCGCCTTTTCCGGATAGCGAATCACCCCCACATCGTTGTTCTCCTCGTCCGACTCCACCACACTGTTCTCGGAATCGATCAGACAATAGATACTGACCTTGGGCGGCAGATCGAGCGGCGCCGTCCGCAGCCAGCCCGAGTTGCCCGGAGGGATGGGGGTAGAGATCGTGCTGTTCGAAACTTGGGTGGAACCGGCATAAATGGCGATCCGCACCGTCACCTCGGGGACCTCTGCGTCGCCGATATTGGAAAATCCGCACTGGATCTTGTTGCCCTCTTCGATGTGCACGTCGGTAATGACGAGGTCCGCCAGCGCGGCGACCAGCGGGTCAGGATCCGTTCCGTCCAAGAGGCCATCGCCGTCGGTGTCCGCAACGAGCGGATCGGCACCCACCTGGACCTCGCTCCAATCGTCCAGTCCGTCAGCATCGGTGTCCGGGTTCAGTGGGTTGGTGCCCAGACTGGCCTCAACCCCATCGGTCAATTCGTCGCCATCCGTATCCGGATTGAGCGGGTCGGTGCCTTCCTCCAACTCTAGTCCATCCCACACCCAGTCGCCGTCGGTGTCGGGGTTGTCGGGGTCGGTGCCATAGTCCGCTTCTTCGGCCTGGGTCAGACCATCGCCGTCGGCGTCGGTACCAGAGAGGTTCGACGTCGGGGGCGGAGGCTCAGTCGGCTCCGGTTGGGTCGGCTCCGGTTGGGTTGGCTTCACACTGGGCGCAACGGTCGGCACGAGGACCACCGCGCTGGGCTCGACAGGGGGAGCGAACCGCCCCTGCAAGAGCGGCAGCAGCAGGAAGATAAAGGCGACGACCAGGGCGGCCAGTCCCAGCAGTGCGGCCAACAGGATGGGCCAGAGGGCCCGCTTTGGCTGCGGCAGATGTTCCCACTCGCCCTGTACCTGACGGGTGAGTTGGGCATCTTGTTCCGGACGGGCGACGATGGTAAAGGGGTAGCGCTTGGGCTCCTTCCTCACCGGCTGCTTGGGCCGGACCTGAAGCTGCACCAATCGCTCCTGGCCGGCCGGGACCACAATCTGGGGGCGCGTAAAGGTGTAGAAACACCCCTCCTCCGGGTCCGTCGCCGACAGACTGACGGTCAAATCGGTGTTGCCCCCATTGCCCAACTGGACGTTAAAGACACCTTCCTTCAGCCCACTGGCCCGCTGGGGGTGCAGGGAAACCTCAAAGGCCGTCTGCGCGGTAACCTCCAAAATCAGCGAAACGGCGGTGCGTTCGGCGGTGTTTTCCTGGGAGATGACCTCGACACGCACATCGTAACGGCCGGCCCGGGCATCGACGCCCTCCGGCACACTCAGCGTCATTAACAGCTGGTCCTCATCCTTGGGGAAAAGCGAGAGTTCGGTTCGCGAAAAGGTCACCCAGAAGGCATCGATGCCACTGGCCACCACCTGATAGCGGTCCACGACCTCGGAAAGGTTCTGGACCGTCAAGGTGATCTCGGCCTTTTCACCAGGCTGCAGACGCACGGCTTGCGTAGAGAGCGTGACGCGGATCAAAGCAGACAAGTCTGACCTCCTGCGCGGGAATAACTAATTTTGACACTCGCTGGTACAATCACCGGTCACGGTAAAGTCGGAGACGTACCACTGTCCATCCTGCTGGACCATGATATACATGATGTCATAGGTACAATTGCGGAACGAATAGATCGGCCCCGTACAGATCTCATCGTCCGGCACGGCCGACCCCGGGGGAAAGTAGAGTTTGGTCTCCGTCTTGCGGACACCGACCTCGAGCCGACCATCGTTCAACGTCGTCAGCGAGGTCACGGAGAAACTGACCTCCGTGGTTTCCCAGTGCGTGCCATCGGCGATGTTGCGGTTGATCAGGTCCATCTTGCGGGTCAAGTAGGGGTCCACGCAAACCTGGCGCATCAATTCGGGGTTGAGCTCGACCTCAGCCTGGGCACGTACTGTGTTGTATTCATCCAGACGGGCATAGATTTCGGCCTGGAGGTCGGGCGTCGCCGAGGGCGGCGGGGGCTCAGACAGTGTAGCGGTGGGCTCGACCATGGCCGTCTCTTGCACCTGGGTCGTCGGCACCACCTCCGCCGTGGGGACCACCTGGGTAGCCTCGGCCATTGCCGAGGTAGGCGCCACCGTGTTCTGGATCTGCGGAGTGGGCTGGTCGGCGACCACATCGCTGGGAGCCCGCAGCAGCGGCCAGGCAAGAAAGTAAAAGAGGGCAGCGGCGGCAATCAGGACAACCGCAGCGATGACAAAGAACGGCCAACGAGCCGGCCGGCGTGGGAGCTCCTCCCACAGCCCGACCACCTGGCGGGCGAGGCGGGGGGACTCGGCCGGCCGCGCTTCGATCGTAAAGGTATGCTGCACGGGTGTCCTACCAGACAGGGCCTGCCTGGGACGGACTGTCAATTGGGAAGCGGTCGATTGGCCAGCCGGGACGACGACCTGGGGCGGCTCAAAGGAAAAGAAACAGCCCCCCGCCGGGTCGGCGGCCTCGAACAGCACCGTCAGGTCGGCATTGCCAGCGTTGCTGGCCTGCACGGAAAAAGCGCCCTTCTCGGCAGCAGCAAGCTGGGCCGGCTGCAGGCTTACCTCCAGAACCGCTTGGGTGCCGACCTGCAGGAAAAAGGGCACCGACGTACGCTCAGTCGGATCCTCCTCCGAGACCACGTGCACCTGCAGCGTGTAGCGGCCGGCCTGCGTCTCCGGCCCACCAGGTGGGTTCACCTTGACCAAGATTTGGTCCTGGTCATTGGGGAAGAGGGACATCTCCCGTCGCGACAGGCGCACCCAGTCCGGCGGTACACCTTCTACCGCAATGCGGTACCGGCCCACCGTCTCGCTCAGGTTCTGCACCGTGAGCGTCGTCTCGGCCCGCTCGCCCGGCTGCAACTGGGCCGTTTCCACAGAGAGCAATACACGAATCAACGCCGACATCTAGTCTCCTTTACTTCCCAACCCGGGCAATAACACGGCCCAGGAAAATACTGCCCACGATACCACCTAACCAAATGACAATGGCCACAATCAACGGCAGAAAACCAGCATCCCCAATGATAGCCCGGTCGATCACATTGCCCAGAACAAGGCCCAGGCCGGCCGACAGAGCCCACCCTACCAAAACAGGGATCACAAAATACCAGAAGCGGGGACCCCGCCACACAACGCGAGCCAGGAGGGTCATGAGAACCACGCCGATTAACCAGATGACGGCCATTACGATATAGGAAAGGATGAGGACCGTATCGTGATCCATCGAGCGTTCCAGGCTATCGGAGAGCGGTATGCCGACTGCAAAACCAGCCGCGAGTATAGGTGCAATCATCACCACCATCAGCGCCACTGTCCAGCCGAAGCGCGGCTGAGTGGAGGCCGGCTTCACGGGGGAAGGTTTCACAGAGGCCGGCGCCGGTTTGGGGGCCGGCTTCGTGGGTGCCGACCTCACAGGGGCCGGCGCTGGTTTCGGTGGGGCAGCCGGGACCGGCTGTACCGACTGCACCCATTGCCCCTGCACCTGGCGAATCAGGCTGGGCGCCTCCGCGGCGCGGACCGTCACGGTAAAGGCATAGGTCCGGCTCTGCCGGTTGTCAGGAGGCAGCGGAGAGCGCGCCGTCAACCGAATCTGGCTCCTTCCGTTGGGCGGCACAACCACCTGGGACGGCTCAAAGGTGTACAGCCCGCCCTGCGAATCGGCCGCCGTCAGGCCCAGCGTCAGTTCGGCGTCACCCGGGTTGCTGGCCGACACCAGAAAGAGGCCTGCGGTCGCGCCACTCTGGCGGGGAGGATTCAGGGCCAGGTCAAAGGTCGGGGGGACCTGCTCCCATTCGCCCTGCACCTCGCGGGATACACCCGGTGAACCGGCCACCTGAACGGCAACCGTAAAGCCAAAGGTCCGCTTCTGGCCCTCCGCCAGCCCGCCCTTGGCGCGGACGCGCAGTTGGGCTGTCCCCTGTTCCCCCGACGGAATGACCAACGAGGTGGGCTTCAGCATGTACAGACACGCCTGCTCCGGATCGCTGGCCTGCAGTTGCACCGCCAGCTCGGTAGAGCCCTGGTTGCTGACCTGCACACCAAAGACACCTTCCTTCACGCTGCTCGGCCGCTCGGGGCTCAACACCACTTCCAGGGCTGGGGGCACCTGGACCCACTCCCCCGCCACCTGGCGGGCCAACTTGGGCGCCTCCAGGGGCCGGGCTGTGACCGTAAAAAGATAGGGTCGAGGCTGGTCGCCGCCCAAAGCCCGTTTCGACTGCACAGTCAGCTGGACCTGCGCCTCCTGGCCGGCCGGCACCACGACCTGCGGCGGATCAAAGGCATACTGGCATCCCTCATCAGGGTCAGTGGCCTCAAATTGTATCGTCAGATCGGCGTTGCCCGCGTTCTTGAGCTGCACCCGGAAGACGCCCTTGCTCACCCCCGTCTGCCGTTGGGGACGCAGGGCTACCTCAAGGGCGTGCTCGGCAACGACTTCCAGAACCAAGTTGACCGTGGTACTCTCGCTGACGCTATCCAGCGACGTGACGACCACGGGTACCTCGTAGCGACCGGCCGGAGCACCCTCAGGGGGGTGGAAGGTCAGGAGCAGTTGGTCCTGTTCCTTGGGGAAAAGGGCCAGGTCAGTACGAGAAAGGGTCACCCAAGAAGGGTCCAGCTCCTTCACCGCGATGGCGTACCGGTCCACGACCTCGCGCATGTTGCGCACAGTCACGGTAACCTCGGCCTCCTCGCCTGGGCGAACCTGCAGCGACGCAGTGGAGGTGAGCACGTGAATCAAGGCAGACATCAGCACTCCTCTCTTATCGTTCCACCCGGATAGCAGCCCAGGTGGCCCAATCTTGGGTCGAGTTCCCGTTGGCATAGACCTGGAGCAAGAAGGTGACCGTCTGGCCGGCCCAGTCCTCCAGCGAAACGCGGGCGCTGGACAGTTTGCCGTCGTAGGTCTCGACAATGTCGACAATGGTCGTTGTGCGTGTACCCTCCGGGTGGATCAAGACCTTGAAGCGCACCCCGTCCGAACTGCCGGCGCCCGAAATCAGGCCCACCAGGACATAGAGCTCGTCATTCGCGCCAACGACATAGGGCAAAGTGGAAAAATCCCCCTGGATGGCCCCATCTTCCGCATAGCGCGGATGGGTGACCAGGACCTGGCTGTACTCCTGGCCATTCTCCAGGGTCGCCTTGTTGCGGTACGAGACAAAGCCCGTATCTTTGTCCTCCACTCCAAAGGTCAACTCGCTGCTCTGGTCGTTGATCCAGCGCGCGTCCTCGGCCAATGGCAGCAGATTGTAAATCACATTGGCCGTCGGCAGGACGTAGACGGGAGGCAAAGTTAGGATCGGATGGACGATCATAATCGTCGGGGTGCGCGTGGCCATGGGGGTACTCGATGGCAGCGGCGTGTTGGAAGCAAAGGGTGTCTTTGTGGCCTCGGCCGGCGTAGTGGGTTTGATCTGGGTCGTCGGCACCGTGGTCTTTGGCGGCACCGCGGTCGGGCTCGTCAGGACGGGAACCTCCACGGTCGGTTCCACCTTGCCCCCCAGCCCTAGCCAGGCGGGCTTGAGGAGGACAATCAGGACGACCGCCACGGCGACCAGGCCCAGCAGCGCGGCGAGAAGGATGGGCCAAATGCGGCGGCGCTTGGGAACCAACTGCTGCCACTGGCCCTGCACTTGACGGGCCAAAGTGGGCACCTCGGCCGGCCGCGCCGTCACGGTAAAGGCGTAAGTCTTGCCGTCCAGAGGGCGGGCCACCTTGGGGCGCACGGTCAACTGCACCAGGCGCTCCTGGCCAGCCGGCAGGGTGGCCTGCGGCGGCTGGAAGGTATACAAGCAACCTTCCTCTGGGTCGCTGGCCGACAGCTGCACTGTCAGATCGTCGTTGCCCTGGTTGCTCAACTGCAAGGTAAATACACCCTCGGTGAGGCCGCTTTGGACCTGCGGTCGAATGGAGGACTCAAAGACCACATCAGCGGCGATCGACAACATCAGGTGGACCGTGGTGCGCTCGACTACGTTCTCTTGGGAAGCCACTTCGATGCGCACATCGTACGTGCCGGCCCGGGCCGCGCTGCTCTCCGGCAGGGTCAGAACGAGCCGTACGGAGTCCTCGTCCTTGGGAAAAAGCGATACCTCACCACGAGACAGGCTCACCCAACTCGGTTCGATACCGGTGACGGTAATTTTGTAGCGGTTGACAATCTCGCTCAGGTTCTGCGCAGTCAGGGTCAGTTCGGCCGATTCCCCAGGTTTGAGTTGCACCGATTCAGCCGAAAGAACGGCCCGGATTAAGGCGGACATTGGGTCACTCCGTTAGGACACAGATTACACAGATGCACACAGATTCCAAGTCTCAGTAGATCGCAGATTGGGTTCGTAGTGCACGCTTCAGCACGCTCCTACGGCGCTAAAGCGCCTACTACAAGCAAGAATTGCGCTCTACTGAGTCCCTTTTTCTTGATCCGTATTCATCTGTGTTCATCCGCGTCCAATACGTTTGCCGGTTTGAGGCACAGCTTTGCAGTTACGACGCCCCCATTATACCAGGGATCCCTACCTTTTGGCAATTCGCAGGGCATAGGTCGTATGGGCCGGCTTTTCCGCCTCGATGATCGCCCGCACCCGGGCCTCGTCGACCGCCGTGGGATCGGCGACCCGTAGGACGACAGAAAAGTGAAAGGGGCCGCCATCAGCCGGCTTCAGGTGCTCCTCGATCTGCGGCTCGACCCCAGCATAGATGCGCAGATAGGCCAACAGGCCTCGCCGCGTCCCCCGCCAACGGTACAGATCGGTGCCGCGGTGAATCAACTCCCGCCGGCGCTCCTCGGGCCAATTCTCGTCCAGGGCCAGATCAATCCACGATGCCAGCCAGGGCAAGAACGCGGGGGGGGTCATCCGGGGATCGAAATAATAAGCAATCTGGCTCAGGATGTCCTCAACCGGCACCAACTGGTCCTCAAAGATGCGCAAGAAGCGCCCCATAAAGTCGCTTCCCTGGTAGATGGCCGGCAGGTATTGCCGCAAGCGACTGGGTGGGGGTGAGGGCGGAGGAGGAGGCCCCGCCGCTTCCTCAGCAGGCTCTTCCGGCGGCAAGCGGCTAGGTGGGGGCACGATAGGAGGCCCCGCTGCTTTCCCCGCAAGTGCTTCCGGCGGCTGGCGGCTGGGAGCAGGCGGGGGAGGAGGCCCCGCTGCTTTCCCTGCAAGTGCTTCCGGCGGCTGGCGGCTGGGAGCAGGCGGGGGAGGAGGCCCCGCTGCTTCCTTCGCAGGCTCTTCTGCTGGCGGTAAAGACCTTGTTTCGTCCATCGTTTCTCCAATCCATCAAGGGGGCGTGCTTCAATCCTCCGCCACGACCAAATGGCGATAGGAGGCAATAAGCCCTCCCTCGGGCACCGGGATAAAGGACGCGGGCTCGCCAATCTTGCCCGTGCGGGCCTCGATGGGAAAGATCTTGGCCTCGGCAATAAACTCGACGCCGGGAATATCGTGGACCACGGCATAGATGTCGGCGATGTACAGTGGCCGGCCAAAGGGCCAACCGGTACCATCGCGTCCACCTTGCAGGGGATGCAGGAAACGGTAGACGGACTTCTCGACGCGCTCCCGCACGACATGGGCGTCCAGCCGTTCCCGCACCTTGATTTGTACCTGGACCGAAACCCAGACATAGGGTGGCGCGGCGATCTCGAGCGCCGTGCCCAACAGGCGACGCTCGTCAAGATAGTCCCGAACAGCCTCCGCCAACGGCGCCGGCACCTCCAGCTGCCGTGGGCTGGGCTGCAAGACACCCTCTAGGGTGGGGACAAGCAAGAGCCGCGTCATCCCGACCGGCAACGCGGCCTTTCCTTCGCCAGTACGCGGCTGCACGCACTTGGCCCGGGCGACACTGCTGGAGGCCTCTAGGGCCAGAATCTCGAAATCCTCGGCCGTCACCGCCCGATCGCGCGTGCGTAGTTGCCGCGGCGCCCGCATTTTGACATGCTCCAGCGTCTCGGCATCGCGCCCGCCAAAGGCCCCCTCGCGGTTGACGACCCCGGCGACAAAGGGGATCGAGGTCTTGAGCACCGTCAAGGTGCGCGGTCCGACATTGCCCAGCGTTCCCCCGCCCGTGCGGTACTGGGAAAGGCGGATCCGCGCGCTCTTGGAAGGGATAGCGCCAAACTGGCGAGTCGTCCCATCGGGCTGGCGGATGGCCGGCCCGAAAGAGATCTCGCCAACCGAACCGTCGCAGACAAAGTGGCGTGCCGCGGGCCCGGATCCCGAAAAGTCGGGCACGACGTCCCACTGCTCCCAGCCTCCCTCGACCTCAACTTCCACGTGCTCCCCTTCGCCCAGGGGTAACATGGGCGGCTGGGCGACGGTAAAGGACTGGCCGGGGCTACCGTTGCTGCGCCCTAGCTCCTCGAGCGGAACCACGGTGGCGTGGGTCGCGGGTACAGTGCCCCCGATGGCATAGCAGCCCAGGACCCGAATCTTGGGCGAGGTGGTGTAGGTGGGTTGCTCGGGCTCCGGTTCAATAACCTGGCAGCGAATCCAATAGGCCCGCTTGCCGTTCACCTCGACCGCCCCCAGCGTGTAGGGCAAATGCAGCGTCACATCGCCGCGCCGGTTGAGCCCCCCGGTCTGGTCCTTTTCCACATCCACGGGCACCCATAAGCCAGCCTGCTCGTCCCAGCACTCCCAAACCAACGGCGGTCGGGTAGGGTCGACCCCAATGCCCTCAATGGTACAACCAAAGGTAATCACGACCGTATGGCTGGCCATATCCTGCTGTAGACCCAGGTAAAAGGCATTGCCCGGCTGGGGTTTCTGCTCAAAGATCGGCAGGAGCGGGCCCGTGCGAATGAGCGAATCGGAAAGATCCTGGAAAGCAGCCCCATCGGGCGTGTTAAAGAAATAGATCGCCGTCGGCTGCTCGATGCGCAGGTTCCGATCGGTGCTAAAGATAATCGCCTCCTGAGTCGCGGTACGCACTGTGGCCACCTCGGTGCCCGCGGGAATCACGATGGGCTCGGGGCGGGGGGCCGTCAGGGTAAAGGCCAGATCGGCCTGCGCCGCAGCCGGCGGAAGCAGCTCGATCCCAATCAGGTCCAGGAAGGTGAGCAGGTTCTTTTCCGGCACCCGGTTGAGGCGGTAGAGCAGCATCTCCATCATCCAGGCAAAGAGCTCGATCAAGGTGATCCCGGGGTCGGAGAGGTTATGGTCGGTCCATTCCGGGCAATAGCGCGGGATCAGCTGGCGTGCCTCGTTGACGATTTGTTGAAAGGTTCGATCGTCGAGTTTCGGTGTCGGCAGGGCCATATCTTATTCCTCCTCCGGGATGCGATAGAATGGATAGACCAGGTTCCGGCGGTCGTTGGTGCTGCGGACGCGATAGTGAATGTCAATCATCAGAACGGCTTCCCGCTGCAGGTCGGGAGAGACATCGATGCGCTCGACCTCGATACGCGGCTCCCAACGGCCCAAGGCTTCGCGGACGTGATAGGCGACCAGGCCGGCCGTAGTCGGGCTGTTGGGGGCAAAGACCAAGCGATGCAGGCCACAGCCAAAGGCCGGCCGCATAACCCGTTCCCCCGGAGCCGTCTCCAGAATGATGCGAATGGCCTGCTCGATGTCGGGCGCTCCGGTCGACATCTTGATCCCCCCGCGGTGATCTACACCCAGGGGAAAGGCCCATCCACGACCCAGAAAATCGCCTTCCATATTCAACCTCCTACTATCCGCCAATCATCACATTCCCCGCCGCGACGACGGTCCCCACGGGGAGGTCCACCGGATCGTTACAGGTCATCGCCGTATCGCCGTTGCGGGCGGCCGGTTTCCCATTGATCATCACCGTCGTGCTGCCCATCTGGATGGTCGCCCGGTTCGTCGGCGGTTTCTGAAACGGTCCGCCTTGGGGGATATGCGGGGGCGTATTGGTAGCCGTACTGCCCACTACCGCAGCAGGCATCCCCCCAATGTTGACGTCCGTGCTCAAGCTACCGTCGAGGATGCCGTTGAACGGGTGCGGCAGCGGCGTCGGCACCGGCGGCCCCGGGGGTGCCGGGATCATGATGATGTGCGTATCCGTCGCAGTGATCGTGTCGCCTTGCTTGGCAGCTGGTTGGCCCATGTCAGTTCTCAGTTCTCAGTGTTCAGTTGTCAGTTGACAGTTGTCAGTGTTCAGTTTTCAGTTGACAGTCTACAGTTGATAGTTCGCAGTTGTCAGTCTACAGTCTACAGTTGACAGTTCTCAGTCTCTGCTGCTACTGTATCCTGCAAACTGTGAACTGTTAACTGATCAATTCAGGTTGATCACCGACCCCTTGACATTGACCTGCCCCGAGCTCTCCACCTCAACGCCGCCGGAGCCCTTGATGGTCACCGTACCCTGGGCCTCGATCTCCAAGTTGCCCTGAACCTCGATCTTGAGCCCATTGCTGGCCGTATCCAAGACAATCTTGTTCCCAGCGCTATCCTCGATGGTAATCCCGCCACCAGCATCGTCGTCGTCGAGCAGGATGATGTGGCCGGCCGACGTCTTGATGATCCGCTGCATCACCTGGCCACCAGCGCCCACGGCATCCCCACTCCCCAGGGGTGGAGCATCCTGCCCGTTCCACAGCGCACCCAGAATGTAGGGGCGGTGGACGTCGCCGTGCTCAAACCCCACCAGCACCTCGTCACCAACCTCGGGCAGGAAAAAGAAGCCGCGCTCGTCGCCGGCCATCGGCGCGGCGGTCCGAGCCCAGGTGCTCTCGACGTCGTCCCCTAGCCAGGGTAACTGAACCTTGACTCGACCTATCGCTTCGGGATCGTTGTTATCGGTCACCACACCCAGGCTGATCCACTCGCGGCCCTCACCCGGCGGCTGCACCAAGTCCAGCAGGGTCTGGGCCTGGCTGCCAGAGACAACAAAAGAGGTCTCGTAGGTGCCGGTGCGGCTGCTGAGACGGTGCACGGCTTGGGTGACGTAGTAGCGGCCGCTAAAGCGCTCGCCGACGTGCTGGATCTCTAACAAGCCGCCCGGTCGCAGCACGGGGTTACCGGTACTGCGCCCCTCGGCCCGCACAAAGGCGTTACTCAGCTCGTCGCACAACGACTGGGCCAAGGCATCCGCCTCGGCCTGGGTGCGCACGGGACGGTGGACGACGACGGCACGGGCCTCACCAAAGGCCTCCTGGGCCAGTTCACCGCCGGAACGCTCATCGCCGATCTCGGGTGTGCCCCGTCCATCGGTCGCCTGCCCGACGATGGCCCGCTTCTCCTGCGGGTCCCATCCACGAACGACGACCTCGTTCACCTGCCGGCCGGCGCTGAGTACCGGGTGAAAGTGCAGCAACGCGGTGCCCCATTCCAGGGTCAGCGGCTCTGGTGGGCTAGCCGATGGGCGATTGAAAAAGAGCTTGCCCTCCTCCACCCAAAAGGAGAAACCGATGCGCTCGGCCCGATCGCGCACAAAATCATAGTTGGTCCGATTATCCTGCAGGATATAGTCATAGACCTCGGAGGTGGATTCAACCTCGGGGCGCAGGCCCACCTCGCGGGCGATGCGCGTGACCAGGTCGCTGTCGGTCATCTGAACAAAGGAGCGCGTCTGCCGGCCGCGGTGCAGGCGATGCGAGCGGTCATAGCCCCGCACCACCAACGTCTGGGTTCCCTGGGCGGTGGGCTGCAGTTCCAACCCGACGATCTCGCCGTCAAAGACGGCCTCCAGTTCGTCACCAGCACCCATCTCCACCTTGAGCTCGCGACCGACGTCAAAGGTCTCGCCATCCACCAGTTCCAGGTCGCCATCCTGAAAGCGCAGCGTACAGAGCGCCGGCAGGTGCAGGCCCTGCTCCACCGCGACCTGCATCAGGCCTTGCATGGCCGCCTCGGGAATGGACTCGTCACCGACCAGGATATGACATTGGTCCTGTAGTCTTTGCTCGGACATTAGCTCCTCCGCGGCACAATGACCAAGCGCTGCCCGGGCGTCAACTGCAAGGGGTCATCCAGGTCGTTGGCCTCGGCGATCAGCCGCCAACGGGTGGGATCTCGATAGTGCTCATAGGAAATCCAGTCCAGCCGGTCGCCCGGACGGACGACATAGGTCCGCCGCCCCGGCCGGCCGGCCGTCGTCGGGTTCTGCGGCGGATAGGTGCCCTCGTGCTCCACCTGCTGAAAGGTCACCTCCACCGTGGCCCGCACCGGCCGGCCATCCTCGAGAAAATAGGTAAAGTTCTGACTCATCTCGGTAATGATGGCCTTGAATCCCCACACGCGGCCCCAGGAGAACATCACCCGCGGCGGCCGGCCCATATTGCTGCGGTCGTTGCGCAAGTCAGGGTCTACCTGCATCAAAGCCAGCAGTTTTTCGGTATGGTCGCGAACGTCGGTCTGTGCTTCAAAGGTGTCAAAAAACAGCGTCATTTCCAAGGTCATCGCCCGTCCGCCGGAGAACCGCGGCACCGGCACGTCGCCCCCCATCACGGTGACGTCCTCCCAAGTGTTGCTCTTGGTAAAGGTGTACTCGGTGGGATTAAAGAGACACTGAATCTCTTCGTTGGTCTCCAGGTTGGTGATATAGGCCTTTTCTAGTGGCATACGGCCCTCCAATGTGCCCTGAAAACGTACCTACGTGCGCGCTGAAGCGCGCACTACAAACACACTACAAACAGCTCAACGTGTACCTAGGTGCGCGCTGAAGCGCGCACTACAAACATACTACAAACACAGCGATCAAAAACCGCGCCGTTCGCGCTCCAGTTCCAGACGGTAGCGAATCCGGCGATAGATCTCTTCGGCCAAAGACTCGATGTCGACCCCGGCCGTTTCCTGTTCCGCGCCACCGGATGCCGGAGCCGCCTGCCGGGCCACCCTGCGCGCCGCGGGCGCGCGTCGCAGTGGGCCGGCAGCGGGGGTAGCCGGAATGGGCCGGGGCGGTAAAGCCGCCGCGGCTGGGCGGTTAAGCTTGGCCGCTGTGGTCGCCGGTCCCCGCCACAACGGCATGGACGCTGGCGCTGCCGGACCAGCCCGCTGCGCCGCGCGGTCCCGGTCCGGGGACAGCGCTTGCCAGACCGACTCCTCGGCCGCCCGAGCCAACGCCTCCTCGCGCCGGGCGGCCGGCGCACCCGGATGGGTCGCCCGCTGCTCCAGTGCGTGCACCGCCTCGTGGGCCAGCAACGACAGACCGCGCCGGCCTGCCAAATCGTGACGGGCCTCCCGCATCAAGATATGGGGGCCCACAGTGGCCGCCGCCGCGCCCACCTCGCCGGCCACCGCCGCAGCCTCTGCCTCGGTGTGCAACCGCACGCCGCCCAGCGGCAGGGACAACATCCTTTCCAGGCGCGCGCGCGGACCCGGGGGGATCGGTTTTCCCGGCCCCAGGCGGGCTAGTTTGGCCTGCACCCGCCGCGAAAGGGTCAGCGCCGCCCGACCGGCAGCACGAAGGACCGGCCCAACCCGAGTTGGCGGCACCGCCGAGGAGCGGCCAGAAACCCCGGCATCCAAAGCACGACGCGTCATGGTCGGCCGGGCTCGCGTCCCGACCGGTTGGCCTTGCACAGGACGATCCTCCGGCAGCGGCATCTCCACCGCCGGGTAGGATACGACTGGGCCACCATCTGGCTCCAGGCGCGGCAACGGCACCGCGCCATCCTCTTCAAGCACCACCGCCCGGCGGGGTGGCAGTACGGAGGAAGACGGTGTGGCAGGCTTTCCAAACTCGGCCGGCGGCACAGCAGGAGTGCGTTCGGTTGGCAACGCGAGCGGCGCTCGCCGCCAGCCGGGCGGCGCCGGCGTCACTCCTTCAACCGACGGCACCTGAGGTCGCGGCGGCGAAAGCAATCGCCCAGCGGGAGTGGCTTCCGCACCCGGGGCCGGCCGGCCGGCCCCGGG
>Ga0272444_10003193_pt1 | contig 14888 bp, 17 predicted proteins | sample SSMForm13_FD_201033 | JGI IMG/M metagenome (GOLD analysis project Ga0272444, IMG submission 201033) | Marine sediment archaeal communities from Little Sippewissett salt marsh, Falmouth, MA, United States - SSM-Form-13 | ecosystem: Environmental > Aquatic > Marine > Wetlands > Sediment ...
ATGAATGGGAATCCAACCCTTCGATCATCAGCAAGAAACTAAAAAACGGCAGCTATCCGAAGGACTTCTTTAAAAAGCCTGAAGATGATTATCTTAAGGTCGAGGCTGTTCAAGTAAAATGATTATTGTCACTAATCCCGTCATATTGTAGGCAGGTTCAAATATTATTTTCATTTTACCAGCGGCAGTAGGGCTGGGATGCCCTGATTATATAGGTGATATCATGAGTGAAGCGGACCTTGAAGAGAGCAAGGCCTTTGGCCAGCCGGTTACACAGGTGGCAGTGAAGCATTCACTTCCCGCAGAGCCCGCACCACTGGGCCTCATCGGCCTGGCGGTGGCAGCACTGGTACTTGGAGTGACGGACCTTGGGATCGTGGATGCAGGCGACAAGTCCCTGATGATACCCTGGACGCTGTTCCTTGGTGCGACCGCACAGCTGATAGCCGGAATAATGGACTTCAGAAGGGAGAACATCTTCGGGGCCACGGCCTTTACGACCTATTCCCTGCTGTGGTACTCTGTTTCCCTCACATTGTACATCGCGATCTACACTGGAAAGGGCAACCTGGACCACTATGCCTATGGCTTACTGGGTTTCCTGTTCTTCAGCATTATCCTCACAGCAGCGTCGGCCATGACCAACAAGGCTTTGTTCGGCATCCTCATATTCATAGACCTTGCCATTGCAGCATTGGTCTACCACCTTCTCGCAGATGTTTCAGAGGAGCCAGTGGGCGTCTTCCTGATCTGCGTGTCACTGCTGTCCTTCTACACTGCAGCAGCGGTGCTGCTCAACAACATGGCTGGTAAAGCTGTACTGCCCTTGGGAAAACCATTGTGGCAGCCGTGAAAATCAGATGGTTTCCATCTTGAAGAGCACTTTATTGTTCTTCAATGTGGCATGGACCTTGTCAGCGAACCACAGTGCATCGTTGATGGTGGCGTCCTTGTCCCAGTTGTACACGAAATCATAGTTGCCCTGGGTGGGTTTGAATCCCATCTGGGCCAGCTTGTCAACGATCTCCGAGGGTTTTCCGCCCTCGCTGTCGAATGTTACCGTAAGGTAGGTTTTCATGGCTATCAATATACAAATGCACCATCACCTATATTAACCTTTATGTAGAGCCACACAGAGGATTTTTACTAGGCCCACAAAATAGTGGGGCAAGGTTTTTATATTACAACCTTCCTTATACAACCAAAGGTTAACAACGGAGGGCACATATGGAAGAAGAGCTCATTGACGACCTATTGGCCGTGCTCGGCAACAGCACAAGGAGGAAGATACTCCAGCACCTTGCACTGGCATCCTACTACCCGCTGCAGCTCTCAAGGGAGCTGGATGTGAGCCAGCAGGCTGTGACAAAACAGCTCCGAATACTGGAGGAGATGCAGATCGTGGGGTGCACGGTAGAGGACAGCGAAGCAGGACCCCCCCATAAAAGCTACGTGTCGCAGAAGAGGATGACGCTCACTGTAGATTTGGGGCCCAACCTGTTCGACACCAGGGTGCTTGCCATTACCGAGGAGCAGCTGGACAAGGAGTACCTAGACCAGATGTTGGACCGAATCGGCGTGACAGAGGAGGACAGGGAACTGGATTTTGATGACATCCAGAAGATGTACTCCCAGGTCAAGGACGAGGCAGAATCCCTTGAATCGAGAAGGATAACACTGCTGTACCTCAAGGACCGCATACTTATTGCAGCAAAGCGGTACCTGGATACCATTGCAAATAACTCCATGGAAAGAGGAATATACTACTACCTGTTGGAGCACCCGCAGGCCACCCCTATGGAGATATCCGACATGCTGGATATTCGGGTCAAGGTCGTTGAGCAGGCCCTCGAGAAACTGAAGGGAGGAATAATGAATGAAACGGTATAGAAAAGGAGATGATTGGTTCGATGACTTCGACAGCTTCTTCTTCGAGGACATGGAGGAGCAGTTCCAGCGCATGCGAAGGTCCATGGAGAGGATGTTCTCTGACATACAGCCCGACCAGATGCAAATGGACGAGCCCTTTGTCTACGGGTTCTCCATGCGTGTTGGTCCTGATGGCAAGCCTGTGTTCCAGGAGTTCGGGAACACCAGGCAGGAACTGTCCACGGAAAACGTCCAGCCCAAGGGCAGGGAGCCCCTCACCGACGTGTGCGAGAGGGAGAACAAGTACTTCGTGACACTGGAGCTTCCAGGTGTGGACAAGAAGGACATCGACCTCGTCCTTACGGAGAAGGACATCACAATCGACGTCCAGAAGCAGGACCGCACCTACCACAAGCAGGTCACGTTCAGTACGAAGGTGGACCCTGATTCAGCAAAGGCCACATATAAAAACGGCGTGCTGGACATAGCCCTGGACAAGGTCCAAGAACGTAAGGAAGGCAAGAAGATCAGCATCGACTAGGTGATCAAATGAGCAAGAAACAGAGCAGTGCACAGCAAGATGGCGGCAAGCAGCCAACTGAGCAAAACAAGGGCCGCCAGCATGAAGACAGCATCCAATCAAACCAGAAAGCCAAGGCCAACCAACAAGACACTATCATCCAATCAAACCAGAAAGCCAAGGCCAAGCCAGGCAATCCAGGTGCAGAACTGACACTAAGCCAAGATCCGAACCCACTGGAGGAGAAGATAATAGCCCTGGAAGGCACCATCAGCGAGCTCCAGGAACTACTGAAGCGCGTGCATGCTGACTTCGACAACTACAAGAAGCATGTCGAGAAGGAAAGGGAGAACATCATACGCATGGCCAACCAGGACCTGATGCTCGGCCTCGTTGACATACAGGAAAACTTCCGGAGAGCCCTGGACAGCCAGTGCAAGGAGGAGGACCTGAAAGGCGGTGTGGCCCTCATACAAAAACAGCTGGACAAGCTGCTCAACGACTCGGGTCTGGAGCCAATGGACCTGCTAGGAAGACAGTTCGATCCCAACCTCCACGAGGCAGTGCTCCAGGTTGAAGGAGAAAGCGAAGGGGAGATCATGCAGGTCATCCAGCAGGGCTACATGCTCAATGGCAAGGTCATCCGCACACCCAGAGTGGCGGTGGCCAGGGGCAAGGATGACCATGAAGATGCTAATATAGTTAATAAGATAGATGAAAATAGAACAGAAATGAAAGAAAACTCAAATGAAGACACAAAAAATGAAAAAACAGATGAAGTAAAGGAAGATCCAAACGTTCAAGATAACAACTAGGAGGGAGAAAAATGAGCAAGATCATAGGAATAGATTTAGGAACAAGCAACTCGGCGGCAGCAGTGATGATGGGCGGCAGGCCCACCATCGTGCCCAGCGCTGAGGGACCGACCATGAGCGGCAAGATGTTCCCGTCATACGTGGCCTTCACGAAGGACGGCCAGATGCTGGTGGGAACCCCCGCGAAACGCCAGGCAGTCACCAACCCAGACGGAACGGTGTTTGCTGCGAAGAGGCTCATGGGCACGGACAAGAAGATAACGATCAGGGGGAAGGAATACACCCCCCAGGAGATATCAGCGTACATACTCCAGAAGATAAAGAGGGACTCCGAGGAGTTTCTCGGGGAGGAGGTTACAAAGGCCGTGATAACAGTACCGGCATACTTCGATGACAACCAGAGGACAGCAACCAAGGACGCAGGCCGCATCGCTGGACTGGAGGTGGTGCGCATCATCAACGAGCCAACCGCAGCATCATTGGCATATGGTGTGGACAAGACCGAGACAGACAAGAAGGTGCTCGTCTTCGACCTGGGAGCAGGCACATTGGACGTCACCATCATGGAGTTCGGGGACGGTGTGTTCGATGTTATCTCCACGAGCGGTGATACCCAGCTCGGAGGGAAGGACATGGACGATGTGGTGGTGAACTGGCTCGCATCCGAGTTCAAAACCGAGACAGGTGTCGACCTCTCAAAGAACCCGGAGGCCATGAACAGGCTCAGGGAGGCCAGTGAGAAGGCCAAGATCGAGCTCTCCAACATAATGGAGACGGAGATAAACCTGCCTTACATCACGGCCGATGATTCTGGACCAAAGCACCTGGTGAAGAAGCTCTCCAGGTCCAAGCTGGAGGAGCTGGTGGACCCAATAGTCAAGAAATGCCAGGCACCGATGGAGCAGGCGATAAAGGATGCGAAGCTAACGCCCAAGGGTGTGGACAGGGTCATTCTAGTGGGCGGCCCTACAAGGATGCCCATAGTCCGGAAGTTCGTAGAAGAGTACGTCGACAAGAAGGCCGAGAGGGGCGTTGATCCCATGGAATGCGTGTCCATGGGCGCAGCGATCCAAGCTGGGGTAATAGCCGGAGAGGTCAAGGACATACTCCTGCTGGACGTGACCCCGCTATCACTTGGGGTTGAGACCCTTGGAAGCGTGTTCACCGTGCTCATAGAGCGCAACACTACCATTCCGGTCACAAAGAAGAAGATATTCAGCACCGCAGCCGATTACCAGCCCAGCGTGGACGTGCACGTGCTCCAGGGTGAGAGGCCAATGGCCGCAGACAACACCTCCCTGGGCAGGTTCACACTTACCGGCATACCGCCGGCACCAAGGGGCATACCGCAGATCGAGGTCAGCTTCGACATAGACGCCAACGGCATACTCAATGTCTCAGCAAAGGACCTGGGCACAGGCAAGCAGCAGAGCATTACCATCACCTCGTCCACCAAGCTCTCCGAGAAGGAGATTGAGGACATGATAAAGAATGCCCAGAAGTTTGCTGATGACGACAAGAAGCGCAAGGAAGTGGTGGAGACCCGCAACCAGGCCGAGACCCTTGTATACACCGCCGAAAAGACAATCGCGGACCTGGGAGACAAGGTCACCGAGGACGAGAGGAAGTCCATCCAGGAGGCCGTCAAGGCCCTGAAGGAGGCCATGGAGAAGGATGACAACGAGGCCATCAAGGAGATGATGAAGAAGCTCGAAGAGACCATCACTCCAGTGGTCAGCAAGATGTACCAACAGGCCGCCCAGGACTATGCACAGCAGCAAGCCCAGCAGGAAGGCGGCCCGCAGACTGGCCAGTCCGGTGAAGACAACAGCCAGGGCAGCGACGACAATGTGGTTGATGCAGACTACAAGGTGGTTGACGACAAGGAATAGGTTTAAGACCTGACCAGTATACAGGCAAGCTGCGTAATATGGGGATTGGCAATGGCCAGCACGGTCCTTGCCTCCTCTTTCCATGTGCACCTACCAAGGAAACAATGCAATGACCAAAAGGGATTACTACGAGGTCCTGGGCATAGAGAAGAGCGCTGGACCCGACCAGATCAAGAAGGCCTACCGTCAAAAGGCAAAGAAGTTCCACCCAGATGTCTACCAGGGGGATAAGAAGGAGGCAGAGGAGAAGTTCAAGGAGGTATCAGAGGCCTACGAGGTCCTGGTAGACGAGAACAAGAAGGCGGCCTACGACAGGTACGGCCATGCTGGTGTGGATCAGGAGTTCGGGCCTGGCGGCTTCAACTGGCAGAACTTCCATCATTACGAGGACATATCAGACATATTCGGTGAGATACTTCGAGGCTTCGGAGGCGGAGGAGGAGGTTTTGGAGGCAGCATCTTTGACGAGATATTCGGTGGTCGCTCAGCCCGCTCCAGGGGTCCAAGTCAAGGCCGGAGCATCAGGTATGACATCTCAATCACCTACGAGGAGGCTGCCAAGGGTGTGGAGAAGGAGATATCACTCTCAAGAAATCAGAAATGCGAGTCCTGTAGCGGTACTGGTAGTGCCGAGGGCAGCTCCACCAGGCAGTGCTCCACATGCGGGGGCCGAGGTCAGGTGCAGCAGGTCCAGTCCACGGGATTCGCGAGAATGGTCAGGGTTATGGACTGCCCGGACTGCAGGGGCAGGGGCACCATCATAGAGAACCCATGTCCTTCATGCAGGGGCTCAGGTCTGCAGAAGAAGAAGAACTCGCTCAAGGTCAGCATCCCGGCAGGCATCAGGGACGGCTCCAACCTCAGGCTCAGGGGAGAGGGTGAGGCTGGTGAGAGGAATACCCCTCCTGGAGACCTGAACGTTATCATCCACCTCAGACCGCATAACAAGTTCGTGAGGCACGGCAACGACGTTGTCCACGAGACAGAGATCGACTTCATACAAGCCATACTCGGCGATGAGATCAAGGTCCCGACCCTCACAGGCAAGGCGGAGCTCATAATACCTCCTGGCACCCAACCGAACAGCGTGTTCAGACTCAGAGGCCAGGGATTTCCGGACCTGTACTCTGGAAGGAAGGGTGATGAGCTTGTCAGTGTCAGGGTCATGATACCAAAGAAGCTCAACCAAGACCAGAGGGAGCTGCTTCAGCAGTATGCTGAGATGGAGGGAAGGAAGCTGAAGGGCAAGCACGGCTCGAGCCCGCGGATCCTCAAGAAGGCAAAGAAGATACTGGAGGGGGAAAGATGAAAAGCATGTTGACATTGGTTGGCCTCGGGTTGGGGCACCCAAAGGGCCTGACACTGGAGACAGAGGAGGCCATAATGGAAGCGGATTCCTTGTTCCTAGAGACCTATACAAGCCCAGTACCGGAGCCGACCATTGATGCAATCCAAAAAAGGACAGGTAAGAGGTTCACACTCCTTGACAGAAAGGCAGTGGAGGAGAGCAATACGATTTTCGAGGCCGCCAAGACCGGTAAGGCAGTTGTCGCTGTCGGCGGCGACCCTCTCATGGCCACAACCCACCAGGAGCTTCTCATCAGAGCAAGGGACATGGGCATAGAGACCAGGGTGGTCCACGCCCCGTCCATCATTAGCGCGGTGGCTGGTGCGGCGGGTCTTCAGCATTACAAGTTCGCCAGGATCGTCAGCCTGCCCTGGCCCAAACCAAATTTCTTCCCGACAAGTCCTTATGATAACATCAAAGCCAACCTTGAGAGAGGAGATCACACCCTCCTATTGCTGGACACCGAGGAGGTTGACGGAAGGATGATGACCGCTAATGATGCCATTGATATATTGGAGGGGATGGAAGAGCAGAAAGGGAATGGGATAATTGATCCTGACCAGCTCGTAGTCGTACTGGCAAGGGTCGGTCATGACGATCAGCTCGTTGTATCAGGACCAATTAAAACCCTCAAGGGCAAGGATTTCGGACCTCCTCTACATTGCTTGATAATACCTGGAAAGCTGCATTTCATGGAAGAAGAGGCCATGGACAAGCTCACAGAGCATTGACCCCCTCTAATTTTGGTTCATTTTTTGTGCCATCTCTCCGTTTATTGAACATTCGCGATAAATAATTAACCAGGCCAGAAGCAGTTCAGAAATGGGATTTCTCCACCCTGATACCCTTGGTTGCTAAATGCGGGGCGATGGTGGACTGGCTGGCGGCCCAGGTCGTGGCACCCTGTACCTCTTTTCCAATGCCCATTACCTCGTTCAATATTGTCCTGATATCGCCGATGAGCTTGAAGGCATTGGGCGCCACCGGTACTAGCTCTCCCTTGTCGACAAGGAATGATGTTGACCTGTTGGATGAAGAAAAGGTCGGTGCGCCGTATCTGGTAGGATAGGTGTACCAGGTCCTTGGCAGGACCAGCGTCGGTCCCTCCGCTACCTCCACGAGCTCATCGAAGCTCATGTCCCCTGGCTCAAGTATCATGTTGGTACCTGAATCCGAGGGAAGGGCACCCGCACATCTTCCTGGAACAAGGTCCGTCCTGAAGCCATTGCCAGGTTTTCCAAGCTCGTACAGGAATGAATAATAGGAATCTGCCAGCACGTCCTTCCACTGCCCTTTCTCAATAAGGGTGTGCTTGCTGGTGGGTACGCCTTCATCATCATAGTTTTTGGATGACATGCCGTCCTTGATGAGCGGGTCGTCCCTGAACGTAATGAGCTCAGAAGCTACCATCTCGTCCATCTTCGGGAAGAGAGCATCCTTTTCATTGAAGAGCTTCTTCCTCTCCACTGGCAGCCATGACATGCCCATGTATATGGAGCCCAGGGTAAATGCCGATGCCATCATGTTGTCAATGATGTCCGACACTGCGTATGGTGAGAGTATGACAGAATAATCTCCCTCATCCACCTTCTTGAGCTTGGGGGTTATCCGGGCTGGCTCCAGGGCATCTACAGCTGCTTTCTCGGCATCCAGGTCTTTTGCTAGCCTGGCAGAGTGCCAACCAACACCAGATGATACGATATCTGCCCCTTTCAGCTTCTCGCCTGTGAGCTGGGCCACGATGAAGGTGTCAATGTCGTTGTCCACCTCGACCCCATTGGTATTTGCAACCGAGAACTCCTGGGATACTGTCATGATCTTTCCAGCAAGGTCCAGGTTGTTCTGGTCAACCACAGATGTGGCTGCCTCTGCGGCCTTGATAAGGTCATCCTCCACAGCTCCTTTGTAGATCTTCTTGTCATACGGGAGCTTGCCCTTTTGCTTGCCCACATCCTTGACCAGGTGCTTGTAGTTCGGGTCAGCCTCCATGCGTTTGGCGTTCTTCAGTGCTGAATATATCGCAAGCTTGATGGCTCCAACTGTGAAGTATGATGTGGTTGCGGTACCCATGGACTTTCCGACCACGATCCTGACGCCAATGCCGCTGGTCTCTATGGTCTTGAGCTGCTGTGCCTCGGGTCCGAACTTCTTCCTGCCGTACCTCAAGGTCTCGATCCTGACCATGGTGGTGCTGTTCCTGGAAACGTATCCCTCTGCCTCGGTTATCTCAGGGTGCTTCTCCACCTCTGACATGATCAACGGCAGTATCTCGTTGAATTCCATTCAAGCACCTCCCATGAGCCTGGCCTTGCCTGCCATGATTGGCCCCCCATTGGCCAACCTCATTATCTGCATGGGGTCTCCCTTGCCGCAGTTGGGTATCTGCTTCAATTCGAAGGTCTTCTCGTTTCCGACCTGGAAGACCGAGCCTAGGAAGTCCGGGGTATTTCCGAGGATGGCCAGGTTCTTGTACATCCTGCCGATCTTGCCGTTCTTGATCTCCCATCCGTCGTATGCGTTGATCTGCCACCTGTACCTCAGAGAGCCAATGGATGGGATGCTCTGGTGACCCAGTATCACGCCTTCCTTGATGTCCTCTATCATCTCTCCAAGATTGGAAGGTCCGTCTGGATTGGATTCGAAATATGTGTTCGTCATTCTAATGATTGGCATGACACCAGCATGGATGGAGCGCATTGCACCGCTGGGCTCTGCATCTGCTATGGCAGCGGTTTGCCTGCTGTGCAGGAATCCCTTCAACTGCCCCTTCTCGATATGGACCACACGCTTGGCTGGCACGCCTTCATCATCATAGTTGAAGGTACCAAAAAGACCTGCATGCCTGTCCATGGGCCTTGCGTCCGAAACCGCTGTTACCAGCTTCGAGCCGATGTTCTTACCGCTCTTCTTTGCCCACCATGCTCGGCCGGCCCAGGCTGATTCGCCTCCAAGCACCCTGTCGCCTTCTACCGGGTGGCCAACGATCTCGTGTACCTGCAGTGAATTGAAGGTGGGTCTTGTTACCACCGTGGTGTTGTCGGTCTTCGGGGTCACTGCTATGGTTGCCAGCTTCTTTGTTAGCTTGGCTGTGTTCAATGCAAAGGCCAGGGGTTTTATCTTCTCAATGTACTCCCAACCGCCCCTTGCCCCGAAGGGTATCCATACTGCCTGCGTGTCCTTATCGGATGAGGCCACGACATACACGCCGCCCTCGATGATCATGATGTCCTGTATGATGGCAGATCCCTCGCTGCTCCAGAAATAGCTGGTAATATCCTCGTGGGACAGGGAAAAACGGGCCATGGTGATGTGCTCTATGTCCATCATCCTTTTGGAGATGTTCTGGACCATGACCTTCTTCTCGTCTATTGGAATGGGTTTCTTCTTCATGTCCGCTTGCACGGTCTCCTGGACAGGCTCGACATCTGCCAGCTCGATCTTTCTGTTCTTCTTCGCGGCCTTTGCTGCTTTCACTGCCTTCCTGGCGCATTTGGAAAGCCCCTCTTCCAGGTCAGAAGGATTTGATATTTCCAGGGAATGGAAGCCCCAGGTACCTCCAGCCAGTGCTCTAATGCCTACCTGGGTGCTGTCATCCACCGCTACTCTCTTTATGTTGCCGTTCTCGGCCATGGTTCCTTCCGAGGTCTGGGTGGTGATGCGGATATCCGCGTATTTGGCGCCTAGGTTCTCGCAGCTGTCGATAGTTGCATCTAGGATGGATTCGTCCACTGGTATCTTTTCGCTCATTCCTCTCGCCGATGTATTTCTGTACTCTTATATAGTTATTTTCTAGAAATAAGATATCATAGACATCCACTTTCACCCAACTCCGCACGATATTATTATAAGGCAAACCACAGATTTGAAGGTGGTGATAACGTGACCGAGATCAGCATAGAAGAGTTGCCAGGAGTAGGACCCGCAACTGCAGAGAAACTGAGAGAAGCTGGATATTCGGACCTTATGAGCATCGCCGTCGAATCCCCCTCATTGCTCGCGGACACCGCGGACATAGGGGAGGGCGTGGCCATCAAGATCATTAACGAGGCCAAGAAGGCCGCAGATGTCGGCGGTTTCGAAACAGGCGACCAGGTGATGGAGCGCAGGAAGAGCGTGCGTAAGATCACGACATGCTCGAAGGCACTGGATGAGCTATTAGGTGGAGGGGTGGAAACCTTTTCGATAACCGAGCTGTACGGGGAGTTCGGCTCGGGTAAGACCCAGATCGGGCATCAATTGGCAGTGTGTGCCACCATGCCAGAGGAGAACGGCGGTCTGGATGGTGATGTGATCTATATTGACACAGAGAACACCTTCAGGCCTGAGAGGATAACCCAGATGGCAAGAGGCTTGGACCTGGACCCGAACGAGGTGCTCAAGCGAATACACATTGCCAGGGCTTTCAACTCCCACCACCAGATCCTTCTGGTAGACAAGGCGTTGGAGTTGGCAAAGGACAACAAAGCCAGACTAGTAATAGTGGATTCCTTGACAGCGCATTTCAGGGCGGAGTACATAGGTAGAGGCGCGCTGGCAGAGAGGCAGCAGAAGCTGAACAAGCACATGCACAAGCTCCTCAAGTTCGCAGACCTGAACCATGCTGCTATCGTGGTAACGAACCAGGTATCTGCAAAACCCGATGCATTCTTCGGGGACCCCACAAGGCCAATTGGCGGTCATATCGTGGGGCATACTGCCACGTTCAGGATCTACCTGAGAAAGAGCAAGGCCAGCAAGAGGATCGCCAGGCTCATTGACAGCCCGAATTTACCTGAAGGGGAAGCGGTGTTCAACGTCATCGAGGACGGGGTCAGGGATTGAGAAAAACCTAAATAACCCCTCATCATGACCCGAACATGGATATCCGCTGTTTGCCAGGAATGAGCTGGGGCTCGAACTCGTATCTTCTCATGGGTGAGAGACCTACATTGGTCGATACTAGTCTTGATTCTGCTATTGTTGGCCAGGTCGCAGATCACATGGATATTAAGGATCTTGAGGTCATTATCCTAACCCATAGGCACGTGGACCATGTTGGGGGAGCAGCGCATCTTCTTGAGAGGTCCGATGCCGAGCTTTACTGCTCCGAGAAAGCCCTGGAAGCATTGATGAATGCTGACAACACCACAGGTGCAAGAACCTTCGGTGGGCACCTTGAACCGCTTCCAGTGAAGGAATTGAAATCCGCGGTCCTGGAGGCAGGGGGTACCGAGTGGCGGGTCATATCCACACCAGGGCATACATCCGACAGCATATGCCTGTATTCTCATGAGGAAAAGGCACTGATATCGGGAGATACCATATTCTCAGATGGCGGTGTAGGAAGGTGGGACCTCCCGTCCGGCAGCTTTAAGGAGCTGAAGGCATCGGTGCAGAAGCTGGCAGAGATGGAGGTAAACAGCCTTTACCCAGGGCACAACAGATGGGTTGAGGGCAACGGCCAAGCCCACGTGGCAATGGCATTAGAGGCTCTGGGCATGTACTTTGGTTGAAGGAGTGAAGATGAACAGGGACCATGTCTTGATGATCCGCGTTTTGACCCTGATCTACGGAGCCGGAATATTTCTGTTGTCTGCGATGTCGGTCCCGCCAGGTCCCGAAACTACCCTGCCAGGTGTTTTGGGTTGGGACAAGTTCCAGCATTTTATTTTATATCTAGGATTTGGAATTCTCCTTGGCATTTCATTTCTAGAGTTCGAGATTGACAGGCACGCAGCACTGTTCTTCGCGTGGATGAGTGGAGCATTGTATGCGGTCCTGGACGAGGTACACCAATCCTTCGTTCCAGCAAGGGAGTTCAGCTTTTTTGATATTGCTGCCGATTGGATTGGAATAGGATTGGCTGTAGTTTTGATATTGATAATTATAACTGCTTTAGAATGCAGGGAATACAGAAAGCAAAGAAGTCATTGAGAAGGATCAGACCAATTTCATAAATTCCTCTTTTAGTTTGGCGTGGGTCTTTTGCATGGATTCAGGTATCACGCGCACGTCGTCGAACACTGGCATGAAATTGGTATCTCCGTTCCATCTTGGTACCACGTGTAGATGGACATGGCCCTCCAATCCAGCACCTGCGGTCCTACCCACGTTGATCCCTAGGTTGAATCCCTCAGGGTTCATGGAGTTCCTCAGGGTCTTGACGCATAGCTGTGAAAGCCGGAACATTTCCGCGTATTCCTGGTCCTTGAGCTCGACCACGTCCCCAACGTGGCGTCTTGGTGCCACAAGCAGATGCCCTGGGTTGTAGGGGTACTTGTTCATCACCACCTCTACAAGTTCGTTCTGAAAAATGATCAGGTTGTCCTTTTCTGGGTTGCAGAGGAAGCATCCGTCCTGCTTGTCGCAGCATTCTATGTACTCAATGCGCCAGGGAGCATATATCCGCTTCATGAAAGGGCATTGTGCGGCAAATGCTTAAAGGTTTTTACCCTCTGCACAAACTTGTTCTATCCGGGGGTTAAGATCCACAGCAAGATTAATATCACACTTCCATATCTCGACCCACCAGTGAGCCGGTTTCGATAGCGGGTTGGAGCGATAAACCTATATATAACCACCTTATTCCCCACTCTTACCGACTCTGACGGATATGACTGTTTGGACGGTGTTTAGGAGATGACAACTGTTTACGATGTTCCACCAACGCAGCTGATCGAGGCTGTAGCACAGGACCTGAAGGGGAAAGCAGAGTTCAAGCCCCCGGCATGGAGCGAGTACGTCAAGACTGGAGTCCACAGGGAAAAGGCCCCTGAGAACCCAGACTGGTGGTACGTGAGGGTAGCAGCAGTGATGCGCAAGGTCTACACCCACGGCCCGATAGGCGTGTCCAGGCTTACAGCTGAATGGGGCGGTCCAAAGGATAGGGGCTCCAAACCCTACAAGGCCAGGAAAGGTTCAGGTTCCATAGTGCGCGTGTCCTTGAAACAGCTGGAAGCGGCTGGTTTAGTTGTGAAGAAAGGCAAAGTTGGTAGGATCATATCTCCAAAGGGCCAGTCATACCTTGACAACATGGCCAACAAGGTCAAACAGGACATCGTCAAGGACATGCCAGAGCTGAAGAAATACTGATGGTGAGTCCAATGGAGGACCCAGAGCTTGAAGCCATACGCCAGAAGAAACTCCAGGCTCTACAACAGCAGCAGGAGCAGGAGTCCGAGAGGGCCCAGTTCGAGGAGCAGAAGAAGGCCCTCATGCGGCAGCTCCTGGACATCAAGGCAAGAGAAAGACTGGAGAACATCAGGCTGGCAAAACCTGATGTCGCAAGTGCAGTGGAGCAGCAGTTGCTGGCCCTTGCCCAGAGCGGTAGGGTGCAGGTCCCCATAGACGACAAGATGTTCGTACAGATACTGGAAAAACTCCTCCCCCAGAAGAGGGAGATAAAGATAACGAGGCGGTAGAATGTCGCGCAACAAACACATAGCCAAGAAGACAAGACTCCTGAAGAAGGGAAAAGGCAATCGAAGGGTTCCAGCATGGGTCATCATGAGGACCAACAGGAGATTCCTCTCCCATCCCAAACGTTACAACTGGAGGCGCAGCAAGCTGCACAAGTAGGAGGGAATGGCATGGCTGAGATTGAGCGTTATTATAACATTCCCATGCGGGATGCAAAGAAGATACCCAGGACCCAGAGGGCATCCTATGCTGTAAAGACCATCAGGAAGTTCCTTGAGAGCCACATGGAAGCAGACAAGGAGAATATGTGGATAGACCCTAAGATCAATGAAATGATCTGGGCCAGAGGGATGCAGAAGATTCCCAATTCAGTGAGGGTCAGGGTCATCAAGTTCGAGGACGACCTGGTGGAAGTATCTCTGCCAGAGGAGTGATCTGGCAGGTATTATTTTGATAATCAAGACCGATATCAATGGAAATCCGTACATCGGTGTTTTCTGTGCCTGTTCGGAGAATTTTCTCTTGGTTGGCCCCCAGGTCCAGGAATCCACCGCTGCTTCCATTGCTGAAGCATTGGAGGTGGAGCCATTGGTAGCCACGGTTGGAGGAGTGAACATACCCGGGGTCTTGGTGGCTGTTAACAAAAAAGGGATTGTGGTATCGGACATAGCTTCGGACAGCGAGCTGGAATCCCTATCCGAGCACTTTAACGTCCTCACAGTTCCAGATAAGCAAAATGCGGTTGGGAACAACATACTTGTCAATGACAACAAAGCCCTGGTGAACCCAGAGATGAAGGACAAATCCGTTAGAATGATAGAGGAGCACATGGGTGTAAAAGCGGTGAAGGGCACCATTGGCGGGTACACCACTGTGGGAGCGGCTGCGGTGGTGAACTCCAAGGGCATCATCTGCCACCCGTACACAACCGAGGAGGAGAAGGCCCTGTTGGAGAAGCACTTCGATCTACCAATGGCAATCAGCACAGCCAACTACGGCAACCCGCTGCTGGGCGCATGCATGGCAGCCAACACAAAGGGCGCAGC
>Ga0272444_10003195_pt1 | contig 14886 bp, 15 predicted proteins | sample SSMForm13_FD_201033 | JGI IMG/M metagenome (GOLD analysis project Ga0272444, IMG submission 201033) | Marine sediment archaeal communities from Little Sippewissett salt marsh, Falmouth, MA, United States - SSM-Form-13 | ecosystem: Environmental > Aquatic > Marine > Wetlands > Sediment ...
CACCCATTGCAGCGAGCATCCGCTCGGTGTGATCCCGGGAGGGGCCGGGCTCGTGCACATCGGTCGGACCGGCAGCGGTTAGGCCGGCCAACAGCAGGGCGCTCTTCACCTGTGCACTCGCGACGTCGAGTCGAATCCGCGCTCCTTGTAGCGCGGTTCCGTGGACCAGGAGCGGCGCGTTTCCATCCTCGGACTCGAGCCGCGCACCCATCTGCCGAAGTGGTTCGACAACCCGTGTCATCGGGCGACGCAAGAGCTGTTCGTGTCCGGTCAACAGGCTGGCGAAGGGCTGGCCGGCCAACACCCCGGTCAGAAGCCGCATGGTCGTACCCGAACGGCGACAATCGAGCGCGCTCACCGGGCGCCGGAGCCCTCGAAGCCCGGCTCCGCGAACCCTTACATCACCCTGCGCGTCCTCGCGGATCTCCACACCGAGTGCGGCGAGGCAGTCCCAGGTCGCCTGGCAGTCGTGCGATCGCAACAGGCCACGGATGCGGCTCTCGCCATCGGCCAGGCCGGCGAGCAGCAGCGCGCGGTGCGAGATCGATTTGTCACCGGGCACTCGGATCGCGTCCCGGATCGGTGCGCAAAGCGGTTCGATCGTTCGCTTCATCGGAACATCCTCCTTCGCTCGTCACGGCTATGGGTCAACTGCTCCGTCAAGGCATCTTCCGCACAGGCTTCGATCGATTGCATCAGCTGCTCGAGCCGTTCACGGAATACGCCGGCGGACCGGAGCACCGCATCCCGATTCGTGATCAAGATGTCGACCATCATCTGCACATCGCTTCCCGCCACCCGGCTGGTGTCCCGGAAACCTCCCGCGACCACCGTCCAAGCCGCGGGATCGCCGGAAGTGGTTGCATCGGCCGTTTCGACCAACGCGCACGCCAGCAGGTAGGGCAAGTGACTGAGCGTGGCCACCAAGCGGTCTTGCCGTTCCGCCTCGAGCACCAGCGGCGTCCCACCGATGGCCTCGACCAGCTCGCGGCCGAGGTTCAGCGCTTCTTCGGAAGTGCGTTCCAGCGGGCAAAGGATGAAGGTGCATCCGTGGTACAGTCCGGCCTCGGCCTCACCCACGCCGCTGGTCTCTTTGCCGCACATCGGGTGCGCGCCGAGGGGCTGCACATCAGGCGGCAGTCCGTCCATCGCCTCGAGGATGCCGGCCTTGGTGCTCCCCAGGTCCATCACCAGACAGCCCGGCGAGAGGTGCGGTCCTAGTATCTCGAGTTGCGCGCAGATCGTTCGTACCGGCGTTGCAAGCACCACAATGTCGGCCGCCAAGACGCTGCCCTCGATATCAGTTGTCCCTTCGTCGATCAATCCGCGCTTGTGCGCCTGATCGAGACTCTCCTGCCGCCGGGCCACGCCGACGACAGTCCGGCAGTGTCCTCGCAATGCCCCGGCAAGCGACCCACCCATCAGTCCCAGGCCGACGACTGCGACCCGGCAATCGGACAGCGTCTTCACGCACACCTCCCCACAACCTCGGCAATCGCCTTTACCGATTGCACCAGCCGGGCGAAACGCGCCGGCAGCAGCGACTGCCCACCGTCCGACACGGCCTCCTCTGGATGAGGGTGCACCTCGACGATCAGGCCGTCGGCGCCGGCAGCGATCGCCGCACGCGAGACGGGCTCGACAAGCGACCACTTCCCAGTGCCGTGACTCGGGTCGACAATCACCGGAAGGTGGGTCAGTTCTTTGAGCAGCGGCACGGCATTGATGTCGAGTGTGTTTCGGGTGTACGGCTCGAACGTGCGGATTCCGCGCTCACAGAGAATCACGCGGTCATTGCCGTGGCTCAGGATGTACTCGGCGGCCATCAAGAGCTCCTCGATCGTGGACATCATCCCTCGCTTGAGCAGCACCGGCCGGTGTGCCTGACCCACGGCGTGCAACAGCGCGAAGTTTTGCATGTTGCGCGCCCCGATCTGCACCACGTCGGCGTAGCTCGTGACCAACGGCACCAGCTCGGGCTGCATCACTTCGGTGACAATCGGCAGGCCGGTCTCCTTGCGAACCCGGGCAAGGATCTTCAGCCCCTCCTCGCCAAGGCCCTGGAAGCTGTACGGCGAGGTCCGCGGCTTGTACGCCCCGCCGCGAATCATCTGCGCCCCGGCCTGCTTGATCGCCTGGCCGGTTTCCGACATCTGTTCCTGGGACTCGACGGCACACGGACCCGCAACCATCACGACCTCGGGCCCTCCGACCACCGTGTCGCCGATCGCCACGTGCGTGTCTTGCGGATGGAACTCGCGGCTGGCCCGCTTGAACGGCCGCGTGACCGGCATCGTCTTCTCCACCCCGGGCATCTGCTCCAGCTTCCCGGTCTCGAACGGCCGGCCGTTTCCGATGATCCCAACCAGCGTCCGTTGCTCGCCGTGCGAGATGTGCGCCTGACAACCCATCTGCTCGATCTTTGCCACGACATTCGTCAGTTGCGACGGGGCGGCATCCTTCTTCATGATCAGGATCATCATCGAACCTCTCCCGTAACAGGGTTCTCGTCCACCGGTGTCGTTGCCGCAGGATACGAGCCGAGCATCTTGACGAATGAGGAGCGCCGCAGCAGTCCCATCATCGCGGCCTCACACTCGGGATCCTGGCAGTGCCCCTCGAAGTCGAGGTAGAAGATGTACTGCCACGGTCGGTTGGCGCGAGGGCGCGACTCGATCTTGCACAGGCTGACGTGCCGCGAGGCGAATTCGCCGAGACACTCGTGCAACGCGCCCGGCCGATGCGGCGTCGTGAACACCATCGACGTCTTGTTGCGCGGAGCACGGGACGCCTCGTGAAGCGACAGGACGAAGAACCGCGTGTAGTTGGAGACCGAATCCTCGATGCCGCGTTCGAGGACATCGAGCCCGGTCAGATCCGCAGCGCCCTGTCCGGCGATCACCGCAACGCCCGGTTCCGGTTGCTCGAGCAGCTCGTGCGCTGCACCGGCCGTGTCCGCAGCGGCTTCCGCAGTGAGGCCGTGGCGGGCCAGATACCGGCTGCACTGAGCCAGCGCCTGCGGATGCGAGCGGACGACGCGGATCTCTTCCAGCGCTGTGCCCGGGTTCGCAAGGAGCAAGTGTCTGACCCGCAGGATCACCTCGGCGTAGATCCGCAGGTCGTGTTCCATCAGGAGTTCGTACGACCAGTTGACCGACCCGGCGATCGAATTCTCCACCGGCAGCATGCCGTAGCCGATCTCGCCACGTTCCACCGCAGCAAAGACGTCGGCGAACGTCTCGCACGACACGGCCTTTGCATCCGGACCGAAGTACTGCCGGATCGCCTCTTCGCTGTATGCCCCCGCGATTCCCTGATACGCTACCGACGTCATGTTCCCGCTCCCTTCGCCCAATCGGGGCGCAGCGACCGCGCCTCTCCGAGGTAGACATGTTGGATTTCTTCCGCCGATCGGTGCCCGTTGACGTGCATCAATACGCGAATGCAACGGGCCATCCCGCCGGAGACGTTCATCTCCTGCACGCAGAACAGGGGCGTGTTCGTCCAGCCCAGATCCCGCGCCGCACGCGCCGGCGCCACCGCATCCAGGTCTGCCGTCACGGAGAAGACCACACTGACGATGTCCTCGACCCGAAGCGCGTTTTCGATAACGATCCGTTCGAGCAGATCCCGGGTGGCACCGAGGATCTCTTCCGCCCGGTTGTGCGGAACGTCGACCGCTCCACGGATTCCGAAACAACTCATGGTCTCTCCCGTCCTGGCGCCATTCCCTGCGCCGTTTCCCTTGCTCTCGCCCCCATCGGGCTTCCAGCCACGCGCACGGCCCAAAAGAAAAAGACCACAGGCGTTCGCCTGTAGTCCTCTACGACTTCCCTTCTCGATCTACGCCGAAGCTAGATCAAGCGGAGAAGTCAGCCTTCAAAATAATAGAAGAACGAAACCAGGGCGCAGATCGGAAGCTGTCTCGCGTCTCGAGCCTTGTCCCTGGACATGTTGGTTGGCATCTTAGGCCGGCATCCAGCAACTGTCAAGCGAGGATTTCCCGGCACCTGGTACGAGAACCTTGAGCAAACCGCCAGCCACCGGGAATTTCGCCGCAGTCTCTTCAGCCGGAAATCCCATCGATCCGGGCGTGAATCTTCGCCAGCCGATGGCTGACCCGCGTGGCTTGCTCATCGTGCAAGCTCATCCCGTGGGCATCCATCGTCACGATGAGCGGGCCGAAGCCGGCGGCTTCGAAGATCCAGACCGCCTCGGGCATTCCCAACTCGTCGAGCCAATGAACGGAAGCCACCTCGGCAAGGGAGCGTGCGGACAGCGCGCCGGCCCCGCCGGTGAACTGCGCGTAGACGGCTCCCACCTCGCGAAGCGTCGCCAGCGTCGCCGGACCCATGCCGCCTTTGCCGATCACCAAGCGGATGCCCAGCACGCGAAGCACATCCGGCTGTAACGACTCCATCCGCGCACTGGTGGTCGGGCCGGCCGACACGACATCCCATCCACCTTCGACTTGGCGGACAACGGGGCCGCAGTGATAGAGCGCCAGGCCCGTGGGATCGAACGGCAAGGACTCGTTGTGGCGCACCGCTTCCAAGATCTTGCGATGGGCCGCATCCCGCGCTGTGAACAGCCGTCCATCGAAGGTCAATCGATCGCCAACCTTGAGCCGTCGGACCGCTTGCCCATCCAGTGGCGTCGAGAGATGGATCGTCATTTGGCTTCCCCGCCTTCATCCACAACGCTTGCCACGCCGGACGCATCGATCGTAATCGTCGCGCGGCGGTGTGCCCAGCACTGGTACACCAGCCCCACCGGAAGCGATGCCGGATGCCGGTCGGCGGTCTCGATGTGCACGGCCAAGGCCGTGATTCGCCCGCCAAGCCCCATCGGCCCCACGCCGGTGTCGTTGACGAGCCCCAGGAGCTCTTGCTCGAGTTGCGCAACCCGTGGTTCGACATTCGGCTGCCCGACTGGACGAAGAAGCGAGCGCTTGGCGAGCTTCATCGCGATGTCCGCACCGCCGCCGATGCCCACGCCGAGGATCCCCGGCGGGCACGGCCGTCCACCACATGAGGCGACGTGATCGACGACGAAACGCTTGATTCCTGCGATCCCCTCGGCGGGGGAGAGCATGCGAAGTGCACTACAGTTCTCGCTTCCGCCTCCCTTGGGAAGACAATCGATCCGGCAGCCGGAGCCGGGTACAAGCTCCCAGGTGATCGCCGGAATCTCGCGGCCCGTGTTGTCGCCGGTGTTCCGGTCATCGAACAGATCCACGGTGTTCGGACGAAGCGGCACATCGTCCGTGGCACGGCGTACGGCTTCCTCGATCCATCCGCTCAAGCGGTCGAAGAACGGGAAGCCCGTCCCAACACGGATGTAGAACGTCTGAACCCCGGTGTCTTGACAGATCGGAAGCCGCTCGCGGCGGGCGATCTCGATGTTCTCGAGGATCGCATCCAGTTGCTTCCGGCCGAGCGGATCTTCGAGATCGCGGGCCCGGCGCAGCGCATCCGCAACGTCGGATGGGAGGCACGTCGTTGCCGCACGGATTGCCTCAACCAGCACCGCAACGGGATCTCGTTCGTTCACCATTCGCTCCTCGCTTCCTCGGGATTCCGGGTGATCATCCACAAATCCCCGTCTTCGCACCAAGCCCTCGTGCGCCGCGATGAAGCCGTCCGGCGGCAAGCCGCGGCAAGAGAGGGATGAACCTACGTCTCCTCCGCCAGAACCCGATCGAAGAACGCCACGACGAGGAGGTTCACCTCCGGCGGGAACCCGCCGTGGCCGGCCCGGCCGACGATGTGTAGCGTTGCATCGACCCCGGCCGCCGCCAAGGCTTGGTGCAATGCCACGGACTGCTCGTACGGCACCGTGCGGTCGGCATCGCCGTGAACGATCAGAAACGGCGGATCGGACGAATCGACGTGTGTCACCGGACTGGCGAGCGCCGCGAGCTCAGGGTGTTCGGCCACCGGCCCGCCAAGCAGGAGTCCCTCGGGCGAGTCAGCGCCGCCGTGATCAATGGCGCTCGTCTGACCGATCATCACCGTCAGATCGGTCGGGCCGTAGAAGTCGCACACCGCTTGCACGGCACTCGATTGATCGAGGTGTTCGCCCACCGCGCCCTCGAGCTCCGCGACACCGGTCGATGTGCCGAGCAGGGCAACTAAGTGCCCGCCGGCCGAGGAGCCCCAAACGCCGATCCGGTCCGGGTCGATGCGATAAATTCCGGCATGAGCCCGCAGCCAGCGAACTGCGGCCTTGCAGTCGTGAATCTGCGCCGGGAAGACCGCCTGCTGGCTCAACCGATAGTCGATGCTGGCAACCACGTATTCATCGCCAAGGACACGGGGCGCGATGGTGCGTTCCTTGCTCCCCGCGCGCCATCCGCCGCCGTGAATCCAGACAACCACCGGCAGCGATTCGCCGGACGGTCGATCGGGCAAGTACAGATCTAGCCGCAGAGAGATTCCGTCGACTTGGGCGTACTCCAGATCGCGCAAGACCTTGCCCCCGGCAAGCATCGTTGCTGCCGCCACCAGCAACAGCGCACACACGATGATTCGTTTCATAAATCCAGTCTAGAGCCCGCCAACAGCACCGACAAGGTTTCCGTCCGCTCATTGGGTACGCGCTCGAGAGATTCACGAACACAAACCGGTTGGCGACAGGAGAGGCCAGTCAACGAAGACGCGTACCCATGCGCTTGGCTGGATTGGGCTAAGCCGTCCGCAGCCGGAGCCGAGCGGAAGCCATGAGGAATTCTCCACATCCCTTGGAGTTCCTCGTCTCGGCCTCGCTTCCACGTTCAGGCGGGGATGCGTGCGTTCCTTGCCCCCGGAAACCAGGAGTCCCGCCTACGGGCGCGCGGCGAGCTTCTGCAGCATGGCGACCGCGCGCTCGATCACCCGCCGAAGCTCTTCCGGATCGCTCACGCCGTGCCCCGTATCCACCGGGACGAACTCGAGATCCTTGCCCAGCGCCTCGGCCTTGGCGGCAAACGCCTCAACCGGCGCAAACGGCGTCGCTGGATCATGCCGGCCGGACACGATCAGTACCGGCGCATCCAGGCCCTCGAGATGGGTGATCGGCGATCGGTCGCGATACAGGGCCGACTTCTCGTCCGGCGTGCCATCGAACAGAAGCTCGGTGAAGCGGCGGTAGTGCGCATCGTACAGCGCATAGGCGTAAGTTTGATCCACAATCGGAACGATCGCGATGCCCCCTTCCCAGTCTTCGGACTGCTGCGTCAGGGCCAACAGCGTGAGGTATCCGCCATACGACTCGCCAAGGATGATCGGCCGCTTGGTGCTTCCCACCGCTCGGCATGCCGCGCGGCCACCGAACAGGACATCCTGCAGGTCTCCGCCGCCCGGATCCCCGATGTTGAGATCCCGCCACTCCACGCCGAACGTCACGCTCCCGCGGAAGTTCGGCTGGAACACGTGGTACCCTTGCGCAAGGAGCAGATCGACCAGCTTGCCTGCGCACTCGTTGACCACCGCATACGTCGGCCCGCCGTGACAGAGCACGGCAACCCGTCCGTTCGGAGTCGCGGTGTTCCGGTACAGCCAGCCCTGTGCATGCCGCCCATCGAACGTCTCATACCGAATGCTCTCCGGAGGCGGGGTCGAGGTGGTCATCGCCGGAGGGAGCATCTCCGCGATTGCGTTGCCGTGGAAACACTGTACCGAAGGCCCCTCAGTGAACGTCTTCATCACGAAATAGACCCCATCGGATGTCCGCGTAAGGAACGCACCCACGCCATCGACGCGAGGCTCGGACCACGATCCGGTCGAGACTTCGACCGTGCGCAGGGTGCACAGCCCGTCCTTCGCCACCACGGCAAACAGCGTATTCTCGTCCACCCAGTTGACGAAATCGATGTCGAGCACGAAGAATCCCACGTAGCCCGGAACGGGTATCCGGGCACGCTCCTCAAGGGTGTCCGCCAAGCGGATCACGAGGACGTCCTCGCGGCCCGGCGCAGCCGAGGCGTAGGCCAGTAGGCCAATATCGTCCGCCATGGCGAACCCCGTCTCCTGCGACATCGGCTCTTCCGCGAGCGTAGCCAATTCCTCCCCGGACCGAACATCCATCACCACCGTCTGCGTGGTGCGCCGTCCTACCGCAAGGAAGACGCGCCCCAACCGCTCGGAGACCGCCCAGCTCATCAGCTGGCGATCGGTCTCGTACAGCACGCGGAGCGAGCCGTCAAGATCGATCCGAATCAGTTGGTAGCTCGATGCTCTGGAAATGACCGCCAACACCACCTCGTCGCCGCCAAAGGCGAGGAAGTTGACCTGCCCAACCTGTGATGCAATCTCACGCTGTTCGCTGGTTTCGTAGTCCAGAAGGTAGATGCTGTTGTTGCGATTCCCCTTGGTGTCTTGCGAGAACACGACCCACGGCCGCGTCGCGTGCAGCGCGAGATCGCCGTTGAACGGACTGTCCGTCACGCATTCGAGGTCCGGGAGCAGCGTCCTGATCCGATGGGCGGCGGGCTCCCATCGCGCCATCGTGATCCCCTTCTCGACCTCATACAAGACCACCAGATCCGGACGGGACGGGTGTCCCTTCAGCTTGATCACGCAGCCCTTTGTCGAGCAATCGATGCACGGTGAGGACGGTTCTTGGGGAGAGGAATTCGGGCCATGGGGGGACAACATAGCGATCTTGCCTCCTGCCAGAGCATGATTGTTTGGAGTAGACAGTACACGATTCAAGCATGCAGATCACAGCGTCCTACAAGGCAAGTTGCGGCGCGCCCACAGCAGAAGAACGGCCGGCACGACGCCGCCACTCGTGGCACGGATTGCCCTCGGTCGGCACGATTCAGTCACGCTCCGCGTACACCTGCGCGATCTTCCTGGCGAAGTCGGCGATCGAGAGCCGCAGGGCATCGGGTGCGAGCACCTCGACCGCATTCCCACAGGCAAGGAGCGATGCACGAGCGTGCTCGAACCGATCGAAGGACATCCGGACCTCGATGCGGGCACTCCCGGAATCGACGTCTCCGGACCGCTGGATGCGCCGACCGAGGGTTCGCTCCAACTCGGGAAGTGCATCGCGCGATACACGCAAGGTGACGGGAAAGAACCATCGATTCGACTCGACGTCCGCTGCCCAAGTAGTCCAGAACGCCTCGAGATCGAACCCGGACGGTCGAACGAACGTCTCTTCCAGCAACCGCGGTTCGAGGATGTCCGACGCACGATCCACGTGGAGCCTTCCGTCCCGCCTTTGCCAGACCACGTACCACGCCCGCCCCTTGGCCACCAGGCCGAACGGCGCCATCTCGTGCTCAATCGGGATCTGCTGAACGCGGAGGCACCTCGCATGCACCCAGCGATCCTCCCACACCGCCTGCCGCAACGTTGTGAGGGAAGGAACCGACTCATGGGTCGCATGCCACGGGTTCGGATCGAGGTAGAGGCGACTGCGGACATCGCGCTCGACCGACTGCCGCGCAATGGGCAGGGAAGCCGCCAACTTGAGCAGCGCGCCCTTGGCTTCGGCGCCCATCCCAAGATCGGCAAGCGGTGCGGGAACGGTGAACGTCAGCAGCGCCGACAGCTCGTCTTGCGTCAGGTCGGTCAGCTTCATTCGGAACTCCTCGTGAAGATAGACCCCGCCGTGCGGTCCGCGCTCGGTGTAGACAGGGAAGCCGGCCACGCGCAGCGCATACAGATCGCGAATCACCGTCCGGCGGGACACCTCGAGCGCCTCCGCCAGCCGGTCGGTCGTCGTCCGCCCCCGGTTCTGCAGAAACATCAGCAACGACAGCAATCGATCGGCGCGCATTCCGTCCTCCTTCAAGGGTTCCAAAGCGATCTTACAAATAAGACATGAGATGTCACAAATGGACGCGATACTGAGAAGCGAGAACCGAGGGAGGTGGTTGTATGCGCCACAGGAAACCGAGAGTCGTGCGAGAGTGCACCGACTCCGGACTGGCCCACCTCGATGCCGTACGAAGCGAGACGCTAGGAGCGATCATCAGCACACCGAACGGGATCTTCGATGCCCGTATGCCGAGTCGATCCGGCGATCTCGTATGGAGAATGCTCAATGACAAGAGGAGGTTCGCATGAGCGTGGAACTGGAAGTCCGCTACGTCGATCTGCCCGACATGACCGTGGCGAGTGCACTCGGATTCGGAACGCAGCCCGAGACACAGGCCGCCGAGATGCTGAACGCCTTCACCAAGAAACTCGGCTTCACCCCAGGATCGCCGGAGCATCCGTCGTACGGATTCAACAACCCGAACCCGTCACCCGGAAGCGAGAACTACGGCTACGAGCTGTGGTGCAAGGTAGATCCCGACACGAAGCCGGAGCCGCCGGTGAAGATCAAGGAAGTCCCGGGCGCACGATACGCCGTGACCCGCTTCACCGGCCTTCCGAACATCGGAGAGGTCTGGAAGCAATTCGCCGCCTGGTTCGAGGATCATCACGGCAACATCCCGCCGTGCACAATCCAGTGCTGGCTGGAGTCGGTGCAGAACCCGGAAGAAACCGATCCCGAGAAGTGGGTCTTCGACCTGTACCTCGCCGTAGGAGAGTCCGCGTAGGGAAGCTAGAGATCGGGCGTTCCCCGGCATCAGTGAGAGAGGGTCAGCTTCAGCTGACCCTCTCTTCTGTTGGCGATCCTTGCACCGGTGTCCGTTTCGGTCTACCGAACATTATGGCCACCCGCACGATAGAAGCCTCTTCAGGAACGGCAAGAATGCGCTCAGCCTATGGCACGATTGTTCAATTTCGGTCATGCGCCCAACAGGTTGCGACAGCGATCTGCGTCGCTAGCGCAACTTGACCGATGACAACGTGAGTTCGACTGGCTGCGCCAGCGGTCAGCGCCAGATGCACGCGCACGAGGTCGGGTCATGCGCGGGCTAACGGTTTCGTCGAGCGTCTACAAGACACGATCCTTCACAAGCACTGGCGGAGCGCCCTCAGGCGACACCACTTCCGCAACGTCTCTTGTCTACGGTCGATCCTCGTCGCAATCGACACGTTCCCCGGCCACTGCGAGGTGTGCTCGCACTCATGCTCCTGAACCATCCGAATGGCTCGTTCTCGTACTTCGGGGGAGTCCCTTCCTGTCCTTGTCATGACTCCATCCTCTTTAGGGAACAGTCTGAGGCAATCCCAAGGCGGTTCAGTGCGGGAGTGGCGAACGAAGAAAGCTTGGAGCCTGGGAGAAGAAAGGTGGATGTGAAACGCAGTGGTGCGCACCGCTATAGTGATGGATACTTTGGCTCGAAGAGATTACGGGGTTGCGAGGCATTAGGTTGCCCGCGATCTTCCACCCTTCTGGGAGAACGTCAGAAGGAGCCGTGCGTCATCGCTCAGTGGCGTCACCGCATGTGCCACGCCTCCTGGGATGTAGAGTGTGTTCTGGGTGTGGAGGATGTGTTGCTGCTCCCTGACTTGATACAAGACTGAACCGTTGAGTACGAGAACGTGTTCGTCATCGTGATGATAGTGTGATTTGACAGGTCGTTTACGACGGTCACGAACCCAGCATTCTACAACCATCAGCGTCCCATTGCTTGCTCGATAATCGACGCTCATCGCCCAGTTGCCCGCTTGTGCCGAATCTCTGATTGCCGCCTGCAGAAGCTCGTCACCGTTAGTCGACCACTGGCGGGCTACGTCGGCCGTCTTTGCCAGGAGCTCGTCAAACTCTTCCCGTGTCAGCTTCCCCGCTTCGAACATGACCTCCCGAAGAAGATCGACCCGTTGTGCCGTGTGATCCAAACAAGTACGGAGAATCGCGTTTCCGATTTTGGTCAATGGCAGTCCTGTGTCCCGCTTCCTCTTGCACAGCCGGAGGTACACATCATGATCCAACACAAGATGCTTCTTAGTCGCCATCTCACTTCCCCCGATCGTGCAACTCAGCAGGCCCGTTAATGAGTGAATCAAGGAGCTGCGTGAGAGAGTACCCGATATTGTTAACGTCTGCCCCCACAGTTGCACTACATGTCCTCAATCCTGGCTGGATCTAGATATCCTCTGCAGGGCTAGTTGATGATCCATCTGAGTGTTACGGTTGGGGAAACATGGGGCTGCCCTGGGACACCAACTCAGCCAAGGAGATTGCTTTCGCTTTCCGAGCGTCATCGAAATGCAGAGTCGTAATCGTGGGCCAATGAGAGAACAAGCCTCACGCGATATCACAGTCGTGGAAGCGCCTTTCCGCAGGTGTGGTTTGCCCACCCAGCGATCATGAAACAGATGCAAGGACGGACTCGATGAAAATGCCCTTCGTGGTGGTCCATGCGTTGCTCGAGACGAAGCAACCACTGGAAGCTGCGAAACTGAATGTCAGAGAAGCTAGCGCAGGCACCACGAGATTCCGTTGTCCTGTCTGCCGTTGGCACGTCCATTGGCGAGGGAGCACTCCTTGCGACCGTGTACGGAAACTGCACGTCTATCTAGTAAAACGTTCAATAGGGCTACATGTAAGGAGAGGGTAGGTATATGAATCGCACATCTGTCCAGGGAATTCTTGCATTCCTCATCATGTCAGCAGCCGTCTTGCTGAACGTCGGCGTTACCTTGGGTAACGACAATCAGCAGCAATCGGAGCCGGTGGTGCAGGCATCGTCGGGTCCGAACGGCAGAATCCAACCGAGCGGGCACATACTCGTGGGGTGGGGGACAAGCCAGACGTTTAGGATGACGCCGGTACCGGGCTATCATGTGGAGGACGTTTTGGTAAATGGGATCTCGGTTGGTGCCGTCACGAGGTATACGTTTGGCGATCTGTACGAGGATGCCTACATTTCAGTGACATTCGCACAGAACACAACTGACATCTATGCCAGTGCCCACGGTCCGGGTTCGATTAATCCGCGCGGATCCGTCGCGGTTCCTGTTGGCGCAGACCAGGTCTTCACGATGCTCCCCTTGCCTGGTGCCGTCGTAGTCGATGTCCAGGTGAACGGGACTTCGGTTGGTGCCGTCACGAGTTACACGTTCCAGAATGTGAGGAGACCGAACAACTCCATTCGCGTAATCTTCGGATGGGCGCCAAGCACAATCACTGCATCGGCAACCCGCAACGGAACGATCGTCCCAACTGGACGGGTTGTCATGCCGCCGAACGGAGGCGACCAGATGTTCGTGATCGTTCCCGCGGAGCACTGCCATATCGGCGACGTTCTGGTGGATGGTATGTCGGTAGGCGCAGTAGCGCAGTACAGATTCGTGGACGTTCTCGGCCAGCACACGATTCGGTCCGTATTCGAGCTCGACACCTATCCCATTGCCGCAGACGAACACGGGAAGGGCTCGATCAGTCCGAGCGGCATGGTCAACGTTGGGCATGGTTCCGCTGTGGCGTTCACGATGACGGCGGAAGACGGCTACCACGTTGCGGACGTCTTGGTAGACGGTGAAAGCGTGGGAGCGGTGAGCACCTATACGTTCGAGGATGTTGCAGCTCCGCACGCAATCTCAGCGCGTTTTGCGGTTGATGGGACATGGCAAATCACACTGTCACCCGGTGTAGGCGGAAGCATCGAGCCGGCAGGAACGCAAACGGGGAGCCTCGCGGTGATGAATGGCAACAGTCAGACGTTCACGATCATCCCCGAGAGGAAGTACTACGTAGCCGACGTCAAGGTTGATGGTGCATCGGTTGGCCCAGTGACAACCTACACGTTCGCAAATGTCACAGCAGAGCATACGATCACTGCAACCTTCGGTACCAGACTGTTCGCGATCAGGGCGCTCGCAGAACCTCACGGATCCATCAGTCCAAGCGGAGAAAACGTCCAAGTTCCCTACGGCGGGGACCAGGCATTCACAATTGCCGCTGATGAAGGCTACACCATCGACTACGTCATCGTAGATGGTAGCAACGAGGGAGCAATAACCAGCTGGACGTTCACCGATATCCAGAAGTCGCACACCATCTATGCTGCCTTCCACATTGAAAGTTGTAGTAATGATAATAGTAATTCCCAAAGTATGCGGAGCTTCCGTTGATGGGGATGGAGCCAAGGGTGAACGAGATGATCGATAAAACGTGAGATGTTTGGGCAAATGGTTGGAAAGCGTGAACGAATGTGTGTCCTCAGAACCTAGGCTAAAACCATATCGAAGTCATCGTAGCTTGAGCCGTGAGGGAGGTGGCAGGGAGGCACACACCGAGGCTCTGCTGAATAGAGAGCAACGGAGATCTGGGAGCTGGAGATTGAATGACGATCGTGCCTGCCGGATGTCTCATCGTAGACACAAGCACATCCGTGGTTGTGTTGCGTGGAGAGCTGTGACTGGTAGCCGGCTATAGCAGTTGACCGCTTGCGAGCCCGTGGGGTTTGACTCTTGGCTCTCGGGGCGGGCGATCTCCTGAGGCCGGGTAGCGGGTGAATCCGGTCCTGGTATCGGCACAACACATCGGGGAAAAATCACAACTCTGGCCTTCCTGTATCGCAGGTCGTGTGATACCAGTACAGGAAGAGTTGGGGTTATCGAGCGCTTGTTGGCAAGAGGGAGAGCCAACAAACAGTATGTAGTGGTTCAAGGAGGCGCGTGGGAATGAGAGGAAGAACGAGAATAGTTCGTCGGGTGGGCTTGATCCTTGCTGCGCTAGGTGGCATGTTGCTGATATCAAGCTGTTCCTTCAGTTGCTACTTCGTGCGTCCGCCCAGCGATGTGCCCGAGTCCGCTAAGATGTATGTCGCGAATTACACCGACGGCACGGTCTCGGTGGCGAATCTCGATGGAACCGACGTCGTCCGCCTTGCCAACCACATGGATGGAACCCTTGTTGCCCCGGGAGGGATTGCCCTGGACGTTCCGGAAGGCAAGATGTATGTCGTCAACTACGGAAACGACACCGTCACGGTCGCGAACCTCGACGGAACCGATGCAGTCACTCTCGGCGACCTCGACGGCACGCTCG
>Ga0272444_10003197_pt1 | contig 14877 bp, 14 predicted proteins | sample SSMForm13_FD_201033 | JGI IMG/M metagenome (GOLD analysis project Ga0272444, IMG submission 201033) | Marine sediment archaeal communities from Little Sippewissett salt marsh, Falmouth, MA, United States - SSM-Form-13 | ecosystem: Environmental > Aquatic > Marine > Wetlands > Sediment ...
AACCCTGGTCAAGCGCCGCTTCGATCCCCCGGCTGAACCCGGCCGCCGAACCCAGGTTTTCTCCCAGATCGATTATTCTGATCCGTTCAGGATCCATGCTCACGGCCATCGGCTCCAAATCGACCACTGCTCCGTTGTTTACGATCACCACTTCTGCCAACGACGGAGCCGCCAGGACACTTTCAAGCACCTGTTTCAGCAAGTGCCATCTGTCGCCGTAAGTAACTGTTACCGCACAGACTCTCATTTCAGGAACTCATCGACCACACGGCGGCAGAAGCCGTTCTGGTAACGATTGAAGCGCCGGCTGATAGAGCGGCGCTGCTCAGCCCAGCGATCGTCTTCTCCGGAGGTTACGGCCGCCGCCGTCCTGTCAAGCTCCGCGAGAAGCGAAGGCCAGTCGCGGCATTTCGGACCAGGTGTGATCTCGGCGTAATCATAGTACAGATCGGCACTGTGCCTGACATAGTCTTCGTAATCAAACGGCGTAAACAGGATTGGTCGATTCAGCAGCAGGAAATCGAGATATACACTCGAGTAGTCCGTAATAAGAATATCGGTTTGTCTCAGCAACGGGTAAGGGTCTACATGTTCGTAGACGATAAATCGCTCATTACCGCCCAGATGGCGCTCAACATCCGCCTTGGCGAGGAAGTGAGGTTTGATTACCAGCGTAATGTCATGCTTCTCGCAAACGTCCTTCAAGTCCTGCGGGTTGTATCCATAACTCCCGAAAAACTCGACGATCCCCGAACTCAACTGAGATCGATGGGTCGGCAGCCAGGAGACGAGAAGCCCTGCCCTCTCACGGAGCTTTGCGAGCGCTTCAATCTCCGGGAAAAATCGCTCGTCGAAATCAACATCACCGATCAGGCAATCATTACGAGGCTGTCCGAGCACCACCGCTCTGTCGTCCGAAATCCTGAAAGCCGTTCGGAAACTCGGCATCACCGCCTCCGAGGCAATGACAATCTTGTCGAACCGGTCCTGGCTGTGGGTGTAGGGAAGGATTCGCCAGATAAGCCTCATCAGCGAGGTCTTCCATCTTTTGCTTCGATCGAACCAGGCCGCGTCCATGAGATTCCAGTCGCAGTCGTGAACGACCTTCCTTATAGGCGTCCCATGCCACAGTTCGATTACTTCGGCGCCGCTGAGAAAGACGGGATGGATGTCCTCCCCGGAGTGTGAGATAAAAGCTTTTCCGGCTCGAAGCACCTTCGTTAGCCCTTTTATCGTATAAAGGTATTCCGCCCGGTGACCGTTGTCACGAATGAACCGGACATCGTCGATATTCTTGGAGATAAACACCGACTCTACCGAGTCCACATGGGCGCTGGCGTACAGAAACAGGTATTTGGAATTGTCGGCAAAATGCCAGCCGAGCGAAGAGCCGTATACTACCAGGCGCCGGTTGCGTGGAATCACTTTCAGCAGCAGGTAGACCGGGAGGAGCAGCGCCCAGAACGCGGCATCGAAAAGTCGCCTTCTTTTTACCCACCACCGGTTCATATTCAAAATCAAAGCTGCCGGGCGCGTCGGGGCGCAGGCGGCTTACTTGTCGGGCCGGCTCCTGAACACGATCTGTTTCATGACGTCGATATCGGGATGAAAATCGACTTCCTGCCATTCGCTCTGGTCGATTTCCGCGGTTTCTACCGCCACTCCGGATTCGGCCAGGGCGTTGAAAACCTCGAGCCAGAATTTCTGAAGGTACTCCTTATCCCTCACCAATTCAACCATGGTATTGATGAACATGCGGCGGCTTTTCTCTCCCTTGATCAGCGCCAGGCCGACCGATTCGGCATCGGTCTGATCGACCGGTATGTCCTTGTGCACCCGACCGATCGTCCGGCCGTGAGCGAACCGCACTTTCATGTCATCGCCGTCATACTCGTCTTTATAGTCGATCGTGAGCTGGATCAGTTCGTCGCGGTCGCTCCGGACTTTGCGGAAGACATCGGCAATGTAGATATTGTCGCCGTTGGTCACCATAAAATCCTCGTCCAGCATCGCCAGGTGCGCCGCCCAGAGAGAGATCAGATTGTTGGTGAGGTCGAATACCGGGTTGAAGATCGTGTTGATGGGAATGCTGGGCCGGAGATCCTTCAGCTTAGCCTCGATCTGCTCGCTCTTGTAGCCCGTAACTATGTTGATTTGGCTGAACAGGCGGCTTTGGAGGGCGTTTTCGATCTGGCGTTCCAGAATAGTGGTGCCATCGCCGAAATCAATCAGCGATTTGGGCGTATTCCTGGTCAAAGGCCAGAGTCTCTCACCCTTACCGGCGGCCAGAATGAACAGTTTCAAGGCAATCTCTCCCTTTGGATTCTGGTTCTTCCGAATTGAACACTGCCGGACAATATACAGCCGTACCCGACCGAAATAAACCCCTTTGCTTCGGGCTCAGTCAATATACTCCTGGAACCACAGTTCGAGGTTGACCAGCATCCATATCTTTATGCCGAACTGATGCTGCCGGAACAGCCCGGGCTCGCTCAACACCCGCTCCAGTTCGCCGCTGTTAAACAGCCCGCGGTCCCGGGCTCTCCGGTCCAGCAGGACTTCACGCGCGAATTTGTTGAACCGGTCCCCCAGCCAGTCGTGCACCGGTACCGGGAAGCCCATTTTGCGGCGCCAGACGACTTTCTCCGGAAGGTCGGCCTCGAACGCCTTCTTCAGAATGTACTTGGGGATGTCGTACTTCTCACTGATCTGATCGGCGTTGAAGACAGACGCGGCCGCCCGGTCCTGTTCGGATTTCCATTTCAACTTGTGGCCGATCGGAATCGAGAGGGCGAATTCCACGAGCCGGTGGTCGACGAAAGGCACCCGCGCCTCTACCGAGGTTGCCATGGTCGTCATGTCCACCCGGTGAAGCAGCCCCAGTATGTGCATCTTCTCAAAAAGCCAGAGATATTTGTCGTGCTGGTCCAGGCGCTCGCACTTTTCCATCTGAGCCGCAAAAATATTCCTGAGCGGAAGGTCATGATCGAAGGCGCTCAGCACCTGCGGGTGGAGGAAGCGTTCCTTGTCCTCCCACGAATTGTAGTTGTACAGGAACAGGAAATGATCCAGCTCGCTCTCAAAACGCCGGTCTCCGTATTTCTCGCCCAGGTTTTTTCTGAGCAGCAGCGCGGCCTCTGATTCAACATCGCCGCCGGCTGCCGCAAGCTGCTTGAGGCGCTGGTAATCCCAGGGACTTCGAAAGATCCGACCGTAACCGCCGAAAATCTCATCGGCCCCCTCGCCAGACAGCACCACGGTGATGTGCTTCTTGAGTTCGCGCGACATCACGTGCAGGGCCGGCTCGTTGGGTACGCCGAGCGGGGAGTCCTTGAACCTGATCAGCCGGATCATGGTATCGATGTAGTCACTCGACCCCAGCGTGATTTCGTGATGATCCGTCAAGTAGCGATCCGCCACCATGCGGGCGTATTCGAACTCGTTAAAGCCTTCCTCTTCGAATCCGATCGTGAACGTCTTGACCGGCTCGCCCGCAAATCGACTCATCAGTGCCACGATTGCGCTGGAATCGAGACCGCCGCTGAGATAGGCGCCGAGAGGAACATCCGCGCGCATGCGTAACCTGACGGCACTTTCCAGCAGTGATCTGATATTCTCGATATAAAACGCTTCGCCCCGGTCGGCCTTATCCTCGATCACCGGAAGATCCCAGTACTGCTTCCGAGCCACCTCCCCGTCGGCAATCTCCAGGTAGTGCCCTGGCAGCAGCGAGTTGATGCCTCCAAAAAGCGTGTGATCGCCGATGGGATAGCGATAGCTGAGATAACTTGACACACCGGTGAGGTCGGCCTTTGGCTTGAAGCCGGGATAGGCCAGAATCACCTTTATTTCGGAGCCAAACACCAGGCGGCCGTCGAACTCGGCGTAATAGAGCGGTTTGATGCCGATGCGGTCCCTCGCCAGGAACGTTTTGCCGTTGGCCTTGTCGTAAACGGCAAATGCAAACATGCCGTTGAAACGGCTCAGGCAGTCGATGCCGTATTCGAGATAGGCTTTCAGGACAACTTCCGTGTCGGTATCGGACCGGAATTTGTGCCCTCGCGATTTCAGCTCTTCCCTGAGCTCGAGATAGTTGTAAATTTCGCCGTTATAGACAATCCCCGTCCGACCCGTCTCATCGAACATCGGCTGTCGACCCTGCGTCGTCAGGTCGAGGATTATCAGCCGGCGATGTCCCAGTGCAATGCGATCATCGATATATGTGCCCGAGTCATCGGGGCCACGATGGACAATACCGGCGGTCATCCGATGGATTTCCCCGGGAGCCATCGGGCCGCGCCCGACCAGGTTCACCGCTCCGGCTAGGCCGCACATGCCGGCTCCCCGGGCAGGCCCGTCAGGTTTTTTCGAACGCCGTAAATCCTTATGCTGAATACGACAATCTGGGTAATCAGGAGCAGCACCGGTATGACGTAAACGTTGAGGTGCGAGATAAACGGCATGACCGCCGCCAGCATGCCGAGGTGAACCAGCGAGGCAACAACGACGCTGAAATTAGCGTACTTTGGATACCCCATGGCCGCCAGCAGCGGATAGCCGAGCAGGGTCGACGGGACATTGAGGGCACACAGGATAGCAAACAGCGACAGCAGGTGAGCGCTCATCTCGAACCCCTCACCGAATATCAAGCGAATTATCAGGCCGGAGAAGATAAATACCACCGCGCAGGCGAGCAGGTTCAAGACCGTGGTTATCGTGAATATCTTGCGAAACAGCTTAAGGTCCTTCATGTTCGACATGAAAGGATACAGGGCGGTGTTCAGGGGTGTATACAGGCTGATCATCACGTTGTAAAGCTTCTCGGCGGCCGCATAATACCCGGCCGCGGCGTTCCCGAGGAACAGCCCGACCACGAATGTATTGCTGACGGTGTACATCGACACCGAAGCTCTCGAAAGGAAGAACTGGAACGACCGTTTCACATAGCCCAGCACAACTGCTTTCGAAGGCATCACCATCACCAGGTTGAACCGCTTACGGACAATCCACAGACTCAGGATACCGGCGACAAGGTAACCGGCAGTATTGCCGACCGGCACCATGTACAGATCTTCCGGCCCCCTGATGAACGAAAAGATGACCACCGCGAAAACCAGTCGGGAAGCTATGTTCAACAGGGCGATGAACTTCATCTTCTCCATCCCCTGGAAGAACCATATGGGAAAGAACGCCTGACCGATCACGATGCCGTACGAAATAAGATACAAGGGCCAGTCCCGGCTGAACCGGTCGAAATAGAAGACGATTGCTGCCAGCAGGCCGAACGAGATCAACACGAGCAGACCCCTGATGAGTGTCACACTCCAGAAGATTTCCGAGACTTTGGTGAGATCCTCGCGGTGGACGGCGATTTCACGCGGGGCAAACAGGTTGAAACCGAAATCGACAAGAATCACGAAATACAGGACCAGCGAATTAGCGAACATCACCAGGCCGTAAGTTTCTACTTCCAGAACCCGCACCAGGAACGGCAGGGTGATGAGCGGCAGCAAGTAGTTAAGGCCCTGCAAAAAGGCGAGTGAGAAATAGTTCTCGGCCAGACGCTTGAGATTCTCGTCCTTGAGTTTGTCCTTTATCCGGTCAATCAATCGCATATATCACAATCGAATTTCGTGTGCCGCCCGGCTCTTCGCTGGCAGCCCTGCCGGTGCGGTTGCTTAGATTAATCTTCAAGTCGTTGAAGTACAACCTAAAAGAACCGAAGGGTCCGGCTGAGGTGGATGTTTAGCGCAGATGTTCCTCGAACCAAGGAAGGAGCAGGTTAACCGTAAGCTCATGTCCCACACCGTTCGGAGTCACGAGCACCGCATTCTCCTCGACCTGTTGGGCGGCATAGGCTTGCCGTATCTGCTCAAAAGCTGTCCGGGCATCATCCGGTATAAACACATCCTCTGAACCGTTGACGAAACAGACCGGGCGAGGGGTTATCCAGGCGGCAATAGCGGCCATATCCGCAACTTCGAGAATCCCCGGGATGTGCCCGCAGAGACAGTGATCGGCTTTCTTGCCGAAAGTGGTCCTGAACGAACCCAGGAAACCTTGAACATAGGCGGCGACTACACGTTCGTCGAGGGCCGCCGTGAACATGCTCAAAGCACCGCCGGTTGAAACTCCGGCCGCACCTATCTTCTGTTCGTCGACCCAACCTTCATGTCGGACCGCCTCCAGAAGAACCAGGGCATCGGTCTCGAGTTCTCCATACCAACTGCCACCGGTCAGGCGGGCGACAGCATCGATCCTCAGGTGATCTCCGAGATATCGCAGCCGCCCCATACCTCGGTTTTCCATCACAAAGACCACAAAGCCGTGCGCCGCCAGCTCAACTCCGGCACCCCTCTGATACGAGTCAGCCTCATACGCGGCCTGGGCGGCCGAGCCGTGGCCGGAAAAGAGCAGCACAGCGGGATACTTGCGGTTCTCGGAGAATTCGGCCGGTCGCAGGATATACACCGGCACTCTCAGGCCATCGTAGGATTCGAAGCGGGCGAGTTCGCAGGACACGCCGGCTCTGACTGGAATTCTCTCCACCGTTTCGAAGCGGCTCGCCCATACTTCCTCGTCGATTACCGGTACGGGACTAACGCCCAGTACTTCCTTGAGCGCGGCTCTGAGATCCGGCACGGGGAGCATCCGATTGTTGCTCCCGGCTTGATCCAGACGGGCGAGGATGCCGTAGTTCTCCGACGAGATCGCTGTGCTTTTCGGGGCGAGGACTTTCCGGGCAGAGCCACCGGTCAACCGCCGCAGGGTCTCCCGGGGGGAGCTGTCCCAACCGGCGGCCGTAATGAGAAACGCAGTCAGAACCACGACCAGTCCGATCAGCACGGCCGTGCCGATGGTTCTTCCCCTGCTTGGGCGTACCTGGTTCATAATCGCGGGCGTCTGCCGGCCGGGCAAAAAAGAGCCGGCGACCAGACTCGAACTGGTGACCTGCTGATTACAAATCAGCTGCTCTACCAACTGAGCTACGCCGGCTTCTTAAGCTGTCTATGTCAACGCTGGGCTCCCCTGCCCGGTTTCGGTCAGACTTTCCTTTTCCACTTAACCCCCTGCGGGGTGTCCTCCAATATAATACCCCGGGCCTGGAGATCATCGCGGATATTGTCGGCCAGGGCGAAATCCTTGTTTTTGCGGGCCTGCGTCCGCTTCTCGATCAGGGCCTCGATATCGGCGTCGATCATCTCCTCGCGGCGGCGGAAATCCAGGACCGAGTCGACCCGCTCCAGAGCTTTCAGCGCCCGGTCCCGTTCCTCAGTCGAGAGCTTGTCTTCGGCCCGGAGCTTATTAATGTCGCGTATGAAATCGAACACTACGCCCAGCGCGCCGGAGATATTCAGATCGTCGTCGAGCAGGCCCTCAAACCCGGTCTGCATCTTCTCGATCGCCGCATCGGCCTCGCCGCTGGAAGTACCGCCTGCATAGTCGGCCAGGTTGGACCAGAAATCGTTGTACCGATCCAGGGCGCTGCGGGCCGCCTCCAAACCGTCAAAGGTGAAATTCAACTGCTGGCGGTAGTGGGTGGCCAGCAGAAGATACCGGACGGCCAGCAACGGGTAGTCCTTCTTCTTGATGTCCTCGAGGGTGTACTGATTGCCCAGAGACTTCGACATCTTGCGGCCGTCTACAATCAGATGCTCGCAGTGCATCCAGTAATTGACGAACCTCTCACCGGTCGCTCCCTCCGACTGCGCGATCTCGTTCTCATGGTGCGGGAACATGTTGTCAATACCGCCGGTGTGGATATCAAAGTGATTGCCCAGGTATTTCATCGACATCGCCGAGCACTCAATATGCCAGCCGGGGCGGCCTTTGCCGATCGAAGTTTCCCAGTATACTTCGCCGTCGGCCGGGTCCCAGGCTTTCCACAGGGCGAAATCGGAGACCGATTCTTTTTCGTATTCATCGGCCGCCACCCTGGCCCCGGCCTTCAGGCCGGCCATGTCCAGGTTGGCCAGCTTGCCGTAGCCGCCGAACTCGGAAATCTTGAAATAGTAATTACCGTCGACCTCGTAGGCCAGGCCGCGCGCTACCAGCTGCTTTACCAGCGACACCATCTCATCAATGTGGTCGGTGGCCGCCGGATAGTGTTCGGCCCGCTCAATGCGAAGGCTGTCCAGGTCCTCGAAGAACGCCTTTATGTACTTTTCAGTGAACTCCTTCAGGGTCACGCCTGCTGCCTGCGAATCCCGAATAGTCTTGTCATCGATATCAGTCAGGTTCATCACCTGCGTGACTTCGAAACCTTTGTATTTGAGGAAACGGCGAAGGAGATCCTCGAACATGTACGCCCGGAAATTGCCGACCGTGGCGAAGTTGTAGACGGTCGGGCCGCAGGTGTACATACGCACCTTCCCCGGCTCGATCGGTTTGAACTTCTCCTTGGTACGAGTAAGGCTGTTCCTGAAGTGCAGCGACATTTTCCCTAAGCCTCCGTAAACGACTTGACCGTCTTGTTATCCAGCTTCTTGATGACTTCGACAATCAGCCTGACCGTGTTGTCATAATCCGTGCGGTTCAGAACGCTGTTGTGACTGTGAATGTAACGCACCGCCGGGCCGATCACGATCGAGGGTACCCCGATCCTGTTGAGGTGAATCTGGCCGCCGTCGGTCGCACCCCCCGTCATGTAAGTCAGGTGGAACGGGATCTTGACTTTCTCGGCGGTTTCGATCACGAGGTCGCGGAGCCCCAGGTTGGGGATCATGCGAGCGTCGTAAATCAGAATCGCCGGGCCGCTGCCCATCTTCTCCTGCTTCTTGAAACCGTCGGGCGGGATATCCTGTCCGATCCCGGTATCACAGACGATGCAAACGTCAGGTTTGGCCAGGTGGGCAAGCGTCACCGCCCCGCGCAGCCCCACCTCTTCCTGCACCGAGGCACAGCCGAGAATGGTGTTGGGGTGCTTGAGGCGCTGAGCCTTCTTCAATACGTCCAGTACAACGGCACAGGCCACCCGGTTGTCGAACGCTTTCGACACGTACATCTTCTTGTTGCCCATGATCGTAAACTGGCTGTCCGGGATAATCGGGTCCCCCAGTCGGATACCGAGCTTCTTCTTGACATCGAACTTCTCCTGGACCCCGACATCAATGAACATGTCCTTCACCTCCAGGACTTTCTTGCGGTCCTCCGGTGACAGAAGATGCGGCGGTGTGGAGCCCACGATGCCGAGCACGGGACCTTTGGAAGTGATTATCCGCATCCGCTGGCCCAGGGCCACATGTCCCCACCAGCCGCCCAGCGGGAGGAATTTGATGTACCCCTCTTTGGTGATCTCCTTGACCATGAACCCGATCTCGTCCATGTGTCCGACCACCATCACTCGCGGGGAGTCAGAGGTGCCCTTCTTGACCCCCATGACCGAGCCCATTTTGTCCCGTTCGACCCTGTCCGAAGTTTCACTCAGCCGGTCGACCAGAATCCTGCGTATTTCCTGCTCATAGCCCGAAACGCCGTTGGCTTCGGTCAGCTCTTTTAATAACAGCTCTGTACTATCCAAAATATCTCCTAACCGCTTGTGACTCATTCTTCATCAATGGTATCGCATGGACAAGTCCGGCAAATATATGATGAGCCCCGGCAAAAAGCAACAGCCGCCGGCCGGCCTTCAGAGCTCCAGATGATCGATCAGCTCGGCGAAAGCGTTGATCTTCCGTACCGTCTCCGGCATGTCTTCAGGATAAACCCGGTCCGGCTTGATTTTCAGTATGGCCGACATGCCGATCCCTTCGGGACCCTCTACATCCTCAACATACCTGTCCCCCACGTAGAGAGCCTCGCGGGGGGCGCAGCCGGCCAGGTTGACGGCGTGGTAGAAGATGTCCGGGTGAGGTTTGCGCAGTTTGAAAGTGGAACTGAAAACGGTGAAATCCAGAAACGGCTCGATCCCGAACCGTTTCAGCTCTTTCAGATGAGCCCGCTCCGGAAAGACGGTGTTGGATATCAGCCCCATCAAGGGGTAGCTGTCCTTCAACCGCTCCAGAGTCTCAAGGACATCGTCGTAAATGTACAGCCGGGAATCGACCGGCTCGTAGTAGGCATCGAAGAACTTATCGATCAGGTCGTCATCATGGTTTATGTTCAGTTTGTTCAGCAGCTTGCCGCCCACCGTGGGAACGTCCCATTCAACCAGGGACTCTCTTGCCAGCTCGCGATATCCCTCCCGAATGTCGGCAAACGCCTCGTGAAACTCCTCTTCACCCGGGACTTCGTACCCCTTGTTGAGGAGATAGCGACGGGCGCTCTCGGCGCATTCGATACCGAGTTCGTCCCAGGGTATGGACTCGTATTCGATCAGGGTCGAGCCAAGATCAAAGAGCAGGGCTCGGGGGTGAAGTTTCTCCATTGTTCAGTCGTCTCGTTTCAGGGCAGATTCTATAATTAGGGTCACCAGTTGATCGAAGTCTATGCCTTCGCACTTGAGAGCCATCGGCGCCAGCGACAGATCGGTCATTCCCGGCAGGCTGTTCAACTCCAGGCAGTGGAACTTGCCGGAAGGAGCCAGGATGAAGTCGATCCTGGCCAGACCGGAGGCGCCGATCACATTAAACACCTTAACCGCCGCCGCCCGTACTTCGCCGGCGATCTTCTCGTCAACCTCGGCGGGTGCAATGTACTCACTCTTGCCCCTGGTGTACTTGGCTTCGTAGTCATATAGGCCACTCACCGGTTTGATTTCGACCAGCGGATATGACTGACCGTCGAACACCGCCGCTGTGACTTCCCTCCCCGCGATATAATCCTCAACCAGCACTTTCCGGCCGTAGACGGCGGCTTTTTTAAGCGCCGACGCCAGACCCTCGGGAGTTGTGACTTTGGTCAGACCGATAGTTGACCCGGCGTCGTTTGGTTTGACGATAACCGGCAGATCGAAATCCGCAGCGATTTCCGATGAAACCCTGGCGGCATCCTGGTCACCGGTAATGATAACCAGCTTCCATTTCGGAGTGGGGACCCCGACAGAAGTCATCAGACGTTTCGATATAGCTTTGTCCATAGCGACGGCCGAAGCCGCCATGCCCGAACCGGTGTACTTCTTCCCGGCCAACTGCAGAAGATTCTGAATAGTCCCGTTCTCCCCCGCTCCGCCGTGAAGAGCGATAAAGACTACCTCCACATCGTTGTAGTCGGCGGCCGCGAGCGAGTTGGCCAGGGCCCGCGGGGAGGCATCGACCGGAAAGCTCTCCTGTGTTGATTTGTTGCCAGCCGCAACAAGGAACTGTCCTTTCGAATCGAGCAGGGATCGGCCGCTGGAGGGATCGATCGCCAGGACCTCATGCCCCAGCCTCTGGAGCGATCTTACTACCGCCCGACCGGTATTCATCGAGACATCGCGCTCTCCCGAATCTCCGCCTGCCAGCACCAGGACTTTCATGCTTTGTTCCTCGCCCTTATCTTCTGGTAGCGTCTGAACACATAAAAGGCCACCAGTCCGATGATAATTGTCCAACCGATGGTGTTATACGTCTTGAAATAATACTCGATCCGATCGTAATGCTCCACCAGCTTGTAGCCGAGGTACATCAGCAATCCCGCGAACAGCATGTACGAGATCGTCGTATAGAGAAACATCCGAATCGAAGAGTATTTGCTGATACCGGCCGCCAAAGCCAGGGCCACGCGAAAGCCCACGACAAAACGGGAAGCGACCAGCAACAGGCCGCCGCGCCGCTGGAATCTCTCCTCCACCTCCAGAATGTCCTTCGCGGAGAAGAAGCGATAATCCTTCCTGAGGAAGAAGTCCCGCCCGAAATACCGCCCCAGCAGGTAGATAATCATGACAGAGCACATGCCGCCGGCGATCACCGAGATGAAGGCGAGCGCGAAATCCAGCCGTGAGGCGGCTGCCAGCCCGCCGGCCGCCACGATGAAACTATCACCCGGAAAGGGGGGCGTGATGTTCTCGATGAAGCAGGCAAGAAAGAGCGCCAGGTAAACCCAGACCGTGCCATAAGCAAAGATCTGGTCCAGCCAGGCGTTGATCTGTATCATATACTCACTCATCGCCGGATATCAGGCAGACGGCCGAGGCCGCGATCCCTTCCTCCCGTCCCACGAAGCCGAGCCGCTCGGTGGTAGTTGCTTTGACACTGACCCTCGAAGGGTCCATTTCGAGAATGCGGGCGATGTTCTTTCTCATGGCCGGTATATGTTCTATCATCTTTGGCTGCTCGGCCATGATAACCGAATCAATATTCACCACGCTCGTGAAACCGGTCTCCTTCAGCTTACGCCACACTTCGGCCAGGAGTTCACCGGAGTTGGCGTCCTTGAACCGATCGTCGGAGGGCGGAAAGCGATAGCCTATATCCCCCAGTCCCCCGGCTCCGAGAAGGGCGTCCGCAATAGCGTGCAGGAGAACATCGGCATCGCTGTGTCCCAGCAACCCCATGCTGTGGGGTATCTCCACACCGCCGATTACCAACTTTCGGTCGAGTACCAGGCGGTGGACGTCGAATCCCTGACCTGTCCTGAGTTTACTCATCCTTCTCCTGTGCCAGCAGCAACGACGCTAACTTGAGGTCATCGGCCGTTGTAACTTTCATATTGGGATGTTCCGGCTCGACGATGCGAATCTTCAGACCGCGAGCTTCAATCAACGACGCATCATCGGTGAAACCCATTTCGTCGGCGCCGTTCGCCGCCTCAGCCGCTACCTGCCGATGAGCTGCGATGATTATATCATAGCCGAAGACCTGCGGCGTCTGTGCCAGAAACAGCGACTCGCGCGACAAAGTTGCGAAAATGTACCCCTGTTCGGCCCTTTTGACCGTATCCGTCGCCCGGGCCGCCAGAATCGCCGCTTTATCCTTGGCGGCAAGCAATACTACCCGATCGATGTCCCCCGGCGCGACAAACGGCCGGGCGCCATCGTGGACAGCTACCAGGCCTGTCGAAATCGGCAGCCTTTCAAGACCTTTCAGAACCGATTCGCGACGGCTCTCTCCGCCCGGGACGATTTTGGACACCTTGTGAAAGGCGAACGGGTCGATGATCTTCTCGCTGGCGTAAAGCAGGTGTTCCTCGGCTACGACCACCACGATGTCGTCGATTGAAGACGCCTTCTCAAACCGGCCGATCGTCCACGACAGAAGCGGTTTCCCGCAGACCTCACGGAACTGCTTGGGGACAGCCCCCCCGAGACGGCGCGAGGCTCCGGCGGCGACGATCAGGGCACAGGTTTTCATAGAGGCGGAATATATGACACCCGAATGCGCTGCAAAAGCGTTTTATAGAATCAGCATGGCATCGCCATAGCTATAGAAACGGTACCTCTCCCGGACCGCCTCGGCATAGGCGTTCAGGATGGTTTCGCGGCCGGCAAAAGCCGAGACAAGAACCAGAAGCGACGACTTCGGCAGGTGGAAATTGGTTACGAGACGGTCGACAAACTTAAACCGATGCCCCGGCTTGATGTACAGGTCGACCATGCCTGCAAACGGCTGAATCTCGCCGTTAAGCACCAAGGCTGATTCCAATGTCCTTACACTGGTTGTGCCGACGGCCACTATCGAACCGCCTGAAGCCCTTGCCCGATTGAGCCGCCCGGCGACCTCGGGCGACAGCTCCGCCCACTCGGGATCGACCGTGTGATTGTCGATATCATCGGTCTGGATCGGCTTGAATGTGCCCGGTCCGACGTGAAGAGTCAGTTCCAGGATCTGGACCCCGGAGGCCTTAAGCTCCCCCAGCATCTTTTTCGTGAAGTGGAAACCGGCGGTGGGTGCCGCCACTGCCCCGGTGCGGTTCTTGTCGGCGAACACCGTCTGATAGCGGCGGATATCCGAAGGCTGATCGTCCCGCCCGATGTACTGGGGCAGCGGCACGTGTCCGAAAGCGGCGATGATGCGGTCACCGGCGGTTTTCGAGCTAAACCCAACCTGCCAGCGCCCGTTGTTAAGGTCGCGGAGCAGTTCGACCGAGTGGCGGTCGTCGAAACGGATGTGCTCCCCTTCCCTGACCCGCCGCGAAGGTCTGACCATGGCTTCCCACATCTCCGGCCGGGAGTCATCGGGTCGACGGGTCAGGAATATCTCCACCGCCCCCCCGGTCGGCCTCTTGCCGAACAGCCGTGCCTTAAAGACGCGGGTATTGTTGACAACGAGAACGTCCCCCTTCTTCAGATATTCGGGCAGGATTTCGAATTTGCGATGCCTCACCGGCCCTCCGGCCCGATCCAGGACCAGCAGCCTGGACTGGTTTCGCCTGCGTGCCGGGAACTGCGCGATTAGCTCTTTGGGAAGATGATACTCAAACAGGGAGACATCCACGACGGTGTTACCTCAAGGTGTGGCGAGTATTTTCGGCTCGGAGAGACCTTGTCATCACCCGCCGAAAACCTCTAATCGATCGATCCAGATGCGTACCAGCGCTTTCTGCTCCGGCGTCAGGTCGCGCGGCAGCGGTTTGCCTTCCAGGTGCCTCTCCAGACCCTGCAGCGCGCTTCGCGTGTCGCCAACCGTCAGGATCTCACCGGTCTCTTCTTTCAGCTTGTCCCTGAATTTGACCGTTTCTTCGGACAGGAGGTTGAGAACGCGATTGACGTTTTGTCGGCCTTTCAACAATTCGACCCCCATTGACTCCATGAGCAGCCTCAACTGCTCGGTCGAAACACCTGTGTTCTTGCCTTGCATTTGGTCCCCCTTCCGGGTGATCCAGTTTATTCTACCAGGTGCAGAGCTGTTAGCTGACCCCGTTCCTCGATACGGATATTGGAGGAATCGAGATATTCGTACTGCACTATACCGATATCCGGCACCAGGTAGAAATACCCTGCGTGCCCGCCGCCGTAGCGGCTTTCGCGCACATACTTGTAACAGATGTAATCGCCGAAAGGTGTCTCGACTTTCGCGTTCG
>Ga0272444_10003198_pt1 | contig 14876 bp, 11 predicted proteins | sample SSMForm13_FD_201033 | JGI IMG/M metagenome (GOLD analysis project Ga0272444, IMG submission 201033) | Marine sediment archaeal communities from Little Sippewissett salt marsh, Falmouth, MA, United States - SSM-Form-13 | ecosystem: Environmental > Aquatic > Marine > Wetlands > Sediment ...
GTATAATAGTCGGTGAATGGCCAGAACGATCAACCAGGCTGGCCGCTCAGGCGCTCTCTGGCGCCGTCCGGGCGACCGCCGCGCAGAGGAGAAGCAAGTATGGGACCACAGCGCGCGCTCCTAGCTCTTTCCCTCGCTGCCTTCTGCCTCACTGCACCGGCAGCGGCCCAGGACAACGGGTACGTCGGCTGCAGCACCACTGACAACTGCGTCCCGTTCGACCTCGTCACGTACGCCCCCGGGCCGGCCATCGACCTCCTTCCCGAGGGGGACTACCCCTACGATGCGACGATGAGCCCGGACGGTAGCGAGGTCTGGATCTGCGGCGCGTCCGGCGACGGCGTCGTCGTGATCGAGACCGCCACCAACACGATCACACACCGGGTGCTCGTCGAGGAGTACCCGAACTCCATCGTCTTCTCAGACGACGGGACCTTCGCCCTGGTGAGCGCCCGCGACGGCGATCTCGTCTCGATCGTCAGCACGTCGACCTACACGGTGACCGGGACGCTCGACGTCACAACCGGCGGCGGAGGGATCTACGATGGCCCTGGAAACCTGGCACTCGATCCCGTCAGCACGAACATCTATGCCCTCGACTGGTATGACGATCACATCTACGAGATCGCCCCGGACGCGTCGTCGGTCCTTCGGAGCGCCGTGATCGGGAGCAGCATCTGGCAGCTGGTCGTCGATCCCCTGGGCCGCTATATCTACGTGACCGATCGGAGCACCGACCAGGTCCGCGTGATCGACCAGGTGACCCTGACAGAGGTTCAAACCGTCGCGGTCGGTGATGATCCGTGGGGCATCGATGTGACCCTCGACGGCTCGACGCTCGTGGTTGCCTGTGAGGACCACAGCAACGTCCACGTCGTCGACACAAGCGACTGGTCGACGACGATCATCGCGCTCGAGGCCGGCGCCGATCCAAGGGACGTCGACATCCTCGACAGCGCGGGGTACGCGTTCATCGCCGGCGGGCAGGCGACCGCGACCGGCACGCGCGTCTACGTCATCGAGCTGGCCACGGCGACGCTGAAGGACGCATTCACGCCGACCGGAGGCGGCAACGCGAACGTCGTCGCCGTCCAGGCCCAGGTGACGTCCGCGATGACGGGGATCGCCGACGGCGCGGTCGCCGCGCACCACCCTGGTCTCAGGTGCTTCCCGAATCCGTTCAATCCCATGCTCTCCGTGGTCTACCACCTCTCCTCGTCGTCCGCGGTCAATCTCGGGATCTACGACACGGCCGGCCGGCTCGTCGCGACCCTCGACGAGGGCGAGCGCGGGCCGGGCGACCACCGGGTCGTCTGGTCGGGCGTCGACTCGCACGACCACCGAGCCGCGACCGGGGTCTACTTCGTCCGGCTCGAGGCGGGCGGAGATGCAGTTACGGACAAGGCCGTGCTCCTCAAGTAGGGAGCGCGGCGCGATACAGGGGGATTCAGCAAACCGCGGGGAGCGGTCCCCGCGGTTTGTCGTTGCCGGGGGCGCGCGTCCGTGCGACGCTTCGGTCGTCCATTTGAGACAGGAGAGCCCCGATCTCCGCTGAGAGGCGCCACGGCCAGCCCGCGGACGGGCTCACTCGGAACGTCTTCCGGCGAAGGAACCTCAACGAGGAGGATCGAGATGCGGACGAAGCTCCTTGTCGCTCTCGCGATCGCGGCGTGCGCCCTCGGGGGATGCAGCAGCTCGACCTCGCCGGACGGGGCCATCGACGTGTCGGCCGCCCTCTAGGTCGATCCGACGACTGGAACGGGCATCACGGACTTCACGTTCGACGCGAGCGGCTCGACTGCCGGGCGCCGCGCTCTCGAGTTCCGGTGGGATTGGGAGAGCGACGGCGTGTGGGACACCGACTGGGCCAGCGACGCCGTCGTGACGCATCGCTTCACCGACGGCGACACGATCACGGTCACCGTCCAGGCCGAGGAGGGCGGCTACAGAGGAACCGCGTCGACGGAGATCGTCGTCGACTCGCGTCACGGGTACGTCCTCGAGGAACTGGAGACCAACCAGAGGGCGACCGTCATGGGGTACCACGACGGCTCATTCTGGACGGCCGACTGGTCCTCGCCGTGTCAGATCTTCAGAATCGACCCGGCCACCGGCGACACCCTCTACTCGATCCCCGCGCCCAGCCTGTGGCCGGTCGGAATCTGCTCGGACGGAGCGGATCTCTACGTCAGCGACTTCACATACAATCGAGGCGTCGAGATCTGCAAGGTTGATCCCGCCGACGGGACGATGCTCTCGCACTTCCCGGTCGTGTACACCTCGTTCCCGAGCGGACTGGCGTGGGACGGCGAGTACTTCTACCACCCGAGCTGGTACACCCCGGACCACGACGCCGACGGGCTGATCCACAAGTACACGGCCGACGGCACGGAGATTGGCACGTTTCCGTGTCCCAGGGGCAGCGTCGTGCCGGACGCCATCGGCTACGACCGCCGGGACCTCTGGGTGGCGCTCAACGACGTCGACACGCTCTACGTGGTCAACAAGGAAGACGGTGAAGTGCTCCGGACCGTTGCCCTGCCCCACGGGATCAGGGACATCGAGGTCATCGGGGACCATCTCTGGCTCCTGATGGACATCCGGGGAAACATGGCGCGGCTCGTCCCGTGACGCCGCCGAGTCACCGGCCTGGCGCCCTAGCCGCCGCGGTGCCCCGGCCGCTGGCAGACCTTGCCGCGACGGACGAACGACCCGAGCTCGTGGGACCCCACGAGCTCGCGGTCCTTAACGACCCAGTCCCCCCGGACCATCGTCGAGACGGGCCACCCGCGGACCTCCCACCCGTCGTAGGGTGAGTAGTCGGCATAGCCGTGAAGCGAGCCCGGCGAGATCGTGACGTCGAGGTTGGGATCGAAAACCACGATGTCGGCGTCGGCCCCCGCTGTGAGCGAGCCCTTCTGCGGGTGCAGCCCGAAGACCTCCGCCGGGTTCGTCGAGAGCCGGTCGACCAGCTCGTTCTCCGTCATCCTCCCCTCGTTCACCCCGAAGTGCCACATGAGCGGCAGGAGCGTCCCGACTCCCGGAACGCCCATCGGGATCTCGCGGAAGTCGGCGGCGCCCGCGTCCTTGTCGGCCGCCAGGAACTCCGCGTGATCGGTCGCGACGACCTGGATCGTCCCGTCCTCGAGGCCGTCCCAGAGGCTTGCCTGGTCGGCCTTCGTCCGGAGCGGCGGGCACGTGGCGTAGCGCCGGCCGTTCTCACCCGCGAGGCTCGTCTCGTCGAGCAGAAGGAAGTGCGGACAGGTCTCGCAGTAGACCTCTATGCCGAGGTCGCTCCCCTCCCGGATCGCGTCGAGCGCCTCCGTGGTCGACGCGTGGACGATGTAGACCGGCGCGCCCGCCTCGTACGCCGTACGGAGAACGCTTGCGACCGCCTCGCCCTCGACGTAGTTCGGACGGCTGGCCGCGTGGTCGGAAGGTGTGAGCCGCCCCTCTTCGACGAGCCGCCGCACCCTGCGGTCGATCATCCACTCGTTCTCGCAGTGCACCTCGACGAGGCCGCCGTGCTGTCCCGCGATCAGAAGCGCGCGATAGAGATCCTCCTCGCCGCTCTTGAGACCGGCCTCCGAGTACGTGGTGTACATCTTGAAGGAAGGGATCCCGCCGTCGATGAGCGCGGGGATCTCGTCGTCCTCGCGGTCGCCCCATCTGGCGAGCGTCGCGTGAAGCCCGTAGTCGATGTAGCAGCGACCGTCGGCGTCAGCCTTCCTCGACTCGACGGCCTCCGCGAGAAGCTCTCCCTTCCGCGGCGTCGTGTATGTGAGGATCGTGGTCACGCCGCCGAACGCCGCGGCGCGGGTGGTGCTCTCGAAATCGGAGGACGTGTGCCCGCGGAGGGTGAGACCGACGTGGACGTGCGCGTCGATCGCACCGGGCAGGACGAGCTTCCCGCTCGCGTCGTAGATCTCGGCGTCCGGAGGCGCCTCGACCTTCCGACCGATCTTCGAGATGCGCCCGTCCTCAACCAGGATCGACCCGCCGTACGAGTCGATCTCGGTGACGAGCTTCCCGCCTTCAATCAGGATCGCCACGGTGCTCCTTGCTCCACGAATTCGCCCACGAGGCGCGCCAGCTCGCCCTCGCGGCCCCAGTAGACGTGGTTCGCGCCATCGACCACCACCGCCCGGACGCCGGGCGACGGCGCATGCCGCTCGAGGAGCGCAACCGCATCCTCCGCGGGCACGGTGATGGCTTCATCGACGTTTCCCAGGGTCGCGAGGATCGGGACGCCAATCGTAGCGAGCCTCTCGAAGTCGCCGTCGTCCCCGAGCCGGAACGGGAAGATGTCGGTGACCGCGGGATCGCCGTACGCGCTCACGAGGGTGGCGGCTGACATCCGAACGACGAACGCCGGGTCGGCGATCAGGTCCTCTCCCCGGCCGTCTCGAACGAGCGAGCGCGCCTCCTCGAGAATGGTCGCGATGCGCCCCTCGGTGCGGACCTCCCTGAGGCCGAAGATGTCGGGCGGCGAGATCAGGATCGCTCCCACGGCGCGCGCGTCCTTCCGGGACGCCAGATAGTGGGTCACCTTGTTCGTGCCGAGGCTGTGACCCTCGAAGTAGATCGCGCGGTGTCCCCTCGCCTCCAGGAAGCCGGCTGCGCCTCCGATGTCGTGGACGCTCTCCTCGAACAGCTCGAAGCTCCCCCCGCCCAGGTGCGACGTCGTGTCCGCGCCCTCGCCCTTGATGTTGTCCGAGCGGTACTCGTGCCCGCGGTTGTTGTACGTGAGAAACGCGAGTCCCTTCGCGACCACGGCGTCCGCGATCGCGTCGACGAAGCGGTTCTCGTAGAAGTTCCCGGCGAAACCGTGCGTGTGGAGAACCGCGCGCCCGGCCGGCGGCCCGCTGGGAGCCGCGTAGAACCCCACGAGCTCGAACCCATCCTCGGCCTCGACCCGTACAAGCTCCCCACGCATCGCGTTTCCTCCGTCTCCGTGTCTCGACGCTCCCCCGAGTCATGCTCCTCAGCCGTCATTGTAGCCCAGGGCAGACCGGACTCCAAGCACGGGGCGCCCTTGAGGCGCGCGCCGTCATGTTGTACCCTGCGTACGAGGTTCTGCCCCGATCAAGGGAGCGCGCAGGAATGAGCTCGCGATTCGCACGCGGTTTGAAGAGGCTCATCGTCAATCTGGTCGTCCTCGTCATCGGGGTGCTCGTCGCCCTCCTGATCGCCGAGGTCGCGCTCCGCGCCCTCAAGGGACGTCATCCGATCGCCACCGCCCGATACGGCAAGATCCCGAACGTGACGCAGCGCGGGACGTACCTCCCGTGGGAACTGAAGCCCGGGGCGGTCGACCGTCAGCTCGACCCGTACGGTGAGTTCGACTGCGAGTTCCGGATCAACTCGGCGGGGCTCCGCGACGACGAGATCCGGCCCGTGAAGCCGCCGGGCACGAAGCGGATCCTGATGCTCGGTGATTCGATGACGGTGGGATGGGGCGTCGAAGAGAGCGAGTGCTTCGCCGGAAGGCTCGACGCGCTCCTCAACGACGGAGCTGCGGCGGGGACGCGGTACGAGGTGGTCAACTGCGGCTGGGCGAGCTGGTACACGACGGACGGGGCGTACGTCTTCCTCAAGCACCGGGTCGACGAGCTCGATCCGGATCTGGTCGTCCTCGACTTCTTCCTGAACGACCCGGCCGAGCTGAGGCCGGACGACTGGCGCCCCCTTGGCCGCGATCTCCCCGACTCGATCGCCGCGACGCGGGAGGTCGGCGGGGCGAGCGGGATCGCCGCGATCAAGAAGAACGTCCGCGACTACCTGGCCCAGCGCTCCTACGTCATGAACCTCCTGAAGCGGATCTGGCAGGGCTCGGTCCAGAGGCGCAGGCTCGGCGAGGATGTGTTCACGCTCGACGCCGCCCGTCGCGCCGAGTACCCGGCGTGCGCCGTCCTCCTGTTCGCGGAAACCTACCCGCCCGATGTCGAGGAACGGTTCGCGCTGACCGAGCGCCTGCTCGTCGGGATGCGGGACCTCCTCCACGCACGCGGGACCGAGTTCGCGGTGGCCATCATGCCGGCCGACTTCCAGATCGTCGCCGAGAAGCGGGAGCGCTACGGGGTCCTGCCTGTGGTCTTCCACGACCGGCCGTACGTCGAGGGGAAGGCTCAGCGAATGGTCGCGGCCCTCTGTGAGAGGACCGGGATCCCGGCCTTCGACGTTCTGCCGGCGCTCCGCGAGCAGTGCGCCGGCGAGTGCTTCTACACGTACGATCCCCACCCGACGCCCGCCGGCCACGCGATCATTGCCGACGCGCTGGCAGCGCAGCTGAGAGCGAGCGGGCTCCTCGACTGAGATCTGACGGCGAGTTCGATCGCGAGACCGCGCGAGGCGGCGATGCTTCCGCGCGCGGCGTCGCACGGCGGGTCATCATGGAGACGCGGGGGCCGGACGATCCGGCTCCCGCGTCACACCGCAGGCTCGTCGCGAGTCCCGCGCGTCGCTACTCTGAGAAGAAGCTCTTGATCACTCCCCACGTCGTGCGCTCGGTGCCGGCCGCCGGCTCGAGCTGGGTGGAGAACACCACGTCGGACCAGTCGGAGGTGTTGTACAGGTCGTCCCGGCACTGAACGCGGTAGTAGTAGATCTGATTGTAGGCGAGAGGCTCGAACGGGAACTCGAGATCGGGCGTACAGCCGCTGCTCATGTAGATCGGCTGGAAGTCAGGAAACTCGGAGCACTCCGAGCAGTACCCGACGGCTCCCGACGCGCTCTCGTCGGACCACGACACCAGGTTCACGGACCCGTACGTGTACTCCGGCTCCGGAGCTATGGTCGGGATGTTCGGAGGCGTGTTGTCGAGCTCGATCAAGCCGTCCGTCGCCGCGTGCGCGATCGGTAGGTCGTCGGGGTCCGTCAGTTCGACCGTCGCGAAGGAGACGGAACCAACCCCGTCGCCGCTCGGCTGGCCCGTGAACGCGATCGAGCAGAGATCGCCGATGCCGAAGGCTCCCGGTGTCGCGCCGGTGATCTCGCAGTCGACGACCAGCGTGTTCGGGTCGTTTAGGCTCGCGGAGAACGTCGTGGCCGCCACCCCCTGAAGGAAACCGCCCTCGAGTACGTGCACCGCCAGGCTGTCGACGAAGACGTACGTGTCGTCGAAGTCGATCACGAGATGATAGCCGCCGAGCCCGACCGTGACGTCGGTGCCGTCGTAGATCACGGTGAGGGTGGACGTCTGACCTCCCGCAACACGGTCGGAGGGCGGATCGAAGGACAGGGCCGCCGTCTGTCGCGCGCCGGCCGTGGCTCCGATAACGAGAGCGAAAACAGGAACGATGGCAAGACCGGCGAGACGGTGTTGATGCAATCTCATGGTGCACGCTCCCATATCAGTTTCGTGCCCGGGTCCACTGGTCGGACCCGGACACCATTGCCCACATTGGCAAGCGTACCATCTTATGGACGAATGAGCAACCCCCCCAACACCGCCGCCCGCCGAAGCGCGGCGGGCGGTCGGTTCCTTGGAGTCCGCTGATCGCGTTGATCAGCGGAAGCGGGCTTTGATGACACCCCATGAAGCGCGGTTCACCGCGGTCGGTTCCGCGACGATCTCGATCTCACCAGGGACGTCACCGACAGGGATCTCCACGTTGTCGATATCCCTGATTTCGACGTTGAAGAACTCAAGAGGAGTAATGCCGGGGGCCACGGCGTGGAAGCAGATCGTCACCAGCGAGCCCGGGCCGTCGACGGAACCACCGAGAAGGCCCCCGTCGATCAGGAGCGTGTCCGGCGGTTCGCCCACCATCGACCAGAAGAGGAAGGTCTCCCCGGGGTACCCGGACGTGAGGCCCGTTTCCTCGACGCTGATCACATCGAGGAGGGTCTGGTCGAAGTCGATCTCCAGGTGATAGCCTGTGATCCCGAGCACCAGTTCGTCGACGGCGACGTCGACGCAGACCGTGCTGTCCTCGAGGACCTCCTGAAACGCCGGATCGAAGTAGATCCGCCCGACCGGCCCGATGATGACGACGCCGTTCTGATCGATCCACGGAATGGGAGCATTCTCCAGATCCCTCAACTGAATGTCGGTGAACGTCAGCGGGGTCATGCCGGGAGCCAGAGCCCGAAACTCGATCCGGACGAGCGAGCCCGGCCCATCCACCGACCCGCCGAGTACCGCGCCGTGGATGATCACCTCGTGCGGTGGAGACGAATCGACCGTCCAGTAGAGGAACGTCTCGCCCGGGTATCCCTCCGGCAGATCGCCCTCCTCCACCTGAAGCACTTCGAGGAGCGACTCGTCGAAGTCGATCACGAGATCGTACCCGGTGACCCCCAGCATCTCATCGTCGATCGAGACATCGACCCAGAAGATCTGGAACTCGAGCACCTCGCTCAGGGCCGGATCGATGTAGATGGTGCCGACCGAGAGGATCTCCACTTCGCCATCCACGGCGGTCACCGGGATCTCCGCGTTCTCGAGATCGCGGAGTTCGACGCTCATGAAGCTCACGGGAGAGACGCCGGGCACGAGAGCGACGAACTCGATCCGCACGAGCGACCCGGGCCCGTCGACGGATCCGCCGAGAACGGCCCCGTTGATGAGCAGAGCCTCGGAGGGCTGGCCTTCGTCGATGTACGTGAAGAAGGTCTCTCCGGGGTAGCTCTCCGGAAGTTCACCCTCGACAACCTGAAGCACTTCGAGGAGCGACTCATCGAAGTCGATGAGGAGATCGTAGCCCGTCACACCCGACACGTCCTCGCTGATCACGACCTCGACCCAGAAGTTCTCGAGCTTGAGGACCTCCGTGGAGGGCGGCTCGATGCTGATCGTGGCGACGCCGGCGGCCATCTGGGGAATCGCCGCCAGTAGAGCAATCGCGACAAGCGCCAGAGCATTCGATCGCACGGACCGCATCAGGCCACCCTCCAGTCTGATTTCATCTGAGAAGCACGCACCGTGCGCGGCGCGTCGTCTCGCCCGCGCGCACTGCAACGAAGTAGACGCCGCTCGGCAACGCCTCGCCGAGATCGGTTCGGCCGTCCCACGTCACATGGCCGACTCGGTCCTTGAGCACCAGGCCGCGCGGCCGTGCCACGGTCCGCCCCGAAACATCGTGAACCTCCACATCGACGCGGGCGTCGACACGATCGACGAGGAAGTCGATCTTCACTCGACCCGGAGACGGATTGGGAGCCACGTGGATCCCCCGCTCTGCCAGCGGGGACTCCAGCGGGTAGTCGATACCGGTCTCCGGTAGAACGGTCACGAGCCCATCCGCGGAATACACGGGGAGGATCCGCTCTCTGTTGATGTCCCGAAGATCGGCGGCCGTGATCGCGATCGGCGTCTCCCCGACCGAGAGCGCCACGAAATCGAGCGACACGAGCTCACCGGGAAGGAAGACGTGCGACGCGTGTCCGAGCGTGACGTCGTTGCAGGAGTAAGAACCTGCTCCCAGGCTGTCACAGTTGAACATCGTCCCGTACCCGCAGTTCGCGAAGAGGCTCCCCTCCTCCGCGGAAGTGAGCTCAATCACCTCGGCATCGAATGTGAAGTCGACCAGGAACGCCGTGACCGAATCGGGATAGCCCGCGTCGACCCTGATGCTCATCTCGAACGGCTCGCCCACGTTCACAGTGAGCTCAGCCGGCGACACGAAGACCGTCGGGGCTCCGGCTGCGATCCCGGAAAAGAAGACAGCAAGAAACAGCGTCAGGACGATGCGCAAACCCGTACCTCCGTCGATCCAAGGGGGATCCCGGGGGCCGCTGATCGCGGGACGCTCAGACGGCCACCCGGTTTCCCCACGGCCCCTCCCAGAGAGCGGTTCGGGCGAGGCCTTTCTACTTCATGAGCACCATCTTCCGCGTCAGCCGCGTGCCCGCGGTCTCCAGCACGCACAGGTAGACACCGCTCCCAACCTGTGCGCCGCCGGACGAAGTCCCATCCCAGACGATCGAGTGCCGACCCTCCTCGCACGCCGCGTCCACGAGCGTGCGGACCAGCCGCCCCGACGGCGAGTAGACAACGAGCCTCACGTGCTCCTCGCGCGGAACCGTGAACGCGATCGCCGTCGTCGGGTTGAAGGGATTGGGCGTGTTCTGCTCCAGGAGGAACGTCCAGTGCTCGTCGACCCCGTCTCCGAGGGCCAGGTTGGCGTGGGCGCATGGGATGTCCTGGTTCGCCTCGCCTCTGACGGTCAGCTCCGAGATGCTGAGGGTCGTGGTCTGCCCTAAGATCACCTCGAACGATAGAGACGCGACCCCGCCGTCTACGTCGATCACGCGGTTGCCGCCGAGGGCGGCGAGATCAACAAGAACACGACCCGGTTCGATCTCCTTCGCGTAGAGGAACGCATCCGCGCCGAGGTCCACGAGTCCGCCGGCCGCCATGGCCCCTTCGAACCGCAGATGCGCGGAGTCATACTCTATCACGGACGACACCCCCTTGGCCTCGCAGCCGCCTGTCAGCCGGAGGCCTATTCCGAGCTCCTCCCCGACCGCGAACTCGCCGCCCTCGAGCACCAGCGAGAGACACGCCCGGTCGGTCGGCCTCGTGCCGGTCGGCGGCGGCACACGGAGGAGCCAGGCCGGATCGACACGCCCGTAGTTCATCGCGACGATCATGAGATCCTCAAAATCGATCCAGTCGTCGGTCAGCGGAATCCCGAACCGGCTCATGTCGTCGGTCGGCCCGACGTCCATCTCCGGCTCGTAGTGATAGTCGCCGTCCTCCGTGTAGTAGGAATCGGAGAGGACGAGCTTGTCGTAGAAGTTGACGTACCCGTCGTAGACCCGCGCCGTGCCCGTCGGATCGTCGACGTCCGCAAGCCAGTACGACGTCGAGCGATCCTGCGCGCTCGGTGCGGCAAGCGAGTAGTTGCCCGCCGCGTCGCGCGCGAACGCCGTGTAGTAGAAGACGTTCCGCGTGAAGTCGGTGAAGCTCTCATCGTCGTAGGTCTGCGCGCCGGTTCCTGGGACGAACGCCACGACCACACCGTCCGTCGGATGAGCCGGATAGCCGAGCGGCGTGGCGACGTCGTCGTACTCGGGATACGCCATGAATCGCCAGGGCTTCCGGAGGATCACGGTCCCCTCGATCGGAGCGTCCCTGCCCACCGGCACCGTCCACGACAGGTGGATCCGGTTGTGCCCGGGAAGCGCCTCGAAGTCGACGATGGCGGCGGGGGCAGTCACGTCGATCACGGTGCTGCAGTCGGGCAGGGCCGGAGGCGCTTCCACGTTCCCGACAACGTCGTTCGCGATCGTGTAGAAGTCGTAGTCCCCTTCCACCACAGCCTGAAACAGAATCGGGCCCACCGGGAATGTCCCGTTGTACTGCTGGTATGCGCCGCCGTCGACTCGATAGAAGAGCCGTATGGACGAGATCCCGCTCGTCGCGTCGAACCCGGTGACGGGGATCGTGATCGCGAAGGTGCTGTAGTACGGATCGAGCGGTCCCGCCTCGCTCTCGGGAGGCGTGTCGTCCTGAGTAGAGAACCTCACGTTCGACCAGTCGGAGACGTTCCACAGGTCGTCCCGACACTGCACGTGGTAGTAGTAGATCTGCCCGTCCGCCAGAGGATCGAACGTCGCCTGGAACAGCGGCGTGCAGCCGCTGCTCATGTAGATGGGGTCGAACTCCGGGTTCTCCGCGTTGACGGCGCAGTAGCCTACGGCCCCGGACGCGCTCTCGTCGGTCCAGTAGACCGTGTTCGACGTGCCGGCCGTGTACTCCGGCTCGCCGACCAGGAAAGGAACGTCCGGCGGCGTATTGTCCAGCTCGATGGCACCGTCCGTCGTGCCGTAGGGTATCGGCTCGTTGTCTGGGCCTCGAAGCGTGACCTCGAAGAACGCGACCGGGCTCACTCCGTCGCCCGTCGGGCGCGCCGTGTACACGACGGTGCATAGTTCGCCCGCGCCGGTCGCACCCTCCGTCGCCCCCAGAATCGACCCGTCGACGACGACCGTGTTCGCATCCTGAAGCTCCGTGAAGAACGCGGTCGGGCCGAATGCGCTCAGGAAGTCTCCCTCGATGACGTCCACGTCGGTGTCGTCAACGAAGACGTAGGCGTCGTCGAAGTCGATCACGACGTGGAACCCCCTGAGACCCACTCCCACACCCGTCCCGTCGTACTTGATAGCGAGCCGCGCCTTGAGCGAGTCACCGCCGACCCGCTCGAAGGGCGGATCGAGGAGGATCGCGGCCTCCTGCCTCTCTCCCGCGGCTCCGGCGGGGACAGGCACAGCCACCTGAACAACGAGGAGCAGTGCACAGAGCCAGAGCAGTCGTTTCGTCATAGACCACGCTCCTTGGCAGCGCGTGCCAAGCAGGCCCAGGCGTCGTCTGAGACGCCTCGTGACTTCTAGTTCAGTTTGACGATTCTCGTTTGGGCAAAGCCACCGCTCCCGGAGAGCCTGACGAAGTAGACCCCGGAGGCGGCGATTCCACCGCGCTCATTCCGTCCGTCCCACCTGATCTCGCCGCCCCTGGCGCCCGGAGGCACCTCGAGCCGGCGAATACGTCGGCCGCTGAGATCGTAGACGTCCGCAGTCCAAGTCTCGTCCGCGTCAGGAACTGAGAACGCGATCGCGGTCTCGCCAGCGAAGGGATTCGGCGCGGCCGGGCCGACCGAAACCGCGGGCAGACCAACGTCCACGCCCGTGTCCCCGATGAGAATGTGTCCATCCTGGTAGCTCGCGACAGGAAGCGGGTCGCGTCGGATGTCGGTCATAACAACCGAGACAACGTGAACAGGCGTGTAGCCGGACGCATCCGGGAGCACCTCGAACCGGAAGTGGAAGAGCTCTCCCGGCGGCGCTATGTGCGACCCGGGAGTGAACGTCGTGTTGGCGAGATGCCAGAGGCCCGGCTCCACCTCTTCCTCCACAGGAAACGTCTGCCACCCGCAGTTGGCGTAGAGGCTTCCCTCCGAAGCCTCGACAAGCTCAACGAGCGTGTGGTCGAACGACATGTAGAGCTGCGTCAAGCAGATCGAGTCGTCCCCGGCGGCGACGCGGAAACCCATCTCAAACTCGTCGCCCGGATTGACCTGAACGAGGCCGGGGGCGAAGAACACATCGGTGTCCGCCGCGGCCGGAGCTCCGGCGGCGAGAAACGCCGCCCCGACGAGCACGTACCTCCACGCAGCGACAGCGCCCCCGCGCGGCGGTGTGCGTGCGTTTCGTCTCACTGTTTCCTCCCGCTCTCAAGGCGCCCCGCGGCGCCGAGGATGGGGTGGGCCCCGGAACGATTCCGGAGCCCACCCACCAGCAACTACTTCAGGAGCAACATCTTCTGGCTGCCGCGGTAGTCCGGCGTCTCCATCACGCAGAAGTAGACGCCGCTTCCGACGGCTTCACCGGCCTCATCCTGACCGTTCCAGACGGCCTGGTACCGGCCGGGGTCGACCACGTCGTCAACGACAACCCGGACCTCGCGTCCCGCGACGTCGTAGATCCGGATCGACACGTTGGACTCGTACGGCACGTGGTAGGCGATCTTCGTCAGCGGGTTGAAGGGATTCGGGGAGTTCCCCACGAGACGGAAGACCGTCGGCAGGTCAGGCTTGCTCGCGAGTCCCTGAAACTCCGCCCCCAGGGGTTCGTTCGCAGCACCGCGAAGAGTCGCGGACCCGATGTCGACAGCGTACTCGTCGCCGAGCGTCCGGAACGTCAGGTACGCCACGTCGCCGGACCCGCCGATCGTCACGTCGGTCCCGAGCACCGCAACGTCGACCTGCACGCCCGACTCGAGCGGCTCGAACCAGAAGAAGACCGGCCCGAGCGGGGAGATCATGTCCCCGGACAGGCGCGCTCTCACGAACTCGAGCTCCGCCGGATCGTACTCGACCACCGCCGACAGGCCCTTGACCTCGTCGGCGTTCCCCTTGAGGTTCACCGCGATCTCGATCTCGGCTCCGGCGGAGCGCTCCTCGAGCGCAAGCGCGAGCGCCGGCCAGATCTCCTGCTCGCCGAAGAACGGGATCGCCTTCGGAGCGACGACGCCGTAGTTCATCGCGAAGATCATCAGATCCTCGAATCCGACGAAGTCGTCCGGCAGCGGGATCTCGAGACGACTCGTGTCGAACGTCGGGCCCACGTCGCACTGGTTGTCCGGCCACGCGAGGCCGCTCTCGAAGTACGTGCCGCCGAGCTTGTCGATGTCGAAGTCGCCGACAAACCCGTCGTAGGTTCCCCAGGTGGCGTCCGTCACCACGTCGCCGAGCCAGTAGTTCGTGCACCGGTCGCGAGCTTCGGCGTGAGCCGGACCGTAGTGCAGCACCCAGTCCGAAGCGAACGCCTGGTAGTAGTGGATGTCGCGCTCGGAACCGTCACCGGCATACGTCACCGTGTGGCCCGCGCCCGTGCCCTCCCAGACGTCCGTGCCGTCGTCCTGGTCGGAGGGGAAGCTCGGCGTCATGCCCACGAGGTAGGTCGGGTAATCACCCCACGCGTTCGACTGGATCTCGACCTGGTAGAAGTTGACGTCCGTCAGAGCCGGGTTGTCCCAGACCAGGACCGCCTTGTTGTGACCCGGCGCCGCGTCGAAGCCGACGATGTTGGACGGGGCGATGTTGTCCGAGAGGATGTCGTCTTTCCCCTGCGTCGCCGTGTTCCCGATCGGGTCCGTCGCGTCGACGTACACCCACACCGGGTCGTTCTGCGGATCACACGTGACATCCCCAAGCGTCACCGTCCACTCAGCGAGGCCGGTACCGGGAGTGTAGCTGTCCGGATGCACGCCGGTTCCGCCGTCGAGGCCGAGGAGATTCGCCACAATGTTCGTTTCGTCGAACGTCGGATCGTCGTCGAGAACGTACGCCCTCACCTTCGCGTCGTCGGTGTCCTTGATGTAGTCGTTGGTGTGCGTGAGCGTCTCGTTCAGGATCTCGACCCCCGTGATC
>Ga0272444_10003199_pt1 | contig 14867 bp, 11 predicted proteins | sample SSMForm13_FD_201033 | JGI IMG/M metagenome (GOLD analysis project Ga0272444, IMG submission 201033) | Marine sediment archaeal communities from Little Sippewissett salt marsh, Falmouth, MA, United States - SSM-Form-13 | ecosystem: Environmental > Aquatic > Marine > Wetlands > Sediment ...
GAAAGACGCGCTGCCGTGACCTATCGAAACCTCGAAGACAGCATGGGCACCGTGCGGGTGCCGGTTGATGCCTATTACGGGGCCCAGACCCAGCGGGCAGTGGAAAATTTCCCCATCAGCGGCGCCCGTTTTGCGCCGGCCCTGATCCACGCCCTGGCACTGGTCAAACGCGCCGCCGCCCAGGTCAACGCCGACCTCGGGCTTCTGGACGGCGCTGCCGCGGGCGCCATCGCCGCCGCCGCCCAGGAGGTTATCAACGGCCGCTGGGCGGACCAGTTCGTGGTGGACGTGTTCCAGACCGGTTCGGGCACCTCCACCAACATGAACATGAACGAGGTGCTGGCCGCCCGGGCCAACGAGATCCTGACCGGGCGCCGGGCCCCCCGGCAGCCGGTGCACCCCAACGACCACGTCAACCTGGGCCAGTCCAGCAACGACGTGATCCCCTCGATGGTTCACATCGCGGCCCTGGGGATGCTGCAGCGGGAGCTGCTGCCGGCGCTGGCGGGCCTTCACGGCACCCTGGAAACCAAGGCCGGGGCCTTTGCCGACGTTGCCAAGATCGGCCGCACCCACCTCCAGGACGCGGTCCCGATGACCCTCGGGCAGGTGTTTTCCGGTTTTGTCCGACAGGTGGCGCTGGGCCGGGCGCGCCTGGCGGGTGTCACCGACCGCCTGGCGGAGCTGGCCCTGGGGGGGACCGCGGTGGGAACCGGGGTCAACACCCACCCGGAATTTGCCGGACGCGTGATCGCTGAAATCGCGGCCCAAACGGGGCTGCCTCTGCGGGAGGCCGTCAACCATTTCGAGGCCCAGGCCGCCCGCGACGCTGCGGTGGAAACCAGCGGCGCCCTCAAGACCCTGGCGGTCAGCCTGACCAAGATCGCCAACGACCTGCGCTGGCTCTCCTCCGGGCCCCGCTGCGGGATCGGTGAAATCACCCTGCCGGCGCTCCAGCCGGGCTCCTCGATCATGCCGGGCAAGGTCAACCCGGTGATCCCCGAGGTGGTGTTGCAGGTGGCGGCCCAGGTCATCGGCAACGACGCGGCCATCACCATCGGCGGGCAGGCCGGCAATTTCGAGCTCAACGTGATGATGCCCGTCATGGCCCACAACCTGCTGCAGTCCCTGCAGCTTTTAACATCCGCGGTGCGGGTCCTGGACCAAAAATGCATTGCCGGCATCCAGGCCAACCGCGAGCGCGCCGCCGGCTTCATCGCCCAGAGCCTCGCCCTGGCCACCAGCCTGGTGCCCCACATCGGCTACGATGCCGCGGCGGCGGTGGCCAAGCGCGCCCATGCCAGCGGCAGGACGGTGGAAGCCGTGGTGCGTGCCGAAGGCCTGCTCCCCGAGGAACAGATCGACCAGATTTTTCGAAACCCTTTCACCCAAGGAGGAAACCCATGAGCGCCAAAAACAAGACTTTCAAGATCCAAACTTCATGTCCCCAGTGCGGCTGCAGCGCCGTCTCCCACCTCTCCCCCGAGGAGATCCGGGAGCGCTTCGGCGACGTGCCCAACGTGGAAATGGAGTGCTCCGAGTGCATGCTCAAGTACAGCACCCCCATGGAGGACGCATGCCCGGAATGGGACAAGGAGTGCAAGCTCAAGAAGTGACCCCGGCCGCAAACCCCTGACGGCGGCAACGCGCACCGGCCCGCGGTCCCGGCGCTGCCGCTGTTTTTACGAGACCGCACCAGGATCGGGATGAAACCTGCAAACGCCCCACCGCTTTCCCAGGCCTATACCGGCTGGTCGCGCCTGAAGCTCTTTCTGGCCCTTTCACGCACCCCCCACGGGTTGATCGACATGACCACCCCGGCTTTCGCGGCGCTGTTGTGGCTGGGGGCTTTTCCGCCGTTTTCGGTTACGGTCCTGGGGCTGATTACCGCCTTTGCCGGATACACGGCGGTCTACGCGCTCAACGACGTCATCGACTACCGGGCGGACCGCGAAAAGGCCCTCAAGGGCGGTTTCTGCAGCGCCGGCGCGGACCTGGACGCGGTCATGATTCGCCACCCGATGGCCTGCGGGTTCCTGAGTTTCCGCGAAGGACTGCTCTGGGCGCTGGCTTGGGCGGCGCTGGCGCTGACCGGGGCCTATCTGCTCAACCCGGTGTGCGTGGCGGTCTTTTTGGCCGGCAGCCTGCTGGAGGCGATCTACTGCCTGCTGTGGCGCGTGACCCACCTGCGCACCCTGGTCAGCGGCGCCGTCAAGACCTCGGGGGCCGTGGCGGCAGTTTTCGCCGTGGATCCCCGGCCGGCGCCGATGTTTGTGGCGGCGCTGTTCGTGTGTCTTTTCTTCTGGGAAATCGGGGGCCAGAACGTGCCCAACGACTGGACCGATATCGAGGAGGACCGGCGCTTCAAGGCCAAAACCATTCCGGTGCGCTTCGGGACCGCTCGCGCCAACGGCATTATTTTGGTCTCCCTGGGGATCGCCGTCGGGGTCAGCCTGATCCTCTTCTTCCTGTCCCAAGCCCGCTTCGGGCTGCCATTCGTGGGGCTGGTGCTTTTAATCGGCGGCTACCTGTTGCTGCTGCCGGCCTACCGCCTTTACCGCACCCCCACCCGCGCCGGCGCCATGTTGCTCTTCAACCGCGCCAGCTACTATCCCGTGGCCCTGCTGCTGGTGGTCCTGCTCAAACTCATTACAACCGCCTAATTCTGGAGGAACGCCCCCATGAAGGAGTTTACGGCCGAGGAGTTGGCCCGCTTTAACGGTGAAAACGATGCCCCCACCTACGTCGCCTACAAGGGCAAGGTCTACGACATCAGCGGCAGCAAGATGTGGCGCAGCGGGCTGCACATGAAGCGCCACCGGGCCGGGGCCGACCTGTCCACCGATATCCAGGCCGCCCCTCACCAGCCCGACGTGCTGGAGCGCTTCCCCCAGGTCGGGGTGCTGCTGGTTGAGAGCGGGCCCGGGCCGGAGGTCGAGGTCCCGGAGAAACTGGCGCGCCTCCTGAAGCGCTTTCCCATGTTGCGACGCCACCCGCACCCCATGACGGTGCACTTCCCCATCGTGTTCGTTTTCGCCACCGCGTTTTTCACCCTGCTTTACCTGCTCACCGGCGTGCCCTCCTTCGAGGCCACCGCCCTGCACTGCCTCTGGCTGGGGATCCCCTTCACCATGGTGGCGATTTCCACCGGGCTCTACACCTGGTGGCTGAACTATCTCTCGGCCCCCATGCGCGCGGTCACCATCAAAAAACGGCTCTCGCTGAGCCTGCTGACCCTGATGGGGATCCTCTTCGTCTGGCGCATGGCCGACCCCGCGGTCATCACCCCGGTAAGCGGCGCGGGCTACCTCTACCTGCTGCTGGTGCTGGTGATGTTTCTGATGGTCTGCGTGATCGGCTGGTTCGGGGCGGAGCTGACCTTTCCCATCGAACGCGATTGAGGCGCCCCGGAGCGTCTGCTAAACTTAAAGCGGAGGTCCATGCGTTGACGACCGTCCAACAGTCGGGGGTATTTTACAGAAAGACCAAACCGAAATTGGCGCTGCAGGGTGGCGCACCACAGGGCCCGGCGCATCTTCGCAAAAGATCACACCACACTCGATTGCCGGGGCGATGATCTGCTAAAGCGTCACCGGTGCGCCCATCCGGGCTTGTCCCGGCATGCGCCGCTGAATGCAAATCGGCGAGGATTCGTATGTAAATGCGAAGGGTGCCCCGTGGTGAAAGCTGAGGTTGAGTCGCCGCTTTGATATTGACACCGCACGCCTCGTGTTGTACGGGTAAAAGTACATGTACAAGGAGGCAACTCATGAAAGTCATTACCTATACATCAGCCCGGCAAAATCTTGCCAAAACCATGGAAGAGGTCTGCGAGGATCATTCTCCGGTAATCATAACGCGGAAAACCAACGATTCCGTGGTTATCATGTCCCTGGAAGACTATACAGCACTCGAGGAAACCGCCTATCTTTTGCGGTCCCCAAAAAATATCAGGCGTTTGATCGAATCCATCGTCCAACTTGAGGATGAAAAAGGTGTTGAAAGGGGTCTTATCGATTGAAATTGATCTTTTCGGATTATGCCTGGGAGGATTACCTTTATTGGCAAAAGACCGATAAAACGATCCTTCGCCGTATCAACAGGCTGATAAATGAGATCAAGCGCAGGTCCTTTGAAGGCATCGGCAAGCCCGAACCTCTGAAACACGCACTCTCCCGATATTGGTCCCGCCGTATCAATGATGAACATCGAATCGTTTACAAAATAACTGATGATGCTGTCCAGATAGCCCAACTGCGCTACCATTATTGACGGTTCCGCAAAAAATCCACTTTCTGCGTTGCGCTGCATCTCGAAGTCGCTGCGGCGTACATAAGTAGGCCTCACTCCTCGAGATTTACGCGCCTTGAAATTGAACTTTTTTCGAAACCGTCTGGCTTTTGACTTTTTACCGGTTCATCATTATTGACTCTCTCTTTGACCGCGCAGGCCAGCAGGCCGGCAAACCGGATTTCCAGCCGCAGCCGGCAGGTCAGACCGTTGGTCCGCAGGGCGGCGTGCAGATCGCGGCTGTGGAAACGGTTTTCGGTGGGGTGGACCAGCAGGCGGCGCACCACGGGGTTGGCGTAGACCGGGGGGTAGAGCTCCAGCAGGTAGTAGCGGCCGCCGGGTTTCAGCACCCGGCTGATCTCGCCGACGGCCGCCTGCCAGTCGGGCACGTGGTGCAGAAAGCCGAATCCGAAGACGGCGTCGAAGCGCGCCGCGCTGTAGGGCAGTCGGACGGCATCGGCCACGCAGAGGTGGACCCCGGCCGCAGTTTGGTGGGTCAGGCGGCACCGGGCCATGGCCACCATGACGGGGTCCAGGTCCAGGACGTGGAGGGCCGCCGGCCGCAGCCGGCGCCGCAAGACCTCGGCCCCGGCCCCCCGGCCGCAGCCGATTTCAAGGACCGTGGCGTTGGCCGCAACCGGCAGGCGGCGCTGGAACCACAGGATTTCCCCGCGCTGCATCAGAAGCCGCAGGGGGCTGTTGACCACCCAGCGCTCCATGCGGTTGAGCTTCACGGGGGCCCCCCGGCCTTGCGCGCCACGTGCACCACCGAGATACCGTTGGTCTGGCGGCGATAGCCCACGCGCGCAAAGCCGATCCTCCGCAGCATCTCGCTGAGCTCGTCCGGCAGGGGAAAGGTGCGGATCGATTCGGGCAAGTGGGTGTAGGCCTGGCGGGAGCCTGCGAGGAGCTCGCCCAGTTGCGGCATGATGTGGAACGAGTAAAAATCGTAGAGCGATCTGAAGATCGGATCGGTGGGCTTGGAAAACTCCAGGCACATCATGACCCCGCCGGGCGCTAGAACCCGGAACATCTCCTGGAACCCCCGCTCCGGGTGGGTGACGTTACGAATCCCGTAGCCCACCATGGCGGCATTGAAGCTGCCGTCGGCGAAGGGGAGCCCTTCGGCGTTGCCCTGGGTGTGGCAGATCCGGCGGCCGTTGGCCGATGCGGCCACCTTGCCGCGGCCGGCGGCCATCATTTCCCAGTTGATGTCGCAGATCACCACCCGGCCGCCGGGGCCCACGCGTCTGGCGGCCAGAATGGCCAGGTCCCCGGTGCCGCCGCAGAGGTCCAGCACCCGGTCGCCGGGCTTGAGGCCCATCATCCGGACCGACTGGCGCTTCCAGGCGTGGTGAATCCCGAAACTGAGCAGGGTGTTCATGAAATCGTAATGGCGGGCCACCGAGTCGAAGTGCCGGCGCACCCGGCGTTCCTTTTCCGCTTTTGGCACCGCCTCATAGCCGAAAAACGTTTTGGGGGGTGCGGTCTCTTTTTCGGCGAGCTTCTCCTGCCGTTTGCGGCGGTCAACCCACGCGCTGGTTTTCAGGGGCATCCAGAGGTCCTCTACGGCTGTCGGGTGTAAACGGTTTTTTAGCATCCGGCCCGCTGCGGCGTTTCGCGCGGGTCGGGCACTTCCATAGCAGACAGGGCCTGAAATTGCCAGTGCAATAAGCCGCTTGCCGGCCCCTTTAAAGGAATCGCCGCGCCCATGGATACCGACTGGAACGACCTCAAGGAATCCAACGAGTTTTTGAAGCTGCTGCTGGAGAACATCAATTCGGCGGTCCTGATCGCGGATGAACACCTGCAGATCCACCAGTTCAATCGCGTCTTCCTGCAGCTTTTCGACCAGGCCGGCAACCGCATGGCCGAGAAGTCCTTCGGGCGGATCTCGGGCTGCGTGCACGCCGTGCAGGAGAACAAGCCCTGCGGCGAGACCTCCCAGTGCCGCTTCTGCCTGCTGCGCCGCTCGCTGGTCAAGACCTTTCTTGAGAAGACACCTTCGGACAAACTCTGGCTGGAGCGGGTTTTTTACATCAACGGCCGCCCGGTGGAGAAATTCCTGGAATTCAGCACGCGCCACATCACCTTCCGCGGCCGCAAAATGATCCTGGTGATCATCTACGACGTCACCGACATCGAGAAGCAGAAAATCGAGCTGGAGAAAAAACAGCGCCAGCTGGACCTGGACCTCCAGGCGGCGGCCGGCATCCAGCAGAGTCTGCTGCCCAAATGCTGCCCGACGCGCACCAACCTCCGTCTGGCCTGGAAGTTCGAACCCAGCGGGCAGGTGGGGGGCGACATCTTCAACCTCTGCGAGACCTGCCCGGGGCGGCTTTGTCTCTACATGCTGGATGTCTGCGGACACGGGGTTTCGGCCGCGATGATTTCGGTCACGGTCTCTCAGTTTCTCCAGAGCCTGGGTGCACCCGATGGCGGTGCGGGCGCCTTTCCGGACCCCGCCGGGGTGCTCACGCGCCTCAACCGCGAATTTCCCTTTGAGCGTTTCGACAGCTACTTCACCATCGTCTTCGTGGATATCGATCTCACCAGTGGTGAGATGCGCTATAGCTGCGCCGGCCACCCGCCGCCGGTTTTGCTGCCCCACACCGGTGGTCTTGAGGTCCTGGGGCAGCATGGCCCGGTGATCGGCCTGGACGAGGGCGTCGTGTTTAAGCAGCATCGCCGCCGCCTGCGGCCCGGCGACCGCTTGGTGCTTTACACCGACGGGCTGGTGGATGTCGCCAACCAGGCGGGCGAGCTGTTCGGGCGCCGGCGGCTGCACGCCGCGCTGCAGGCGGCCCGGCCCGAATCGGTGGCGGGTCTGGCCGATGGCGTCTACGACGCCGTCAAGGACTTTGGCGGCGACCGGCGCCCAGAAGACGACCTCAGCCTGATGGTGGTGGAGTATACCGTTCATTCCGCCTGAGTCCGGGCGGCGGCCGTGGCCCGCCGTTGACATCCGGGGCGCTTTCCCCTTATGGTTTCAGAGCGACCCGGCGGCCGGTCCGCTGCCCCTGACCGCCGCCCGGGTGCTTTCCTGCCGCATCCCCCAACCGCCGGAGGTCTCCAATGAACGAGCTTCTGTTTTCCCCCATCCGCATTGGCGCACTGACCTTGAAGAATCGCCTGACCATGGCCCCCCTCTACCTGGGCTACGCCGGGGAGGGCGGCACGGTGAGCGATCTTTTACTGGAGCACTACCGCCAGATGGCGGCCAGCGGGGTGGCCCTGGTGGTGGTGGAAAACGCCACCGTCGACCACCCCGCCGGCAGCGGGTCCCACCGCACCCTGCGGGCCGACAGCGACGCCAACCTCTCCGGCCTGACCCGTCTGGCGCAGACCATCCAGGCCCAGGGCGCCCTGGCCTGCCTGCAGCTCAACCACGCCGGCCGTTTTGCCGGCGCCGCCGAACAGCCCGTGGCGCCCTCGGCCGTGGAAACCTTCGGCCGCCTGCCCAAGGCCCTGGAAGAAGAGCAAATCGGCGCCATCGCGGCCAAATTCGCCGATGCCGCCCGGCGCGCCTGCGCAGCCGGCTTCGACATGGTGGAACTGCACGGCGGCACCGGCTATCTGTTGGCCCAGTTCGTCTCGCCGCACACCAACCGCCGGGGCGACGCCTACGGCGGCAGCCCTCAGGGCCGGCTGCGCTTTCCGCTGGAGGTGGTCCAGGCGGTCACGGCGGCGGTGGGCCCCGCGCCGGTGGGCTACCGCTTTCTGGCCGACGAGTGGCTTCCCGGCGGCCTGAAGCCGGCGGAGTCGACTCCTTTCGCGGCGGCATTGGAGGCCGCCGGCATCGCCTACCTCTCGGTCATGGGGGGCACCTATGAATCCTTCTTCCTGCCGGAGATAATCTCCCGCGGACGGCAGGACGGCTACATGGTCGACCTGGCGGCGGGGGTCAAGCAGCGCGTCGGCATCCCGGTGATCACCGCCGGCCGCCTGTCCGGTGGGGCCCTCTGCGAAAGGGTGCTGCAGGCTGGGCAGGCCGACCTGATCGGGCTGGCGCGGGTCCTGTGGGCCGACCCCGAATGGCCCGCCAAGGTGCGCGAGGGGCGCGAAGACGCCATCCTGCACTGCGACCCCGACTGCGGCGACACCTGCACCCAGATGGTGATCAAGGGCCGGCCGGCCTTCTGCGTGCGCTGGCCGCACGCCAAGCGGCAGGCCTTGAAAGCCATGTTTGTTTGATCTCCTGAAATCGGCCGAAGAAAGGCGCTTGTGATGGCCGGATACCAGCTGACCTGGATCACCGACGATCTCGCCGTGGGCTATGCCCCCATGTCCTACGATGAACTGGATGCCATCCGCGCCCAGGGCATCGACGCCATCGTCAACCTCTGCGGCGAATTCTGCGACCTGCACGAAATCGAGGAAAACTCGGGCTTCGAGGTCTACTACCTGCCCATCGAAGATGAGTGCGCGCCCGAGATGGCGTCCATGGAAACCGCTCTGGACTGGCTGGACGAGGCCATCTATCTGGGCAAGAAGGTCCTGGTGCACTGCCGCCACGGGATCGGGCGCACCGGCACCTTCGTGACCTCCTATCTCCTGCGCCGCGGGCTGGGGCTGAAGGCCGCGGAGAAAAGGCTGCGGCACACCCGCGCCAAACCCACCAATTACTGCCAGTGGCGCCTGGTGAAAAAATTCGGCAAGAAATCCGGGGTCCTGAAGGTTCGCCAGCCCACCCTGGAGAGCCGCGCGGCGGTGGATCTGAGTCCCTTTTTCGATCACTACGAAAGCCTGGTGCAGATGGTTGCGGAGAACCTGGCGGCGGCCGGCGAGCACCCGGGCTGCGGGCGGGAAACCGATCTGTGCTGCCGGCGCTACTTCGAAATCCAGCTGATCGAGGTGGTTTACCTGAGCACCCAGATGAACCGCACCCTCAAGCGCGCGGCCCGGACCGCGGTCATCGCGGCCGCTATGCATGCCTACGGCCAAGCCAGCGGCCTGCGCAGCAACCTGGCGCATCTGCGGAGCGATCCGGACGCCTTTCGGGACGCGGTCAAAAACGCCTGCGACCAGGCCGGGCTGCTCTGCCCGTTGAATCAGGATGGGCGCTGCGCGGTCTTCGACCGCCGCCCCATCCGCTGCCGGGTCTTCGGGGTGGCCCATGAGATCGTCGCCGGCAAGATCATCGGCAACACCCTTTTCAATCTTTCCGCCAGCCTCTACCAAGAGTTTACCGGCCAGCAGCTGCAGGACCGGCGGCTGACCTTTTCGCTGGCCGAAACCGTCTCCGGCCGCTATGTCGAGAAATACTTTCGCTTTCTCTCGCAGTTGAGTCGGACAAACGGCGACACGCCGGCGGCCCCGGGCTGAGCCGGCGCTCCGAATGAAAGCGGCAGTTGCGGCCCGGATGAACCAACCCTGATGAAGCGGTAAAAAGCCGAAAACCAGACAGTTTCGTAAAAAGCTCAAGTTACGGCGCGCAAAGCTCAGCGGCGTGAGGCGTACTACTGTGCGCCGCAGCGACTTCGAGATGCAGCGCAACTCAGAAATTGGGCTTTTTACGGAACTGTCGCCCTGGACGCACAATTTCAGCGGGATATCCCCATGAACTGGACCTTCTCCGGTCTTTTGATTGCCGTTGAGCTGATCGGGATCGCCAGTGCCGTGCAAGCCCTTTTCACCGTGCGCACGGCCCAGGGCACCGTCGCGTGGGTCGTCGGCCTGGTGGCCTTCCCGTGGCTGGCGCTGCCCCTCTACTGGTTTTTCGGCAGCCGGCGCTTCGAGGCCCATTCGCGCGCGATGCAGGAAAAACTCAGCCGGCACCAGGAGCACATCGATCGTGTCCACGCCGGAATGGCCCCGTTTCAGGTTGATCCCCGCGACGTCCGGCCCGGGGCGGCCCTGGCCTTGGCGGCCATCGCCCGGAAGTCGCTTTTGCGCGGCAACAGACTGGATCTGCTGATTGACGGGGGGGCCACCTTCGACGCCATTTTGGCTGAAATCGCCGGGGCGAAGCACTCCGTCTACGTGCAGTTTTACATCATGCGCAACGACGGCCTGGGGAGGCGCCTGCTGGAGGCGCTTGCCGCCAAGGCTGCCGAGGGCGTGGCGGTCTGCTTTCTGATCGACAGTTTCGGCGGGGCGGCGATGACCCCCAGGGTCATGCGTAAATGGCGCGCCCGGGGGGTCCGCATGGCCGCCTTCAGCGCCTTGAGCGGCTGGCGCGACCGGTGGCGGCTCAATTTCCGCAACCACCGCAAAAACGTGATCGTAGACGGCCGGGTCGGCTTCATCGGCGGCCACAATGTCGGCGAGGAATACCTCGGGCTAAACCCCAAATACGGCCGCTGGCGCGACACCCACGTTCGCGTGGCGGGGCCGACCGCGCTGCAGCTGCAGATGGTCTTTGCCGCCGATTGGTATTTCGCCACCGGCGAGATCCTGGACGCCTCCTGGCAGCCCCACGACCCCGAACCGGAGCGCGCTGGGTGCCAGGCCCTGGTGCTGGCCTCCGGGCCTTCCGACCCCCAGGAGCGCTGCACCCTCTTCTTTCTCCAGGCCATCTCCATGGCCCGGCGCAGGCTCTGGATCGCCAGCCCCTATTTCGTGCCCGACGAGGGGATCATCCAGGCGCTGCAGCTCGCCGCCATTCGAGGCGTCGAGGTGCGGCTCCTGCTGCCCATGAAGCCGGATCAGCTCCTGGTCTGGCTGGCCTCGTTCGCCCTGCTCAAGGAGCTCGACCACCCCGGGATTCACGTCCACCGCTTCACCGGCGGGTTCCTCCACCACAAGGCGCTGCTGGTGGACGAAGGCTTCGCGGCGGTGGGCACCAAGAATTTCGACAACCGCTCCTTCCGGCTGAACTTCGAGATCACCCTCGCCGTCGCCGACGCCGGCTTTGCGGCCGAGGTCGCGGCGATGTTCACTCGGGATTTTGGCGAGTCGCTGGAGGTCGGCGCCCGTGCCTACGACGCGCTGCCGTTTCATCTCAAGGTCGGCGCCAAGGCCGCGCGGCTGCTGGCGCCCGTGCTCTGAGCCGCGGCGCGCCTGCGGTCAGAAGTGAAGGGCCCGGCCATCGGGTGGGCCGCCACCCAATGCCGATATAGAGTCAGGATGCCGATATTTCGGCACCCCCAAGGCCTTGGCGCACACTTCAGGCGCCGCTTGCAACTCGCAGAAATCAATTGATCCAGATGAGTTATCCCTGTTTTTGCAGCCTTCCGCAGGCTTGAGTATGGATTTCGCATTACCACTTAAGTGTTGCCCTGACGCTACCTGATCCAGAACTGAAATTGAGACCTTTGGAGACCAGGTCCCGGGAACGCCCTTGGGAAGGAAAACAAAAAACCAGAGAGGAACATCCATCATGAAAAAGACAGTCAAGGCGGTTTTGGCAATGGGCATCGGTTTGGCGTTCGCGGGAGGTATCATTTCATGCGCCACCACGGGTTCGCAAACGCCGGAAGCCGCACCTAAACCACAAAAGACTGGTTTTCTCGGAGAATACGCCGAGAATTTAGCGCCCGGTCCCGAGGGCGGGGCCAAGATGCGCTGGTTGAAACCGGGGGTTGATTTTGCGAAATACAACAAACTGATGCTGGACAGCGTCATCTTCTTCTTCGGCGACGACTCGGAATACAAGGGCATGGATGCCAACGAGTTGAAGGAGTTGGCCGACGGCTTCAACCAGCAACTCGTCAAAACCCTCAATCTATATTACCCCATCGTGGCCGAACCAGGCCCCGACGTTCTTCGGGTGCGCTTCGCCATCACGGATCTCAAGCAGAGCCATCCCGGGTTAAGCGGCATCAGCACGGTCGTCCCGGTTGGACTGGGTATCAGCATACTCAAGAAGGGCGCCACGGGTTCGTGGGCGGGGTCGGGGTCGACCAGTGCGGAGTTGATGGCGCTAGACTCGTCGACCGACGATGTCATTGCCGTTGCCCGGGACGATAGAAGCGCCGCCTTCACCGAACGCTTCACCAAGTGGGGGTCGGCGGAGGAAGCCTTCAAGTTCTGGGCGGAGCGGATCAAATTGTTCCTGGACAACGCCCGCGGTGCCAAGCAGTAGTCTGACGTCGACAGAGCGCTGAGCGTTGCGGTCAAGTTGCGCTTCCTGGTTCTTGCCCGGCAGGCGGCCTGGACCCCAGCCGGTGGCTGCGCCACCCGGGTCCGGCACCGGCCGGGCAAGGGCGATGGGGTCCCGCGGCGCTTCCGGGGCAGGCGCCGATTCGGGACAAAACGCCTGGTTGCGGGCGGGAGTATAATCAGATGAACAACGTTGCGAAACGCTTCGCGCGGATGCTGGCCTACCTGCTACTGTTCGCTTGCTTCGCCAGCGGGGTTATATGGGCGCAGAAGTTCCCGCAACCCAAGGCGAAAAAGCCCGCGGCCGCCCCCCAGGAGATCGTGCTGCCCGCCCACCTGCAGACCCCGGAGCAGGTAGAGGCTTTCATGGGCCCGCTGACCGACGAGCAGGCACGCCAGGTGCTGGCCCGGGTCCTGAAAGGGCAGGCGGCCGCGGAAAGTCTGCCGGATGCGGGGCGGCCGGCCTTCGGGGTCCGGGGCAATCGGCTGGGGCAGGCATTCTACGGGGCGGCCGACAAAGCCGCGGCGCTGGTGAAAAAGCTGTCCGGGACCCTCAGTGAGGCGGACGCCCGATCACAGCATCTGGGCGATGCCTGGCAAAAGCTGACCGGCGGCGGGGGCGCGGGACGCTTCGCCCGCATCCTGCTGGCCCTTTTCTTCATCCTGGCTGCGGGGTTGCTGCTGAGAGGGCTGCTTTTTCGCCGGACCCGGGACGTCCGCGAGAGGTCATTGGCCTACATGAAATTGGGGCGGATGGGGTTTTTGGGGCGGATTGTGGCCCATCTGACCCTGGAGATCCTGGGCATCGGTGTTTACGTTGCCACAACTTTCATTCTGTTTGTGCTCTTTTTCCAGAAAGGGGACCTCGGTTATGAGTTCGTTTCGATTACCCTGATCGTGAGCTACTACATGCTGCTGTTTGTGCTGGCGGCCAAGGTCATTTTTTCGCCGGATGCCCCCGCTATGCGCCTGTTCCCGATGACGGACGGCGACGCAGCCTTTCTTTACCGCTGGATTCTTTACATCGCGGCAGGTGCGGCCGTGATCACCGGGGCGAGTGCCGTGCTGGAAGAGATCGGCGCCGACGAACCGGTGTGGGTCACGCTTTACAGCCTGGCCGGCGTATACATCACCATCGTCCTGGTGGCCATGATCTGGAAAAGCCGCCGGCGGGTTGCCGAGGCCATCCGGCCGGCGGGAGCGGAAACCGCGGTAGGCGGCCCACGGGCCGCACTCGCCCAGTACTGGCACTACCTGGCCAGCGTCTACGTGCTCGGCATGGGTGTTTTCTGGGTTGCGGACGCCCTCTTGGGGGAAGGCACTCGGGTGCTCAACCTGGTTCTCAGTCTGTTCGTGATCCCGGTCTTCATCGGACTGGACCAGTGGGGGCTGCGGCTGCTCAAAATGGTCTCGGGCGAGCTGGCGGAGCTGGTCGATCTGAGCGGCGACCGGGTACGGGAGGTGCCGCCCCTCGCCGAGGAGAGCAGGATCAAGCATTACGCGCCGCTGATCCTGAAACTCTATCGGCTGGTGTTGGCGGCGTTCCTCTTCTTCATCGTACTGAGCCTGTGGGGGGTGAATTGGACCGTCGGCAGGATTTTTACTTCACATGTGCTCAGCATCGTGGTGACCCTGCTGCTGGGCTTTATCGCCTGGGAGTTCGTCAAGGCCCGCATCGACAGCCGGCTGCGCCAGGAAATGTCGAGCGCCGACGAAGATATGGAGGAGGGCGGGGCCGGTGGATCGCGCATCGGGACGCTCCTCGTGCTCCTGCGCAAATTCGTCCTGACGGTCTTGTTCGTGATCGTTTCGCTGATCGTGCTCTCCGCCCTCGGGGTCAACATCGGCCCGCTGATCGCCGGCGCCGGGGTGATCGGTCTGGCCATCGGTTTCGGTGCCCAGACCCTGGTGCGGGACATCATCTCCGGCGTGTTCTTCCTGATCGACGACGCTTTTCGCGTCGGGGACTACCTGGAGTCCGGTGAGGTCAAGGGAACCATCGAGAAAATCTCGCTGCGCTCCATGAAGCTGCGCCATCCCCGGGGAATGGTCTACACCGTACCCTTCGGGAATTTGAAATCGGTCACCAACTTCAGCCGGGACTACATCATCACCAAGCTGGAATTCCGCGTGCGCTATGACACCGACGTGGAAATGGTGCGCAAGATCATCAAGAAGATCAACAAGCAGCTGCGCAAAGACGAGGCCTTCAACCGCGCCATGCTGGATGATCTCAAGTCCCAGGGGGTGAAGCAATTTGAAGACTCGGGCATGATCCTGAGGGTCAAGTTCAAGACAGTGCCCGGGGAGCAGTTCATCATTCGCCGGGAGGTCTTCCGGATGATCCAGGAAGAGTTTCACGCCAAAGGCATCGAGTTCGCCCACCGCAACGTCACCGTTTACCTGCCGCCAGAGCTACAGACCCCGGCGAGCGAGGCCGGACAGCCGGTGACGACCGCCCAATCCGTCGATCAGAATGTCCTCCAGGCGGGCGCGGCGGCCGCTCAGGCCGTGCTCCAGCAGGAAGAGGAAGA
>Ga0272444_10003200_pt1 | contig 14866 bp, 11 predicted proteins | sample SSMForm13_FD_201033 | JGI IMG/M metagenome (GOLD analysis project Ga0272444, IMG submission 201033) | Marine sediment archaeal communities from Little Sippewissett salt marsh, Falmouth, MA, United States - SSM-Form-13 | ecosystem: Environmental > Aquatic > Marine > Wetlands > Sediment ...
GTGGACTTCCGATTTGGTGGCTGTGATTTCTGCGGCGCCTGCCTGGCCGCCTGTGATCGTGGTGCACTGCGCCGCAATCCCGCTGCCAAGGCCCCGCCGTTTCGCTTCGTGCTGACCATTGATCAGCACTGTCTGGCGCTGTCCGGCGAGCCCTGCCGTACCTGTGAAGAGTTCTGCGACAACTACGCCATCCGCTTTCGCGCGACCGAAGAGGGTGCCGTGGTGCCGGTGGTGATGGCCGGCAACTGCAATGGTTGCGGCGCCTGCGTCGGCCCCTGCCCGGTGGGCAGCATTAACATCACTCGTCCTCTGCCGCCAGGTTCCCAGTAACCGCTGCACCGTGGCAGGCCCGCCCGGGCAGGGTCTTCCGCAATTCAAGTGTTGCAACGCGGCGGTGGTGGTTTTCCCGAGTTGTCCTTCACTGAACGGGGCGGCGATTGGCTGAGCGCCTGTGCCGGGCGGCGTCTGACTTGGCGACGAACCCACGTTGGGCCCGGATGCCGTGCGGCAACGAAAAACGCCGACCCTGGGAATCCAGGGTCGGCGTTTTGGATTGGTGGGCGCGACAGGGATTGAACCTGTGACCCCTGCCGTGTGAAGGCAGTGCTCTCCCGCTGAGCTACGCGCCCGCTATTTCGTGCGAGGCGCGCATTCTAGGGGCTCGTGGCGGTGTCGTCAATGTTATGGGGAAAGGGCCTGTCCTTAGGCGCTCAGGGATTAACGGCAACGGCGGCAGTTACCCAGCAATATGATCGAAACTGCAATTGCCAGGGCGGCGATGGTGCCGGCGACGGTTAAGGCGTCAAGGAACACGGCTTACTCCTTAAATCAGACATCAGGGCTAACAGCCCATCTAAATATTAGTGACGCCTAATATATCGTGCAAGCCCCGGAAGACTTTAATCTTTTTACAATGTGTTACCGAGATTCCTATTCACCCTCTGCGATGCCTAAGCGGTGCATGCGTCGCCACAGGGTGCTGCGGTCGATCCCGAGCATGCGCGCAGCTTCTGCGCGGTTGCCCTGTGCCTCGGCAATGGTGTTGAGGATCTCGGCGCGCTGCGCCTCCAGCGCTTCCTCATCGCTCATGCCGCTGGCCGCCATGCCCGCGTATTCGCGGATGTGACGAGGCAGGCAGTCGGTGGTGACGATGTCATTCTTGGCCAGGATCATGGCGTGCTCCACGGCATTGGCCAACTCGCGGATATTGCCCGGCCACGGGTAGTTGAGCAGCTTGCCCATGGCCTCCTCACTGCACTGCAGGTTCTTGGGGTAACCGCGCGTCACCAGGGTCTCGCACAGATGCTTGATCAGCAGCGGAATGTCTTCCGGCCGGTCGCGCAGGGCGGGGACCTCGATGTTGAACACCCCCAGGCGGTAGTACAGATCGGCCCGGAAACGGCCGTCTTCGACCATCGCGCCCAGATCCTGGTTGGAGGCGGCGATGATGCGGATATCGACTTCTACGGTTTCGTCGGAGCCGACCATTTGAAAGTGCTGCTCTTCCAGTGCGGTCAACAGTTTGGGCTGGAGATGCAGCGGGATCTCGCTGATCTCGTCAAGAAACAGGGTGCCGCCGTGAGCCGCCTGGAAACGACCGGGGCGGCTGTTCAAGGCGCCGGTGAAGGCACCTTTGACGTGACCGAAAAGTTCCGATTCCAGCAGCGTTTCGGGTATGGCCGCGCAGTTGACCTTGATGAAGGGTGCGTCGGTACGGCTGCTGTTGTTGTGAATTATCTTGGCGAACATGGTCTTGCCCGTGCCTGACTCCCCCTGCAGCAGCACCGGCGCGCGGGTTGGGGCGACCTGTTCCAGGGTGTCCACGATGCCGCGCATATGGGGGTTCTGCGTGATCAGTCGGGTACTGGCTGAGCGCTCGATCAGGGTATCCAGGCGGCGGTTCGCGGTATTGTCACTTACCACCACCAGCTGCAGGGCCTCGGGCATTTCAGGCAGTTCCAGCTGAGTGACGTTGAATTCGAGCAGGCGTTCTGCCGGGGACTGCTTTACCCAGCATTCCAGGTGCACCACGTCCCGGTTGCCGTGCTCCAGGGATGGCAATCTGCGTTGCTGATCAGCCGCTGTCGTCAATTTAGGCAGCATGATGCCGATGTCCCGTTGGACGTCGCGCAGGTGCCGGATACGCGGCATCGCCAGCAGGATGCTGGCGGCGCTGTTGTGGTAGAGCACTTCACCTACCGGGTCTGCCAGGATCACACCATCGTGTACCAGTCCTGCGACAGAGTCGAAAAGCGCGGTCAGTTGCTGCAATGCAGTCATAAGGGGCTCCAGCCTTGGGCCTTGTTGTGTATGACTGCCTGTTCATCAGCACGATGGCGTTTCCGCTTTCCAGGCCCGCTCCTCAACGGGTTCCGGCATCGTTGCCGACGGCGCACAGACAGTCCTCCTGCTCCGCGGTTGCAGTCGTTGCAACCCACAAGCGTTGCAACACTGCTGCAACACCTAGTGATAAACCTAGATTAATTCCGGACTCTTAGTAGAAACAATGATCTAGCGCAGATACACGGCTTTATGTGCCGTTGCGCCGCTTGTCACGGGCCTGCAAAAAATACTCATAAATACAAAGACTTAAAATCTGGCACGGTCAATGCATTGATTAAACCCAGATAGCCATCACTGATGCACTCGGTCGTGTGCGATGCAGATGGCAGAGGGACGCTCATGCAGTAGCGAGGTGTCCCCCGGAGTGAAGGAAGGCCGCTGGCGACACGCCACGGTTCCAGTTCGAGAGGGGGAGAGCATGGAGTCAGCACCGCAGGCAATCGAGCCGCGCCGTATGGCAGGCGCGCTGATGCTGGCCGTCGTATTGGCGGGGCAGCCTACCGCTGCACAGACTTGGGGGACGCCGCCGCAAGGGCAGACCGCAGGTCAGGTGGTGATGGTCGAGGCAGGCTCGCTCGGCTCGTCGGTCGCCATCGGTGGCACTGTGGTCGCCTTCAAGCAGGTGATGCTGACCGCACAGCTGCCCGGCACGGTGGAGTTTATCGCCGGCATTGAGGGTGATCACTTCAGCAAGGATCAGGTACTGGTCGCGATCGATGATGACGATCTGCTGGCCAAGCGTCGCGCGGCACTTGCCCAGCTGGCCAGCGCCCAGTCAGCCATCAGCAACGCTCAGGTGCAGTACTCGCGGGAGATGTATTCACCACAGAGTCGCAGTATTTCCAGGTCCGGCGGCATGGGCATGCCGTCCATGTTCGATCAGATGTTCACCCAGCCGATGCAGGGTTTCATGCCAGGCAATGTCGGCGGCGACCGCTGGGTAGACCGTCAGGCCGACCTGCACGGCTACGGCACTCAGCTCAGCCAGGCGCAGAGTCAGTATGCTGCGGCCCGATCCCAGATCGACGAGATTGACGCCAAGCTACGCGATGCACGCTCGTTTGCGCCCTTCGACGGCGTGATTGTGCGCAAGCTGGTGGAGCAGGGCGACACCGTCAGTCCCGGCCAGGCGTTGCTGGAGTTCGCCGACCTGAGCTATCTGCAGATCGAGGTGGATGTGCCGTCGCGGCTGATGCCTGGCTTGAGCAAGGGGCTGATCGTACCGGCCCGGCTCGACGTGGGCGACAGCCAGGTCAGCGCGAGGGTGGCGCAGATCTTCCCCACCGCCAATGCCCAGCGCCACACCGTGACGGTGAAGTTCGATCTGCCTCTCGGGGTGACGGGTGGTCCCGGCATGTATGCCGAGGTGATGGTGCCTGACATCACTGTACCGGTGAATTCGGTGCCCACCATACCCGATAGCGCGGTGATCTGGCGTGGCAGCCTGCCGGCGGTCTTCGTGGTTGGTGACAACGGCCAGCCTAGCCTGCGACTGATCCGGCTTGGCAGTTACCTGGGGCCGCAACAGGTGTCGGTGCTGTCCGGCCTGCGCATCGGTGAACGTATCTTCGCCGTGCCGCCGGACAACGGCCATTCGGCCTGGTCCAGCAGTCAATCCCGTAACTGATCGACCATCTACGGCGAGCAATTCAAGGCAATGACGGTGCAACAGGACAATCAGAACAACGACGTCCCGGACAGCGTGGAGGAGCTGAAGAAGCGCCCTCTGGGTATGGCCGGGCGTATGGCCTGTACCTTTATTGATTCACCCATCACGCCGCTGCTGATGCTGGCTACCCTGGCCATCGGACTGCTCGGGCTGATCTTCACGCCACGCCAGGAAGACCCGCAGATCTCGGTACCGATGGTGGACATCTTCGTCCAATACCCCGGTGCCTCGGCGGACCAGGTGACCAGCCTGGTGACCGAGCCGCTGGAACGGATCATGAGCGAGATCCCCGGCGTGCGGCACGTTTACTCGGCTACCGAGCGTGGTCGCTCCATGGTCACGGTGCGTTTTCGGGTGGGTGAGGACCTGGGGCCATCGATCGTCAAGGTGCACGACAAACTGCAGTCCAACCTGGACAAGATTCCGCCCGGCGTCGCCATGCCGTTGGTCAAGCCTAAGGGCATCGACGACGTTCCGGTGGTGACCCTGACCCTGTGGTCGGAAAACGTCGACGACGCCTCGTTGCGCACCCTGGGACTGGACGTGCTGCAGCGCCTGCAGGAGATCCCCGGCACCGGGCAGGGCTTCGTGGTCGGTGGCCGGGAGGAACAGATCCGCGTCGAGGTGCAGCCGGAACGCTTGTCCGGTTACGGCATCGGCCTGGACCAGATCGCCCAGGCGGTCCACAGCGTCAACTCCGAGCTGCCGGCCGGTGCGGTGGAATACGGCAACCAGACCTTCTCGGTCTACACCGGCGCCTTCCTGCACTCGGCCCAGGAAGTGTCGAAGTTGGTGATCGGCACCTACAAGGGCATGCCCATCTACATGCGCGACATCGCCAATGTCTATCACGGGCCCGCCGAGACAACCCGCGTCGCCACCTACTACAGCGGCCCGGCCGGTGAAGAGGGCGAGGCCGCGCCGAATGGCCAGCCGGCGATCACCGTGGCGCTGGCCAAGAAGGAAGGCACCAACGGCGTAACAGTGGCCAACGACATCCTGGCCAAGCTGGACCTGCTGAAGGGCAACCTTATCCCCGACAACGTGCAGGTCAGTGTCACCCGCGACTACGGCAAGACCGCCAACGACAAGGTCAACGAGTTGCTGACCGCGCTGTTCGAGGCCGCGGTGGCGGTGGCCATTCTGTGCCTGATCGGGCTGGGCACGCGGGCGGCCTTCGTGGTGATGACCGTCATACCCATCGTCATCCTGATCACCGTGTGGTCCGCCTGGGTGATGGATTACACCATCGACCGGGTGTCGCTGTTCGCGCTGATCTTCGCCATCGGTATCCTGGTGGACGATGCAACCGTGGTGGTGGAGAACATCTTCCGGCGCTGGCTGGCGGCGGGCAAGACCTCGCTGACCATCGCCATCGACGCCGTGCGCGAGGTGGGCAATCCGACCATCCTGGCCACGCTGACCATCATCGCCGCACTGCTGCCGATGGGCTTTGTCAGTGGTCTGATGGGTCCCTATATGCGGCCGATACCGGTGCTGGGTTCGTCCGCCATGTTCTTCTCGCTGCTGTCGGCGTTCATCTTCACCCCATGGTTCGCCATGCGGGTGAGACCGGCCAGCATCGCCGCCTTCCACAAGGCGGAGGAGCGCGAACTGCGCGCGCAGAAGATCATCGGGCGCTTCTACCGCCCCATCATCCAGCCGCTGATCGAGCGGCGGCCGCTCGGCCTGCTATTCCTGGCCGGGGTGATCGTCCTGACCTTCATCGCCTGCGCCATGTTCTACTTCAAGGTCGTGCCGGTGAAGATGCTGCCGTTCGACAACAAGCCCGAGTTCAACGTGGTGATCAACATGCCGGAGGGCACCGCCCTGCCGGTGACCGCCAATGTTGCCCAGCAGTTGACCAGCGAGTTGCAGAAGTTGCCGGAGGTGACCGCGCTGCAGAGCTACGTGGGTACTGCATCGCCGTACAACTTCAACGGCCTGGTGCGTCACTACTACCTGCGCCAGCAGCCCTGGGAGGCGGATATCCAGGTGATGCTGGTCGACAAGAATGACCGCGAGCGCAGCAGCCATGAGCTCTCGGTGCTGGCCCGCCAGATGCTCACGCCGATCGCCACGCAGCTGGGCGCCAGCATCCAGGTGGTGGAGATGCCGCCCGGCCCGCCGGTGCTGCAGACGGTGGTGGCCGAAGTGTATGGACCGGACGATGCCACCCGTCGCCAGGTCGCCCGTGACATGACCGCGATGTTCCGCCAGGTGGAGAACATCGTCGACGTCGACAATTACATGGCCGCGCCGCACCGCTACTGGCGCTTCCAGGTGGATGCCGAGAAGGCCGCGCGCAACGGGATCACCGTGGAAACCATCAACCGCAACCTGGCGATGGCCATGGGCGGTCACAAGCTGGGCGACGTGAAACGCGCTGCACCGCTGGAGCCGACCTATATCGTGTTGCAGGCGCCGCTGTCGGTGCGCTCGCAGATTGCCCGGCTGGCCAACCTGCCGCTGATGAACAGCACCGGCGAAAGCGTGCCGCTGGGCGAGTTGGGCCGCTTCGTCGAGGTGCCCGAAGAGCCCTTCATCTTCCACAAGGACCTGCGCTCGGTGGAGTACGTGACCGGCGAGATGGAGGGCCGCCTGGGCGCACCCATCTACGGCATGTTCGGTGTAGAGGACCTGCTCGAGAATTACATCACCCCGGATGGCGTGACCATCAGCGGCATGCCCGGCGGCCTGATCGCTCCGCCCGACAACGACCTGCAGTCCGGCTTCGAGTGGACCGGCGAGTGGACCGTCACCTACGAGACCTTCCGTGACATGGGCCTGGCCTTCATCGCGGCGCTGCTGCTGATCTATGCGCTGATCGTGCTGGAGTTCAAGAACTACACCCTGGCCGGGCTGATCATGGCGCCGATCCCGCTGACCCTGATCGGCATCATCCCCGGTCACTGGATCCTCGGCGCCGAGTTCACCGCCACCTCGATGATCGGCTTCATCGCCCTGGGCGGCATCATCGTGCGTAACTCGATCCTGCTGGTGGAATTCGTCAAGTTCGAGGCAGCTGACGGCAAGGAAATCCGCGAGGCCGCCGTCAACGCCGCACAGACCCGGCTGCGGCCGATCCTGATCACCTCGCTGACGCTGATGGCCGGCGCCGCGGCCATCATCACCGATCCCATCTTCCAGGGGATGGCCGTGACGCTGCTGTTCGGCACCGGCGTGGCGACACTGTTCACCGTGCTGGTGATCCCGCTGGGCTGCATCAGTGCCGCCAAGCACTTCAAACAACGTGGTTGCGAAGAATTTGCCGAGGAAATCGAGTTCGATCCGGCCAAGGCAGGTGACGCGGCTACGCGTGGCAAGCGCCAGGGGCCCCAGACGGAAGGGGCGGAATAACACCATGAATGCGACACAGAACTCGGTGGCTGGCACAGCCGCCACTCCACGGAGGCAGACCATGAGCGACAAGATCAAACAATCGTTTTCCCTCGGGCAGCGCAGCATTGCCCAACGCGCATTACTGGTGCCCGGGATGCTGGTAGGGCTGCTCGGTAGCGGCGCAGCACTGGCGCAGGATGCTGCCCAGGCATCTGCCGGTTACCCGGCATGGGCGCAGCCGGCTCCCGCGGCGAACTATCCGGCACCCGGTCAGGAGGGTAATGCGCCGCCTCCCGGGCCATATGCCGCTCCCCGGTCCGGTCAGCCCGATCAGGCCCCTGCCGGGTTTGCTCCGCCGGGTTATGGCAGTTGGCCGGCCGGGCAGGCGGGCAACGGCGGCGGCATGAGCCGTGAGGAATTCCTCAAACAGCAAGCTGCCCGTCGCGAAGCCATGGATCAACGTATGCAGCAGATGCCGGGTCGCCCACCCATGGAGCAGCGGCAGGGTTGGCCGGATGCGGAGCAGATGCGCCAGCAACACGAACAGCGCCGGGCCGAGATGCAGGCCCAGCACCAGCAGCGGATGCAGCAGATGCCTGACCGTCCGTCCGTGGACCAGCAGCAGGACTGGCCGGATGCGGAGCAGATGCGCCAGCAACACGAACAGCGCAGGTCAGAGATGCAAGCCCAGCACCAGCAGCGGATGCAGCAGGGTGACTGGCCGCAGGCCTCGGCAGCAAACCCCGACATGGCGCAGCGCCGGCAGGACATGCAGAGCCGCCATGAGGAGCGCTGGAAGCAGATCCAGGCTCGTGAGCAGGAGATGAATCGCCAGTGGGAACAAATGCAGGCTCAACATCGCGAGATGCGAGAGCAGTTCGAGCAGATGCGCCGCGAGCAATATGGTCGACCCCAGCCGGCAGGTGCCGTGCCCCGTGGTCCGCAGTCGGCACCGGCACAGCCGGCCCAGCCGGCCCAGCCGGCGCAGACGCCGAGCGGTCAGCAATCGCCCCCTCAGGCGCCCGCAGCCGCTCCGGGAGGCCCTTACGGTTACCCAGCGCCTTACGGCTATGCGCCCTGGCAGGGTGCCGGATATCCGTACGGGCCGGCCCGTTGAGTCGGCGCTGAGTTGAGAGGAAGGAATTGGTGCCTTGTCAGACCTTTGCGTTTCGCTTCCCGATCGGTTTCCTGTGGCCGGGGTTGGCGTTGCTGGGTCTTACTGGGGCACTGGCCGGTTGCGGCAGCGAGGAGCCGCCGCAACCCAGACAGATGCCGCGGAATGAGTATCAAGGATCGCCCTACCAAGCTGCATCTGGGTATCAGCAACCTTACCAAGGCGCAGCCGGATATCAGCAAGCTTATGCGCCGCCGGCGATGCCGCAACAGCAGTGGGGTGTACCGAGCCAGCGGCCGCCGATGGCGATGCAGCCTTGGCAGCAGGCACCGGGCCCGGCGATGCAGGGCCAGGCGCCGACGATGAGTTCCCCGGCAGCGGAGAACCCCTGGCAAAAGCCGCCGGTTGGATTCGGCGGGGCCATGCAGGCACCGCAAATGATGTGGCAACAGCCGCAGCCGGTGATGCCGCAGTTCCGGCCACTGGAGCCGGAAAAAGGCAAGGAGTACCGAAGTCAGCAGATGCCCGCTGTCGCGCCATACGATCGACCGATGGGCTCCAGCCAGGATATGCAGCAGCAGGGCTGGCCGGGTTACTACCCGGGCGGCGCGGGATATCCGGGTTACCAGGGCTACCCAGGTTATCCGGGGATGCAGCCCGGCTACTGGGGGGCGACGCCCGCACCCTGGGGCATGCCCGGCACCGCGCCGGTGTGGTGACAAAGGTTTTAGTGCCGATGGATGTCGATCCCTTCATCCGTCGGTGGGTTAGAAAACACAAGGGATCAAACCCGACGCAGATGGTACTGCGCCGCTAAGTGGAAAAACGTGAGGATATCGTTATGAGCATGATGAAAAAGACGCTGCTTGCCGCAGCCATCGCTGGTGCTGTCGCACTGCCCCTGTCTTCCGCTCAAGCCTGGTGGGGCGGCCCCGGTTACGGTGGCGGTCCCTGGGGTGGTTACCCCGGTTCCGGCTGGGGCAACAACGGCTGGGGCGATGGCCTTGGCGACATGATGGGCGACGGAAGCGGTAGCTTCAATATGGGGTTTTCCGGTCGCGGCACTGGTAGCGGTTATGGCCGTGGCTACGGCGATGGCTATGGTCGCGGTTATGGTCGTGGTTACGGCTATCCGGGCTACGGCTATGGTGGTTACCCCGGTTACGGCTACGGCGGTTACCCCGGCTACGGCCCTGGTCCCGGCTACGGTCCTGGCCCCGGCTATGGTGCCCCCTGGGGTGCGCCGCCTAACGCTCCGGCAGCCCCGGCTGCACCGCAGCAGTGACCGGTGGCAATGGCATGGGGCGGCGATCGTTGCTGTCCCATGCCTTGCCCTGGGACCCAGAGGTGGGCGGCGCATGGTGCGTCGCCCTTCGAGGCCCGTATGAAACAACGGATTTTAGCCGTGCTGACGGCGCTGGTGATTCCTGCTGTGGATGCGGTGGGACTCAGTGTTGCTGAGTTCAGCGCTACCGCAGTGCAGCAGGTGCCGCAGCAAGCGGAACGTCTGGCACGCATGTCGGTGACGCCGGACAAAGTGCGTATGGAATTCACCGATGGTGGCAAACGCGTGATCGAGATCACCGATCTGACTGCCGGTCTTACGTTGCGGCTGATGCCCGATAGCCACACCTATAGCGTCCAGCAGGCTAAACCGCAGGTGATGGAGCAGATCCGCCAGTCACAGCGACCAGCGACGCCTTGTGTGGGAGTGCCAGAGGCATCCTGTAACAAGTTGGGCGAGGAGACGCTGTTCGGCAGGCCGGTGGAAAAATGGGAGATGGTCGTGAAGTACCAGGGGCGGAGCTTTCGCTCGCTGTACTGGATCGACAAGCAGCGTTTTATGCCGCTGCGCCAACTATGGGCCGATGGCACAGTCACTGAACTGCGCCCCAATGGTCATGAACAACTGGGTAACCGTGCCACGGAAAAATGGCAGATGGTCACCCGTCGTACCGATGGTCAGACCATGCTGTCCAGCCAGTGGTTCGATACCGAATTGCAGATTGTAATCCGCGAGGAACTGCCAGGTGGCTACCTCCGTGAACTGCGCGATATCCGCGTTGCTCCGCAGGATCCAGCCTTGTTCCAGATGCCCGCGGGATACCGACAAGTGGAAGCCCCGATTGCCGCACCGGCGGCACGCTGAGCAGAGCCGCGAGCGGCAATGGAGAAGGGTATGAAGGCATTCATCTACAACTTGCTGAGCAAGGGCCTGTTGATCCTGCTGCTGCTGGCATTGGCGGCCGGCTACTACTACAGGGCTGAATTGTTCCCACAGTTTTTCGCCAGCGAGGCAATCCAGACTGATGCCGTGCCGGAAACTTCAGACAGCCCCGCCCGGACCGCACCGGAAACAGTACCCGTACCGGTGCCGGCGATGCCGGCGGGTTCCGCGCCGGTATTCGCGCCGGTCGAGCATGAAAATGTGTCGGTTGCGCCACAGCCATCCGCCACGTCAGTGGCCGATGATGCTGCGCCGCAGTGGCCGGAGGCTTCCACGTCCGATGCTGCTGCCGAATCCCAGTCTGCGCCGGCATCGACAAGCGGCGATGGTGTTGCTGACGCGGCTTTGAAGCAGGCGCGCAATGCCTATTGGGCCGGTGACCTGGATGGCGCACTGGCTGCTTATAAGCAGGCGGCCGCGCGCACTGACGAGCCGGATGTACAGGGTGAACTTGGCAATATCTATTTCGCACAGGGCAACTGGGAAGAAGCCGCGGCCGCCTACCTGGCAGCCGGACGGGCTTTGCTCAGCCGGGGTGATCGGGCTGCAGCCGAGCACCTGGTGGTGGTGCTGCAGGGACTCAATCCAGAGCATGCCCGCAGCCTGGCGGATGCCTTGGCACAGCAACCGGACAGCGGGCGCCCGTGAGCGACGCACGTCAGCAGCTGGCCAGCGTATTGCGCAATGATTAAGAGGGTTACAGGACATGGCAGATAAACGCCCGACCACCAAAAAGGCGGCAGCCAAGAAAGCCACTGTCAAGAAGGCAGTCGCCAAGAAGGCCGCTGTCAAGAAAGCAGTCGCCAAGAAGGCCCCGGCTAAGAAAGCGCCGGTGAAACAGGGTGCTGCCACGACACAGCCATCGGTGAATGTAGCCGAGTCCACGCCCAAGGACGTTACCAGCACGGCGTCCGTCAAGGCTGAGGTCAAGGCCGGCACAGCCAGCAAAAGCACGGCCGCACCCGCGGACAAGGCAACAGCGCACAAGGTTACAGGTGCGACGAAGGCAGAGCCGGCCGGCAAGGAAAAATCCGCAGCTGAGAAAAAGGCCCTGGCAGACAAGATTTTTGCCATGACCGGGGGGCCGCCGCAGCCGAGTACCGCTGGCAAGCGAAAGGCCGCGGGTCCGGCGGAAGCCGGAGCCAAACCAGCCTCGACTCAACAGACGGGTAAGGCCGCAGGGAAAGTGTCGGCGTCGCAAACCTCGGAACCCGCCAAGGAGCCAGCCAAGGAAACAGCCAAGGAGCAGATGGATCGCGTTGAGCCCAGTCAGTTGCAGGCGCCTCCGATCAACCCGATGGACGGCATGTCGTCCTGCATGGACAAGTTTCGTGAGACCTTCGAAGCCAGTGCGCGGCGCTGGGAACTGATTGTCTATCCATCCTTGCTGGCATTCATCATCCTGGCGATCTACGGCTTCTACCTGATCCAGAGTCTGACGACTGACGTGGGGCGTATGGCGGATCGCATCGATGGCGTGGCCGTGCATATGGAAAGCGTGGCGGTAAACATGGGTAGCATCACCGGTGCGATGGACGCGGTGACGGGCGAGATGCGCCATATCTCCGCGGTGATGACCAGCGAGGATGAGTCACTCAAGACCATGGTCCACCAGATGAGTGCCATCAACCAGTCGGCGCATGTCATGTCGGTGACCATGCAGGAGATGCGTCAGGAGATCTCGGTGATGGGTTACAACCTGCATAGTGCCTCCGGTCCCATGCGCGTCATGAACAGCTTCATGCCTTGGTAGGCAAATGGACATTCACTTGGCTCAAAGGCAATCGATATGACTCGGCCTTCGGCAAATCTTAAACAGCGGCTACGCAGTCTGGAACGCCATCTGCGCGATGAGAATCCGCTGTTGGTCGACGCCGTCGACAGTTATCGACGGCTGTCCAAGGTCGGCTATGCGCTGGGGTTGCTGGGGCCGGATGACTCCTACGCCACTCAGATCGCCTGGTGGCCACTGATCTCGGTGCTCGGCACCTTTTCCGCCGGCAAATCCACCTTCATCAATCGCTATCTGCACTACCCGCTACAGGACACCGGCAACCAGGCCGTGGATGATAAATTTACGGTGATTTGCTACAGCAGCGAGGACAAGCTGCGGGTGCTGCCCGGTCTTGCGCTGGATGCCGACCCCAGGTTCCCGTTTTACAAAACCAGCGCCGAACTGGAAAAGGTGGCGCCCGGCGAGGGACGACGACTGGATGCCTATCTGCAACTCAAGACCTGTCACGCCAAGCAGGTCAAAGGTCGCATTCTGATCGATTCCCCGGGCTTCGATGCCGATGCGCAGCGCAGCGCTACCCTGCGGTTGACCAATCACATCGTTGATCTGTCGGACCTGGTGCTGGTGTTTTTCGATGCCCGCCATCCGGAACCCGGCGCCATGAGCGACACCCTGGCGCACCTGGTGCGCGGCACCGTCGACCGTTCGGACAGTTCCAAGTTTCTTTACGTGCTCAACCAGATCGATACCGCCGCTCGTGAAGATAATCCGGAAGAGGTGTTCGGTGCCTGGCAACGGGCGCTGGCCCGTGAGGGTCTGACTGCCGGGCGTTTCTACAGCATCTATGATCCGGACGCCGCGGTGCCCATCACCGATAGTGCGCTGCGTCGCCGTTTCGAATGGAAACGCGACCAGGATCACAACGACATCCTGGCGCGGATCGAGCAGGTCTCGGTGGAGCGGGCCTACCGCATCGTTGGCGGCCTGGAGAAGCGCGCCCGGGAGATCGAGGAGATCCAGGTACCGCGATTACGCGCCCTGATTGGCCGCTGGCGTCGCTTGGTGCTGCGGATTGAAGGTGCGATGGCGTTGGCCGTGGCGGTGGTGCTGGTGGGACTGGACCTGGCAGGGATTCACTGGCTCGGCATGGTGCGCGAATTAATTACCCATGTAGCGGCGACGCCCTGGGGTACCGTGGCCCTGCTTGCCGGGGTCATGGCGGTGCTGCTGCCGGTGCACTTCCTGGTGCGCACCCTGGCCGGACGGCACGTGCGTCGCACCCTGGCGCCTGACCCGCAGGACGGTGATCACATGGTGCAGGCCTTCACTAACAACACCCGCTTCTGGCGCAGCCTGTTCGAGCGGCACCCGCGCGGTTGGGGCTGGTTCAACCGGCGGCGCCTACGCCGGGTGGTGACGGACTCCAACCACTATGTGCAGATGCTTAACGACAATTTCACCGATCCGTCGGGCAAGCGTAGTCCGCAACCGGAAGAGCCGAGGGTACCGCCCACCGCGCCCGTGCAACCGAAGGACAAGGAGCCGGATGTGGTGTTGAGCGGTGAGGTGATCCGGCCGGCGCGGGATTGATCGTGGCGGGGCGCTGGTGGCAAAGGAGGCTCGGACTGATGCTGCTGGCCTTTGTCTTGGCGGGGCCGGGGTTGGCAGATTGGAACCCCTTCAGTTATCGCCCGCTGCCCAACAGCCTGGACATGATGGAAGCGGGTCTGTACTGGTTGCAGGACATGAGCAGGCCGACCGAGGCCGGTGATCCTGCGACTCTGCTGGGTGCTGCCCAGGAGCTGGCGGCGCGACAGTTCGATTTCGCCGAAATGGCGTGGTATACCGCGGGCTTCGACTACCTGCGGAAAGACATACTGGCGCGCAGTCACTACCAGCACCGGCTGCAGGACCGGTTGTTTGCCGAACTGGCCCGCAGCCTGGGTATGTATGATTCGCTGCCGCCGGATATGCGCGTGCTGCCGCCCTTGAGCACCGGGGTGGGGCGGGGACTGATCAGCGTGCTGATGCTGCGGCGCCACCGACCACCGCAGCGCCTGGATTTCCACTTGCGCTATGGTGCCCAGGGCTGGCGCATCGTCGATGTCGGCAACAACGGCCTGCTGTTCTCGGCCTATCTGCGCCAGCAGGGCTTCCGCTGACAAGGGCAGGGCAGGCGAACCTTTCTCCAGGCTCGGGTTTTGCTAGAATCGCGCACTTCCGTTCCCGTGCTGGTTGTTGAGCCCCCCATGAGCGTTCGTACCCGTTTTGCCCCCAGTCCCACCGGCTATCTGCATGTCGGCGGCGCACGCACCGCGCTGTTCTCCTGGCTGTATGCCCGTAAGCACGGCGGCAAGTTCGTGCTGCGCATCGAGGATACCGACCTGGAACGTTCCACCCAGGAGTCGGTGAACGCCATCCTGGAGGGCATGACCT
>Ga0272444_10003201_pt1 | contig 14866 bp, 12 predicted proteins | sample SSMForm13_FD_201033 | JGI IMG/M metagenome (GOLD analysis project Ga0272444, IMG submission 201033) | Marine sediment archaeal communities from Little Sippewissett salt marsh, Falmouth, MA, United States - SSM-Form-13 | ecosystem: Environmental > Aquatic > Marine > Wetlands > Sediment ...
ACCCTTGAAACCGGAAGACTTCTCGAAAGGAAGGGTCATACAGTTACATTCTGGGGGATGGACCATCCGGAAAATCCGGTTTACCCTCACAGCGACCTGTTTGTTTCACATGTGGATTACAACAGGCGAAACAGTATTTTCAAACAATTCAAGGCAGCGGCAAATCTTCTGTATTCTTTTGAGGCAAAGAATCAAATAACAAGGCTGTTAGAGATAAAGAAGCCCGACATCGTCCATATTAACAATCTCTACCATCAACTATCTCCCTCGATTCTGGATGTCTTCGCCAAGAACAATATCCCGGCTATCATGACACTGCGTGATTATAAAATCGTCTGCCCGGCCTATAGCATGCTGGCAGGCGGCAAACCGTGTGAAGAATGTAAGGGCGGAAGATATTACAGATGTTTTCTGAATAGATGCACCAAGACGTCGTATGCCAAAAGCTTGCTCAATACCGTGGAAATGTACCTGCACCACAATATATTGCGCATCTACGATAAAATTGACGCGTTCATTTCGCCGAGCATGTTCTTGCAAGCCAAGGTGCGGCAAATGGGTTTTGGTAAAAAAATTGTTTACCTCCCCAATTTTACGAGTTTGGAACAGTTTGCAGAGTGCAGTGGGCCGAAAGAAAATTCAATAGTGTATGTAGGGCGCCTTTCGCCTGAAAAAGGAATCACAACCTTATTGGAAGCAGTACGGGGATTGGACATACAGCTCAAAATCATCGGAGACGGGCCGGAGAGGGAGAGTCTGGAGTATAAAACAAAGAGTGAACGCTTGGATAATGTTGTCTTTCTGGGATATAAATCAGGAGATGCCTTAATGGACGATGTGAAGCATTCAATATCCCTGATTATGCCTTCCGAATGCTATGAAAACAATCCCCGATCCGTTATAGAGGCATTTGCTGTGGGTAAGCCGGTAATCGGCGCCCGTATAGGCGGTATACCGGAGTTAGTGAAAGACGGCACGACCGGGTATACCTTTACACCGGGAGATGCTTCGGATTTAAGAGAGAAGATTGAATATTTGTTGAGAGATCCGGATTCGGCAATCGAGATGGGCAAGAATGCCAGGAGGTTTATTGAACAAAATAATCCGGGAAATCATTATCAGGATTTGATGAAGATTTATCAGACGGCAATAGATACTCATACACGGGAAAAAAAGTAGAAGATTGAACCATGTTATACAGTGGTGTCGATTATCGGAGAAGTTCACAAATACCGGTTTCTTGACGATAAAGGGAGAGAGTTCTTTTGGCTGCTTGTGGTGAACAGTACTGACGGTAAAAGCGGTGGGTTTTGAAATATACGATAGCTGGTTTTTTGAGACTGCATTGTTCGACAGGGTAACGCGACGATGAAATTAGACTTTATATGTGTGGGAATGTACAGGTCAGGTACAACGTGGTTTCATTCGATAATGCAGAATCACCCTGATGTTATCTTACCCTATGAAAAAGAAACGATGTTTTTTTCCCATCATTACCATAGAGGCATAAAGTGGTACGCGCAATTCTTTAAAGGATTGAAATCAGATAGTGTAGCTGGTGAAATATGTCCCACGTATCTCACCGGGCCTCTTGCAGCAAAACGAATTCACGCGCACTTTCCGGATGTCAAAATACTAATGATCTTACGGGATCCTGTCGGACAGATAACATCATTATATAAATTATGGCGCACACGGGGAGCTACCACTCTGGACATCAATGAAGCATTTTTGGAGAAAGAAAACCTTATAGACAATGTGATGTATTACAGGAACCTGAGAAACTATCTGGATTACTTTGGAGGCCAGCAGGTTAAAATTCTTTTCTATGACGATCTGGTTAAAAATCCTGAAAAGTTTATAGCAGCTATCTGCCGGGAACTTACTATCGATTTTTCTGCTTTGGAAAATGAGAATTTTAACCATAGAATTAATACGAGTGATCAGTCAACTCTTCACGCGGTCGAAACGTTTATTGCCAAAGCGAGCGACTATATGAGACGAAATAATCTCTTTAGGCTTCGAAGACTTATAAAACAGACCAAAATAATAAATTTTCTGAAAATCATTCCACCCTCAAAAGGAACTGAGCCACATCAAACAGTTGTGCTCAATGATCATTCGATGCGGTTGCTGTGTGATCGCATTTTGCCGGAGGTTGAAAACCTTCAGAGATTGGTGAATAAAGATTTGTCGCATTGGGTAACCAGCCTGAAGTGCGGGAAGGAGTAGTCGAATGAAACTCTTTTTCATTGACAAACCTTTCTGGCATACCGGGTGTTATGCTATAAACGGACTGGTAACCGGTTAATCCTCCGACTGCGGAGGGTTATGAGGCGGTCTTAAGAAAAGAGGGCATCGTTCCGGGCAATTTAATTGGAGCACCTGAGGGATGAAGACGAAATACCAGACGGTTCTTTGATAGAGAAGATACACAACCAATCCATAATTTATTGGAGTTGACAATTAATGCGTATTCTTTTTGCCAATAAATTTTTCTACCTTAAGGGAGGGGCGGAAACGGTTTTTTTCCAGGAACGGAATTTCCTGCGTGCTCAAGGTCATCATGTTATCGATTTTTCGATGAGGCACGATATGAATGTTTCTTCTCCCTACTCATCACTGTTTGTCAACAATATCGATTACCATCAAAAAACGGGAATGGTAACCAGGGCAAAACAGGCAATAAAATTAATCCACTCCCGGGAAGCCGCGAATAAACTTGAAAAATTAATCGTGCGCGAAAAACCGGAACTTGCCCATCTACACAATATTTATCATCAATTATCGCCTGCAATCATACCGATTCTTAAAAAACACGGAGTGAAGACAGTTCTGACACTTCATGATTATAAGCTGATATGTCCGTCATATCTTTGTTTAAACAAGGGGATAATCTGCGAGGAATGCCGGGGACGTGATTTCTGGAACGTCGTAACGCACAATTGCCAGAACTCGAAAGCCAAATCCCTGCTCCTGTGCATTGAAGCTATGTGGCATAAATGGCGCGACAGCTATGCGGGAGTGAATATGTTTCTCTCCCCCAGTCGATTTATGGCCGATATAACAACGGGTCGTGTCTCGGCCGAAAAGATACGGGTACTCCTCAATGGGATCAATGTTGACGAGTATCGTCCGGTATTTGACGACGATGGGTACGCTCTTTATTTCGGGAGAATATCAAGGGAAAAGGGAATCGAAACGTTATTACGCGCGCACGCCACTATCAGCCGGGACCTGAAATTGAAGATTGTGGGTACCGGACCGCTCGAAGATGAGTTGCACAACCTTGGCCCTGAAGCTGAATTTCTCGGGTACCGAAGCGGCGACGAACTCAAAGACACTATAAAAAGGGCTGCTTTTGTCGTGGTTCCATCTGAGTGGTATGAAAACTGTTCAATGGTCGTATTGGAGGCCATGGCGCTGGGCAAACCGGTTATCGGCAGTAACACAGGGGGGATACCGGAACAGATTGATGACGGCGGAACGGGTCTGCTTTTTGAGATGGGTAATGCAGAAGATCTTGCCGAAAAGATGCAGATTCTTGCATTTGATTCGACTCTGCGGAGTGCGATGGGACGCGCCGCTCGTAAAAAGGTGGAAAGTGAATATTCGCTTACCCGACACTTCCGGCAATTACTGACAATCTATGAAGAAGTACTGAGTTCAGAATGAAAATCTTTGTGACGGGAACAAGGGGTATACCGGATATTCCGGGCGGAGTTGAAAAGCATTGCCAGGAACTCTTCCCGCGGATTGCGGCACAGGGACACGAGGTACTGCTTTGCACGAGAAGTTCCTATATTACTCAAAAGATTGATGAGTGGCGGAACATTCGTTTGATCGAGTGTTATGCTCCGCGGATAAAGAGCCTTGAGGCAGTCGTTCATACCTCCATTGCCCTTCTTAAGGCTTGCCGGTATCGTCCTGATGTTGTTCATATTCATTCCATAGGACCGTCTCTCCTTACTCCCGTTGCCAGAATGCTGGGATTCAAGGTTGTTATTACAAATCATGGCCCGGATTATGATCGCCGGAAGTGGGGAAGGCTGGCAAAGTTCGTGCTTCGGAGTGGCGAAAGAATCGGAGGACTCTATGCCACTGAAATTATTGTTATATCCAAGGTAATAGCCGGCATAATTCAAGAAAGGTGCGGAAGAGCGGCCACCCTTATCTATAATGGCGTTGATTTCCCGGAGAAAAGTAAAAAGACTGATTTCCTGCGTAACATAAACGTTGAGCCGGACGCGTATATTCTGGCAGTGGCCAGATTTGTTCCTGAGAAGGGTCTGCATGATTTAATTGATGCCTTCAGATCTATAAGGGGCGGGTATAAACTTGTTATCGCGGGCGACGCGGATCATGAAACCGAGTACAGCAGAAATCTTAAAAAACTGTCAAAAGGAGATCCCCGCATCATCATGACGGGCTATCTGACGGGCGAACCCCTGAACCAGCTTTATTCTCATGCCCGTCTGTTTGTGCTGCCTTCATACCACGAAGGCCTTCCCATTGTATTGCTGGAGGCTTTGAGCTACGGCTTGCCTGTTCTGGTTTCGGATATTCCGGCTAACAGGGAGGTTGAATTGCCGCGCGAGCGATATTTCCGATGCGGCGATGTGGCTGATTTAAAAGACAGGCTCACGATATTTCTTGAGCGGGAATTGACAAAGGAAGAGCAACAATATATCCGCGGGCAGATACAAAGCAAATATAACTGGGATACGATTGCGGAAGAGACGATTAATGTGTATCGAAAGGTTGTAAACTGAGGTTGTGAAATACCCGGGTTTCAGGCAGGTCAGGGAAGTGGGGCAGTCCGCTTCGCGTAAGTATCTTATTGTGAAAACGACAAGGAGAGGGGTATGAAGGACGTGATCTATGAAATCAACCGGCCGATGGTAAGCGCCGAGTCTTTTGATGATGAAACGGTAATTATCCATTTCGACACTGGCAATTACTATTCACTGGACAGTTTCAGCACTATTATCTGGCAGGCTGTGGAACAGCGAATTGATGTGACAACGCTTCCGGATCATCTGATCACCTGTTTTAAAAACGTTTCCCATACGGAACTGCAGGGGCGGGTAGAGCAGCTTATCACTGAGCTCCTGACCGAAGACCTGATTCGACCGGCAGATAATGTCGAAACGGGTGCGATGGAACTGCAACCTGCCGAGGGTGAGGAGGAATTGCCGGAAAACGCCGGTCATTTGATAAAATTTGACGACCTCCAGGAGTTGCTTTTGCTGGATCCGATTCATGATGTCGATGAAGCGGGATGGCCGCACACCCCAAACCCGGAAAGCGGCAACCAGTCCTGATATTCCGGGAAAATTCGAAATGAGAAGTGGGTACTAAGAGACAGCGTACCGACTGGAGTGGCAGCATGATACCATCAGCCGAATCCCTCCGGGAATCAAAGTATTCCAGCGAGGGGGATCGCTTTTTTCAGGATCTCCTTGAGAGCTGGGATAACGCCTGCCGACGGGATAATGGTTCCGTTGATGTTGATATTCATCTCTGTGATCAGCGTCTGCGTCTTCGTTTTTCCTCTTTACGTCTAAAATCCTCCTTAACCAGGGCCCTGCGCCATCGTATTGTACCGACGGACCCTCATGCGAAATCGGATTTTGTCATTCATGTCTTTGACGGAACATCGGGGGTGCCGCTGCCGCGCTCTCCCTGGCTGAGGACCGATTTTCAACGTCGCGGCGAAGTTAACAGTCATTTCACGGATGACATTGTCGCCTCGTATCTTATTGGGCCGGATATCTTGAATATTTATCACAAAAGATTAAAGAGGGCTGTCTATTGGATCAGAAATGGCAGGCAGATTCCATTCTATGAGCAGGCTGCTCCTTTTCGTCATTTAACGCACTGGTTGCTTCGGGAGAAGGGCTGGCTTCTGGTTCACGGCGCCGGGATCGGTAATCGGGACAACAGGGGATTGCTGGTGATCGGAAAGGGCGGCAGCGGCAAATCGACTGTGTCGATAGCGGCGGCTATTGACGGCGGCATGAAATTTTGCGGTGATGATTATTGCGCCATAAATACCTCACCACCTCTTCGCCTCAACAGTGTTTACCTCACGGCAAAGTTAACTGAAAAGACGATGGAAATGTTGTCATTGTCTGCGGCTGACGCAGTGTCCGGAGATGAAGGGAAACGGGTATTTTTTATAGGGGAAATGATGGCGAAACAGGCAGCCGAAAGTTTGGATCTCAAGGGTTTTGTCGTGCCCGGCCTGTGTCCGGCGGAAACTCCTCCCGGTCTTCGGATGATGGATTCGGGAGAGGTCGCGAGACACCTTTCGGTCAGCTCTCTATACCAGATGCCTCATGCCGGAGCGATGGAATTCGCCTCTCTGGCAGAAGCCGCCCGATCTCTGCCCGGCTGGTTGCTGACCGTACCGACCGGCAGCCCCTCGTCGGCAGTTCCGCTTCTGAAAGGCATATTATCTGATGTCGGATGATCGGAGAACTTCGGTTCTGGTAATCGGTGTCCGGATCCCGACCCCCGATCTGGATTCCGGGTCGTTACGTCTTTTCAGGATTTTGAAGATTCTCGCTCGGATCAGTCGGGATCCCTGTTTTCTGGCCGTTTGTCCCTTTGACCAGCCCCTGTATTCCTCCCGTATCGAGGCCGACAGAGAAAACCTGAGAAACGCTGGAATTGCTGTTCCGGAAGGAACCGATGAAGACCCGGAGATTTTTCTCCGGACAGGGGGACCGAAATTTGACCTGGTTATCTTAAGTGACGAGTTTGTGGCGCATCGTTACTTACCTCTGGTACGCCGGTATTGCCCCGAAGCCCTCGTTGTATTCGATACGGTAGATCTTCACTATCTCAGACTTTACAGGGAGGCACTTATCACACGAAACCGCGAACTGGTGAAAATGGCGATAGCTACCCGCAGGCGGGAGCTGCAGGCTGTCGAAAAAAGTGATATTACCCTGGTTACCAGTACATTTGAACATCAGAAACTGAGCGCGATATTTCCCCGTGAAAAGATCAGAGTGCTCGCCAATATCCATGAAGTATCGACAGCCGGAGGGCTTTCTTTCGCGCGGCGCCAGGGGTTGCTCTTTATCGGGTCGTTCAGTCATGGGCCGAATCTGGATGCCCTTTCCGTGTTGATGAAAATTTTTCCCCGTTTGCACGAAGCAATCCCCGGACTCATTCTCAGGATTGCGGGTGCCGATCCTCCCGGGGAGATTCTTCGGAATAATCCACACCGGGACATTACATTTCTCGGTCACGTTCCCGATCTGCTTCCCCTGTTTCGCCGGTCCAGACTGTCGGTTGCCCCGCTGCGTTTTGGCGCCGGAGTCAAGGGGAAAGTGTTGGAGAGTATGGCCTGCGGTCTTCCCGTAGTCGCCACTCCGGTTGCGGCTGAGGGTCTTGGTGTCACTGCTGGCCGTCATCTCGCAGTCGCCGCGCTTGAAGAAGAATTTATTTCCCAGGTTATCGATACGTACAATCGCAAATCGCAATGGCAGAGATTCCAGAGCAACGGCCGTGCGCTGATAGAGGAAAAATACTCTTCGGGCGCCGCCAGGGTCGTACTGGAAGAATTACTTGCCGGAAGAAAGTCATGAACAGACCCCTTGTCAGCGTTATCCTGCCGCTCTATAACGGCAGGGATTTTATCGAATCTTCCATCAACAGTGTTTTGAGTCAGACTTACGCACCCTTCGAGCTGCTGGTCGTCGATGATGGATCGACCGACGGAAGTGGTGACCTGGTTCCCGTCGACCCCCGGATTCGATTGTTCCGCAGGCAGAACGCCGGGGTCGCGGCTTCCCGCAATTTCGGCATCAGCCAGGCAGGGGGAACATACCTTGCCTTTATTGACCAGGACGACTACTGGTATCCGGGGAAATTACGACTGCAGATGCAGGTTCTTCTCACCGATCCTGAGCCCGGGTACGTGGTAACCCTGATGCACAATCATCTCATCGGAACCACGAAGCGGCCGGACTGGCTGAAACCGGAGCTCCTGACGGAAGACCCTGTCGGGTTCCTGCCCAGTACCCTGCTGGTTCGCCGCCATGTCTTTACCAGGATCGGTCTCTTTACCGAAGACCTTGTAAACGCCAGTGATCTGGAGTGGTTTGTCCGCGCAAAAGAAGCAGGGGTTGACATGCATATTATCAGGCAGGTCTTATTACAGAGAAATATTCATGACGATAATTGCTCCCATGACAACAATACCGGCAAAAGAGAGATGTTTTCCATCTTGCGGCAAAGGATAAAGGCCGGGGGTAGTACCAATGAAAAAGAGTAACACATCCCGGGTCTCGGTAATTATCCCGGTCTTTAACGGTCGTCGCTATCTTGAAGAAGCGCTCGCGAGTGTGCAGCGGCAGACCCTTTCTCCAGATGAGATCATTCTGGTTGACGACGGTTCCACGGATGGTTCATGGGAGCTTATGTGTTCACTGAGCGGGGGAAAGATTCATGTCGCGCAACAGGCAAATTCGGGTCCCGCCGCCGCCCGTAATCTGGGCCTCGAGAAGAGTACCGGCGACTTGATCGCGTTTCTCGACTGTGATGATCTCTGGGAACCGGAAAAGCTTGAACTCCAGGTTGATCTCAGCCGCTCTCACCCATCCGCGGGAGTGTTTTATACCGCGTTCAGCGAGTTTTTCAGTCCGGATATTTCCCCCCTTGTTGAGAAACAAACCCACTTGAAAACAGGGATTTTATCCGGGTTAGTCAACAGCACGATCCTGGTACGCCGGGAGGTGTTTGAAAAAGTCGGAGTGTTTGATTCCCAATGGCGGACCGGGGAACTCATTGACTGGTGGTCGCGGGCGCGTGAGAAGAATATTGAAAAAAAAGAGATTGACAGGGTTCTGGTCTGGCGCCGGATTCATGATAACAATCTGGGACGCAGTGCCGCCCGGGATCGAAAAGATTACCTGGGTATTATCAAGGCATCGCTTGATCGCCGGAAATAGTCGTCGATAAATACGATCCCGGCATTCAACAGGGGGAATAGAAATCAGACAGCTGCTGCCCTATCGTTACTGGAAAGAACAGATAATCAAACTGGGTACAGGCACTATCCTGGCGCTTGTCAACATCGTTATCCTGCTGTCGATACCCTATATATTCAAGGTCACTATCGATTCAGTGTTGCCACGGCAGGATTGGACAGCCCTGATTATGGCGGGTCTCGCGATAATCGGACTCCACCTCTCGGCCACCATCCTGGTCCTGCTGTCGAGAAGACTTATTCTCAATGCCACCAAAGAGGTAATCAGCCGCCTCCGCAACGATCTGATCAGGCGCCTGCTGTATGGTTCGCTCAACCAATACACAAAGATGAACCGGGGGCAAGTCTACAGCAGAATGCTTCATGACACCGAAGGGGTTGATATAATGCTGAATGCCCTGGCGACCAACCTTATTCCGGCGGCCCTGGCTTCGATCGCATTGATCTTCCTTCTCTTTTTCCTGGATATACGGCTGACCCTTTTGTTGTTCGCAATTGTTCCCCTCTTTTATCTGTTGAATCGCTATCTGAAAATTCACCTGAGACGAAGGGTAAAAGAATTTCACGAGAGTCGTGAAATGTTCAGTCGAGGCATCCAGTTTCTTCTCAACATGTTTGAATTGACCGCTCACCAGAGCGCCCGTGTCCGGGAGTACGATCAACACCGTGAACACACTCGCAGGCTGCAATCCAGCAGCCAGGCGATGGCTCTCCTGAGCACCGCGTATTCCCAGGGACAGGATTTTATTGTCATCATCGCCACAGTTGTCATCTTGCTGGGTGGCGGGTTCGCGGTTCAGAGCGGACATCTGGCGATCGGCGAGCTGGTATCTTTTTATATCGCGGTAATGATTCTGAAAAACCAGTTGAGCTCTTTCTTTACCGCTGTTCCCCAGTGTATTAACGGACGGGAGTCGTTGATACGTCTTCGGATATTGAATGATTTTCACGAAGACGATTATTATCGCGGCAAAGAAACAATTGATTTTCAGGGGGAGATTGCTTTTCAGCGCGTTTCATTTTCATTCCCCGGCAAGGAGTTGCTTTTAAAGGACACGTCTCTGACCATCAAGGCCGGTTCCATCACCGGTCTGTCCGGATCCAATGGAACCGGAAAGACCACGTTGCTTAACTTAATTCTTGGATTGTATCATCCGCTCTCGGGAAAACTTACGGCCGATGGCGTTGACTATGAAAAGTTGGATATGGACCATCTCAGGGGCCGGATGGCGATAGTTCCTCAGAATCCGGTTTTCTTCGACGCTACGATCATGGAGAATATATGTTACGGATTATCTTCCATAGATCCTGAAAGAGTGCGTACGGTTCTGGAATGGACTTCCGCCTGGCAATGGATCCGGACCTTACCGAAACAGATGGACTCAAGAATGGGAGAGGGCGGGGTACAGCTTTCCGGAGGGCAACGTCAAAGCCTGGCAATCAGCCGGGCCTTGCTTCGCGGCCCCTCGTTACTGCTCCTGGATGAGCCGACAAATCACCTCGATCACCAGGCCGTGACCCGGATATTGGAAATATTGCAGTCAGGGGAATTCTCCGGAAGCATTTGCATCGCTTCCCATGATCCCAATCTGTTAGCCTGCTGCGATCAGGTTTTCACCATTACTAACGGTCGGGAACAACCATGAAAAGAAATTCGCACTGTCTCCCCGATTCAACCCAGGAGCTTCTGCTCAACGCCTGTCTGTCGTCTCCGGACCAGGCGGTGGTCTCCTGGAAACTGTGGAAGGCGAAAACGGACATCGAGAATCTGGATTTCGGCTCGTTCCGCCTCCTGCCGTTATTGTATAGAAACCTTCAATCAGCCGGCATCGAAGCACAAATGCTTAGAAGGTATCGGAGTGTATATCGATATTTCTGGTATAAAAACCGTCTTTATCTGCATCTCCTTGGCGAGTTTCTCACGCAATATAACCGGGCGGGAGCAGATCTGCCACTGCTTTTGAAGGGAATTCCCCTGATCCTGAATTATTATTCCGATCCAGGCCTGCGTCCCATGTCCGACATAGATATAATGGTACCTGAAAAAGATCTGCCCGTTGCCTTTAGCCTGCTGGAACAAAACGGCCTGACAGCGGATAAACGTTTGCCGGTCAGGCCGTCATCGCTATGGCTGGAGGTTGAGAAAGGGTGTCATTTCAAAAATCAGTCCGGCATTGAAGTTGACTTGCACTGGAACCTGCTTCCGGAAAGCAACTATCTGAAGGACGAAAACAGCCGGTATATTCAAAGGGGAAGAGAGGTTGAAGTCGGCGCCGGTAAGGCAAAGATCCCCGATGCTACCGATTTACTGTACCATGTTTGTGCCCACGGAATGAAATGGAATGTTGTTCACCCGCTGCGCTGGATTCCTGATGTTATGGTTATTCTTGAGCGTGATGGGGAAAGAATCGATTGGGACAGGGTTGTCAGCGCGGTTCGACGTGACCGCTTTACTCTTCGCTTCAAGAAGGCATTCGAGTATCTGGCAGTTACCGGGACAACTGATCGTATCCCTTTCCGCGTTAAAGATTTATTTGCCCGTCTCGAACCCGGAAAATGGGAAATCCCGGAATTCTGGTTTCTCGGTCACCGTATGGAGATTCTGGGCGATCTTCCGGCGGATCTTTTTCTGGCGTATCGCCATACCCTGAAAAACCCGGGCCGGAAAAACAGATGGATGATCTTCGCCCGGTTTATCGGGCGTAAATGGCGGGTTAAACATTTTTCACAACTGCTTCGTGAAATAGGAGTTCGTCTAAAAAGGAGACTGAAGGCGGCGATAGAACGAACGGACTCGATACATTTATCACAAAACCATTAAGCAGGTGTGACAGGGAAGCTGTGCTTGATATGATGCCCTTAAAACGAGCTGCTATGATATAATCAGTGATGAAAAGAAGTCTCCAAAACAGAAGAAATTCAGGGGATGGGCCGCAGGGCGATTGATGAAAGACTACTGTGTCTCGAAAAAACATCTCTGTCTTTATTTAGAAAAGACGGAAATCAGGGACACTACCCCTGAAGGGGAGTTGTTCGACCCGGTCGCTGATTATTCCTGCGTTTTGTGCCGAAACAGAACAAATTGTGGGTGTTTAGCATGATAACCCGTAAGGGCGGCGAAAATACTGCGCCAAACATTTGTATATTCGGCGCGATGCCGACCTCAAAAAACCTGGGTGTTTCAGCTCTGTCGTTTTCAACAATGATCGGCGTAATGAAACGCGTCCCCCGGGCACAGTTAACGGTGTTTGATGAAAAAACAGGCGCGCAGGCTAATACCTATAGTAATGAAGGCCTCTCTTTCACGTATACTACAATGGGCGCACATCATTCGCGTCGATATTACCGGCACGACAATCTCTGGAATATGCGCGTCAGTTCCTGGTTGGGTGGATTATGGAATCCCGGTGTGAAAGCCATCGCCGACGCCCGATGTGTATTTGACATCAGCAGCGGCGACAGTTTTACGGATATGTATGGCCCGCATCGTTTTGACTGGATGACGCTTACTAAACTGATCGCGCTCGAGCAGAATCGCCCGCTGCTCCTGTTGCCGCAGACCTATGGTCCGTTCAAAAATCCTCACTGCCGTCGTATCGCCGAACGAATCGTCTGTAGCGCGACTGCCGCGTGGGCACGGGATGAGCACAGTTTTAGCCGATTGCGAGAATTACTCGGCAGTGACTATGATCCGGCACGACATCATTCAGGCATAGACGTGGCATTTTCTCTCCCGGCACTCAGGCCTCGCAGGGCGCTTCCCGATACGGTGGCAGACTGGCTGGATGACAATCGACATCGAAAAACGATCGGCGTTAATATCAGCGGCCTTATCTATAACGATCCGGATGCCGCAGTGAACAGGTACGGTTTCAGGGCGGACTATCGAAAAGTGGTCGTTGAATTTCTACGCCGGATTTTAACAAAAACAGACGTTGCTATTCTATTGATACCGCATGTCCTGGCGGAGAAGGGCAAACGCGAATCTGATCCGGATGCCAATAATGATATTCTCCGGAAACTGTCAGGTGTTGCAGGTACCCGATTGGTGGCTTTGCCGCCGGATTATGACCAGTCGGAAACAAAGTGGATAATTTCCCGGTGTGACTGGTTTTGCGGTACTCGCATGCATTCGGCAATTGCGGGATTGTCAACAGGAGTCCCTACGGCAGGGATTGCTTACAGTATCAAGACCCGGGGTGTATTTGAAAGCTGCGGTCAGGGCGATCAGGTTGCTGATCCCCGCCTCCTTTCGACGGAAGATGTTGTAGAGTGTCTCCTGGTTTCATTTCAGCAATACGAAAAAATCAAAAGGTCTCTCGAATCAGTTTTGCCCGATGTCAGGCGTCGTGCCGAGTTGCAGATGGATCACATTGTTGAATCGTGTTTTTAACGCCGAGAAGTATATCTCGGTTGAATTGTGAATTGGGAGGCACGGAGTAAAACAATGAAGCGGGATAATCGGAAGTCCTCCGGTATCCCCGGTTTCCATAGTCTAACAAGCTGATATCCGATGAAAAGAATAAAGACCATCAAAACTGTTGTCGATAAGAAGATGTGTGTTGGTTGTGGCGCCTGTTATGTCGCGTGCCCGACATCGTGTGTCGAGATGCACTATGGAATCAGATTTAATTATCCCCTTATCGATCAGGAACGATGCACCGAGTGTGGATTATGTGTAGAAAGCTGCCCCAGTTTACATTTATTAACAAATACAACTATACCGAATGATATTCACGGTGGAATGTCTGATTCAAATGAACATGTGGAGATTCATTGCACGGATGAAGAAATTCGCTTTCATTCCGCATCGGGAGGGTTTGTTACGGGACTGATCCTGTATATGATGTCAAAGGGTCTCTGTGACGGCGCTTTAGTGTCACGCAGTAGCAGTAACAATGCTTTGGTCAGCGATACCCTGATAGGGCTGGACAGAGAAACGATCCTTGGCTGCAGGGGTTCCCGGTATACGCCGGTTTCGCCCTGCGCTACCTTAAAGGAGGTGTTGGAACGCCCCGGAAGATATGTCTTCATAGGAACCCCCTGTAATATCGAAGGATTACGTAAGCTGCAGGGTCAATATAAAGAACTTACGGAAAGAATTGTTTTAAGTCTGGGGTTTGTTTGTATTGGAATGGCCTCCCGCTCAAGTACGAGGTCGTTCATTGAACGATATGGCGGTAATGAAAAGGAGATAAAAAAGATTTATTACAGGGGGAACGGCTGGCCGGGAAGTTTTACGGCGTATGGGGCTAACGATGAGATCGTACTCCGGCGACCTTTATTAACGTATAGAAACAAAGAAGTTATCGGAGATGAACTATTTTATCTGGTTGCACGGGATCATCCATTACGGTGTCATAATTGTATAGATCATTGGGCGCAATATGCCGATATATCCGTTTCAGACTCCTGGACTCCGGATAATCTGGAGACGGAGAACAGTGGAAACAGTTCAATAATTATTCGGAGCGGCAAGGGACGTCAAATCGTGCGAGAGGCAATAGAATCCGGTTTCTTTAAGGTTACCAGGAAACTCAGCATGAACGATATTTATAGTCAGCAACAGAACGTTGTTCAAAATTCAGAGCGCGCGGCAGGATCCTGCATCCCTCTCTATCAACTGTTTTTTCTTAAACGTATATCAAATATTTTTTCGATCATCCGTCACAAAGGGAGCGGGCTGAAGGTGACTTTGAAATCCTTGTTAAACACAAATTATTATAATTCACCCAGATACATACATGTTAAAGACAGAGAATAGATAGCATTCATCAAGTTCCATCCAGTTTCAGAATCGTGACAAATCGTAATGGAAAAGAAAAATGAACACGTTGCTTAAGAAGCTATCCCATTTTGGCG
>Ga0272444_10003203_pt1 | contig 14865 bp, 11 predicted proteins | sample SSMForm13_FD_201033 | JGI IMG/M metagenome (GOLD analysis project Ga0272444, IMG submission 201033) | Marine sediment archaeal communities from Little Sippewissett salt marsh, Falmouth, MA, United States - SSM-Form-13 | ecosystem: Environmental > Aquatic > Marine > Wetlands > Sediment ...
GCCCGGGAGGACGACCTCGACCTCGCAGCGCTCTCGCCGGACAACAAGCTGCTGGTGGCCAACCTGATCACCACCGTGGAGGCCGCCAAGGCCCGCCAGAACGGGCACCTCGCCAAGCTCCGCGATGAGCTGGCACGCAAGCTGGCCGATTGCAAGGTGCCGGTAATCGGCATCACCGGCACCGGCGGGGCCGGCAAGTCTTCCCTGACCGACGAACTGATCCTGCGGCTGCTGCACGACCAGAAAGACCTGCACCTGGCGATCATCAGCAGCGACCCCTCCCGCCGCAAGACCGGCGGTGCCCTCTTGGGCGACCGCATCCGCATGAACGCCATCGGCAGCCCGCGGGTCTACATGCGCAGCCTGGCCACGCGGCGCTCCCACATCGAGATCCCCGACGCGCTACCCGAGGCCATCGAGGTGGTCAAAGCCGCCGGCTACGACCTGGTCATCGCCGAAACCGCCGGGATCGGCCAGGGTGACTCCCACATCATCGACCTGGTGGACGTTTCCATGTACGTCATGACCAGCGAGTTCGGGGCCGCCTCCCAGCTGGAGAAAATCGACATGCTGGATTTCGCCGATCTGGTGGTGGTCAACAAATTCGAAAAACGCGGCGGCGAGGATGCCGTGCGCGACGTGCGCAAGCAGATTCAGCGCAACCGCAACGACTTCAGCCGGCGGTCGGAAGAGATGCCGGTCTTCGGCACGATCGCCTCCAAGTTCAACGACGATGGGGTCACCGCACTCTACCACGCCATGCTGGATGCCATCGGCCAGAAGACCGGGGTCAAGTTCACGGCGCATCTGCCCCGGCCCGAGTCCCGCACCTCCACCTCCAAGACCATCATCATCCCCCCCGAGCGCACCCGCTACCTGGCGGAAATCGCCGACACCGTGCGCCACTATCACCAGCGCACCGAAAGCCAGGCGGCCATCGTGCGCCGGGTCTGGCATCTCAACGAGGCGGCCGGGGTCCTGGCGGAGGCCCCCAAGGCCGAGGGCGACGTCTCCGAGATGGTGGCGCGCCTCAAGGCCGAGGTGGCCAAGGCCCAGAAGGCGCTGGACAAGGAAACCGCCGAACTCGTGGACCAGTGGCCCGGGCTGCGCGAACGCTACCGCCAGGAGGAACTGGTCTACGAGGTGCGCGGTCATGAAATCCGGCAGCCGCTGACCTCCGAGTCTCTGGCGCGCAAGAAAATCCCCAAGGTGGCGCTGCCCGGTTTCACCGATCCCGGCGAAATCTACCGCTGGATGCGGCGCGAGAACCTGCCCGGCTATTTTCCATACACCGCCGGGGTGTTCCCCTTGAAGCGGGTGGGCGAAGACCCCACGCGCATGTTCGCCGGCGAGGGCGACCCGGCGCGCACCAACCGGCGCTTTCGCCTGCTGTCGGCCGAATCCGAGGCCAAGCGGCTCTCCACGGCCTTCGACTCGGTGACCCTCTACGGCTACGACCCCGACCTGCGCCCGGACATCTACGGCAAGGTCGGCACCTCGGGGGTCAGCGTCTGCACCCTGGACGACGTCAAGGTGCTCTACAGCGGTTTCGAGCTCTGCGCCCCCAACACCTCGGTCTCGATGACCATCAACGGGCCGGCCCCGATGGTTCTGGCGATGTTTCTCAACACCGCCATCGACCAGCAGGTGGACAAGTTCCAGGAGGAAAACGGGCGCGCCCCGCTGCCCGAGGAGTATGACGAGATCCGGGCGATGGTGCTCGCAAATGTGCGCGGCACCGTCCAGGCCGACATTCTCAAGGAGGACCAGGGGCAGAACACCTGCATCTTCTCCATCGAGTTCGCACTCAAGATGATGGGCGACATCCAGTCCTTCTTCATCGAAAACGACGTGCGCAACTTCTACTCGGTCTCCATTTCCGGCTACCACATCGCCGAGGCCGGGGCCAACCCCATCTCGCAGCTGGCCTTCACCCTGGCCAACGGCTTCACCTACGTCGAGTACTATCTCTCGCGCGGCATGGACATCGACAGCTTCGGCCCCAACCTCTCCTTCTTCTTCTCCAACGGGATGGACCCCGAGTACACCGTCATCGGGCGCGTGGCGCGCCGCATCTGGGCGGTGGCCATGCGCGAGAAGTACGGCGCCTCGGCCCGCAGCCAGATGCTCAAGTACCATATCCAGACCTCGGGCCGCTCGCTGCACAGCCAGGACATCCAGTTCAACGACATCCGCACCACCCTGCAGGGGCTGTGCGCGATCTACGACAACTGCCAGAGCTTGCACACCAACGCCTTCGACGAGGCCATCACGACCCCCAGCAAGGAGTCGGTGCGCCGGGCGCTGGCCATCCAGATGATCATCAACCGTGAGTGGGGGCTGGCCAAGAACGAAAATCCGCTCCAGGGCAGCTTCATCGTGGAGGAGCTGACTGACCTGGTGGAAGAGGCCGTGTTGTTCGAGTTCGACCAGATCACCCGCCGCGGCGGGGTCCTGGGCGCAATGGAGACCGGCTACCAGCGCAGCAAGATCCAGGAGGAGTCGATCTACTACGAAATCTTGAAGCACGAGGGCAAGTACCCGATCATCGGGGTCAACACCTTCCGCGACCCCGATGTCGACGAGGCCGGCGAGCTTTCCGAGGGGATTTCCTGCCTGGAGCTGGCGCGCGCCACCGAAGAGGAGAAAACCTCGCAGCTCAAGCGGCTGGCCGACTTCCAGGAGTGCCACGCCGACCAGGCGCCGGCGGCCCTGGCGCGGCTGCAGGAGGTCGCGCTCTCCGGCGGTAACATCTTCGCTGAACTGATGAACACGGTCCGCTGCTGCAGCCTCGGGCAGATCACCCGGGCACTCTACGATGTCGGCGGGCAGTACCGGCGCAACATGTAGGGCGGCCGGACGGGGCAAAAATACATCAATCGGGGCCGAGGCCCCGCACGAAGGGAGAAAAATCGATGAGAGAAGCGGTAATTGTGAGTGCCGTTCGCACGCCCTTGGGCAGTTTCAACGGGTCGCTGGGAGCTGTCGGCGCCACCCGCCTGGGGGCGCTGGTGATCGAGGAGGCGGTGCGCCGCGCCGGGATCGCGAAAACCGCGGTCGACGAGGTCATCATGGGCCAGGTGCTGCCCTGCGGCTGCGGCCAGAACCCGGCCCGCCAGGCGGCCGTGCAGGCCGGAATGCCCTGGGAGGTGGAATGCCTGACGATCAACAAGGTTTGCGGCTCGGCGCTCAAGTCGGTGATGCTGGCGGCCCAGGCGATCCAGCTGGGGGATGCCGACGTGGTGGTCGCCGGCGGCATGGAGAACATGAGCCTGGCGCCCTACTACCTGGAAAAGGCCCGCTTCGGCTACCGCATGGGCGCCGGCCAGATCCAGGACCACATGGTCCACGACGGCCTGTGGGACATCGTCAACGACTTTCACATGGGGATTTCAAACGACCTCTGTTCGCAGAAATACGGCGTCAGCCGCGAGGACCAGGACCGCTACGCGGCGGAATCCTACCGTCGGGCCCTGGCCGCCATCGCCAGCGGGCGCTTCAAGGACGAGATCCTGCCGGTGGCCGTGCCCCAGCGCAAGGGCGAGCCCCGGGTCTTCGCCCAGGACGAGTGTCCGCGGGAGACCAGCTATGAGAGCCTCGCCGGGATGAAACCGGCCTTCCAGAAGGACGGGGTCGCCACCGCCGGCAACAGCTCCATCATCAGCGACGGCGCGGCGGCCACGGTGGTCATGGCCCGCGAAACCGCCGAGCGGCTGGGCTGCAAGGTCATGGCCACCGTCGGTGCCCAGGCCTCGGCCGGCATCGACATGAAGTACGTGCTCGTGGCGCCGATCCTGGCGATCCCCAAGTGTTTAAAAAAGGAAGGGATCGGCATGGACGCGGTGGATCTCTTCGAGATCAACGAGGCCTTCAGCGGCTCCACCGTGGCGGTCATGCGCGAGCTGAGTCTGGATTCCGGGCGGGTCAACGTCAACGGCGGCAGCGTTGCAATGGGGCATCCCATCGGCGCCAGCGGCTGCCGGGTGCTGGTGACCCTGCTCTATGAGATGATCAAACAAGACAAGAAGGTCGGCTTGGCCTCGCTTTGCCTGGGCGGCGGCGAGGCCGTGGCGCTGGTGGTGCGGCGCTGAGGGCGTCCCGTGTCTGCGGTGAATTTTTTCCTCAGGGAAGGAGTGACGGTATAAAATGGAGATCAAGACGTTTGGCGTTATCGGTGCAGGGCAGATGGGCAACGGCATCGCCCAGGTGGCGGCGGCCAGCGGGCTGGATGTGATTATGAACGACATCAAGACCGAGTTTGTCGAAAAGGGGCTGGCCGCCATCACCAAAAACCTTCAGCGCGCGGTGGACAAGGGCAAGTTGAGCGCCGCGGATCAGGCCGCGGTTCTTGCCCGCATCAAAACCAGCGTGGACCTCAAGGACATGGCGGCCGCGGACTTCGTGGTGGAGGCCGCCACTGAAAATGAGCCCATCAAGTTCCAGATCTTCAAGGACCTGGACACCATCTGCCGGCCGGGGGTGATCCTGGCCAGCAACACCTCCTCGATCCCCATTGGGCGGATCGCTTCACAGACCGGCCGTCCGGCCGACGTCATCGGCATGCACTTCATGAACCCGGTGCCGGTCATGAAGCTGGTGGAGGTCATCCGGGCGCTGGCGACCTCAGATGAGACCTTCCAGACCACCTGGGCGCTTTGCGAGAAGTTCGGCAAAACCCCGGCCGAGGCCAACGACTACCCCGGTTTCATCGCCAACCGCATCCTGCTGCCGATGATCAACGAAGCGGTCTACTGCCTCTATCATGGCGTGGGCAGCCGCGAGGCCATCGACACCGTCATGAAGCTCGGCATGAACCACCCCATGGGGCCTCTGGCGCTGGCGGACCTGATCGGGCTTGACACCTGCCTGGCGATCATGGAGACGCTCCATGCCGGGTTCAAGGATTCCAAGTACCGCCCCTGTCCGCTGCTCAGAAAATACGTCGAGGCCGGCTGGCTGGGCCGCAAGACGGGGCGCGGTTTTTACGAGTACTAGACCGGGTTTTTCCCTTGGATGACCCGGTTGCGGCCGCGGGCGGCCCCGGTCGGCAGGAAAGGAGAGCGCATGGCAGCCAAAAAGACAACCAAGCTCGAACCGGTCGGCAAAAAAATCAAGAAGGTGCGGCTGGAGAAAAAACTGACCCTGGAGCGGTTGGCCAACGAAACCGGTTTTGCGGTGGACTACCTCAAAGAACTGGAGGCCGGCAAGATCATCCCGCCGGTGGGGACCCTGCTGTCCCTTTCGCGGGCCCTGGGGATGGATTCCGGTCTTCTGCTTCAGGAGCAGGAGGTCGCACTCAAGGACCGGGTCGAGGCCTACACCAAGCGCACCGAGAACTACGCCTACAAGACCCTCACCCCGGGAGCCGAGAACAAGCACCTGAAGGCCTTCCTGGTCACCATCGACCCCCTCGCGGAGCACCACGGTGTGGGCTACCTGCACGAAGGCGAGGAGTTTGTCTACCTGCTCCGCGGCCGCATCGAGGTGATCGTCGGTGAGAATGTCAACCGGTTGAACGCCAACGACTCGCTGCATTTCAACTCCGGTATTCGCCACCAGATGCGCAATGTCGGCAACGAAGAGGCGGAACTTCTAGTGGTGGTTTACGGGCCGTAGGCCGGGGGCAAAGGCCCTTGGCCAGGCTGCTGGTCAGCGCTGTGGCGGGCTGAGGGCCTAAGCAACCCCCCCGGGGGGGGTGCCGCCGTGCGGTTGTGAGTTTCAGCCGGCCCCAGACCCCGGCGGCCGGCCTTCCAGCCGCGGCACGCTGGAGCCGAAAGCCGTTTTGGCAACTGGCATGCGGTGGTGCGTAATGATGAAAGGGACAAACCGATGACATTCCAACTCACCGATGAGCAATTGATGATTCAGAGCATGGTCAGGGAGTTTTCCCGCAAGGTGCTGGCCGCCACGGCGGCGGAGCGCGACCGCACCAAGGAGTTTCCGGCCGAAAACCTCAAGAAGATGGGCGAGTTGGGCCTGATGGGGATGATGATCCCGCCCGAGTACGGCGGGGAGGGCGCCGATGCCGTCAGCTACGTGCTGGCCCTCTCGGAGGTTGCCTACTCCTGCGCCGCCACCGCGGTGGTGATGTCTGTCCAGAATTCCATCGTCTGCGAAAGCCTCTACCGCTACGGCAGCGAAGCCCAAAAACAGCAGTTTCTGGTGCCGCTGGCATCCGGGGAGATCATCGGCTCCTTTGCCCTGACCGAGCCCGACGCCGGCTCCGACCCTGTCTCCCAGGCCACCACCGCCGAGCGCGACGGTGATGTCTATGTTATAAACGGCACCAAGCGCTTTATCACTTCTGGAAAAAATTCCGGGCTGACGATTGTCACCGCCAAGACCGACGAATCCCTGCGCCACAAGGGGATCAGCGCTTTCGTGGTGGAAAAGGGCACCCCGGGGTTAATCGTGGGCGACGCAGAGGACAAGATGGGGCTGCGGGCCTCGGACACCACCGACCTGATCTTCGAAAACTGCCGGGTGCCGGCGGCCAACCTGCTGGGCAAGGAGGGCGATGGCTTCATGATCGCCATGACCGGCCTGGACAGCGGCCGCATCGGCATTGGGGCCCAGTCGGTGGGGGTGGCCCAGGCCGCCATGGACGCCGCGGTCAAGTACGCCAAACAGCGTCAGCAATTCGGGCAGGCGATCTCCAAATTCCAGGGGCTGCGCTGGACGATCGCCGATATGGCCACCCAAATCGAAGCTGCCCGGCAGCTGGTTCTTTCGGCCGCCGCCATGAAGGACAACGGCCAGCGCTACACGGCGCAAGCCTCGATGGCCAAGCTGTTCGCCTCCGAGATGGTCAACCAGGTGGTCGGCAAGGCCCTGCAGATGCACGGCGGCTACGGCTACACCAAGGACTACCCGGTGGAGCGCTTCTACCGCGATGCACGGGTCTTCACCATCTACGAGGGCACCTCCGAGATCCAGCGGGTGGTCATCTCCAACCACATCCTCAAAGACACCCGCCGAAGTTGATCGGCTCTGCCGGCCGGTGGGCGCCCCTTTTCCCCGTTCGCGTCCGCCGGCCTGCTCACCCCGCCGAGAGAAAATCCTTTTTCATAAAAATCGATCGCCAATCGTCGCGCGGCGGGGCCGCCGGGTTGCCACCGGCGCTGTGCCGGCTGTAGAGAATGACACGCCCGGCGCTGTCCGCCCGGGCGGCCTCCAGGGCCAGGCTCGCCTGTCGGGTCAGTTCCTGCCAGGTCTGGATCTCGGGATCCAGAGCGGCCAGGCCGATGCTGGCCTTCAGCGGGGAGCCGCACCGGCGCCGGCCCTGGAGCAGCCCCAACTCGGCGATTTCGCCCCGCAGCCGCTCCCCCAAGGCGAGCGCCCGCGGGGCCTCCCGATCCATGGCGAGGAGCAGAAATCTGCCGTCGCCCAGAGGCGTGACGCTATCTTCAGGGCCGCAGTGGCTGCGGATGATGCCGGCCACCAGGCGCGCCAGGGTCTCGCCGCTCAGATGCCCCGGGGGCTGATCCGGCGGCTGAGGGTCTTCCACCGCGACCAGGGCCGCGCACAGGTCACGGTTGCCGCAGCGCGCCGCCTGATAGGCTTTCTGGACGGCTGCGCCGACGGCCTGGCGATCGCCGCCGGCCGGGACCGCGGTCGTCAGGTCGGCAGCGGACCGGGCCGCGGCGCCGTGGGCTGCCAGTTCCCGACCCAGACCCGCGGCCATGCGCGCAGCGGTCGCCAGGTCGGCCTCGGTCAGCTTGGCGCTGCCGAAGGCGTTGTCCACCCAGAGCAGGCCTGCCGGCTGGCTGCCCCAGTGCAGCGGGATCAACCCGATTTCCGATGTCTGCAGGCGGCCGAGGAGGGGCTCGTGGCCTGCGGCATGGCCGCGGATGATGCGCGGGACGCCGTCCCGCAGCGCCTCGAAAAGCCCGCCGGCCGCGGGCGTCAGGTGGAGTTCAAAATCCGCCAGGGAAAGCCCGAGCGGGCTGCGGTCCAGGCTGGCAACCGGCTGCAGACACTGCCGCCGGGAATCCAGGCCCAGCACCTGCAGGCGGTCGAAGCCGCAGACCCGCGCAATGGAGCGCAGGACGCCTGAAATGTGCTCGGGCGTGCCGGGGCGGGTTTCCAGGTTGGCCGCCGGTTGGGTTGCGACCTTGCGGGCCAGGATGTCCTGCAGGTAGTGGTGCTGGGCGTTGAGCCGGGCAGAGGTCCCCTCCAGCCCGATCCGGTCCGGTCCCAAGGCCGCCCCGGCGGGCAGCTTGAACCCGTAAATTTTGGCGGCGGCTGCGAGGCCCCTGGCCATCTCGGCGGCGACGGCGTTGCGATCCAGCCTCTTGAGATCAATCAGAGCCGTTACCTCGGGCTGCAGGGAAGGGCACTGCTGGAAATTGACCGATCCGAGGCCCTGGAGCCAGGAGAAAAAATTCGCCAGGGACACGATCGCGATCAGGGCGGAGGCTTCCTGGGTCAAGTTGAGGTGATCGAATCGCCCGTGGTGGAAAAGCACCGCCAGCACCAGAGGTTCGGGCAACTGCCAGTGGGCGCAGAAAAAGGCGCCCAAGCGGTCGTGGCTGAGCCCCACGAAGCGCGCCTCGTCCTCCACCAGGGTGGCGCCATCCCCTGCGGCGTGGCGGCTGCAAAGATCGCTGTATCCCTTGCGGCCATGTGTCTCCAGAATGACCTTGCCCACATCGTGCAGCAGACCGGCGATGTAGGCCTCCTCGGGGTCCGCGTTTCCCAGGCGGACGGCCAGGATGCGGGCCAGCTCCGCCACCGCCAGGCAGTGCTGCCAGAAGAACAGCCGATCGAAGCCGGTAGCGGCCTCCTTGGGGACGATCTTTTCAAACAGGGTTACCCCCAGGGCCAGGGCGCGGATGCCGGCAAAGCCCAGCAGGGCCACGGCCTGGGAGACCGATACGATTTTTCGCGGCAGCCCGTAAGCCGCGGAATTGACGATCCTCAGAATCTTGGCGGCCAAGGCCGGGTCGGTTTCGATCACGCGGGCGAGATCACGGGCGGAGCTGCGGTCGTCCAGGGTCAGCTCCAGCAGCCGGACGGCCACCAGGGGCAGCGACGGCAGCTGCAGCCTCTTCTGATCGAGTACACTGCGGACCGCCTCGTGGGATGGCAGCAGGGATGCGTAATTCATGGCAAGAGAATGTCCAGGATTGGCGGTCGGGCCGGCTTTGGGCGGCGCGCCGGCGGGGTCTTTCCCAAAAGAAAAAACTGTCTTTCCTAATCGGTTGGAAACGCCTGGGGCTGAAACGCGCCGGCTTTTGGTTCAACCGGCGGCGGGCGCAGGGGGAAACTCGGCGGCCGCCGCCAAGTAGGCGGCATAGTCGCGGAAGCCGCGAATTCGGCGATAATAGGCCATCAGGACCGCGGCGCGGTCCTTGCCGACGCCCGCCGCCAGGGCCCGCTTGAGGCTGATCACCAGATCGATGTCGGCAGTGGCCCGCAGGTAGTAAAAGACCCTTTCGGACAGGGTGAAGCCCAGTTTGTGGCTGAGCACCAGGATGCGGTAGGTGGAGATGAGCTTGTCGCACAGGCGTAGGGTGTTGAAGTCGAAGCGTCGGGCGTAAATGGCGTTGATGCAGCCGCGTTCGTAGAGGCGGTCCGCGGCCGGGTCGTAGATCACGGCGTTGGCGCTGAAGTCGATGTTGGCCAGGAGGTTTTCCAGCGTCGGGGGCATGGGAAACAGCCGGAAGACTACGAAATCGGCCAGCCGGCAGAGGTCGAAGCTGAAAGGGGAGTCCGGCGGCTGCCAGCGGACCCCCCCCATTTCGGTGATTACCCGCTCCCGGCGCGGCAGGCAGCGCGGTAAACGGAAATCCTCCGGCAGGCCGGCGACCACAAAATCGAGATCCCGCGTTTCGGGGCTGCTGCCGTGAACCCGCACCAGAATCAGGTTGCGGATCGCCCCGCCTAAAAGGCAGATCCGTGCCCCCGGCGGCAGCGCGGCCTGCAGCCGGGCCAGCGGGGGGTGGACATCGGGCCGCCCCAGCAGCCGGCGGACATCGGCCCGGATCGTTTCCTGATTAACCGTTTCGGCCATGGCGCCTCCTGAATGCGCGCTTCCGCGACCAGCCCAGGCCCTGCCGGGCACGGCAATCGGTCTTCATCTTATGCCCGAACTCTGTTATGATGCCGGCATGCAACCCAGCGGAAACTTCATCGCGCCGTTCTTCGCTCGCAAGCCGGGCCGGCGCTGCCTTTCCTGCGGCGCGGAGATCACCTCGCGCCGCAGGCACTATTGCTCCGTCGACTGCCGCCAGAAACTGCGGCGCTCGCTGGCGATTTCAACCGGCCTCCTGCAGACCCTCAACGCCCGCTATGCCACTTTTTTCTTTACCGACGCCATTCTGGTGCTGGACCTGCTGCCATACGACCGTCAGGCAGTCTTCAGCTTCATTCAACCCCGGTCGGGGCGACGCACCCCGGCCGAGGATTTTTTTCGCATGAGCACCCGGCTGGGCAATCACTGGTGGGCCGAGAAGGAGCGCACCCGCAAGCGCTATCTGGCCTCGATTCACCTGCTGAAGATGGCCAGCCGCCAGGAGGAGGCCCTCGGCCGCCTCAACCCCCGGGAGAAGCTTCGGCCCACCCTGATTGGCAACTCCCTGGTTCAGCTCAAGCTGCGCCGGGAGGATCTCAGCAGTCCGGAGCTTCCGCGGATCGTCAAAAGCGCTTTTCGCCGGCAGGCCCTGCGGCACCACCCCGACCATGGGGGCAGCAGCGCCATGTTTCAAAAACTGCATGCGGCTTACGAGCAGATACTGGAGTGGGCCGAAAACCCGACCTTCGTGACCCGCCGGGGTTTCCCGGACCGGTGGTTCTACGACGGCCGCACCAACCGCTGGGTGCAGCCGATGCCGCCCATCGCCGGTAGATAAATGCGCCCGGTCCCGGTTTCGGCCTTCAACCCCCCGGCCGGAGGGCCGGCGTCCCCATGAGCAGCCGATGATGCCGCAACCCGAAAATATCGACCGTCTGGAAATCGCCAAATTCGAGGCGGTGGCGCCCCGCTGGTGGGACCCCAAGGGCGCCCTAAAATCCCTGCACGACATCAATCCGCTGCGTCTGGGCTACATCGCCGACCGGGTTCGGCTCGCCGACCGACGGGCGCTGGACGTGGGCTGCGGCGGTGGCGTGCTCTCAGAGGCCCTGGCACTGGCCGGCGCTCGGGTGACGGGCATCGACATGGGAGAGACGCCGCTGGCGGTGGCCTCCCTGCACGCCCGGCAGAGCGGACTGTGCATCGATTACCGCCGGGGCACCGCCGAGGATCTGGCCCTCAGTCAGCCGGCAGGCTTCGACGTGGTGGTCTGTATGGAGCTGCTGGAGCATGTGCCCGACCCGCCGTCCATCGTGCGCGCCTGTGGTCGGCTGGTGCGGCCCGGCGGGGACGTTTTCTTCGCCACCCTCAACCGCACCGCCAAATCCTTTGTCTTTGCGATTGTCGGGGCCGAGTACCTTCTGCGGCTCTTGCCGCGCGGCACCCACGCCTTCGGGCGCTTCGTCCGGCCCGCCGAACTCGCCGCGTGGGGCCGGCAGGCCGGGCTGGCAGCCCGCGATTTTTCCGGCATGCAGTACAACCCCTTTACCCGCCGCTACCGGCTGGGGGGTGGCCTGGAGGTAAACTATCTGGCCCACTTCAAGCGCCCCTGAGCCCCGTCCGGCGACCCCGCCGGGAGTCTTGCCATGCCTCCTCCCATAACCGACAGCCAAACGGCCAGCGCGGCCGCCGGCATCATCCACGACGGCTTCGACGCTTATCGCACCCGCTTCGCCGATCTTACCCGCCGCGCCCAGGGCCGCTTTGAAAGCCGCGACTGGCAGGGCATGCAGGCCGATGCCGGCGAGCGCCTGGATCTCTATGCCGCCGTTTTGGACGGGGCGGTCGCCGAGACCCGGCGCCTGCTCGCCGACCGCCTGAGCGACGTTTCCCTATGGGCCGCCATGAAGGGCCTTTATTCCGAGCGGCTGGCGGCCCGCGGTGACCGTGAGCTGGGCGAGACCTTTTTCAATTCCGTCACGCGCCGGATCTTCAACACTGTCGGGGTGGACGCGGCCATCGAGTTCGTCACCGCCGAATTCGAAAACCCGCCCCGGCATCCGCCGGAGCCGGTCTATGACGTCCATCCCATCGACGGCCCCCTGGCGCCGGCAATCCGGCGGGTTCTAACGGCCGTCGCCTTCACTTGCCCCTTTCAGGACCTGGCGGGGGACGCGGCGCGGGTGGCGGCGCGGGTCCACGACCGTCTCGGGGAAATGGGGCCTGATGTCCGGCTGCTGCGCCTGGAGGTGGTGCGCAGCGTCTTTTACCGGGAAATGGGGGCCTACCTGGTCGGGCGCCTGGTCACCGACCGCGGTGGGGTGCCGATGGCGCTGGCCCTGCTCCATAAGCCTGCGGGGATCGTCGTGGACGCGGTGCTGCTGAGCGAAACGGCGGTCAGCATCCTCTTTAGCTTCACGCGCTCGTATTTCCACGTGACGGTGCCGCGGCCCGCTGAGATGGTGGGCTTTCTGCGGACCCTCTTGCCGTCTAAGCCTTTGGCCGAACTCTATATTTCACTGGGCTTCGACAAGCACGGCAAAACCGTGCTTTACCGCGACCTGCTGGCCAACACCACGGTCTGCGGCCAGCCTTTCCGTATTTCGCGGGGCAAACGTGGGCTGGTGATGGTGGTCTTCGACATGCCGAGCTACGATATGGTCTTCAAACTGATCCGGGACCGCATCGTCCACCCCAAGGAAACCACCCGGCGCAAGGTCATCGCCAGCTACGATTTCGTTTTCAAGCACGACCGGGCCGGGCGGCTCCTGGACGCCCAGTCTTTCGAACACCTGCAGTTCGACCACGCCTGCTTTGACGAACCGCTGCTGGCGGAGCTGGCGCGTTCGGCCCCGCGCACGGTGCGCATCGAAGCCGATCGGGTGGTGGTCGGGCACGTCTACCTGGAGCGGCGGGTGACGCCGCTGGATCTTTACCTCCAGACGGCCAGCCCCGAGGCCGCCCGGGCGGTGGTCGTGGATTACGGCAACGCCATCAAGGACCTGGCGCGGATCAATATTTTTCCGGGGGACCTGCTGCTCAAAAACTTCGGCGTCACCCGCCACGGGCGGGTGGTGTTTTACGATTACGACGAGCTTTGCCCGCTGATCGCCTGCAATTTCCGCCGAAAACCGCCCTCCCGCCGCTACGAGGACGAGATGGCGGCCGAACCGTGGTTCACGGTGGGCGAAGCGGATGTCTTCCCCGAGGAGTTTCGGCCTTACCTGGGGCTTTCCGGCCCGCTGGAGGCAGAATTCATGGCGCACCACGCCGATCTGTTCGATGTCGACTTCTGGCGCCAGACCCAGGTGCGCATCCGCTCCGGGGAGCGGATCCATATCTTCCCCTACGCAGATGCCTTGCGGCTATAGCGCACCTGAGCTATGGGCGCCGCGGGATCCCCGGCGAGGTGCGGGGACGGCAGGGCTACTCCTGGAAGAGCTTGGCGGCCTGCTCGATGTCCTCCGGGCAGAAGACAAAGAGGCATTTGGATTCCGGCCCCGCCACCGATCCGTAAACATAGTTGATGTTGATGCCCTCCCGGCCGAATTTGGCGGTGATTTCGGCCAGGGTGCCGGGCCGGTTCTCCAACTCGACGGCCATAACCGGGATGATGTCGAAGAGGTAGTCTTCGCGTGAGAGCAGGTCGATGGCCTTGTCGGTCTGATCCACCAGCAGACGGACAAGGGCGAAGGCCGCCGAGTCCCGCCGCATGGAGTTGTAGCTTGCCACCGAGGCGATCCGCTTTAAGGATTTGCCACGCCCCTTGAAGAGCTCCTGGACGTAACTGGACGCATCCTGAATGGTGAGGGCGTCGATGTTGATCTTATCCTGGGCGAAAAGCCCGGCCAGTTTGGCGAGCTCACCCGGTTCGTTCTTCATGAAGAGCTGAATTTCGGTCCTGACCATGTTGCCTCCTGTATCTGGGGAATGTCACGGTGATTAAAAGGGTTTGCGGCGGCGGTCTTCAATGCGCAGCCGGACCGGGCGGGTTTTCAGAGAATCACTTTTTCCCGCACCGCCTGCACAATGTCATCGGGATCGTCTATGACCTTCAGAAGGTCGAGGTCCTCGGCTGAAATCAGACCGCGGACTGCCAGCTGCTGCCGGATCCAGTTCAGCAGACCCGACCAGTAGTCCGAGCCCACCAGAATGATGGGGTGCGGTTGGATGCGGTGGGTCTGGATCAGGGTGACCGCCTCGAAGAGTTCGTCCAGGGTGCCGAAGCCTCCCGGCATGACGATATAGGCGGTGGCATATTTGACCAGCATCACCTTGCGGGTGAAAAAATACTTGAACTCCAGTCGAATGCGGGTGAAGCGGTTGGGCTTTTGTTCGAAGGGCAGACGGATGTTGAGCCCCACCGACGCCCCGCCCGCCTCCAGGGCGCCCTTATTTGCGGCCTCCATCACGCCCCCGCCCCCGCCGGTGATGACGGCGAAATCGGCCCGGGCAAAGCACGCCGCGATGGCTTCGGCTTTGGCATAGATCGGGTCTTCGGGGGCGATCCGGGCCGATCCGAAGATCGTCACTGCCGGGCCCAAGCCGTGCAGTGCCTCGATGCCGTCCACAAATTCGCCCATGATCTTAAAGAGGCGCGCGGACTCGCCGATCTTAAGGTCTTCGATGAGAAACTGGTTTTCCATGGACCCATCAGGCGCGGGTGCTGTGCCCTGTCGCCGGACGATGCGCGCAAAGGAGGCGTCAGGCGGTTGAAAATTGGTGTGAAATTAAAATATTGTCCAATAGTTAGAACGCCGGGAAGCTAACAGGATTTTCGGGCCTTGTCAATGATTTCGCGTTGACATATTCAACCTGGGCTGGTACTTAGGCACTTTCCGCAGGGGGTG
>Ga0272444_10003205_pt1 | contig 14865 bp, 18 predicted proteins | sample SSMForm13_FD_201033 | JGI IMG/M metagenome (GOLD analysis project Ga0272444, IMG submission 201033) | Marine sediment archaeal communities from Little Sippewissett salt marsh, Falmouth, MA, United States - SSM-Form-13 | ecosystem: Environmental > Aquatic > Marine > Wetlands > Sediment ...
TTTCTACGCTAATAGGTTGTTGCCCTCCACCGACGAGAGACTAACATCTGTGTGAAGAGAGCTAGTTACGTTGCTATTCTCATGTGAACCAATGATACACATAAAAAGTGAAAAGGGCCGTTACAGGTCCGGCCTTTTGGTGTGGTGATCCGTTTCCTGTTCGAAATTGTAGGCCACCTTTATAAGCTTTTCTTCGTCAAAATGATTTCCTAAGATCTGCAGACCCACGGGCAGGCCCTGGGTGCTGAAGCCGCAGGGCACGGACAGCCCTGGTATGCCGGCCAAGCTGGCAGGCAGCGTAAAGATGTCTGACAGATACATGGACAGAGGGTCATCCAGCTTTTCTCCGAGGGTGAAAGCCGGAGAGGGAGCCACAGGGGTGAGCAGGACATCACAGGTCTTGAAGACCTTTTTAAAGTCTTCCATAATCAAGGTGCGGACTTGAGATGCCTTCCCGTAATAGGCGTCATAATACCCGGCTGAAAGGGCATAAGTGCCGATGATGATCCGTCTTTGCACTTCCTGCCCAAGGCCCTTAGATCGGGTATTTCGATACATCTCCATCAAATCGTTCGACGTGGTATCCCGCAGTCCGTATCTCACCCCATCGTAACGGGCCAGGTTGGAGCTTGCCTCCGCAGGGGCGACCAGATAATACGTTGCCACCGCGTATTGGGTATGGGGAAGGGAGACCTCTTTGCAAGTTGCCCCAAGGCTCTCCATCACCTTTATGGCATCCTCTACCGCCTTTGACACTTGCGGATCCAGGCCCTCAGCCTGATACTCCTTTGGGATGCCTGCTACCAGTCCGTCAAGGCCAAGCTGCAAGGCCCTCGTGTAGTCCGGAACGGCATGCGGTACCGATGTGGAGTCCATGGCATCATGTCCACAAAGCTCGTTCATCAGAAGGGCGCAGTCGGTGACGTCTTTGGTTAGCGGGCCGATTTGGTCCAGGGACGAGGCAAAGGCCACCAAGCCGAACCGTGACACGCGGCCGTATGTGGGTTTCAAACCTACCACCCCGCAATGGGACGCAGGCTGACGAATGGATCCTCCGGTATCTGTTCCTAGGGCCCCAATGCACTCATCAGCCGCGACGGCTGCTGCTGAGCCGCCGCTGGAGCCTCCAGGAATTCGTGTCAGATCCCACGGGTTGTGCGTTACAAAAAAGCCTGAGTGTTCAGTGGAAGATCCCATGGCGAACTCGTCCAAATTGGTCTTGCCCACGACCACTGCCTGGGCCTGCCTCAGTTTTTTTACTACGGTGCTGCTGTACGGTGGGACGAAGTTTTCCAGAATCTTGGATCCACAGGTGGTCTTCACACCTTCGGTACAAAGAAGGTCTTTAATTGCCAGGGGAATCCCTGTAAGGGGTCCCCCTTGTCCACGGGTAATCCGCTCGTCAGCCGCTTCTGCCTCAGCCATGGCGCGATTCTTGACCAGGGTGATGTAGGCAGAGACACGATTTTCTACTTCCTCGATTCGCTCAAAGACAGCAGATGTCAGTTCAACCGAACTGGTTTCCCTTTGTGTCAGGAGCCGATAGGCTTCGTGTATGGTCAGTTTGTGAAGGTCCATGGGCGTTCCTGTCTTTTCTAATAGCGTCGTTTTTCTGTGCCGACGGAGAGACCTTTGCCGAACCCCTTCTCACTTGGCTCTATGAGTTTTTCGACCCGTCTTCGGCTTTGTTGGCTAAATCGTAGAAACTAGGCTTAACGGGCTCAAACAGTCCACGATTTGCCTACTTCCGTGGGGCGCCAACGGCAGCCGCATGGATACCCCAAAAAGCCCACAATGAACGTTCGAAGGAGTTATGCAAAAGTCTCGGAAAAATTCTCCCCTGCCGTCAAATCACCTTTGGGACAACAAAACTGCCATCTTCTGACTCCGGTGCATTGGTCAATGCACGCTCCACAGGCATAGAGGGTTTGACTTCATCTTGCCGAAAGGCATTATTGATGAAAATGGCATGAGAAGTGGGGGGCACCCCCTCGGTGTCTAGATGATTCAGTGTGTCCATATATGTCAGGATTTCTCCCAGTTGCTTGGTATAAAGCGCTATGGCGGCATCATCCAAATGGAGTCGCGCAAGCCTTGCCACATGGATGATCTGATCCTTGGTAATCTTTGCGATGGTAAACACCCCCTTGTACTAAATGCCCAAAGGCCGCTTGGAAATTCGTCAGATTATCTCCAGTCTATTTACCAATGATCATGGGATCGAACTCGGGATTTCGCTGTCTGAGCTTTGCAAGGATTTGACTCGCCTCATGGCGACTCTTGAAATGCCCCACACGGACTCGGTAATAGATACCTTTCTCCGGGATCCGCACTTTGACCGAATAAGCGGTGTACCCTTTGCGTTTAAGGGCAGAGACCAGGTCCTTGGCTTTCGTCAAATCCTGTAACGATGCCACTTGAATGGCAAAAGGCGTTTGGGTTGTTGTCTTATTTCCAGCGGAGAGGCTTTGCTGTTGTGCCTGTTTTTTCTTCTCAGATGTCTTTGCCTGGGGCCGTGACGACTCCGCCTTCGCAGGGGCCTCTCGTTTTGCCGAAAGCTCCGTTGGTTCCTCCAGGGCCTTTTGGGCAGATTTGAACCGGGCTTCTTCCTTCTTGTCTGTAAGGGCTTCGTAGAAATCGAAACTCATCTTATCTGATGTGATCTTCCCATCAGACACCGTATCATTGGCTTCCTTTTGCAATGCCTGTTCTTTCAACGCATTCAACTCACTCTTGATGTTCTCAATGTCAAAGCGCACTGGTGAGTGTCCGCGTCCCACAATGACGCCCAAGGTGAACATCCACAGCATGGCAAAGGCGGCCACTCCCAACCACAGGAATGCCTCCCTTCGTGTCAGCTCAAGGGGGAAACGGCTAGGCTTGGCCGATGTTTTATTCCTGGGCCGTGCAGTCCTTCGGTTCATGTTTCAACAGTGCCCAACTACATGGTTTGTGGGGCCGACACACCCATCAGCGCCAGTCCGTTTCTGATGACCATGCGAATAGCAGACACAAGATAGAGCCTTGCCTCTGACAGTGTTGCATTGTCACTGACGACTTGGTGTTTGTCGCGATCGTGGTAGTAAGCGTGAAAAGCTGCCGCCACTTCCCGCAGATAGAAGGGAATACGATGGGGTTCCATCAATAGGGCGCTTTGAGCCACCATCTCGGGATATCGTGCCATAAGTTTGATGAGCTGGACCTCTTCAGGAAGATCAATCAGTCCAGGAAAATCTTGATGCCAGCAAATAGTCTTGTAACCCTGTTCTTCGGCCTTTTTAAGAATGTTAGAAATCCTGGCATGGACATATTGGACATAGTATACTGGATTCTCACTCGATTGCCTCTTGGCCAGATCCAGATCAAAGTCCAGGGGACTGTCATAATGTCGCAGTAAGAACAAGAACCGTGCCACATCGGGCCCAACTTCGTCAACGACTTCTTTCAGGGTCACAAATTGGCCTGCTCGGGTAGACATAGTGACGGGCTTGCCATCTCTGAGCAAGTTGACAAGTTGAACGAGGATGGTTCGATATTTGTCCTTATCGTAACCCTGGGCCTCGATCGAAGCAGAAACCCTCGAAACATAACCATGGTGGTCTGCTCCCCATACATCGATGATGCGATCAAACTTTCTTTCAAACTTGTCCTTGTGGTAAGCGATGTCTGAGGCGAAGTAGGTCGTTACCCCATTGGAACGGACAACGACCCGATCTTTTTCATCTCCGTACTCCTGAGTTCGAAACCACAATGCCCCGTCTTGTTCGTAAAGGAGACCCTGCCTCTTGAGGCCTTGTATGACCGCACTAACAGCTTCTGACTCATACAGGGATTGTTCGCTGAACCATCGGTCAAAAGAGACACCGAATGTGTCAAGGTCTTTTCTGATATCTGTAAGAATTTCATGAGCTGCGAACTCGGCGCAAAGCCCTATTGCGTCGTCTTCAGCCATTTCCATCAGGCCCCTGTCCTTTTGATGGACCAGGATCTGGGCAAGGTCCCGGATGTAGTCGCCCTGATAAAAGCCTTCTGGCAAATCCACTTTGTCTCCCAGAAGCTGTCGATAGCGAAAAAATACGGACTGGCCCAATGTGCGAATCTGTCTGCCAGAGTCATTCACGTAGTATTCTTTTTCTACTTCATATCCAACTGCCTGAAGGATGGCTGCCAGGGTGTCTCCCACCGCAGCACATCGGCCATGGCCCACGTGGAGAGGGCCGGTGGGATTGGCACTCACGAATTCGATTTGTACCCGGTTGCCTGCTCCCAGTTGGGATGTCCCGTATTCTTTGTCAAGGCGATGAATGGCTTTAAGGACCTCGTACCATTTATCCTGGGCGATGAAGAAGTTGATGAATCCCGGTCCTGCTACCTCCATCCTTGAAATCAGGTGATCCGTGTCTTCAACATGATCGACTATGATTCCGGCAATCTCCCGTGGAGGCCTCTTCTGTTCTGAGGCCATGGTCATAGCAATATTAGTGCTGTAGTCACCGTGGGTTGCCATTTTGGGCGTTTCCAGGGGAATGGACAGGTTCTTTCCTGCGGGCAGCAGATGCCCTGCAGCACAGGCAGATTCCAGCGCCTGCTGTACAATGGGACGAAGTCTTTCCTTCATGGGAAGCGTATTAACGAGTTTTGTAACCCAAGTCAAGGAACAAAGGTGCAGCCCGATGTCAGCACCAGTGACACCGCCTTTGCGCGAAAGATAGGGCTCAGCAAAACTGGGTGCGTCACCTCTTTGCATAGAAACTTTTTCCGATGCCGTAGGCGGAGTGAGATCCATGGAAAGGAGAGGCTACTTTATCAATTGACAGTATTGATGCTTTCATGTTTTACAGTGCTCATTGGATAGGCAACAGATATACGGATGTCACTCACCAGAAGCTGAGGGGGTTGTTATGACGGAAATCATTGATGTGACCGCCAGAGAGATTCTCGATTCACGGGGTAATCCTACCATAGAAGTGGATGTTGTGGTTGCCGGCGGCTCAGTGGGACGGGCGGCTGTACCCTCTGGGGCTTCTACGGGTACACGGGAGGCCCTGGAGCTGCGAGACAGGCGGAAGAAACGCTATGGCGGAAAAGGCGTGGCAAGAGCGGTGTCGAATGTGATGAAGGTCATTGCTCCTAAAGTTGCAGGGATGGATGCTTCTGACCAGCCGTGCCTTGACCGTTATCTGATAGATCTGGACGGCACACCAAACAAATCAGCACTGGGAGCCAATGCTATCTTGGGCGTGTCCCTTGCTGCGGCCCGGGCGGTGGCTGGGGCCTTGAAGATACCACTGTATCGATACATTGGCGGGATGAGTGCCAATTTGCTTCCCGTCCCCCTGATGAATGTGGTCAACGGCGGGGCCCACGCCGGGAACAACCTGGATATTCAGGAGTTCATGATTGTTCCCTTGGGCGCCCGGGACTTTGCAACGTCCATTAGGATGGGGGCAGAGACCTTTCACCAATTGAAAACGGTGTTGAAAAAGGGAGGCCACCAGGTGGCCGTTGGTGACGAGGGTGGTTTTGCACCCAACCTGGAATCGAATGAGGAAGCGATCCGCTACATCATGATGGGAATTGAGAAGGCTGGATACAAACCTGGCCGGGATATTGCCCTTGCCCTAGATGCTGCAGCCAACGAGTTCTTCCATAAAGGGAAATACGTATTGGCAGGTGAAGGAAAAAAAGGGATGAATGCCAAGGCCATGATTGATTACTATGAGAACCTCGTCGACAACTATCCGATCATTTCCATTGAAGATGGCCTGGCTGAGCAGGATTGGTCTGGATGGGAGATGATGACGGAGCGCCTGGAGTCGAAGATTCAGATTGTGGGTGACGACATCTTCGTCACCAATCCAAAGATATTTCAAAAAGGGATCGATTGCGGCATTGCCAATGCCATCCTCATCAAACTGAACCAGATCGGGACGTTAACAGAGACGTTGGAAACCGTTGAGATGGCAAAAGAGGCCGGATATGAAACCATCATTTCACACCGATCTGGTGAAACGGAAGATACGTTCATTGCTGACCTGGCTGTTGGTCTTAATGCTGGGCAGATCAAGACAGGTTCTGCTTCCCGTACCGATCGCGTTGCCAAATACAATCAGCTACTAAGAATTGAAGAAGACTTGGGAGAGAGTGCGCGATTTTCTCTGGCCTTCGGGTGATGTGTCGTTTAGATCAGCCAAAATATGTGTGAGCCACCTTTTTCCATAACCCCTTGACAGCAAGGATCAACTCGGCCACTTCTCTTACTGCACCTCTTCCGCCTGGGGCCACCGTAACGTAGTGGGCTGTGTCAAAAAGAAACTCTGAGGCATCGGCCACGGCCACGGCAAAACCCACGTGCTTCATGACGGTCAGGTCCACTACATCGTCACCCACAAAGGCCGCATGTTCTGGCTTGAGGCCTTTGTGAGAGAGGATTTTTTCAAGTATCGGTACCTTGTCCCTGACCCCTTGGATCACCTCGGTTATTCCTAGATCAGCGGCCCTTTTTTCGACCATGGGACAACTCCTGCCTGAGATGAGAGCAGATTCAATGCCAGCATGTCCCAACATCTTGATTCCATGGCCGTCACGGACATCAAAGGCCTTGGACTCCGTGCCGTCGTCGTGATAGAAAAGGCGGCCATCAGTAAGGACGCCATCCACATCCAGGGCAAGCAACTTGATTCGTTCAATCCGCCTGCGAACCTGGGCATTGACCCGATTCACCACTGAAGGGGCCTTTACCCGTTCCTTTGTGCCAGGCTCTTTGAGAAATCCAACGTTCTTTGTCATCAGCGTTACACCTTTCTCTTCTCATTTCTCTGGCTTGTCTTTGTTTCCCAGACTGGCTCAACCAGGTGGGAGGACAGTAACGTACTGTGTGGAAATATAAAGAAAATATCATGGTCCTTCCCCGCAGGTCAACCTCTGCATCGTCTGAATTCAAGAAAACATGCCAGCGCGGCTGCTTCTTGTGGCCGGGAATCGCTATATCCGGTGTTTGATGGCAGGTCCTTTTCAGAGGATCCTCCTGTGGGGTTCCATGATAAAAACGCCGTGGAGTCAAGGGGATGGATGTGGTACGCTTATAGGTGTGAGACAAGACGACGTAGGAGTACCAGACTTGGCTGCCAGGCCCTGAGATCTCCAAGGGCAAGGTGTCTGAAACCCATGGACTTGGTGCATTAGTGGGAGGACGAGATGGCCTTGAAGGTAAACGAGATTTTTTACAGCATCCAGGGCGAGTCTTCTTATGCCGGCCGACCTTGCGTTTTTGTCCGACTCACGGGATGCAATCTTCGATGTTCGTACTGTGACACGAAGTTTGCTTACGAAGAAGGTGAAGACATGGAGATCGGAGATATTATGGGCCTGGTGGAAGCTCATCAATGCCCCCTCGTTGAAGTGACAGGCGGAGAGCCGTTAATTCAAAAAGACACACCCCTTCTTGTCCGGCGCCTTATTGAGAGGGGCCATGAGGTTTTGATGGAGACAAACGGGAGCCAAGATATAAGTCAAGTGGATGACCGCTGTGTGAAAATTATGGATGTAAAATGCCCGTCCAGTGGTGAGCATACCCAAAACGACCTAAAGAACCTGCACAGGCTGACGGATCACGACGAGATCAAATTCGTGATCTCAAACAGGAAAGACTACGACTACGCCCGGGAGATAGTCGGTTCCAGGCTCTTCAGGAAGAACTCGGTTCACTTTTCTCCGGCCTTCGGCATGCTGGAATCGGAGCGGTTGGCAGTGTGGATGCTGGAAGATCATCTGAATGTGAGACTTCACCTGCAACTCCACAAGATCATCTGGGGACCTGAACGGAAAGGGGTCTGATGACAGACAAGGGGAAGAGCCACAGGGAAAAAGCTGTTGTGCTCTCCAGTGGCGGACTCGATTCCACCACAGCCATGGCTGTGGCTAAGGAGGAGGGCTACGAGATTTATAGCCTTAGCTTTCACTATGGGCAGCGCCATGCTGCAGAGTTACAGGCCGCTGAGGCCGTGGCTAAGGCATTGGGAGCCAAAGAACATCTTGTTGTTTGCCTTGATTTTGCAAAGATAGGTGGCTCTGCCCTTACAGATGAGATGGATGTGCCCAAAGCCCGAAGTTATGGGGAAATGGGTCATGAAATCCCCATTACCTACGTGCCTGCGCGCAACACCATCTTTCTTGCCTATGCCTTGTCCTGGGCGGAGGTGTTGGGAGCCACAGACATATTCATTGGCGTGAACGCCATTGATTACAGTGGATATCCGGATTGCCGTCCAGAATACATCGAGGCCTTTGAGCATATGGCCAACCTCGCCACCAGGGCCAGCACCCAAGGAAAGGCTAAGACAAGGATCAGAGCGCCTCTCATGCACATGACCAAGGCACAAATTATCCAAAAAGGCATGGCACTGGGCGTTGATTACGGCATGACTCGCAGTTGCTATGATCCCTCACCAGAAGGCATGGCCTGTGGGCAATGTGACAGCTGTCTGTTGAGGAAAAGGGGTTTCGTAGAGGCCGGTGTTTCAGACCCTACGATCTACGTGTTTGGACAATGAAGGGACCTGAGAACTGCAGGTAAGAGGTGTGCGCTCAAGGGTCCTTGGCATGGACAGCTTGAGAAGGGTGTGGACTAGGCTTTCTCCTTGTCTGCTTTGGCTTCCTGCGGTTGTGTGTCGGCAGGGCCTCCTGGTGAAGCGTGCTGTGTGCCCTCATCAGTTTCGGGCCCAGAGTCGATCTCTTCTGTCTTCGCTACAGTCTCAGATTGCTCAGTCTCTTTCTCGGGGCCGATTTCCTGTGTCGTCTCAGTCGCCTTTTCGGTGGATTCGGTCTTCGTTGCCTCTTGCTCGGGCTGCCCTTCTTGCTCGGCCTGCTTTGGCTCTTCAACGACATCCTTCTTGGCCCTGGCGACATCCTTCTTCTTCGGCACCTTGGGTTTTTTCTTCTTCCGTTTCTGTTTTTCTTCTGCTGAGACAAACTCTATTAATGATATGGGCGCTGCATCTCCCGCCCGCCTACCTATTTTAACAACTCTGGTGTACCCTCCGGCTCTTTCACCAAAGCGATTCTGAGCCTCCTCGAAAAGTTTATGCACAACCGCTTTGTCTCTCATGACTGACAACGCCTGTCGCCGAGCGTGAAGATCTCCCCTCTTTGCAAGCGTAATCATATGGTCTGCCCAACGCCTTAACTCCTTGGCCTTGGCATGTGTCGTCCGGATACGGCCGTGGGTAAAAAGGGAAGTCACCATGTTTCGGAACATGGCATTACGGTGACTTCCTGTGCGGTTGAGCTTCTTGCCAGCTTTTTGGTGCCTCATTTATCGCTTGTCTCTCCTTCAGCAGATTTGTCTTCAGGTGGCGTGAATCCTTCCAGCGTCATGCCAAGTTTTAAGCCCATTTCTCCAAGCACTTCCTTAATCTCATTGAGCGATTTGCGACCAAAATTCTTGGTTTTCAGCATTTCCTGTTCAGTCCTCTGTACCAACTCTCCAATATAGGAAATACTGGCGTTCTTCAAGCAGTTTGCCGAGCGGACCGAAAGCTCTAGTTCCTCCACACTACGGTAGAGATTCTCGTTCAAGGGCTCCTCTTTTTCTTCCGGTTCTTCCGGTTCAGGCTCTGGTTCCTCATCAAAATTGATGAAGATGCTCGTTTGCTCCTTGAGTATCTTCGCGGCATAGGCCACTGCATCTGCCGGAAGAACACTTCCGTCGGTCCACACTTCCAGGGTGAGCTTGTCATAATCCGTTCTCTGGCCCACCCTGGCGTTTCCTACAACGTAGTTTACTCGCCTAATAGGGGAAAAAACGGCATCTATCGGTACCGTGCCTACAGGATCGTTTTCGTCCTGGTTTGCCTCTGCCGGCACATACCCCTTGCCGACCTTTACTTTCATTGTCATGTTCAGGCCAACATCCTTGGATAAGGTCGCAATATGCTGCTGCGGATTAAGTATTTCAACGCCGCCGTCGGTTATGATATCTTCCGCCTTCACCTCACACTCTCCGGAGGCCTCGATTCGAACCGATCGCGGCTCAAGGTCTGACATACGTAATCGGACTTCTTTCAGATTCAGAAAGATTTCAGATACATCTTCTAATACCCCAGGGATAGCCGAAAATTCGTGCATGACGTTGTCTATTTTGGCCGAAACGATGGCAGCGCCATGAATGGAAGAAAGGAGAACCCTTCTAAGAGCGTTGCCAATAGTAATGCCGAATCCCCGTTCCAGGGGTTCACACACAAACTTGCCATAGGTCGCGGTACTAGCACTGATCTCAACCCCTTTGGGTTTGATCAGCTCTCGCCAGTTCATGTACATTATTTTGTTCGATCCTGATGACATCCTCTTGTCTCCGATTTTGCTGATGTTTTTTCAAAGGAATGCGAACTGACCTACCGCTGCCCTTCCAACTATTTGGAATAAAGCTCCACAATCAGTTGCTCCTGAATCGGCATAGTCAGTTCCTCTCTTGACGGGTAAGACTTGACCGTGCCTCTTAGAGCTTCCTTTTCTACTTCCAGCCATGCTGGAATACCCCGCCGTACAACAGTTTCCGCGGCATCCAAAATGACTTGGACCTTCCGACTTTTTTCTCTCACTTGTATAACGTCACCAACGTTGACCGTATATGAAGGAATATTCATCTTTTTTCCGTTTACCGTGAAATGGTTGTGACGGACCAATTGCCTGCCCTGGGCGATAGAATTAGCGAAGCCAAGACGGTAGACTACATTGTCCAGGCGTCCCTCAAGGAAAATCAATAGATTTATGCCGGTGACACCCCGTTTTTGTTCAGCCTTTTTAAATAGACCTCTAAATTGGGTTTCGAGCAGGCCGTACATTCTTTTAACTTTCTGCTTTTCACGGAGCTGTATGCCATAATCGGAAACCTTGGTCCTACGGCGCTGACCGTGCTGCCCCGGGGGATAGCCCCTACGGTCAAAGGCACACTTATCAGAATAACACCTGTCGCCTTTCAGAAACATTTTCAGGTTCTCTCGGCGGCAGAGTCTGCACACTGAACCGATATATCGTGCCAAATCTTTCCTCCTTTCACACCCGCCGACGTTTGGGCGGCCGACATCCATTGTGAGGTATGGGAGTTACATCCTTGATGAGGACAACATTGAACCCTGCAGCCTGAAGGGCCCGCAACGCAGCCTCACGCCCGGCGCCAGGCCCCTTCACGTAGACTTCGACATTTCTCATCCCATGTTCCATAGCTTTTTTTGCCGCGTCTTCTGCGGCCAGTTGTGCAGCAAAAGGCGTGCTTTTTCTTGACCCCTTAAAGCCTTGTATGCCGGCGCTGGACCAGGCAATGACGTTACCACCCGGATCTGTAATAGTGACAATGGTATTGTTGAAAGTAGACTGGATATGGGCTATTCCATTCAAGATGTTCTTTTTTTCTCTTCTTTTTTTGGAAGGTCTTGCCATAATGAGTGCTCTGCCTCCAACTATTTCTTTCTTTTACCGGCAACAGTCCGACGCGGTCCCTTCCGAGTCCTGGCGTTGGTGCTAGTACGCTGTCCCCGGACCGGCAAGGATTTTCTGTGCCGAAGTCCACGATAACAACCGAGTTCCATGAGTCGCTTTATGTTCATGGAAATTTCTGTCCGGAGTTCCCCCTCAACCTTGTATTCGCCGTCAATGATCTTCCGGATGGCACTGATCTGATCCTCACCCAGTTGATCCGTTCTTGTATCAAGGTCTACGGCGGCTTCGTGAAGGATTTTTTTAGACGTACTTCTGCCTATGCCGTAAATGTAAGTCAACGCTACTTCTACGCGCTTATTCTTCGGTAAATCAACGCCTGCTATACGTGCCAATACTCTATCTCCTTTGCATTGATCATGGGCTTTGATTCATCTGCCCGGCGATGAAGTGTCTCACGTGAACTAGAATTTTGAAGTAGGGAAAATTCAGTGGTTGAAACTGTCATCCCTGCTTCTGCTTGTGCCTTTTGTTCTCACAAAGGACCCTTACAGTGCCTTTTCGACGAATAATCTTGCATTTGATGCACATCCGCTTTACCGATGCCCTTACCTTCATCTTCACTCCTTATCGACGACCCTTAAATGGCCCCGCTTTTTTCATAAAGCCTTCATAATGGCGTGCCAGCATATGACTTTCCATCTGACTAATGGTGTCTATGGCAACGCCAACTACAATTAGAAGGGCCGTACCACCAAAGTAAAAGGGAACATTGAATCTTGCAATCATGATGGTGGGCAATACACAAACAGCTGATACATAAATGGCTCCACCAAACGTTATACGCGTGAGAACTCGGTCGATGTAATCAGCGGTGCGCTTGCCAGGTCTTATACCCGGAATATAGCCGCCGTATTTCTTCATGTTATCTGCCACATCGACTGGATTGAAAGTAACGGCTGTATAAAAAAAGCAGAAGAATATGATAAAGCCGATATAGACAAGGTTATATATGATGCTGCTCGGCGTCATGGCTTGGGCAACACTTTGAACCCATGGAATATCGATGAAATTGGCAATCGTGGCCGGAAACATGATAATCGAAGAGGCGAAAATGGGCGGGATGACCCCAGAGGTATTGATCTTGAGAGGCAAGTGCGTACTCTGGCCTCCATACATCTTGCGACCTACGATCCGTTTGGCGTACTGGACTGGAATACGCCGCTGACCGCGTTCTACGAATATGATGATGCCAACAACAGCCACCATGAGTACGAGAATGATCAATACCAAGAAAGCTCCCATCTCCCCTGTCTTCAGCAAACGAAAAGTGTTGCTTACAGCGCTTGGCATACGGGCTACAATCCCTGCGAATATAATAAGGGAAATGCCATTGCCGATTCCACGCTCGGTGATTTGCTCGCCTAGCCACATGATAAAAGCCGTACCGGCCGTCAAGGTCAGAACCGTCATTAGTCGAAAACTCCATCCGGGAGCGGCCACTACTTCCATCTTCTCAAGGCCCACACTAATTCCAAAACCCTGAATGATACTTAATATGATGGTTCCATAACGAGTATATTGAGTAATCTTTTTGCGTCCCGACTCTCCTTCCTTGGATAGCCTCTCCAGGTGTGGAATCACCACCGTGAGGAGCTGCAGGATGATCGACGCGCTAATATAGGGCATAATCCCAAGGGCGAAGACCGAAAGCCTTTCCAGGGCACCACCCGAAAACATGTCAAAGAGCCCTAACAGCGTCCCTCTGGCGCGGGCAAACTGAGCCGCCAGCGCGTCGCCGTCTATCCCCGGCGTTGGCACAGCACATCCTATACGATATACCATCAATAGGCCGAAGGTACAAAAAATGCGCTTCTTTAACTCTGGGATCTTAAAAATATTCTGAAAACCACCTATCATTTTAAACCAGCTCCACCCGTCCGCCAGCAGCCTCCACACCCTGTTGTGCCGACTTGCTGCATCGGTTCACCCTCACAATCAGGGGATGGTCTATGTTGCCGTGGCCTAATAGCTTCACCGCCTGTTGCTGTCCTTTAACGAGCCTTGCTTCCACAAGGGCGTCCTTATCCACAAGGGCGTCCTTATCAAAGCGTCTCAAGTCTCGTAGATTAATAATAGCATATTGCTTCTTGAAGATATTCGTAAAGCCCCGTTTGGGCAAACGGCGCTGTAACGGCATCTGACCGCCTTCAAACCCAGGTCTGGTATTACCTCCAGAGCGGGACTTTTGACCCTTTGACCCTCGGCCCGCGGTCTTCCCATTCCCTGAGCCCGGTCCCCGGCCAACCCGTTTGCGAGATCTGCGGGCGCCCTTTGGGGGTGACAGCTTACTTAGCTCCATCTGCGCTTTCCTCGACTTCCAATAGGTGGGACACCTTCTGAACCATTCCCCTGACAACAGGCGTGTCCTTTAGAAGGACTTGTCTGTTCAACTTCCTCAAACCCAAGCTTTGAACCGTCCTGCGGTGTTTCTCAGGCCTGCCTATGACGCTTTTCCTTAGCGTGATCTTAAGTGCTCCAGACATCAATATTACCCCTGATTGAAATACAGCGTCCCTTTTCCCCTGGGAGCTTGTTCAAAGTGAACGGATAATCCAGTCTATGGCAACCACTGGTCAGATTTCGCCTGGCTGCTTACCGCGTCTGGCCGCAATCCGTTCCCGGCTCCGAAGCTGGGTCAGGCCGTTCAAAGTGGCCTTGACCAGATTGTGAGGGTTGTGGGACCTCATACATTTCGTTAGGATGTTCTGAACACCAGCAGCTTCCAGTACCGCCCGCACTGCACCACCTGCAATAACTCCAGTACCTTGCGATGCAGGCTTAAGGAGCACACGGCCAGCACCATATTTCCCCACAACTTCGTAAGGGATGGTGTAGTTGACCAAAGGGACTTGGACCATGCTCTTTTTCGCCCGCTCAACGCCCTTCCTGATAGCTTCCGGCACCTCATTGGCTTTGCCCAGGCCGTAACCCACACTACCATTGCCGTCTCCAACTACCACCACTACACTGAAACTAAAGCGGCGTCCCCCTTTGACTACTTTGGCAGTTCGGCTGATATGAACAACCTTGTCTATTAACTGGATCTCTTCTCTTTCTCCGCCAACCAATCGCTTATCTCCTTGCTAGAAATCAAGGCCCTTTTCACGGGCCGCTGTAGCAACTGCACGCACCCGGCCATGATACAGAAATCCATTTCGGTCAAATACGACCCCAGATACCCCTTTTTGCATGGCCTTTTGTGCAACAAGCTCGCCCACAAATTTGGCGGCCTCCACCTTGCTTTCAAATGGAGGATGCTCGCGCACCTCTTTATCGAGGGTAGAGGCTGCCGCCAGGGTGTTTCCTGTAGTGTCAACGACGACCTGGGCATACATGTGTCGTGCGCTCCGAAAAACAGTAAGCCTCGGT
>Ga0272444_10003206_pt1 | contig 14864 bp, 11 predicted proteins | sample SSMForm13_FD_201033 | JGI IMG/M metagenome (GOLD analysis project Ga0272444, IMG submission 201033) | Marine sediment archaeal communities from Little Sippewissett salt marsh, Falmouth, MA, United States - SSM-Form-13 | ecosystem: Environmental > Aquatic > Marine > Wetlands > Sediment ...
CGTCAATGGAGGGGGGCTCGAAAAAAAGTACCAAATCGTCACCCAGGGCATCGAACTTCTTGATATTGCCCAAGGCATGCTCGAGCATCTCCAAAGTAAAGGCGTTGGCACCGTGATCAACCAACTCGTCTGACAGTGGACTGGGCAACATCTTGTTGATTTTTACGTAATCCGCAAACCAGATAACCCCGTCACAGTCGAAGCGGTCCGTGTCGGCCGTGGCAAAATGGGCCGCCACAAATGGAGAATAGGTCCAGTCCAGAAGCCGGGTTGGCAGTCCATGGTGCTGGGCAACGGTAAGCCAGCGCCAGTCTGATGCATTGTTGCCGGTCCAGGGAACCTCGGCATACTTGCTGAAATTGCGAAGCAGATGATACTCCAAATGCGCGTAAGCTCCGCACCGCCGGGTAAAGCTGTTTTTCAGACTGTAGGCTTTGTCCGACAGCCCCCTGAATGCAAAATTGGAACGAAAACGAAGCAGGTCCTGCTGCCAGGAATTCTCGTACAGCCGCTCACACAAATCGCACCAGCTTTTCACCCTGATATCGTTGGATCGCTCATTTGCATCGGTTATGGACACCAATGGGCACCTCTTTAATTCAATGGATAATTGAATATTGGTTTACCATCTGATCAAAGATTGCGTTAAGGGTTGCGATCAGCGACGGGTCCGATCGCATCTGCTGCACCTCATTTTCGATTTGTAAGACCGTCGGCCGGTCAAGGCCCACCTGCTCCCACAAGCGCGCATAATCCTGCCAGGCCGGGGTGCTCAGGCGGTGGTAGGCCTGTTTGACAAAGCCGAAATAATTGTCAATATCCGCGTCAGACTCTTGATTGGGGGTCTGGCAGGCAACCAGCAGCGGTAGATAATCGCTCAGTTTTCCTTTGGCTGCATCATCCATATCCTGAATGACCTTGGCAGCGGATACACGAACCCACCGTGCAATAGGTGTCAACGTCGTCAGGTCCCCCAGACACGCAGCATGAATATCCCCCTGGATCTGGTCGCACGCACAATGAATATGCCAGCCCAGGGTAAAATCATCGGTGGCAAACGCCGGATCACGAAAACGTGCATCATGGGTCTGTTGGCGGGCCACGCCGGTGACCCAGCGGCTGTCCGGGTAAAGTGTTCCCGACAGATAAGCCTGCCAATCGGAAACAGCCAATTGATCGGCAAGGACGGCGGCAAAACGAAGATGGGTGGCCGGCAAGGCCATAGGTGTTATACTCCAATGCTGAAAAAGCAGGAAAACAATTTTTTGATGGTTATAAACAAACCGGACCTTAATTGGCAAAAAAGGCCCCGCCACGGGGCGGGCAGGCAAATAAGACGGTCGGTGCGGCACCGGCCCCACACCCAACGGTTATTAGGAGGTCGATGCTGTTCAGATAAGGCTGACTGGGGGCGGTGCCGCACAAGCACTTGAATCGTCGAACCAAGGAGTCATTTGTCAGTGTTCATCCATGATGAACAAATGGTTTTTACATGTCATGTGTTCCCACATGAACCGGGACCTGGTAAACCTCTTCCAGTTTCTTTGTGATTCCGGGCAGATTCATAGGGCAGTTCATCATACCGTGGGCCTTTTGCACACAGGTGCCGAAATAAATTTCATCCACCTTTGTTTCAAGTTTTTCCATACACAGCATCTGCAACTGTATACGCGGCAGAACCAGGCCGGGACAATCGCCGCAGCCGGTCTTGAAAACAATGTTCACGTCATCCTGCCCTTCAAACGCAAACAGTTTGTCATTCACCGCCTTGTAACACTTCGCGCATCCGACGCAACTGGTATCCTGGATCTTTTCACAATAAATGATGCCGATATTTTTGGCCACGCTTGCTTCTCCTTTCCAGTTTATTTGGCATCGGTTCACCTCCTTTGATACCTGGCGGACAGTACCCCGCCAGGCATGTTCGATGGACGGGTCACCCTTGATCGCAAATGGTGTGGAACGTTTGTTGAGGAAATAGGCCCAAGGTTGCTAAAGCCTGGAGGCTCCAGCCCCAAAACACCAAGGGTGGAGCCGTTGGGCCATCTTTTTTTTGCAACGTTGGGGGAAAGGGTTTGATGATGGATTATCGACGTTGCTCCGGCTACCAATGTCCCTGGGCATTGGGTTCGGACGAGAACGTGACGTTGCCGGTTGAAAAGGCTTCCACTGCTTCACGCACCGTGCCGCTAACATTGTCAGCTACCTTGATATTGGCCGCGGCCAGTGTCTTGAAAGCATTGGGGCCGCAATAACCGGTCAAAAGTACGTCCGCATGTTTGTCATTGATCATGGTGGCGGCCTGAATACCGGCACCTTTGAGAGCATTCAAATTTTCAGCATTATCCAAGGCCTCAAATTCCATACTGTCGGTGTCAACAATCAGGATATAGGCCGCCCGTCCAAAACGGGGATCCACAGGAGAATCAAGTTCCTGCCCCGTGGAGGTTACGGCAATTTTCATTGGTTTTCCTCCCTTTTGGGCTGCCCGCCAAAAAGCGGTGGGCAGCAATTGTCATTGTTACCCTTGTAAAAGGCCAATTTAAACCTGGCCACCACCACCGCCACACACCTGATTGTCCTGAATCATGGTCAGTTTCCCGGCAATCAGATCTTCCACCACCGGACGAATTTCCGGACGCTGGTCGTCATGGTAGACATCAATGCCCACCTGGCGGAATCCCATCAGGGGCCGCATGCCAATCCCACCCACGATCAATGCGTTGACCTTGTTTGATGCCAGCAGATTGACCGGTACCATGCATCCCCCCTGAACATGGGTTTCATTGTTGATGGTGGATACCTTTTCGATGGTGCCGTCTTTGACATCGATCAGGGTGAAGGTGTCACAATGACCGAAATGGCCTGAACGTTTACCGTCAAGCCCCCCCTCCAGCATGGAGGGGACTGCTATTCTTCCGTTTTGCATGGTACTAGATGCTCCTTTCAATGGTTGACGGATTCGTAAAAAACCCGATATCGGCGTTACGCGTATCCTTCGTCACTGCGGAGTACTCTATGTACGCCTCATTCCTCAGGATTCGCAAGCCTTGATCTCGGGCTTTTTACGAATCCGTCTGAACGTCGACTTTTTACGAGTTCATCAATAGTTAGTGCCTATCCGAAAAATGGATACTAAAATTAGTCTGCGGTCATGGCCGGCGAAGCCATAATGGCTGACCACACCTGGCGGACGGATTCGCTGGCCGGTCCACGCGCATCATATTCAATCAGTGTTTTGCCCTGCACCATAGCACGGGTGAAATCTGAATCAAAGGGGACGCGCCCCACGACCGGCAATCCCGCATCATTGGCTATTTTTTCGATTTTATCACTGTTTTCCGGGTTCAGATCGAACTTGTTGACACAAACCATCACCGGCACCTTGAAGTGCTGGCATAATTCGACGGCCCGGGACATATCATGAATTCCCGACACGGTGGGCTCGGCAACAATCAGCGTGCTGGTGGCACCGCCGACCGATGCAATGACCGGACAGCCCACTCCCGGAGGACCATCGGTAATGATCAGATCAATGCCTTTTTTCTCGGCCAACTGTTTGGCCTGCTGACGCACCAGGGTCACCAGTTTACCGGAATTTTCCTCGGCAATCCCCAACCGGGCATGCACCATGGGACCGAAACGGGTATCCGAAATAAACCATTGCCCACAGGTTTTGGTTGGAAAATCAATGGCCTTTTCCGGACAAAAATCAACGCAAACCCCGCAGCCCTCACAGGCAATCTCATCAACGAAAAATTCCGAATTGATGGCCTCCCATCGGCACATGTCGATGCAGGTACCGCAGCCGCTACAACGCTCGGGATCGATGATCGCCACGCCCCCGCCTTCAAAGTCAGTCTGTGTCTTGATGTCGGGCTGCATGAGCAGATGAAGATCCGCAGCATCCACGTCCGCATCACACATGAGGCTGCCACTGGCCAGAACGGCGAACGATGCGGTCAAACTGGTTTTGCCAGTCCCCCCTTTGCCACTCAAAATCACCAGTTCTTTCATTATTCACCGGCCCCCTTTCCGATCAGCGTTTTTATCTGTTGGAGCAGTTCACGAAATCGGGCCTTCCATTCGGGAAGCGTCAGGGTGAACATTTCACCACGGGAATAACACTGTGCAATCTCCCGATCAAATGGAATTTCCATCAGGATGGGCAAGCCTTCGCGCTGGGCATAGGCCTTGACCTTGTCATCCCCGATGTCGCAGCGGTTGATGACCAATCCCATCGGAATTTTAAGTATTTTCACGGCTTCCACGGCAAGCGTAAGATCGTGCAGACCAAACGGCGTGGGTTCGGTTACCAAAAGCACAAAATCTGTGTCCTTCATGGCGGCGATGACCGGGCATGAGGTCCCCGGTGGCGCGTCAATCAGCGTTAGGCCATCGGTGGCACCGGCCTGCCTGACCAGACGAATCAACGGCGGCGCCATGGCTTCCCCGACGCGCATACGTCCGTGGGTAAAGGCGATGCCATCCCGGTGGCCGATTTCAAGCGCACCCAATTCGCGATCCGTTTCCGTAATCGCACTTTCGGGGCAGATCGCCATGCATCCCCCGCAACTATGGCACAGCTCGGGAAAGGTCAGAACCATATCACCGACGACGGCAATGGCCCTGAAGCGACAGATGTCCATGCATTTTCTGCATTGGTTGCACGCGTCCAGATCAATCTGGGGAACCGGCGTGTTGACGGTTTTCGTTTCTTCGATGGTGGGATGCAAAAACAGGTGGGCATTGGGCTCTTCCACATCACAGTCCAAAAACTGGACGGGGTCGTCCACAGATACCGCCAGGTTGGTGGCCACAGTGGTCTTCCCTGTTCCGCCCTTCCCACTGGCAATACTAATAATCATTGGAATTTTTCTCCTCCGGCCCTTGGCCGGCGTTCAAGCGTACGTCACAGATCCACAATTGAATTCGCTCTATCAAACCGTTTTTTGCCAAGCCAACAGTAAGCATAAGCTCAAAAAACGTCAAGTGCTTTTTTCATCCGAATACTCGAAAAATCGGATCACCAATGTATATACTTGAATAAATTTGAAAAATTTTCAGTGACCAGAAGGATTGCGGACGCCAAGAGGGAAATGTCAAGCAGGCGGGTCAGGAATGGAATTTGATAATTTTCACTGCCTCATTCACCCAATCGGATATCATGCGTGACTGCTCCCGGTGGGCCTTGGTTTTTTTCAGGCGCTTGAAGACCTCTTCCCGGGTTTTAACATCTTCCAGCATCGGGATGCAGTCTGAGGTACCGATGTTGGCTAAACCGCGAATGGCGATACGCAGGTTTTGCAATAGATGCGATATGAAACGATCGCTTTCATTTAGGAAATAAAGATCCGATTCCGGATTGCCGTATTCGTTGACCGCACTACGCAATACCGACCGCCCGACCTGGGTTTCGACCATGGATAAAAAGATATACACTTCCCGCTCCAGGCCGAGCAGATCCTTGACAGAAAGATGCTGCTGGCGGGTCAACCCCAGTTCCAGGGCTTCGCACAGCGCCCTGTGAATGGCGCGCACCTTGTCGAAAAACGCCTCCTGCTCCCGCTCCATACGCCAGGCGGCGTATCGCACCACATCCTTGTCCAGGCCGTGCCGATCGAACAGAATATCCTCGGGGGTGATTTCGATGTCGGCCAGAGCTTTGTCGTACTCGTGTAGAATCAGATTGGCCAGCACCAATGCCTTGGCATCCGAGAACTGAATTTTTTGGGGATCTTTTAAAAAATCCTCCAACAGGATCTTGAAGGCCCGTTTGGGTTGCTTCATCCGAGCCGTGAGCGTCTGCAGGGCATTGAGAAAAGCCGTGCGATCGTCTGAGGCGATCACGTCCTTTAAATGACGCCATAAAAATTCAAAAATCTTTTTTTCGTAACGGCCAAACTGCGGCATCCCTTCGATAAACGCAGCCTTGAGAAAACGCCCGCGGTCATTAAAACAGTTTTTGAGCGTATCCACCAGGGTGTGGGCATCCTCAAGATCAATGCCGAAATCCTGAGCAAGGATATCGTAATCGCGAGCCTCGAAATGGATGGCCCCGCGCACCATGGATTTCATCTTTTTACGCGTCGCGCTACGCCCCTTGAAAAATGAAATCATCTTGAACAAGCGGCGGTGAATCGCCTTTTTAACTGCGCCCGGTTCCTGTATTTGGTTATCGTCGGCCCGGTTGACATACAGATTGTCAAACACATCATCACGCACCGTATCCAGGCGTTTTTGCAGATTGCTCAAGACCTCCAGACGGGCATCCTCGCTTTTCGGCTTCTGGTCGATGGCATCCAGCAAATGCGATGAAAGGCCCAACCGCTCTTCCAGGTGCCTGGCATTGATTTTGGGATAGTCATCACCGTAGACACTTTTTATCACTTTGGCCACTTTTTCAGGAGAAACCGCGACACTGGCGATGATCCGGGCCACTTTGGCTTTTTCGCGGGAAAAGAGCTGCTCACTTTCCTCCCGCAGGAGCCAGTCCATATTGTTGATCTCAATGGGTGGAGGCGTCAATTGCGCGCTGATTTTGGGCAGCCCCAAAATGGCGTTGTAGACGCTGGTAAACCGGCAGCCTTCAGGGGAAGCCTCTTTTTTCTGCATCCAGTGATCCACCTTGGCCACCAGTTTTTTCATTGTACCCGCCGACAGGCGGTTGACACCGGCCGTGAGGGTCAAATTGGGATTGACCGCCCCCCCTTCATCGACCACGACCGGCACGACATCGGTTTTTCCCGGCCCCAGAACCAGATCATGAAGACGTTCCTCGGGACGGTAGAACCGGCACAGAATATGAAGCGATCGGCGCAGGCGCTCAAGACAGCCGGGATCCCGGTCCGGCAGGTTCAGAGATAAATTATTGATGCCGTACTCCGCAAAGATGCCGAATGCATCCAATAATTGTTTCATCAGGTGAGACAAGCGGTGCCCATGCCGGTTGATCATGGTCGGAACCAGATCCAGATCCACCACCATGTTGCTGAAAAGGATCTCGTAGTCCTGCTTTTCGGGCACCTCTTCATCACTGGAAAGGCCCCGGTAGCGGACCAGAATGCGCCCGGTATGCTGAGGAAGCTGGGCAAGCTTGGCCAGTGTTTCTGTCAGCTGCTCGAAGGTACGGTGCTCTTCCGGCTGACCATCGTCCAGGTCGATATGCTTGATATAATCGGCAACATGATGAATAATTTCACACATCAAAATTCGCCAGACGTCCTGTTGTTTCTGCTCTTCGGCAAGGCTCTCGGCCATCATCTCGGCGGCGGAACGTCCCTTTTTATGCTCTTCCATGCCTTCAATCTGGGAAAAGAGCTGCTTTGCCTCGTCGTCCAAATAGATTTCTTTGTCATCCATAAGCGTGACCTGGGAAGCGGCGTAAAATTGATGGTTGAATAGCCACAAAGCTCGTCCGACAATGCTGATAAAGTATAAAATATCACAGTTTTAGCCAAACGGGAATCAAAAACGCGCACGTATCCGATGGTCAGCAAAAAGCCCGTGGATTGGATTTAATCCATATATAAACCGGTAGGATAGATTATTATCAACAGGTGCGCTTGACCCGGACAAGTCGAGCATTGCTTGAAATCGACGCATCCGTCTGATAACTTGGTTTTTGGAAGTTTGGTTCCAGCTGAATAAAGACCGAGCACCGTAACAACCCGCCAATATATCGACTCATGGGGGATTCCCGCTTGAAAACAACCATGATCAAATCAACAGCCCTTGAGGCCAATATCGCCAGTACCCGGGTAGACGTGACCATCGATCCGCGCTATGCGTGTATCCAGTCGGTGATGTCCCGTTATTATGGACTGATGGAAAATGTGAACGTCTTCCTTCAGGAACTGAGCCACCCTTACCGCAACTGGCAGTTTATCGTCGGAGAAGCCAGGGGCTATGCCCTGGACTATTTTCACCTGTTCCAGTCCCACCCCCAGGGTGTCGAGGCTGCAGGGGTCATGATCGGTATCTTTATCGAAGTCATCGAGGCCGACGTGGCTGACCCTGTGCGCACCGACGCCGTGGACAACCTGTTGCTATACTTGAAACAAATTATCGGCAACGCCCGCGACCGGCTGGTCGACTTTCTGCCGGTCCTCAATATGGGATTCAAATGGCTGACCGACTGTCCGGATGATCGGTTTTTCCTGTTTGTGAAAAGCTTCTACCCGCTCAAGCGCATTCTTCTGCTGCTGCAAGAGCGGGGAGACGGCGTCATCACCGAGCATGCCATATTGAACCGGCTGCTGATCCGGACATTCAGCGAAACCTACGCCTTCTGGCACAAGGTCAAGGATCCCTGGGAGAGCTTTCAAGCGGCCACGGGCAAGATCCCCAATCCGGATCAGGTGCGGGCCTGTTTTGCCGATATTTCCCATGCGACCCTGGACGCATTGGCGGATGATCTGAAACGGATCCAAAGCCAGCCGGACACCGACGATAGGGCCGTGTTTGAGCAACTGCTCACCCTGACCGACTTTGGCACAATGGTCGAACGGTACCGCAAGATGCCGCAAACCCTGATGACGGTCGGCGCCGACAGCGGGCAAGGCAATCAGTGGAAGGTTATTTTCCTTTTTCATATCATGAGCATTGTCGGTCTGTCGTTGATCCACGAGGAGGCCCTGCGGGAAATCAACCGCACCGTGGGCTGGTTGATCGAGAACGAAAGCTATCATCATATCGGCAATCTCATCGAAAAAACCTTCAAGATTTTAAAGCCCCAGATGGAGCAGTTCCCGACCACCACCCTGACCTGTGTGCTCAATATGGGCCAGGCGGTCTATCAAACCGACGAGATTGATCTCATCAACTTTTTCATCGATCAGGTGGTCGATTTAGGGTTCCAGACCCCCATGCTGGGGGGGGTGGGCAACGACTGGCAGATTCAGGTCAATGCGGCGCACCTGCAGAACATCCGCACCTGGCTGGAACTGATCGAATGCAAGCCCGGCTGGTCATCCCGGCTGCTCTCCTGCCTGATCATCAAACTGTCCCTGTTCGGTATTTTCATCAAGGACACGGATCTTTTCCCCAAGGATATCACGCAATTTCTCAACAGCAAAATCGAGCCGGTCTATAACCTGACCAAGCAACTGACCCGGTTGTTTCCGGCCTTTTTCAACGATATCGGCGCTGAAGGCATCCTGCGCGATATTTCCACCCAGCTGGATGAACTCACCCATCGGCGAGACATTCTGATCCACTTTCTGCGCAAACAAAGCCATGTGGAAAGCTCCAACCGCATCATCCGCTTCATGGAGGCGGTACTGCATTTCTGGCAAACGCGCGAGAAGGAACGGCTCGCCCCCTTTGTGCCCCCCAGTATCTATGATCAAATCGACTCTCACGGCCAGTATATCGACGGGGTGAACGATCTTTTCAACCACCTGGCCAACCAGGGGCTGAACCTTCCCGATGAACTGCTCATCGAAACGGATGAGCACATCCGCGGCATCTTGAGCCAAGTTCCCGATGCCGATCCCATGGACCTTGAACGCGTGGCCCTGATCGCCGCGTTCTATAAGCTGCTTTACCACAAGTACCAACTGGACCATAAATCCCTGCGGCATCATCTGGATCACCTGGATCGAGAATCGTTCCCGGATTTGGAAAAACTGCGCAGCGCTTTGGCGGAAACCGATCTTAAGCAGCGCCTGTTCCTGCTCATGGACTACCTGGAGCACCTAAAGGAAATCATCCTCTCCGACCAGACGTATGAGATACGGGCCGATATCTATAAAAAACGGCATATTACAATCGACATCCCCTCCATGTACGGCAGTTACCATGAACGTAAATTCGATGCCCTGGGGCTCACTTTTCGGGTGGAATCATTGATCAATGTGCTTTTCGAGGAACTGGTCGAACAGATCAACCTGGGGCTGATCACCCGCGCCACCTTTCACGATATCTACGAGCGGCTAACCTTGTTTGACAAGGCCCTGCGGCTGGACGGCATCTATTCGGTGGAGCTCGAGCGCCAGCTGGACCTGTTGGCCCATGCCCTGGAAGTCAGGGGATTCACCCTGACCCAGTACCTGGATATTTTCAAAGGCTTTGCCGTGGCCGTCAAAAACGTCATCAACGATTACTTCAACAATATCCACGGCCAGAATCTGACCCGCACTCTTTCCCAGGTTTCCCCGGAACAGGTGCTTGACAAATATCTTCCCCGGGAAACGGGTGTCGATCCGGAAAAGGTCAAGCACCGCGTATCGGAAATCTTTTTTCGCGATCGGATCGCCACATCGTTGGGGTTGCAGCAACTGGATCTGTTCCTGACCCGTATTCTCAACACCTTGTTCCATCAGTCCAACATGCTGCCCAAGGAAAAGCTGCACCTGCTTCTCAATTACGATCCCCAACGCATTGTCACCGGCCTGGATCAAATCAACAACAGCGCCGTGGGCATCATCTACATGGGCAACAAGGGGCTCAACCTGCTCAAACTCAAAAATCTGGGATTGCCGGTGCCGCCCGGATTCATCATCACCACCGAGGCCTTTCGCTGCCGTGAGCTGATCGAAGGATTCGCGCCGGTCAAAAAGAATTTTCAACAGCAGGTTCGCCGGCAGGTGGACTATCTGCAGAAAATCACCGGCAAACGGTTCGGCGCACCGGACAACCCGCTGCTTTTATCCGTGCGCAGCGGTGCCTCCATCTCTCAACCCGGCATGATGGAAACCTTTCTGGATGTGGGGATCAACGAGGATATCGCCGCCGGCCTGGCCCACAAAATGGACAACCCCTGGTTTGCCTGGGACAATTACCGTCGTTTTCTGCAGTGCTATGGCATGGCTTTCGGATTGGCCCGCGACGATTTTGACGCCATCATCGCCGATTTTAAAACGCGTCTGGGCATCCCCTTAAAAAAAGGCTTCACCGGTGAGCAGATGAAAATGGTGGCGCTGGCCTACAAAGCCCGCATTCAGGACGAAGGCGTCGAGGTTCTTGAGAATCCCATTGATCAGCTGTTCATGACCATCAACATGGTATTTTCTTCCTGGGAATCACCACGCGCGCAAACCTACCGCAAAATCATGGGCATTTCGGACGACTGGGGCACGGCCGTCACCGTCCAACAGATGGTTTACGGCAATATCTCACCCCAGGCCGGCTCGGGGGTGTTCTTTACCCACAACCCCCGCTGGTCCGGCGACACCCTGAGTCCATGGGGAGATTTCACCCTGGAAAACCAGGGAGAGGATGTGGTGGCCGGCCTGGTACGCACCCTGCCCATTTCGGTCAAGCAGCAGGAGAGCGAAATGCGCGATACGGATATTACCCTGGAGACCCACTATCCGGGTATCTACGCGGCCATCCGCAAGTGGGCGGCCACACTGATCTATAAAAAAGGCTGGAGCCCTCAGGAAATGGAGTTCACTTTCGAAGGACCGGCGGCCGACAGCCTGTATCTGCTGCAGACGCGGGATATGGCCATGCGGGAACGCAAAACCGTGCTCACCTTCGACGTCGAAACGTCCTTGGAAAATCAATCCCTGGGCAACGGCATCGGCGTGGCCGGCGGTGCCATGAGCGGCCGGGCTGTTTTTACCCTGGCGGAAATCGACCGCTGGCGGGAAATGGAACCCGACACCTCCCTGATCCTGATTCGCGGTGATACGGTTCCTGACGACATCCGTGAAATTCATGCCGCGGATGGACTGCTCACTGCCAGAGGCGGCCTCACCTCCCACGCATCAGTAGTTGCCCACCGCTTGGACAAAACCTGCGTGGTCGGTTGCGGCACCCTGGTGTGCAATGAAAAGGAAAAAACCGCCAGTTTCAATCAGGTGATTGTTCGTTCCGGAGATTATATAAGCATTGACGGTCGGGAAGGATCGGTTTATCAAGGAGAAATAAAGATCCGAGAGGCTTGATTCATTTCCATCCACTAATCTGGCCGGCGCGTTACCGGCTATACTCGGAGAAAAATGCAATGAATGAAGGACAAATGAAAATAGGCATCAATGGCCTTGGCCGAATCGGCAAACTTTGCGTGTGGCATCACGTAGGACGCCGTTACTTCAGTGAAATCGTAGTTAATATCGGACGCCAGGCTGGCACCGGTCTGGCCGATGTGGCCCATTACCTGGAACGTGACTCCACCTATGGCAGCCTGCATGCATTTTTGCATGGCCACAGTGCCGCACCGGTCATCGAAGCGGTGGACGAGGACGCCGGGACAATGATGATTGACGGTATCCCCGTACGAATTCTGAGAAGTGCCCGCAACCCCCAGGCCATCGATTGGAAAGCCAATGATGTGTCCCTGGTGGTGGATACCACCGGCCAATTCCTCGACCCGACCCTGCCGGCCGATCACGCCAAGGGGTCGGCCCGGGGGCATCTGGAATCCGGGGCCGAAAAAGTGGTGGTCTCCGCACCGTTTAAAATCAAGCAGGAAGGCGCCCAGATGCCCGAAGACGCCATCACCACGGTGATGGGCATCAATGCCAACGATTACGACCCGCGGCGCCACCGCATCATTTCCAATGCCTCGTGCACAACCACCTGTCTGGCGCATATGATGAAGCCGCTGCTCAACGCCTTCGGGGCCAAACGGATCCTGTCGGCGTCCATGGCCACGGTGCACGCAGCCACCGGTTCCCAGCAGGTACTGGATCGCCTGCCCAAATCCGGCAAGACCGACCTGCGTAAAAACCGGTCAATTCTGAACAATATTATTCTCACCTCCACGGGCGCGGCCAAGGCGCTTCGACTGGTGATCCCCGAGATGGAGCATATCGGTTTCATTGCCGAGTCAGTGCGTGTGCCGGTCAGCGCAGGCTCCCTGATCATCCTGGTGCTGGGCATCCAGGAAAGTCCCTCCGAAAAGCCGATCAACCGCCATATGATCAATGACGTCTACGAGCAGGCCGCCCAACTGGACCCCAATAATTATCTTCAATACACGGAAAAACAAAACGTCTCCGGTGATATCCTCGGCGACCCGCGGGCGGCAGCGGTAATCGAAGGAGATGAGACCCATACCCGCACCGCAGACCTGACCCTGGATCTGGCCAGCATCCCCGGCTTTTCCAAAGCGGTGCTGGACAGTCTGCCCGACACCGTAGTGCGCGCACCCGTTACCCAGGCGGTGATCTATGGCTGGTACGACAATGAAATGGCCAGCTATGTGAATATGCTGGGAGACCGCACGGTAAGCATTGCCGAACACATGTAATGTGGATGAATAGATGACCCAACCAGCCGATCCCAAAGAAAAGGCGTGTATTTGCATTGATATTCCGGATGCCTTGTTTCATCGTGTTGAGGAATACTGCAAGAGCAAAGGGATATCCACGGACGAATTCATTTTTGATGCGATCAGTGACAAGCTGCTTTCCGTCCATCGGGAAAAGCGCCGGAAACCCAGGCTTTGAACCGATGTGGCACCGAGAAAAACGCGGGGCCCATGATCAGGCAAACCTGTGCCCGGTTATGGACCCCGCATTTTATTTTGCAAAACGGCTGATGGTGGCGGCAGGTTGCCTGATGCTTATGGCAGCCTTTTCCGGCTGCAGCACACTGCGTGTCCACCAGATGCAGCGCCGCGCCGATCAGGGTGACGATGCCTGGATCATCGCCCAAACGATCGACTGTGACACCCCTTCCCCGGCATGCGGCCAACTGCACCGGATCAAGGGCAAGGCCTGTTTGCGCCTGGCCGAGCGAGGCACAAAACCGGCCACCCACTATGGCTGTGCATCGGATGAACTGGCCAAGGCCATGGCCTTGACCCCCACCTGGGATAATTTGGACAAGCAGTTTGAAACCGCTGAGCGATACTGTGATGCTTTGGACGGGTTGCAGCGTCTGCAATCCGGGAAAGCCGCCGACACCACCCGGGTTCGGCTATTGGACGCCGCCCAACGGCTTTATCAACTGGCACCGGGCAGCGTTCCGGCAATATACTACATGTCCATCGCCCAGTTGAGACAACTGACGCCCAGGCTGGAAACGCTCAATGCAGCCGAACGGTTGCCCGTCTGCAGCCGCCTCAAGCGCACGGTCAACCAGGTCCTCTCGCTGATGGAAACCGCCAAACGCGAACAATTGCCGGATTGGAATCGGTTTGCCAAGCGTTACCAACGCCTGACCTTTGATTTGGGAGCAGCCATGCACGCCGCCGAATGCCGGTGAGACTGCTATTGAATGTTTAGCAGGTTGTTTATCTCATCCTGACCCGCCGCATACAGGCTATCCAGAAAGGCCGTGAAAAAACTTCCCGGCCGGTCGCTGATACCGGCGGCCAGCTCGCCGCAAAGGCCGTAAAAACCAACTGCTGCGGCCGTGGCCGTCAACCGGTCGACATCCCCGGCCACAGCGCAAAAGGCACCCACCACAGCCGACAAGCCGCACCCCAGACCGGTCACCCGGGTCATCAGAGGCACACCGTTGCCGGCCCACAGTGACCGCTCACCATCGGTGATCAGATCCTTCTCACCGGAAATGGCCACAATGCAGCCATGCTGCCGGGCAATGGCCCCGGCCGCATCAACCGCCCCCCCGGACAGGGATAATGAGGAATCCACGCCCTTGGTTTTTACCTTTTCATCGGCCAGGCTGAGCACTTCCGAGGCGTTGCCCCGAATAACGGCAACGTCCGCTTCCCGGAGAATTCTCAGGGCCGTACGGGTCCGGTAGGCCGTCGCACCAGAACCGACCGGATCAAGGATTACGGGGATGCCACGTCCGTTGGCAGCCTGGGCGGCCAGCAGCATGGCCTCGATCCAGGCCTCGGACAAGGTGCCGATATTGATCACCAGAGCCTGGGCCAGTCCGGCCATGTCCGCCACCTCCTGGCGGCTGTGGGCCATCACCGGGGATGCGCCCAGGGCCAACAG
>Ga0272444_10003208_pt1 | contig 14861 bp, 11 predicted proteins | sample SSMForm13_FD_201033 | JGI IMG/M metagenome (GOLD analysis project Ga0272444, IMG submission 201033) | Marine sediment archaeal communities from Little Sippewissett salt marsh, Falmouth, MA, United States - SSM-Form-13 | ecosystem: Environmental > Aquatic > Marine > Wetlands > Sediment ...
GGATCATCGTCATCGCCGCCGTCAATGTCGTCTTGCCATGATCGACGTGACCGATCGTGCCCACATTAACATGCGGCTTCGTCCTTACAAATTTCTCCTTGGCCATCTCTTATCATTTCCTCCGTCTATTTAAGCGAACATAGAATTCGAAAACATCTTGCTCGAGATTTCATCCGGCAGCGGAGCGTATCGGGAATACTGCATGGTATAAATGCCCCGTCCCTGGGTCAAATTGCGCAGGGCGGTGGCATAACCGAACATTTCCGCCAGAGGCACGACCGCCGTAATGACCTGGAGGTTATTACGGGGAATCATACCGGAAATTTTGCCGCGGCGCAGGTTGATATCACCGACGACGTTACCCATAAAAGTCTCCGGACAGACGACTTCCACCTTCATCACCGGCTCCAGGACAACCGGTTTGGCTTTCTTGGCGGCGTCCTCGAGAGCCATCGAGGCCGCGATTTCATAAGCCAGCTCAGTGGAGTCTATTTCGTTGTATGAGCCGCCGGTAAGAGTTACCCGGAGGCCGGTCAACGGATAGCCGGCGATAACCCCGTTTGTCATCGACTGACGGATACCCTTTTCGACGAAATTAATGTACTCCCGGGGAATAATGCTGCCGTTAATACTACTCTGGAATTCCATCAGGATATTGCTTTCAATCGGCTCGACGCGGATTTTGACATGGCCGTACTGACCCTTGTCACCGGTTTTACGAATAAACTTACCCTCGGTTTCGACCGACTGAGTAATCGTTTCTTTGTAGGCCACCTGAGGCTTGCCGACATTGGCGCGGAGATTGAACTCCCGGATCATCCGGTTGACGACGACATCGAGATGCAGCTCGCCCATGCCGGAGATAATCAACTGCCCGGTATCCTCATTGACCTTAACCTGGAAGGTCGGGTCTTCATCGGCCAGGCGGCCGAGCACATCGGTCATCTTTTCCAGATCCGACTGTGTTTTGGGCTCGATGGCGACGGAGATGACCGGTTCCGGGAATTGCATCAGTTTCAACTGAATCGGCTTTTTGGGATCGCACAGGGTATCGCCGGTGGAGGTTTTCCGAAAGCCGATGATACCGACGATATCGCCGGCGGTGGCGCTCTTAACATCGGTGCGTTTGTTGGAATGCAGACGCAGGATGCGACCGACCCGCTCCTTGATCCCCGAGGAGGGATTAAGCATGTAGGCACCCTGTTTGATCTCGCCGGCATAAAAACGGACATAACAGAGTTTGCCGGCATGGGGATCGGTGGCGATTTTGAAAGCCAGGGCCGTGACCGGTTCATCGGGATCGGCCTTTCTGACCAGCGTTTTCCTGCCGTCGGGGGACTGCCCTTCGACCGGCGGCAAGTCGCCGGGGGCGGGCAGGAAAGCCACGATATAATCAAGCAGGTGCTGAATGCCGATATTTCTCAGCGATGAACCGCACAAAACGGGCACGAAATTACAGTCGATAACACCCCGGCGAATGGCCCGCAGAATATCGATTTTTTCCACCGGCTTTTCCTGCAGAAGCTTTTCCATGAGTTCGTCATCGAAATCGGAAATGGTATCGAGCAGTTCCTCACGCGCCTGACCGGCCTTTTCGACCAGTTTATCCGGGATGGCCTTGTCGGTGAACTTGGCCCCGAGCGATTCATCATCATAAGTGCGATATTTCATGTCGATCAGATCGATAACGCCGCCGAAAAACTCGCCCTCACCATCGGGAATCTGTATCGGCCGGCATTTGGTGACGAACTTTTCGTTCATCTGTTTGATGGTGCCGTAATAGTCGGCACCGAGACGATCGAGCTTGTTGATATAAGCGATCCGGGGAACACGGTACTTGTCGGCCTGGAACCAGACCGTTTCCGACTGCGGTTCGACGGCACCGACGGCACAGAACAGGGCCACGGCTCCATCGAGAACCCGCAGGGAACGTTCCACCTCAATGGTAAAGTCAACATGTCCGGGAGTGTCGATGATATTGATCTCGTGGTTGGACCAATAACAGGTCGTCGCGGCCGAAGTGATAGTGATGCCGCGTTCTTTCTCCTGGTCCATCCAGTCCATGGTAGCGGCGCCGTCGTCGACCTCGCCGATACGATGCGTCTTGCCGGTATAGAAGAGAATCCGCTCGGTCGTCGTCGTCTTCCCGGCATCGATATGCGCCATGATACCGATGTTGCGTATTTTACCTATGTCCTTGCGTCCAGACATAAAAAAACCCTAACCGAAATCTACTTCAACAAGCTCAGCGACAGAAAACTCACAGGACCAGACCGTGTTGATTCCGCAGGGACCAACGGTTGCCAATCATATAAAAGAGCTTCCTATCGTATCATAAAGCCGCTAAAAATCAAGTAGACGACCTGCTCTCCTTCGTTCCTGTTAACAACTATTACCATCTAAAATGAGCGAAAGCCTTGTTGGCCTCGGCCATTTTATGCGTATCTTCTTTCTTTTTAATCGAGGCCCCCTCGTTATTGGAAGCGGCCATAAGTTCCGCGGCCAGTTTTTCGGCCATCGTGTGCTCGCCGCGATTGCGCGAGAAACTGATGATCCAGCGAATGGCCAGGGCGACCCGGCGATCCGCGCGGACCTCGACCGGCACCTGATAAGTGGCCCCGCCAACCCGCCGTGATTTCACCTCGAGCACCGGCTTGACATTATTCAGGGCCTTATGGAACACCTCGATACCCGGCTGGCCGGTCTTTTTCTCAAGGATATCCAGGGCCGCATAGAAATTCTTTTCGGCGATGGAGCGTTTGCCCTTTTTGAGCAAATACCCGATAAACTCGCTCACCAGACGATCATCGTATTTCGTGTCCGGCATCATTCTTCTTTTAGGCGGGGTCTTTTTTCTCGGCATCGCTATCTTCCAGTTCGCTTACTTTTTAGGCTTCTTGGTTCCGTATTTGGAGCGACTCTGGGTTCTGTCGGAAACCCCGGAGGCGTCCATGGCGCCGCGGATAATATGATAGCGGACGCCCGGTAAATCCTTGACACGACCGCCTCGAATGAGAACGATCGAGTGTTCCTGGAGGTTATGTCCCTCACCGGGAATATAGGCGGTAACTTCCATCTGGTTGGTCAGTCGCACCCGAGCCACCTTCCTAAGAGCCGAATTGGGCTTTTTTGGTGTCGATGTATATACCCTGGTGCAGACGCCTCTCTTCTGGGGGCTACCTTTCAGCGCCGGCGTCGATGTCTTCAGGACCACCTTCTTTCGCCCCCTTCGAACCAGCTGATTAATCCTCGGCAAATTCAAACCTCCATTATTATCCACATTTATCCCGCAAAAAAGGACAGATTCCTAATTTATTAATCCGCTTAATCATGTCAAGCGTTTTCTTGGAAAATATTCGCCACCGATTTACCTTCCTCGGCTTCCGCTTCCTCCTCTTCATCGCCGACCAACTCCACGGCGTGATATTTCTCGACACCGGTGCCGGCCGGAATAAGGTGACCGATAATAACATTTTCCTTGAGACCCTTGAGATGATCGATCTTGCCGTTGATGGCCGCCTCGGTCAGGACCTTGGTGGTTTCCTGGAAGGACGCCGCCGAGATAAAGCTCTCCGTGGAAAGCGAGGCTTTGGTTATACCCAGCAAGAGAGGCTCAAAAGTGGCCGGTTCGCCGCCCTCGGCAATGACTCGATCGTTTTCGGTGGCGAATTTCATCCGATCGACCTGTTCTCCCTCAAGGAAATTGGTGTCCCCGGGATGGGTGACACGCACTTTCTGAAGCATCTGGCGGACAATGACCTCGATATGCTTGTCATTGATTTTGACGCCCTGGAGACGGTAAACCTCCTGGATTTCATTAACCAGATATTCCTGGACATCATTAACCCCGGAGACCTTGAGAATATCATGCGGATCGATTGCGCCCTCGCAGAGACTGTCGCCGGCCAAAACCCGGTCACCGTCATGAATATGCAGATGGCGGCCGTGGGGTACCAGATACTCCTCGGTCTCACCCTCATCGCCATGGACATAAATCTGCTGCTGACCACGGACTATCTTGCCGAACTCGACGACACCGTCGACTTCCGAGATGACCGCCGGATCATGCGGCTTGCGGGCCTCGAATAGCTCGGCAACCCGCGGCAAACCACCGGTGATATCCCTCGTTTTGGAAATCTGCCGCGGTATCTTAACCAGGAAATCACCCGACTCGATGGTTTCTCCCTCCTGAACCAGCAACTGGGCTCCGGTCGGAATTCGATAGCTGGCTTTGGTCTTGCCCTTGGCATCCTTGACAACAATAGTCGGAAAGAGGGTTTTATCGCGTTCTTCGACAATAATCGGTCGAATCAAGCCGGTCGTTTCATCCAGTTCCTCTTTCAGTGAAACATCGCGAACGATATCCTTATAGGCAACCTTGCCGCCGATTTCGGTGACAATCGTGTTGGAATAAGGATCCCATTCGAAGATGGTCGTGCCGCGATCGACCTCGGCCTTGTCATCAACCAGCAGGATAGCGCCGTAGAATATTTTCATTCGGCTACGGACACGCTTTTTCTCGTCGACAACATGGATTTCGCCTTCCCGGCCGGTAACGATTTTGGTCCCGTCGGGACGCTCGATATAATTTATATTCTGATAGGAAACACGGCCCTTGTACTTCGATTCGACCCGGGACTGTTCGGCGATACGGGCCGCGGCACCGCCGATATGGAACGTCCGAAGAGTGAGCTGGGTGCCGGGTTCACCGATAGACTGGGCGGCAATAACACCAACCGCTTCACCGATATCAACCATATCCGAAGTGGCCAGATTGCGGCCATAGCAGTTGGCGCAGACACCGCGCTTCGATTCACAGGTCAAAACGGACCGGATTCTGACCGATTCGACCCCGGATTCCTCGATCTGGACGGCCTGCTCTTCTTTGATTTCTTCGCCGGCCTGAATAATGATGTCATCGGTAATGGGATCGAAGACATCCTCCAGAGCTACCCGGCCGAGAATACGATCGCTCAGCGATTCGATAACATCCTCACCTTCCTTCAGGGCGGAAATATCGATCCCCAGGATAGTATTGCAGTCCTTTTCGTTAATAATGACATCCTGGGCGACATCGACCAGACGGCGGGTAAGATAACCGGCATCGGCCGTCTTGAGAGCGGTATCGGCCAGACCCTTACGGGCGCCGTGCGTGGAAATGAAGTACTCGATGACCGAAAGGCCCTCACGGAAGTTGGAGGTAATCGGCGATTCGATAATTTCACCCACGCCACCAGTGATTTTCTTCTGCGGTTTGGCCATCAGGCCGCGCATACCGGCCAGCTGGCGAATCTGCTCCTTGGATCCCCGGGCACCGGAATCAGCCATCATGTAAACCGGATTGAATCCCTGACGATCCTGGGAGAGATTATCGAACATGACCTGCGCCACCTCCGAGGTGGTCTGAGTCCAGATATCGATAACCTGATTATATCTCTCACCGTTGGTAATGACGCCTCGTTCATACCGTTTTCTGATCTTTTTCACCGATTTTTCGGCATCGCCGATCAGCTTCGTCTTTTCCTCGGGGACAATCAAATCGTCGATGGAAATGGTGACTCCGGCCAGGGTGGCATATTCGAATCCGAGCTTTTTCAACTTGTCAAGAAATTCCACGGTGCGGGTCGTCCCGACGGTATGGAAACAATCGAGAACCAGTTGTTCCATACTCTTCTTGGAAGCGAGCTGGTTAAAGAAAGGCATTTCTTTGGGCAGGATGGAATTGAAGATAATCCGGCCGGCCGACGTCTCCACCAGCGCGTCGTTGATCTTCACCTTGATTTTGGCATTCAGATGAATCTCCCGAGCAGCATGGGCGGCCAGCGCCTCATCAATGGAATAAAAGGCCGAGCCCTCGCCCTTGACCCCCGATTTCAACTTGGTAATATAATAGCAGCCGATGACCATATCCTGTGATGGAACCGTAATGGGCCGCCCCGATGACGGCAGCAGGAGGTTGTTGGTCGACAGCATCAAAAGCCTCGCCTCCAGCTGAGCCTCAAAGGAAAGAGGCACATGCACGGCCATCTGGTCGCCGTCGAAGTCGGCGTTGAAAGCGGCACAGACGAGCGGATGAAGACGAATGGCCTTGCCCTCCACCAGAACCGGATAGAAGGCCTGGATGCCGAGTCGATGCAAAGTGGGGGCACGATTGAGGAGGACCGGATGATCCTCGATTATCTCCTCGAGAATATCCCAGACCTCGGGGCGCTCCCGTTCAACCAGTTTCTTGGCCGATTTGACCGTCTGGACATAGCCCTTTTCTTCCAGTTTCATGATGATAAAAGGCTTGAACAATTCCAGGGCCATGTTTTTGGGCAGGCCGCACTGGAACAACTTCAGTTCCGGACCGACCACGATAACCGAACGGCCTGAATAATCGACTCTTTTACCGAGGAGATTCTGGCGAAATCGGCCCTGTTTGCCCTTAAGCAGATCGGAAAGCGACTTGAGAGGCCGCTTGGAGTCGCCGCGAACGGAATGCGTCCGGCGACCGTTGTCGAAAAGAGCATCGACGGCTTCCTGAAGCATTCGCTTTTCGTTGCGAAGGATAACCTCCGGGGCCTGAATCTCAATCAGCTTTTTCAGACGATTGTTGCGGTTGATGACCCGGCGGTAGAGATCGTTCAAATCGGAGGTGGCAAAACGCCCGCCTTCGAGCGGCACCAGCGGCCGCAAATCGGGCGGAATGACCGGAATGGCACTCATGATCATCCAGTCCGGGTGATTGGTCGACTGCCGGAAAGCCTCGATGATTCTAAGCCGCTTGAGGGCATCTTTCTGCCGCTGAACCGATGTCTCCACCTTAACCTGAGCCCGGAGCTGAATAGCCACTTCGTCGACGTCGATCCGGGAAAGCAACTCCCGAACGGCCTCAGCGCCCATGCCGGCCCTGAATTCCTTGCCGCTTTCCATCAGTTCCTGGTACTCCTCTTCGGTGATGACATCGCGTTCCTGGTATGAGGTATTGCCGGGATCGATGATAATATAGGATTCGTAGTAAATAATCTTTTCGAGTTCACGAACGGACAGGTCAAGCAAATAACCGATTCGCGAGGGAAGTGATTTGACAAACCAGATATGGGTAACGGGAACGGCCAGTTCGATGTGGCCCATGCGTTCCCGTCTGACCTTCGACTGCGTCACCTCAACGCCGCAACGATCGCAGACGATACCGCGGAATCTGATTCTCTTATATTTGCCGCAATTGCATTCCCAATCTTTGACCGGGCCGAAAATTCTTTCGCAAAAGAGCCCGTCACGCTCGGGTTTAAAGGAACGGTAATTGATTGTCTCGGGTTTGGTTACCTCACCGAAAGACCATGACAGGATGGTCTCGGGAGAGGCCAGCTGAACCTGAATAGCCGAGAAATCGGACGGCCTTTTTTGCTGTGTTTTGGGAAGGCTTGAGGGTAATGTAACCACTTCAAAACTCCTTATATCTTAATGCCTGAAAACGGCATACGTTTACTTACCCGCGTTTCTCGTGAAAATCACTTTTCAATCAGTTTGACATCCAGCCCCAGACCCTGAAGCTCTTTAACGAGAACGTTAAAGGATTCCGGGATACCCGGTTCCGGAGGATTTTCACCCTTGACAATCGCTTCATATATTTTACTGCGGCCGGTAACGTCATCCGATTTGACCGTCAGAAGTTCCTGGAGCGTATAGGCCGCACCATACGCCTCCATCGCCCACACCTCCATTTCGCCGAATCTCTGGCCGCCGAACTGGGCTTTACCACCAAGCGGCTGCTGCGTGACCAGGCTGTAGGGCCCAATGGAGCGGGCATGAATTTTGTCGTCCACCAGATGTGACAGCTTCATCATGTAGATAAAACCGACCGTCACCTGACTGTCAAACGGCTGGCCGCTATAACCATCATACAGGGTCACCTTCCCGCTTTCGGGCAAATCGGCCTTTTTGAGCATCTCCCTGATCTGAGGCAGCTTGGCCCCGTCGAAAACCGGCGTGGCTATCTTTATATTGAGCTTCTTTGCGGCCCATCCGAGATGCGTTTCCAGAAGCTGGCCGACGTTCATACGCGAGGGAACCCCGAGCGGATTGAGAATAATATCGATCGGCGTGCCGTCCTCGAGATAAGGCATATCCTCAACCGGAACGATCTTCGAAACGACGCCCTTGTTACCATGCCGGCCGGCCATCTTATCCCCTACCGAGAGCTTACGCCGGATAGCCACCTTGATTTTAACCAGTTGCCGGACTCCCGGCGGAAGCTCGGCCCCACGGACCACCTTATCGATTTCGACCGACATTTCGTCGTCTTTCTCGGCAATGATCCTGGCCGCTTCGGTAAGAATATTTTCCACCCTGGTATTGACGGAATCCTTATCGCTGTAACCGTCGGGGGCATAGTTGGCGTCGAAGTCGAACGTCTCGAGGAAGGCGGCGTCGAATTTATGTCCGGCCCGGACGACCACGGTGTTGTCGATCTTGGACCGAATGGTTCGGCTGGTCAGACCGTCAAGGACATCAGCCAGACGCTTATTGCGGAAGGTCACTATATCCTGTTTGATTTTGCCGTATCTCCGCTTGATCTGAGCGACCTCGTTTTTTTCGGTCTTTTTGGCTTCTTCGGTTCTTTCCTTGCGCGAAAAAACTTTGGTATCGATAACGACACCTTTCAGGCCGGGAGGAGCTTTCAGCGAGGCATCCTTGACATCGCCGGCCTTTTCACCGAAAATGGCCCGCAGCAGACGTTCCTCGGGCGACAACTCGGTTTCACCCTTGGGGGTCACCTTGCCGACCAGAATATCGCCGGCCTCGACTTCGGCCCCGACACGGACGATGCCGTGTTCATCAAGATTAAGCAAAGCCTCTTCGGAGACATTGGGAATTTCGCGCGTGATTTCCTCCGCACCCCTTTTGGTATCCCGCACCTGGAGTTCGAACTCCTCGACGTGGATCGAGGTGAAGACATCGCGCCGAACGAGATTCTCGGAGATAATAATGGCGTCCTCGTAGTTATATCCGCGCCAGGGCATGAAAGCCACCAACACGTTGTAACCGAGGGCCAGTTCCCCGCCGGCAGTAGCCGGACCGTCGGCGATCACCTGACCGGCCTCGACAACATCACCGGCCTCGACCAGCGGTCGATAATTTATGGAGGTGTCCTGATTCGACCGGCGAAACTTGGTCAGGGTGTATTCGTCATCCTCGGAATAGCCAAGCTCCCCGGTCTTCTTTTTCAGGTTGGGAGTGATGACTATTTTGTTGGCCGCGGCGTATTTGACGACACCGCTGTTTTCGGCGACCATGGCCGCGCCGGAGTCGATGGCCACGCGACCCTCCATACCGGTGCCCACGACCGGCGAGGCCGTTTTCAGAAGCGGCACCGCCTGGCGCTGCATATTGGATCCCATCAGGGCCCGGTTGGCGTCATCATGCTCGAGAAAAGGAATCAACGAGGCCGCCACGGAAACCATCTGTTTGGGCGAAACCTCAATAAACTCGACTTTGTCGCGCGGGACGATCGGATAGTCGGCCCGGGCCCGCGTCTTGATCAAGTCATGGGCCAGGTTACCGTTGGCATCGATCTTCTCGTCGGCCTGGGCGATGATATAGCGATCCTCTTCGTCGGCCGTCAGATAGATAATTTCATTCTGGATTTTCCCGTTTTTGACGCGCCGATAGGGCGTTTCCAGAAAGCCGTATTTGTTTATCCGGGCATAGGTTGCCATGGAGGCAATGAGACCGATATTGGGTCCTTCCGGGGTCTCAATGGGACACATGCGGCCGTAGTGCGTATGATGAACATCGCGAACCTCAAAGCCGGCTCTCTCCCGTGTCAGGCCGCCGGGCCCGAGAGCGGACAAACGACGTTTATGGGTCAGCTCCGAGAGAGGATTGGTCTGATCCATGAACTGCGATAGCTGCGAGGAGCCAAAGAAGGTCTCAATGACGGCCGAGACGGTGCGGGCGTTGATCAGAAGCTGGGGTGTTATGGGATCGCTGTCCTTGAGTGAAAGACGCTCGCGAATGGACTTGGCCACGCGGGAAAGGCCGACCGAAAACAGGTTCGAGAGCAGCTCCCCGACCGTTCTGGCGCGGCGGTTCCCGAGGTGATCGATATCGTCGACGAAGCCCCGCCCGTTGCGCAGATTAATTAAATAGTCGATAATGCTTTTAAAATCTTTCAGGTCTAGAATGGTTTTATCCAGGGGGATATCAAGGCTGAGTCGCTGGTTGATCATATACCGGCCGACCTCGCCGAGATCGTATCTTTTGGTGTTGAAAAACAGCTTTTCCAGGAGCGATTCGGCCATTTCCATGGTGGGCGGTTCGCCGGGACGCAAAAGAGTATAAATTTTGGACAGCGCCTCCTGACGGGTTTTGGTCGGGTCCTTTTTAAAGGTATTGGCGATAACGAGAGCATCGCGCGGATTGTCCCGGACGACCACCTTCAGTTTTTTGACCTTCATGTTCAGAAGCTTTTTGATTTCCTTTTCGGAAAGCACATCACCGACAGCGATCATGATTTCACCGGTTTCCTTGTCGACGACAGTCTCGCCGGCCACCTGGTCAACCGCCTTTTCGGCGTTTTTGCCGGTGATATCGATAGCCTTGATGGTATTGAACTCCCTGATGAGTTCCTCATCGGTTTCAAAACCGAGAGCCCGCATCAGGGTGGTTACCGGCAATTTGCGCCGCGAGTCGATATGAACATACATGATGTCGTTGATGTCGATCAAAAACTCCAGCCAGCTTCCCCGGTAGGGAATAATCCTGGCCGAAAACATCAGCTTGCCGTTGGGGTGCACCGACTCGTCGAAAAAGACGCCCGGCGAACGGTGCAGCTGGCTGACGATAACCCGCTCGGCCCCGTTGATAATGAATGTTCCCCAGCGGGTGATAAGCGGCAACTCACCGAGGTAGACTTCCTGTTCGATAATATCCTTGACATCCTTTTCATCACCCTCGCCCTGCTTGGAGACCAGTCTAAGGATGGCCCGGAGCGGGGCGGCATGGGTCATATTCCGTTCGCGGCATTCATCAACCGAGTAGCGGGGGGTGCCCAGGGAGTAGCCGGCGTATTCCAGGGCATAATTCTCGTTCAGATCGGAAACGGGAAAGATATCACTGAAGATTGCATGGAGCCCCTGGTCCTTTCTTTTATCCGGAGGCATGTTTACCTGCAGGAAATCATCATACGATTGAAGTTGAACTTCCAGCAGATTTGGCATATCCGCCGCTTCGGGGATTTTTTGATAGCTCAATCGGTCGATTGTTTTTGTGCGTGCCAAAATCTCCTCCTCCAATAAAAAGCTGATCGGCCCCCGGAAATTTTCATGGATAAAATCGAAGCAATAACGTATCAGTGTAAAATAAAGAGGTGCCTTCAAGCGGCGACTCTGTACTCATCATTACTTCAATCTCCCGACTAAAATAACCGTCTAGGGAGCCACAATCATATACAGATTACTCGCCAATCATTAGCAGGTCGGCTTATCCGACCTGCCATCGATGTAACAGCCGTCAGAACAATTGGTTCCCGGTCCCGGATAATTATTTAACCTCAACCTGGGCGCCGACTTCCTGCAACTTTTCCATGGCCGCTTTGGCTTCGTCCTCGGGAACCCCTTCCTTGACTTTCGAGGGAGCACTGTCAACCAGCTCCTTGGCTTCCTTGAGGCCAAGGCTGGTCAGTTCCCGGACGACCTTGATGACCTGGATTTTCTTGTCGCCGGCGGCGTTGAGAACCACGTCGAATTCCGTTTTCTCTTCGACCTCGGCGGCGCCTCCACCGGCCGCGGGAGCCGCGGCGGCCACCGGAGCCATCGGCGTAACGCCGAATTTGTCCTGGATCGCTTTCGATAAATCAGCCAGATCCATAGCCGAAAGAGAGGCTATTTTTTCAACGATCTCGTCGATTACTGCGCTTTCTGCCATTTTCGATTACCTTTCTTCTTTATTATTTTTTGTCTTTTTTCAAAGTCGCTCTATTGCTTTTCCTTGGCGGCCGCCAGGGCATCGACGGTAGCCACCAGCTCCTGGAAGATGGCGTCGATCGAAGACAACATTGAGCTAAACGGCGCTTCGATGGCGGAGACGACCGAGGCCAGGAGAACCTCCCGCGACGGCAGGTCGGCCAGCCGCTTGATCTGCTCGCCGGTGAACACCTGATCTTCAAGAACAAAAGCCCTGATCACCGGCTTTTCTTTATCCTTATAAGAATCATACAATATTTTGGCGGCTACGGCCGGATCCTCTTTGGCAAAAGCTATCGCGGTCGGCCCCTTTAAATAGTCGAGAAGATTTTCGTAACCGCTCTCTCTGGCCGCGATCCGGATCAGGGTATTCTTGGCAATGAGATATTTTATCGAATTATCCCGGAGATTCTTGCGGAGGAGAGTAATATCGGCCACATTAAGTCCAACATAATCGGTAACGAAAACCGAGTCGGCTTCCTCGAGAAATCGCTTAATGCTCTCAACAGCTTCTACTTTTTGCGGTTTTGGCATGGCTAGACCCTTTTATTTCTTCATTTCAGCGATGAGCGCCTGATGATCCAGTTTCAGTCCGACCCCCATCGTTGAACAGATGGACAGACCCTTCATATAAGTACCCTTGGCCGTCGACGGTCTGGCCCGGAGGAGAGCCTCCACGAAAGTCTTGACATTTTCGCCCAGTTGCTCCGGCGTAAAGGATATCTTGCCGATCGGGGCGGCCACATTCGACTGGCGGTCGACCCGGTATTCGATCCGCCCGGCCTTGAGCTCCTTGACAGTTCGCCCGATATCCATCGTCACCGTCCCCGATTTGGGATTGGGCATCAAGCCCCTGGTGCCGAGAATCTTGCCCAGTCGCCCGATAATTTTCATCATGTCCGGAGTCGCCACGGCGACATCGAAATCGAGCCAGCCGCCCTGGATTTTTTCGACCAGGTCCTGTGATCCGACATAATCGGCCCCGGCTTCCCTGGCCTCTTCTTCCTTATCGCCGGCGGCGAAAACCAGCACCCGGACTTTCTTGCCGGTCCCGTGCGGAAGAGAAACCGTCCCGCGAACCATCTGGTCGGCATGTTTGGGGTTGACCCCCAAACGGGCGGCAACTTCGACCGTTTCATCGAATTTGCAATTGTTGCCTTCCTTGATAATTCTGAGCGCGTCCTCGAGGGAATGGGCCCTGGTGCGATCAATCTGCTCGCGATAGGCCCGATACCTTTTTGAATGCTTCATACTGCCCTTTCTCCCTGCAACCGTTCACCCGGAAGCAGGTAATAACGAAATTATTTTCAGCCCTCAACCACCTCGATACCCATCGATCGGGCGGTCCCGGCCACCATCGACATGGCCGTTTCGATCGATGAGGCGTTGAGATCGACCATTTTCAGCTCGGCGATTTCCCGAACCTGCTGCAGTCTGACCTGGCCCACCTTGTTGCGATTGGGTTCACCCGAGGCCTTTTGCAGATTGGCCGCTTTCTTTAAAAGAACGGCGGCCGGCGGCGTTTTGGTCTCGAAAGTAAATGACTTGTCGACATAAACAGTGATAATAACCGGCGTAATAATGCCGCCCAGGTTCTGAGTCTTGGCGTTAAAGGCCTTGCAGAATTCCATAATGTTCACGCCGTGCTGGCCCAGAGCAGGACCGACCGGCGGAGCCGGATTGGCGTTTCCGGCGGGAATCTGAAGTTTTATTTGAGTTTCGACTTTCTTAGCCAATTTATCTCTCCATAAAATTCATGCTTATTGAGCTTTTTGCTTGACCGGTTCTATTTGCAGAAAATCGAGTTCGACCGGGGTCGGCCGGCCGAAAATCGACACCATAACCTTGACCTTCTTCCGTTCCATGTTGACCTCGCTGACAAATCCCGAGAAATCAGCGAACGGGCCATCAGTCACCTTGACCGAATCACCGGCCTTGTAGGGAACCTCGGTCGGTTCGGCGGTGCGCGACCGATCGACCTGGCCCATGATCCGATCGACCTCGATTTGCTTGAGCGCCTGAGGCTTGCCCCCGGCGCCGACGAAATTAGTGATACTGGGCGAGGAAACGACCAGGTTCTGGGTCACCTGATCCAGTTCCATTTCCACCAGGATATAACTGGGCAGGAACTTTTTGGTCGAGGTCGACCTCTTCCCCTGTTTCATCTCGGTTACCTGCTCGGTCGGAATCAAAATCTGTCCAAAGCGCTCCTCCAGCCCGGTCGAAACGATAGCCGACTCAAGGTACTTCTTGGCCTTCTGTTCATGGCCGGAATATGTATGGACAGCATACCAGTTTTTTGCCATAGATTCCATGCCTTATCCGAATACAATCTTGGTGACGGCACTGAGAGCACGATCGACAATGCCGATAAAAATCGAAACGATCAGGGTGACGACGACCGTAACGATGGTGGAACCGATCAGCTCGCGTTTTGTCGGCCAGGTGACCTTTTTCAGCTCCGCCCTGACTTCCCTTATGAATTTGACCATTTTGCCAAACATGCTTTACCCGTATATTTTAACAGGCCAGGAGGGACTCGAACCCCCAGCATCCGGTTTTGGAGACCGGCGCTCTAACCGATTGGAGCTACTGGCCTGTCTTGATTTATTCTACCTGGTTTCCTTGTGTATCGTATGCCGGTTACAATTCGGGCAATACTTTTTAAACTCTATCCTTTCCGGGTGCAACTTTTTGTTTTTTTTGGTGAAATAATTACGCCTTTTGCATTCGCTGCACGCCAAAACAATTCTATCCCGAGGCATTTTTCATCATGCCCTTTGGTTTTATTCTATAATTTCCGAGATAACGCCGGCGCCGACCGTGCGACCACCCTCGCGAATGGCGAAACGAAGCTCCTTCTCCATCGCGATCGGCGTGATCAACTCGACCTCCATGGCGACATTGTCACCC